>Ga0209382_10008778_pt1 | contig 12704 bp, 21 predicted proteins | sample SoiMetdeltSBSDD5_FD_187599 | JGI IMG/M metagenome (GOLD analysis project Ga0209382, IMG submission 187599) | Bulk soil microbial communities from a Populus tree surrounding site in Tennessee, USA - Soil MetaG P. deltoides SBSDD5 (SPAdes) (version 2) | ecosystem: Environmental > Terrestrial >... | reverse complement strand
ACCATCTTGCGGCGCGCTTGAATCTCCGGGCCTAGTTGCGACGGCATGAACGTCGTGAGGGCGATCAGCCCTGGTCTTCGGCTAGCAGGCGAGTTTAGGAGCGACGCCACCCTCGGGAGTGCTCGCGTTGTGGTAGCGGCGGATGCGGGCCCAATAGAGAGCACCCTGGCACATCGGGCAAGGCGTGGCGGTCGAGTAGACATCACAATCGGAGAGGTCGCGCTTGTTGAGCCGGCGGGCCGCATCACGAACCGCAAGAAGCTCGGCGTGGGCGGTGGGATCGCTCTGAAGCACCACGTAATTTCTGCCTTCGCCCACGATGATGCCATCGCGCACGACAACGGCGCCGTTAGGCCTGATCGCCTTCTGAAATGGCCTGATCGCGAAGGGCTCGGGCCCGTTCAAGAAAGCCGGCCTTGGTCTTCTCGCGTGCCCGGACGATGGGCGGGAAGGCGGGGGCGGATTGCGCGGTTGCGGGAGCACGCGCAATGACAGCAAAAGGTGCAACGATGAGGCCCGAAACGAGAAGACGACGGTGGGCGATAGGAGGAGCCATTTCAGAACCTCGCGGTCCGCGGTTGTGGTCTGTTGGAAATAGCAGTCGGGCTTTTGTGTCCCTTCGTCGAGCGACCGACGCTTGTAGCCCTGTCATGTTCCACAAAAGGTTTGGCGCACGATTTGATCCGGCCGCGGTGGATCGGCGTAGCGTGTCCGATCCGGCTGTTCGTCATAAGGACGCAACAGCACCGTCAGCAGCGTCTCAAGGCCGAGAGATCACCGTTGTTGACCGCCGCTGAAAGCGCTTCCTCGACGAGGTGGTTGCGGGGGATAAATGCAGGATTGACGGCGCGCATGGCCGTCCTCCGGCGCTCGCTTGTCGCTTCGCCGTCGCAGGCCAAGCGCGCGCGCCATCTGTTGCCCCAATCGTCAAAAGCGGACGGATCGGAGACGAGGCTACGGACAGCCGCGTCTCCATCCGTGCGGGCTTGAGCGTCGGCAAGTCGCCGGAACGTCAGTGTGAAATCCGCCCCATTGCGGGCCATGCGCTCGAGGAGATCCTGCGCCAAGGCGAAGTCGCCCTCGTGGTCTTGAAACAGGCCAAGTTTGCGACGGAGGCCCGTGGCATAGGCCGCCTCGAAGCGGCCAGCGAATGCGCCGAGCGCTCCATTCGCCATTTCAATGGCTGGTTCCTGATCCTCAGCAAGGAGAGGCAGGAGCGTCTCGGCGAAGCGGGCAGGTTCCAAAGGGCGATGCGTGGCTGGTTGCCGTAAGCGTAACGGCCGAAGCTGTCGATGGAGCTATAGACCGCTGCAGGGTCATAGGCGTCCATGAAGGCACAGGGACCATAGTCGATCGTCTCGCCTGCGATCGACATGTTGTCGGTGTTCATGACACCGTGAATGAGGGCGACGAGCTGCCATTTCGCCACCAGCTCGGCCTGGCGAGCGATGACAAGCTCGAGAAGAGCGCAGTAAGGATTGGCGGCGTCTGCGGCCTCGGGGTAGTGCCGGGCGATGACGTAGTTGGCGAGATGGCGGACCGCCTCAACGTCGCGCCGCGCTGCGAAGAACTGAAAGGTGCCGATGCGGATGTGACTGGAAGCGACGCGGGTCAACACCGCACCGGGCAGAAGCGTTTCACGTCGCACCGTCTCTCCTGTCTCGATGACGGCCAGGGATCGCGTCGTGGGAATGCCGAGCGCGAACATAGTCTCGCTAATGATGTAGTCGCGCAGGATTGGCCCGAGGGCTGCGCGGCCATCGCCATCCCGTGAAAACGGCGTGGGACCCGAACCCTTGAGCTGGATGTCTCGGCGCATGCCATCGACATCGATAATCTCACCAAGAAGAACGGCGCGGCCGTCCCCGAGTTGAGGCACAAAGGCGCCGAACTGGTGACCGGCATAGGCCATGGCGATGGGCTCGCCGAGCTTGGGCACAGCGTTGCCCGCGAGCATGGCGATGCCCTCCGGGGAGGAAAGCTCTTTGGGGTCGAGCCGAAGCTGCCGGGCAAGGTTCTCATTCAGCCGGATGAGGCGCGGCGCGGCAACGGGAGTGGGCGGCAAACGTGCGAAGAAGCGCTCCGGCAGCTGCGCGTAGCTGTTGTCGAAAGGAAAGACGTCAGTTGCTTCGGTTGGGGCGAGCATTGTGTCTGTCCATGGCGGAGCCTGGTCCGAACCAGATCGCCCGAAGTATCATAGATAGTCAACGAAGTCGGCATGTTGAACGGCTGAGGGGGCAATGCCGCGCACCGAGTTTGGTCAGTGTCGCGCACTTTTGGCGGGAATCTGCAACCGGTGATGGGTACGCCGCTCACTTCCGGAGCGGCGCTTCCGCGAAGGGCTTGCCTCCGTAGCCGCGGCGACACCGTCAGCGCGGGCAGCGGTCGCACGTCCCACAACGCGGCGGATGCTCCTCTCCAAAGTACCGGCAGAGGAACACGCTCCGGCATTCCTTGGACTGGGCGTAGTCGGCGATCAGGCGAAGACGCCTCTCACCCTCATAACGAAAGGTCTTGAGCTTCGCCACGAGATCGCGGCCCCCCACTCCAAAGGTCTCGGGCGGAACGACGATGGTAATGCCACCGTTCTGATCCCGCTCAATGAGGCCCGCCAACTCGAGAGCCGACAGCAGCACTTCGCAAATCCGCGCCGGCAATCCAGCCGAGTACGCGAGCATCTCGGGCGTAGGGGCGCGTTGCTCCCTCGTCCAAGCGGTGAGCGCGTTTTCGAGCCGCTCCAGATGCCAAACGCCGGGACGACTGAGGGCCTGACCTCCCGGATTTCAAGGTCGGCGCGCAAGACGAGGTTTACGGACGAGCAGATCGTGGCGATCCTGCGCGAGGCGGATCGCGATCCGGTCGCTGTCAGTGGCGTATGCGACGTGCCGTTGCGAAGCGGCATGGGGTTTCCGAGCAGACGATCTACACGTGGCGGAAGCGGTTCGGCACGTTCCAGGCGGACGACGTGCGGCGCCTCAAAGCGCTGGAGGCGGAGAACTTGCGGCTGAAGAAGCTGGTCGCCGAGCACGGGGCAGGTCAGGAACTCATGGAGATCGATACGGTCCCTCCAGCGGGTACGCCCCGCGACCTCGAGATCGAGGTGATGAAGGAGATTGCCGCAAAAAAATGGTGAGCGTGCGGGCTCGCCGATCCGCATGGTGGCGAGGGAGGGATGGACTACTAAGCGCAAGCCGGACGGAAATTGAAGGGACGAAATCACGAATTCTGGACGCGGTATGCGTCACGGATTTTGGGCGCAGATGTCTGCGCGGAGCGCGCGGTTTGGGCCGCGGTTCGGGCGTTGGTTAGAAGCCTTCCACTGGTGGGAGAGTGGACTCCGCGTACGCCTATCGCTTCTTAATTTGTTTCGACCGGGGTTTGACTGGCCTTGGTGGTTTGCTGAGTGTGGGCCCTTGCAGCCGCCTGAGAGCATACGACTTGAGAAGCGTTTCCAATTGCTCGGTGGGTGTGCCCGTCTTGCGCGGCTTCTTGGTGGCGAAGAGTGAAGTGCTGCTGGCGTTGCCGGCGTGGCTAGTCGGTGGACTCGGATTGCGGTCTGATCGCGTTCGAATTCGGCGATGAGCGCACCCCGCTTGTCGATGCACTCCGTCAGCGCTTTGCGGACGCAGCGCTCGAGGAGGACGAGGCGGGCTTGTCCGGCACGGTCAAGAAGTAGGTATCGGCCTTGTTTGGCCGGCAGGCGGCCTGAAAACCGTGGAATGCCATAAATCGAGTGCGCTTCGATCAGGGGTGAAGACCCCGCGCCGATTGACAAGCAATCCTCGTCCCCTAGACCTCGACCTCGATATCGGTCCCCGTCACCCGAACGTTGTAGCGGCCGACGCCATGGCGCGCTGGTGGGCCGAGCACGTGGCCCGTTCGGATGTTGAACTTGGCCTTATGCCAAGGGCAGGTCACCTCTTCACCTGCGATCGCACCCTCAGACAAGGGCTCTCCTTTGTGGGTGCAGGTATCGTCGAGTGCGTAGAAGTTGCCGTCAATATTGAACAGGGCGAGCCCCTTGCCGTTGACCTCGACCCCTCGTGCCTGACCCGACGCGATTTCATCTGTCTTCGGTACTTTCACAAAGGCTGCCATTGGTTCTTCCTCTCGTGCGTTTCGTCAGGACCAGTAGGGCCTAAGTCTATTATTGGGACAGAGATATCGAGGATATGGAGTGCAATACGCTCCGTCCCCGGCAGGCGATTGGCTCAGGCCGCCTTCGCTTCTTCGCTCATGGTGTGGCGGGCGTCGGTGCGGATGCGCTCGACCATAGCGGCGAACCCGTTCGAGCGCTGTGGCGTCAGGTGCTCCTTGAGGCCGAGCTTGGCGAAGATCGCCTCAGCGTCGATACTGAGGAGGTCATCCGCCGTCCTGCCGGAGTAGATGGCGAACAGGATTGCAATGAGCCCCCGCACGATGTGGGCGTCGCTGTCGCCCTGGAAGCGGAACACGGCAACTCCGCCGGCCCGGCGCTCGGTCTCGGTTGCGAGCCACACCTGGCTCGCGCAGCCGCGGACCTTGTACCGGTCCGTGCGGTAGGCCTCAGGCAAGGGAGGCAAGCCCCGGCCGAGTTGGATCACGTAGCGATAGCGGTCCTCCCAGTCATCGAGGAACGCAAAATCGGAGCGGATCGTATCGAAGATCATCCTATTGCCAGCGGTGCGAGTGTTCGGTCTGCGAGTACCCTCGTGACGGATCGGCTTCTGACCGAGAAGCTCGTGCCGCAGCCGCAGGCGGCGGTCGCGTTCGGGTTCTTGATCTTGAACGACGCGCTCATCAGATCGTCGACGTAGTCGATCTCCGAGCCCGCCAGGTAGGTGAGCGAGAAGGAGTCGACCAGCAGCTTGGCACCAGCGTGCTCGATCAGAATGTCTTCGGGCTCCGCGTTGGGCACGAGATCGAAGTGGTACTCGAAGCCCGAACAGCCGCCGCCCTCGACGCTGACCCGGAGCATGATATTTGCTGGCTCATTGGAGACGATCTGCGTGATCCGCTCAGCCGCGCGCTCGGTGACGGTGACAGATGCGGTCATGTGTTCCCTTCGTAGTACAGCCGCTGCATACCAAGAATCGCTGCGTCCATGGCGGCGTTAGCTTTCACATAATAGCGAAAGCAAACTAAATGCAATGATGTCCCGTTGACAATATAGTTTGATACCGCTACTATTTATGGCATGGCACAACAGCGTGAAACCGACGGCCGCGCTGCTGCGGACTTGGTGCTGCGTCTGAGCCGTGCGGCGCTCGGCGAGGGATTCGTCGAGGCCCTGACATCGGCGCAGTGGATGGCACTGCGCTATTTGTCCCGCGCCAATCGCTTTTCCCGCACGGTCTCTGCGTTCGCCGAGTTCCACGCGACCACGCGCGGGACAGCATCGCAGACCGTGAAGGGTCTGATCGAGCAAGGCTATCTTGCGCGGATCCCCTCGGAAACGGACGGCCGCAGTGCGCGCGTCGACCTGACGGACATTGCGAAGGCGATCCTGGCGCGCGACCCCTTGCGCGTGCTGGTGGATGCCGCGGAAGCGCTACCCGGGCGTCTCCGTGGCCAGTTGGTCAAACTTCTTGAGCGGATGCTGGGCCACGTCGCGCGGCAGCGTAGTCGACCCTCCTTCGGGATCTGCGCCTCCTGCGCGCATCTGCGAAGCCATGAACGCGGCAGGAGCCACCCATGTCGGTATCAGTGCAGCCTGCTCAACGAGCCGCTTGCGGCCGAGGAGATAGAACAAATCTGCATCAGCTTCGAGCCGGCTAGGACCTCCGCGTTGCAGCCCTTCTCCGCAAGAAAGCTCACGCGATGACCTTATTGGCTCCAGGGGCGATCTCCATCACAGACGGTACGGTTGTCATCGCTGCGGAAACGGTTGCTCCGCGGGTTGGCCTTAAGCCGGAGGCGCTCCAGGCCGAGGTGCAGCGCGGGCAAGTCTGCTGTCTGGTCGAGACCGGTGTTGACGAAGACGAGGGCCGCACGCGGGTCACGGTGCGCTACCACGCGCGGTCGTGGACTTTGGTCATCGAGCCTGACGGCAAAGAGCGCGCAACGACATGGAGCGCGAGCGCCATCCCCATGAAGACGAGACCAACGTCTAGTCATCGTGACCAGATCGCGGAACAACTGCGCACCTGCCTTCAGAACATGGCAGCGGCAGGTCTGACCATCACCTATGGCGGACTCGCCAGACTGCTTGAGCTGTCGCCGCCCAATACCATCCATCAGATCACCGTCGCCCATTGCCGCCCTCGTGATCAGCAAGGCCCGAGGCGGATTGCCGGCAATGGGATTCTTTGACTGCGCGCGGCGCCTCGGCAGGTTCACCGGTAAACCCAATGGAGTGGAGGCTCGATCGTTCCACGCAACCGAGCTGAATGCGGCCCAGAAGTTCTGGGGTAGGCGTGCCGCCAACTGTCGGGACCAGTAGCGACAGAGCAGCTTCGCCTGGTGATGCGCGCGGTCCATGAAGCAAAGGCTCTACCCTTGTGGGTTGGCAGGATGGCGTCGCTCGGACAGGTAATCAGCTCGCTCTTCCTCAAGGAGTTCGTCTCGGCATTCTTCTTGTCGATGCGCTGCTTCTTCGCGCCGAAGAAGACGCTGAACTACCCCTTCGAGAAGGGCCCGCTGTCACCTCGCTTCCGTGGCGAGCATGCGTTGCGCCGCTATCCGAATGGGGAGGAGCGCTGCATCGCCTGCAAGCTGTGTGAGGCGATTTGCCCGGCGCAGGCGATCACCATCGAAGCGGGACCCCGGCGTAACGACGGCACGCGGCGCGCAACCCGCTACGACATCGATATGGTGAAGTGCATCTACTGCGGCCTCTGCCAGGAGGCCTGCCCGGTCGATGCCATCGTCGAGGGCCCGAACTTCGAGTTCGCGACCGAGACGCGCGAGGAGCTCTATTACGACAAGGAACGCCTGCTCGCGAACGGCGACCGGTGGGAGCGCGAGATCGCGAAAATGCTCGAGCTCGATGCGCCCTACAAATGAGGCAGCGAGGAGGAGGTGAACGCGGCGGAGAGCGGTGCCGGCTCGCGCCAATGAACATCAAGGCGGGTCAGACTTCCGGCGATAGCAGAAGCGTCAGCCGACCCTTCCAAATGGAACGGACCTGGATCAATGACTTACATCGTCAACGAAAACTGCATCAAGTGCAAGTACATGGACTGCGTCGAGGTCCGCCCGGTCGACTGCTTCTACGAGGGCGAGAACATGCTCGTCATCCACCGCCGAGTGCATCGACTGCGGGGTGTGCGAGCCCGAGTGTCCCGTCGATGCGATCAAGCCCGATACCGAGCCCGATCTCGAGAAGTGGCTCGAGCTCAACCGCGAGTATGCCGAGAAGTGGCCGAACATCATGGCCAAGAAGGACGCCCCTCCGGACGCCGACAAGTACCGCGGTGATGCGACAGGAACCAAAGCTGGCCGGTGGGGAGACGACACGCTAGCCCGGATTTCTCACATCAGCCGCGAGGAAGCCGGCTGCATCGACTTCGACGCGGCCCTGGAGACGTACCTTGACTGCGGCGACGCTGAGGCTGCTGCGGGCCTCGGCCCTGGTGCTGGGCTCCGCGGTGCCGCTGGACGAGGAGCGCGCCGAGATCATCGCCGCCGTGACCGGCTGCCGCTGCGAGCTCGCCGACTACGACGACGCCGGCCGAGCCGTGCGCCGCTGGTTCGCAGTCATGGGAGAGCCAGGCGCGAGGCACTAGGGAAGGCTTTGCCTCAAACGTGATTGCGATTAGCCTGAAGGGGGGAGCGGAACCCACAGGGCTAGGCTCTATCACTGTGTCCCGCCGCAGCAACGCCCGCCGGCGTGCCACCAGCCGCCGCCTCGACCGCGAGACCGCCTTTGTCGCAGCGCTGAACGCCTACCAGCAGGGCGGCGACCCAGATGCTCTCTTGCAGGCCGCTGACGCCGTCACTAGCTCCGAGAGGCCGATCGCCCCGGAGCACGCCGACACGATTTCGGTGCTGACGGACAATCTTAGCATCATGGTCGAGACCTATGGCGACGCCGCGCGTGCTGTCCGGCTTTGGTTCGCCACCATGCGGGCGCCGGACGCGAGGCGGAAGCCGCGCCCGTAGCGCCCGATAACTAGGCTTTGCGTGCGTGCAGTTTCTCTACCCGTACACACCGCCCGAGAACCACTTGGTATGGTTCGCTGCCGCGAAGGCGATGGTGCGTAATCCGGTCCAAGGCGGCCAGTGAATCTGGCGCAAGTCGGCCACCTGTTCTGACGCAAAGCGGCCACCCATTCTGATCGAAGTCGGCCACCCCCTGGGTTGGGGTGGTGCTCTCGGTGTCGGCGAGCGAATCGCGGCACGCGGGCGTCCTTTGCTTGGCATGCAAGGGAGGTCCGATGCCCGCCGAGAGAGCGCCGATGCGGAAGATCCGGGAAGTCCTGCGACTGCGGCACGCCTGCGGGCTGAGCGAGCGGCGGATTGCGCTCGCGGTCGGCCTCAGCCGGTCGACGGTGAAGAACTATGTTGAGCGTGCGGCGGCCGCCGGCATTGCCTGGCCGGTGCCGGCCGATGTCGATGACGCGGCGCTGGAGCGGCGGCTGTTTCCGCCGGTCGCTGTGGCGCCGGATGCGGCGCGGCCGCTGCCCGATTGGAGCGAGGTGCAGAAGGAGCTGAAGCGGCGCGGGGTGACGCTGCAGCTGTTGTGGGAGGAGTACCGCGCGGGGCGGACGGACGCCTACTGTTACAGCCACTTCTGCGATCTGCACCGGCAGTGGCTGAAGACGGTGTCGCCGACGATGCGGCAAACGCATGTTGCCGGCGAGAAGCTGTTCGTCGATTGGGCTGGCGCTACAGTACCGGTGTTCGACCTCGTGACGGGCGAGGAGCGGCGCGCCCACATCTTCGTGGCGGTGCTGGGGGCTTCCAATTACACGTATGCGGAAGGGCGCTGGAGCGAAGCGCCGCCCGAGTGGATCGGCGTGCATGTCAACGCGCTTGCGGCGATCGGCGGCGTACCGGGCGCGGTGGTGTGCGACAACCTGAAGGCGGGGGTGACGGCGGCGTGCCGCTACGAGCCGGGCATCAACCGCACCTACGAGGAGATGGCGGCGCACTACGGCACGGTGGTGTTGCCCACGCGGCCGAGGAAGCCGCGCGACAAGGCCAAGGTCGAGGTGGGCGTGCTGATCGTGGAGCGCTACGTGCTGGCGCGCCTGCGCAACCGGCGCTTCTTCTCCCTCGCCGAGCTCAACGTTGCCATCCGCGAGATCGTCGCCGACCTCAACGCGCGCCTCATGGGCAGGCTCGGCGTCAGCCGGGCGGAGCTGCTGGAGACGATCGAGCGGCCGGCGCTGAAGGCGCTGCCGACGACGCCCTATCAGTATGCCGAATGGAAGAAGTGCCGGGTGGCGCCCGACTATCACGTCGAGGTCGACCAGCACTACTACTCGGTGCCCTCGCGCCTGATCCGGGAGGTGGTCGAGGCGCGCCTCACCGGCACCACGGTCGAGATCTTCCACAAGGGCAGCCGGATCGCCAGCCATGCGCGCTCGCACGTGCGCAACCGGCATACGACCGTGCCGGAGCACATGCCGAGCGCGCACCGGCGCTACGCCGAGTGGACGCCGGCCAGGCACGCGGCCTCGATCGGCCCGGCCACCGTCGCCCTCGTCGAGGCGATCATGAGGGCCAAGCCGCATCCCGAGCAGGGCTTCCGCGCCTGCCTCGGCATCCTGCGGCTGGCGCGCAGCTATGGGGCAGCGCGGCTGGAAGCGGCCTGCCGCCGCGGCAACGACATCGGCGCCACCACCTACGGGTCGATCGCCTCGATCCTGAAGACCGGGCTCGACAGGGCGTACGCACGAGAACCGGCGCCGGAGACCCCGCCGATCCGGCACGGCAACATCCGCGGCACCGGCTACTACCACTGAGGCCGCTGTCCGGGATGGAGCAAATGGCGGGTGATCAGAACAGAGAGGAGAGCATGCTCAAACATCCCACCGAGGAGCGTCTCGTTGCGCTCGGGCTCACCGGCATGGCGAAGGCGCTCGAGGAGCAGAGGCGGCAGCCCGACATTGCCGCGCTCGGCTTTGAGGAGCGCCTCGCGCTGCTTGTCGATCGCGAGGCGACCGAGCGCGACAACAAGCGGCTGGTGCGCCGGCTGCGGTTTGCAAGCCTGAGGCAGAACGCCGTCGTCGAAGACATCGATACGAAGGCGCCGCGCGGCCTCGACCGGGCCCTGTTCCAGAAGCTCGCTGCCAGCGAGTGGATCGAGCAACGCCAGAACCTGCTCATCATCGGTCCGACCGGGGTGGGCAAGAGCTGGATTGCCTGTGCGCTCGGGCACAAGGCCTGCCGCGACAATCGCTCGGTCCTCTACCACCGGGTGCCGCGTCTGTTCGATGCGCTGGCCCTGGCCCGCGGCGATGGCCGGCACGAGCCGCTCCTCAGGAGCCTGGCACGCGTCGAGCTGCTGATCCTCGACGACTGGGGCCTGTCGCCTCTGACGGCCGAACAGCGCCGCGACCTGTTGGAGATCATGGAGGACCGGCACGGCCGCGGCTCGACGCTCATCACCAGCCAGCTGCCGGTCGAGCACTGGCACGAGATCGTCGGTGATCCGACCATCGCCGACGCCGTGCTCGATCGCCTGGTCCACAACGCGCACCGCCTCACGCTGAAAGGCGAGAGCCTGCGCAAGGCTGCCGCCAGGCGTCAGAAGCTTGACGCCGATCCCCTCAAATGACCTGATGAACCGTCGACCCGAGAGCACGCCACCGGGGGTGGCCGGCATCCATCAGAATGCCCGGCCGGCTTCGATCAGAATGGGTGGCCGACTTCGATCAGATTCCCCGGCCGACTTCGCCGGAATGCGCAGGCGATGGCCTGCGTGGTCTCCAGCTTCGCCTGCTCCTCGGGCATGTTCGGCAGCACCTCGCGAAAGGCCGCAAAGTCTGGGAGGTCGCGGCGGGTGGCGCGAAGCTCGCGCCGGTCGGCCAGCACTGCGGCCCTCCACGCCGCCGGATATCTTCGCGGGGCAAAGTTTGCTTTGCGGTGATGCGCGACTGGTCGCTACATGGGCTATGAACCTTCAAAGATTCAGATGTCGGCGATCCGCATTGCCGCCCACCCGCCGCACCATGATGCGCTTCCGCCTCATCGGGGTTACATTGAAATCCTTGAAGGCTGAGGCCAGCGCGGTTTCCAGGGTGGGCGCGATCACGGTTCCGATGAGCATGTTGGGACTGCCGACCCGATACACCAACCAATTGAGCGTCTCAGCAGGCCTGGTTGCCGGCCAACTCTTCGCCGCGGGGAATTTTGCTAGGTGAGGCTGCTGTCCAGCATCCTCGTGACCGGTAGCGTCTGAGGTAAAGGTATCGGATGGGACGGCGTAATAGCTGAGGGCCATCGCCTCAAGGGCCTTCCGCTTGAGGGCTTTCACGTCGCGGCTGTCTTCTGCGGCTACCGACAACAGCGCCTTGGCCAACCTCGCCCGGGCTGCTTCGCTGGCATCTTGGCTGATGTTGCGAGCAATTACCGACCAGGCTTGGTCGAACGCCTGCGTCATCGCATTCAGCGCTTCGGGACCGTAGGACGTACCTTCTATGCATTGGCGAGCTTTCATGAGGCACCTGCTGCGCGGCTAGGCGCGATGTGCCAGAGGCAGGGCGGGCTGTTTGCTGACAACCGCCAATGTCTCCAGCCGCCGATCAATCCTCGGAACGCAACAAAGCAGTCGTGATCGGACGGACGGAGGCTGAGCGCGTGTAGCTAGGGCGGGCTCAGTGCTGCGTGACAGAAATCTTACCACGTCACGCCACATCCACCTAATCGCCGCCCCGGAGGCGGGCCGCACCCGATCGCTATGGCCGAGATCTCGATGCTTCGAGGCGGCATTATTCGGAGGCCGTGTCGGCAAGCCACTGCGGGTCAAAGCTACCGTTCTTGGCCAACCTAAGAACGATATCTGCGAGCGCGAAGCGAAAGCAAAGTGCTCGGCACGGCGTCTGTCGCGCCGAGCACATCGCCAGCGCGCTCAGGCAGCTTCAATCTCGGCCGGGGCGTAGCTCGTCACCTCAAGCCCGATCTGCTGCTCTATTACCTCTGGCTTGCTCCAGGTCTCCTTCAGCATTTGCTTGCTCCTATTGAGACGCCAGTTTTGATAGGACTATTCGATAGCTACGATAGAATTCCCATCGAACTTTGGCCTTCTGATGCAGATCTATATGGGGTGCCCACCTGACTGAGTCGAGGTGGGCGACGAGGGCGCGCCGGAGCCATGGTGGGCGCATTAGGTGGCGACAAGGGCGCTCCTCAACGAAAAGGCACCCTGCAACTTGGGGATCGCAAGGTGCCCGTTCGCGCATGACGGGCCTGGGGGAATCCTCCACCCAGACATAAGGCCAACTCCCCACGTGAGGGGCTGTTCCTCTACCGGGTTCGATTTCGTATACCCCCTGTCGTTGGCGCGGGGAGCCCTCCGAGCCGAACTACGACGTCCAGCTCAGTGCTGCGCCGGGCGGGGCCATCCAATCGAAGGTGCGCGCCTACGATCACCCGGGCCGGAGCGCCGGCATCAACCGTCGCGATGTCGAGGTCGAGCAGGGCTGGTGTGACGATCTTTCCCGCGTGAACAGGCTGCTCGCCGAGCGCGGCGCTGCAGCGCAGATCATCCATGAGGATCGTCCGGGATCAGCTGCGCGCGCCACTTCCAGCTCGACGCTGTCAAGCGACACCCGGAA
>Ga0209382_10008776_pt1 | contig 12705 bp, 11 predicted proteins | sample SoiMetdeltSBSDD5_FD_187599 | JGI IMG/M metagenome (GOLD analysis project Ga0209382, IMG submission 187599) | Bulk soil microbial communities from a Populus tree surrounding site in Tennessee, USA - Soil MetaG P. deltoides SBSDD5 (SPAdes) (version 2) | ecosystem: Environmental > Terrestrial >... | reverse complement strand
TGGCGCTGGCTGGCATTTGGCGCCGTTCGGCATTTGGCGCCGTCTCGGCGTTTCACCCCTGATTGACAACTCATGTCAGACGCGGTAGCACAGATGTGGTGCCCAGACCCGCGTGTTTATGACTCAACCCAACCGTACCCGCTCCCTGGCGCTCGTGGGCCCGCTCGATGCCCACCGGCGCGTGACGCAGACCGCCGGGTTCCCCATCGACCCGTCGCAGATGCTTCCCCCACCGGACGTGATTCTGCTCATCGCCGATGGCGACCCGGGCGCGATGCTGTTCCGCTATACGGCGCACGGAGAGTTCGCCGGCGACACGTGGCATACGACAGTGGACGAGGCACGCGAGCACGCCATCTACGACTATAGCGATGCACTCGGCGATTGGATCGACGTGCCGAACGACGTCGACGACGCCCACGCGTACGCAATTCAGTACGCGGCCGAGCGGTTGAACAGCCGGGGAGATTGGTAGCAGCTGGCGTAGACGCCGCGGGGACATAGGCCACGATCGAGCCCGTCGATTCACGACGTATACCGGCACATTACGGTTGGGAACCGCCGGCGATGCAGACGTTGGGCTGCGACCCTAACGTCCGGGACAGCGCTCGTGTTGGCGTTCGGTCCCACCCGGGAGGGAGTGCACGTGAGGTTCGCAACGGTCGTGTGTGCGGCGCTGCTCATGCCCGCGGGCGCTATTGCCGCCCAGTCGCCAGGCCTCGTTCAGTATCCCGACGGATATCGTGCGTGGGCGCACGTGAAGAGCACCGCGATCGGCCCGACGCACAAGAACTTCGCGACGCAGGGCGGATTCCAGCACATCTACGCGAACGCGGAGGCGATGACCGGCTACCGCACGCGTGTCTTCCCCGAGCAGTCGATCGTGGTGTTCGAGTGGCTCGAGATGACCGAGCAGCAAGGCGCCTTCGCCGAAGGGCCGCGCCGGCAGGTCGACGTGATGGTCAAGGATGCTCGGCGCTTCGCACAGACAGGCGGCTGGGGATTCCAGCGGTTCGTGAAGGACAGCAAGACTGAGTTGGCGGCAGCGCCGAGTCCACAGCAGTGCTTTGCGTGTCATGACCGTCTCAAACGAGACGGGCTCGTGCTGAGCGGCTATCGTCCCTGAGTGGCGAGGTGGTGCCTAACAACTCGCACTATCTCATTCCGCCACGAGCGCCGCTTTCTTGGGTGCGAACGTTCGGATGGCCAGATAGAGCAACAGCCCGGCCGGCCCCAGGAGGAACGTCAGCACGAGCGCGGGCACGACGAGCAGGTGCGGGATGCCGCGGCGCTGTGCGTCCCGCACCTCCCAACCGCCGATGAACAAGTCGAACGCCAGATAATGCACCCACCCGGCGAGGAGGCCCCACGGGTTATCGAACAGGGTCCTCACGCCTGCAAGGGATGAGAACCCACCCTCGCTCCCGGGCAGTGCCACGGCCACGAGCGCCACATAAACGACCGCGAGCGCCGCTGGCACCGCCACAGGCACGACCGTCGTTGCCCATCGCGCCCGCGGCAGAAAAACCAGCGGCAGCCACGCCACCATCGCAACCAGGTTCAGCAACGAGAACAGCTGCTCGGCCGTCATGCTGCCCTCCGATTCGGGACGTGGCGTGAACCGAAGCCGATCCACGCGAAGACGAGTAGCGTGAGCGCCCCCCAGATGGCGATCGATGCAAGCACCATCGCGTCGGGCGCCACCAGACTCTGGCCTCGGAGCGCCCCCCAGAGCAGCAGCAGAAACAGCGACGCATAGCTCGCTGCCGCCGCGAGCACCGCCCTAACGCGAACGCCCTCGGGCCGACGCCACTGTCGCACACCAATCGCGATGAGCGCCAGCACCTGGAGCGCGTGCAGGCCGATGAAATGCGGGACGCGCAGATCGCCGTGCTCGCGACTCCACCCGGTCATTGGGATACCCGGGCCGCCATCCGGGGCGCCGACGGTATGTGCCCCCACCACCTGCATGCCACGACCGGCGCGAGCGTCTGCGAGCTGCTCCGCTGTCGGGCGGGTCATGAGCCCGCCGGTCATGGCACCGGCGATCGTCAGTGTCATGCCGAGTCGCAGCGCCCATCCGAGGGACCGGTCGGCGAATCGTCGCCGCCACAGCGCAACCGCGACTGCCACGCTGACGAGCGTCTGCAGCACGATCGCGGTGCCCATCACACTGAATAGCACGCCATCGAGCGTCGTTGCCACGTTGAAGTGACTCGTCGTTCCGCGCCACGCCTGCATGTCGATGATCGCCACCTCGAGCACGAACACGATCGCGGTGGTCCACCCGACTACGCGACGCATCCGCGGCCAGTCGGAGAGGTATCCAAAGATCCACGCCAGGGTGAGGCAGTAGATCGCGCTCGAGACGGCGAACTTGAACGGCTTGAGCCACGCGGGCGCGCCGACAATGGTCCGCGGGTCGACGAATATGCCTATGGCCGATGGAATGGTTACGACGAGCATGAGCAATCCCACCGCCGTGAGCGGCGGGCTCGCGCTCCAGAGGCGTCGGAGAAGGGCCGTGACTCGACTCCTCGAGGAAAGGCTGTCATTCCGAACGCGGGTGCCCGCGAAGCGGGCGGGAGGAATCCTCCGCCTCTCGAGAGAGGGACCGGATACGTGTTGGGTCGACCGCATGTGCACCTCTTCAATGTTGCCTTTGTCAACATAGACTAGCGTCCTATGTTGACTAAGTCAACACTTGCGCGTAAGTTCAGGTCGTATGACGACTTCGAAGAAGCCAGCGGCGCCTAAGCGGACCCGGCCATACCACCATGGCAACCTGCGCCGAGCGCTGCTGGATGAAGCGCTCGCCACGATTCGGGATAAGGGCGTGGGCGGGCTCACCCTGCGGGAGATCGGCGCTCGACTCGGCGTGTCTCGCAGCGCGCTCTACCGACACTTCACCGACAAGGGCGCGTTGCTCACGACTGTCGCCACGGAGGGGTTCAGCAAGCTGCGCCAGGAGCTCGTCACGGCGTGGGAGGCGGGCGGTCGCGGAGACGAAGCGTTCCGTGCAATGGGCGTCGCCTACGTTCGCTTCGCCGTCGCGAACCCCTCCCACTATCGCGTGATGTTTGGCGCCTCGGTCGGCCTGCAGTCGCAGGACCCCGCGCTGGTTTCGGAGGGACATGGTGCGTTCCAGGCGCTCGTGGACGCCCTCGCGTCGCTGCAGAAAGATGCGCTCGTGCGGGGCGATGACACGGTGCAGATGGCCACGTACGTTTGGTCGCTCGTGCACGGCATGGCGATGCTCGCGATCGACGGGAAGCTGCAGGAGCCGGGTGCTGTCGATGGGCTCATGGCGTACGCGTTCGATCGCCTGGCAACTGGAATCGCGATCGATCCGGATGCCTAACCGCGAGGACCCGCGCTTCCACGTCCAACGCCGTGAACATCGCCCTCCATCACCATTGCGTGCGGCGCGACGTCGAGCTCAACCGCCGTGATTGGCGCGTCGAGATTCTTCACCCGGTCGCGGAACTGTCGGGGCTTCTGCAGAATTAGGCTGGAGGTTCATGGCATATGACAGAAGCCAACCGTATCCGCTGCCTGGCGCTCGTCGGGCCACTCGCCGGCGAACGACGCGTCACCCACACGCACGGGTTCCCGATCGACCCCTCCAAGATGCTGCCCGCGCCGGACGTGATCCTCCTGATCGCCGGCCCTGAGCCGGGGGCAATGCTGTTTCGCTACACGACGGAAGGAGAGTTCGGCGGCGATACGTGGCACCCGTCACTCGACAGCGCGCGTGAGCAGGTCGAGTACGAATACGAAGACGCGCTTGGAGACTGGGTCCACGTGCCGGCAGATGTGGAAGACGCCCACGCCTACGCGGTACGGTACGCGGCCGAGCAATTGAACAGCAGGGGGGACTGGTAGTTAGGCAACGCGCCAGTCTCCGGGCGCTCCTCCGGGTTTGCACGCAATGACCAAAGTGAAGATCGGGATCGTCGGCTCGCGCTTTCAGGCCGACTGCATCGCGGCCTCCGTGAAGGCGATGCCCGAGGAGGCGGAGGTTGTCGCCGTCGCGTCGCCGACGCCGGGGAACGCCGAGGCATTCGCGCGCCGGCACGGCATCCCTTCGTTTCACACGGACTATCGCGAGATGCTGCGCGATCCGGCGATCGAGATGATCTCCGTGTCGGCGCCGAACCATCTCCACGCGCGCATCACGATCGAGGCGGCGCGGGCGGGGAAGCACGTCGTGTGCGAGAAGCCGCTCTGCCTAACGCTCGAGGAAGCCGACACCATGATCGGCGCCTGCCGGGAAGCCGGGGTGCTCCTGCTCTACGCCGAGGAGCTGTTCTTCGCGCCGAAATACGTGAAGGCGAAGCAGATGGTGGATGAGGGCGCGTTCGGCCGCGTGCATCTCGTGAAACAGAGCGAGAAGCACAACGGCCCGCACGCCGACTGGTTCTGGGATGTCGGCCAATCGGGTGGCGGCGCGCTCATGGACCTCGGATGCCATGGCATCGCGTTCTGCTGGTGGCTCCTCGGCAAGCCTAACGTGAAGAGTGTCTATGCGCAGCTTTCGACACAGGTGCACGCGAACCGCACGCAGGGCGACGACGAGGCGCTCACGATCATCGAATTCGACGGCGGCGCCCTCGGCGTGGTCGAGAACAGCTGGACCAAGCCCGGCGGGATGGACGACGCGGTGGAGGTCTTCGGCTCGCAGGGCCAGGCGTACGCCGACATGCTGATGGGCAACGCGTTGCCGACGTACTCGGAGGTCGGCTACGGCTACGCGGTCGAGAAGGCCGCGTCGACCAAAGGATGGTCGTGGCCCGTCTTCGAGGAGCACTGGAATTACGGGTTCCCGCAGGAAATGCGGCACTTCGCGCGATGCGTTCGGGGCAAGGAGACGCCGATATCGGATGGCGAGACGGGGCGCGTTGTGCTCGAGGTCATCTACGCGGCCTACGCGTCGGCGGGACTCGGGCGAAAGATCGCGCTGCCGTTTCAGCCAAGTGGAGTCGCGAAGCCGATCGATCTGTGGCTGAAGCCGGCGCCAGGATACGTGCGAGACAACCACGCCCAATCGTGAGTGATGCCTGTGACCCGGTGACGTTCACGCGCGATGCGTCCGGTCGCGCGACGGCGATCGCCCTGAGCCGCGGGAGCGGCGCGCCGATCGAGGGGAAGCGTACGAAATGACCTAGGGGGACGGCCGCTTACCGCTCAGATACCGGTCGAACCAGTTCAATGCGTCGTTGACGGTGATCTCCATCGAGAGGATGTGTCCATTCTCCGACACCTTCATCTCCTTCTCGCCAGCCGGAGTTCCGAGGTGATTGTAAAAGGGAATCTGTGATGTCTCGGGAGGGAAATTCGTGTCGTACCGGCCGTTCAGCATCAGCGTCGGGGTACGGACACGCGGCGTGTAATTGACCGGTTCCACCTCCGCGCGGACATGAACGTCGGGGTACCCCGCAGACCAGAGCACCGCCGCCTTGATGCGCGGCTCCATAGCGAGCGCGATCGGTCCCATGGACCCTCCCCAGCTGGTGCCATAGAATCCGAGCCGATCCGAGCGAAGGTCCTTCCTGGTCTCGAGGAAGTCGACGCTGCGGCGCAGGTCCTTTATCCATTGCACGACCAGGTCGCGGGTATACAAGGTCGTGTCCCCGGTCGATCGAGCGATGCTGAAGGCGCTATCGTCTCGCTCATAGGTCCCCATGTACAACGGAACCACGAGCACCCGCCCGCTCCGCGGTATGAAACCGGCAAACGTTTCGATGAGCTGCTCGCGCGGATTCAGCCGTCGATCAGAGATCGCGTTCGCCGCGCCCCACCAGATCACGGGCTCGAACGGCGGGCTGGCATTCCGCGGGAAGAAGAGATAGGCCGCCATGCGCGGTCCGGTGTACGCGGCCGTGAACGACACCTTCTGCCACCGGTACGTCGACGTCTCCCCTTCCTCCTCGAGTTTCGTGTCGAGCGGTCGTGTGTCGTAGTCGTACATTCGCCGGAACCCCTCGAATGTGGCATCCGACGCGGGGACAACGTTCCGGAAGTCGCGCGGCGGCCTGAGCCGAACGGGCTCCGACAACAGCTGCATGACCGAGTCGGCATCCGTGATGCGCGCGACGCGGAAGCCGTTATCCGCCGACCGATCGAAGGGGTCCCTCGAGATGAGGTGCCCGATGTGGAACGGCGAGTCCTCCCAGCTGCCGCCGCGCGTTAGGCGCCCGGACCCCAGCTGATTCGCGTTCCACTCGCGTACGTTCCCCGCGACGTCGTACAAGCCCCACGCATTCATGGTTCCTTCGCCGACGCGCCTGACTCCGGTGCCGTTCATGTTGCTCGAGCGGATGTACATCCAGAGCACCTCTATGCGTTAGGCGTGATGGCCTACGAGCTTCTGGCCGGCGTCCCGCCGTTCACGGGGATGTCTCGCCAGGCGCTGATCACGGCCCATCTGGCGGAGCCTCCGAAGCCGCTGTCCAGGTATCGTCCCGATGTCCCGCCCGCCCTCGACGCGCTGGTGATGCGACTATTGGAAAAGCATGCTGCCAACCGGCCCGCGTCGGCGGGCCAAGTGATCCCAGCTCTTGTAACAGCGTCAGCGTCGTCGATGCCGCGTTCCTGACAATCCACGCCGGTCAGCGCAGGCCATGAGGGGTGACGACACCGATCGTCACGGCCATTCGCCCCGTGCCGCCGGCGGACCTCTCGCTGCTCTCATCGCCTCACTGCGGCACCTACGTTCGTGGGAGCGCGCTCACCCCGCCCACCGCAGGCCGTGCTTCGAGATTGGCAACGAGCGGATGCGCGGGCCGCCCGCCGCGACGATCGCGTTGCACACCGCCGGAATGACCGGCGGCAGCGCGAGTTCACCGAGTCCAGTCGGCGGGTTGTCCGTCCGGCGGAAATGCACCTCCACCGGCGGCGCCTGCCGCATACGAAGGAGCGGGTAGTCGTTGAAGTTAGACTGCAGCACTCGACCGTCAACGATGGTGATCTCCTGTGCCAGCATCTGCGCGAGCCCGTCGAGCACGGCACCTTGCACCTGGTTCAGGGCGACGCTGGGATTCACGATCTGGCCGCCGACGTCGCCGGCGACCCAGATCTTGTTGACCCGCACCCTGCCGCCCTCACCTAACGTCACGTCGGCGACCTCAGCGAAGTTACCATAGAACGCGATCCCCAATCCCCTACCCGCAGCCCTGGACGCGCGTCCCCACCCTGACTTCTCGGCGACCAGCTCAAGGACGCCGCGCATCCGGCGCGCCTCGGCGGTACGGTCGCCCCGCGCCGCATCGAGGAGTTCGAGGCGCAGCTGGAACGGATCCTTGCCGCCAGCCACCGCGAGCTCGTCCAGGAACGACTGCATGACGAACGCAAGTGCATTGCTCCGCGGCGAGCGCATCGCGCCCGTCGGGACGCCCGACGGCATGACGGACGCACCTAACGCGAAATTGCGAATCAGGCCGGCCGGGAATTCGTCCGGCGTGATGTCAGTGAACCAGCCGATGAACTTCGTCCCCTCGCCAAAGCTGACGAAGTGATTTCGCCAGGCGATGATGTTCCCGCTCGCGCCCAAGCCGCCCTTCAGAAAATGGAACCCGGCGGCACGATAGAAATCGTGGCGCATGTCATCCTCACGCGACCACACGAGCTTGACCGGCGCTCCCACCGCCTTTGAGATCCACGCTGCTTCGGCCATGAAGTCGTTGGCCAGACGACGGCCGAAGGCGCCCCCAGCGCGCGTGATGTGGATCGTGATCGCACCGGGCGCGATCCCGAGCACGCCGGCGGTCCATTCCCGCCCCGAATCGGGGCTCTGCGTGGGGGCCCAGATCTCCAGCCGTCCATCATGGAAGAGCGCGGTGCAGTTCTGCGGCTCAAGCGGCGCGTGTGAGAGGAACGGGTACGCATACGCCGCTTCGACGGATTTCGCCGCACTCGCGAGCGCTTGGTCGACATCGCCGTCGGTATGTACCATCCAAGCCGGTACACCACGCGAGAGCTCCGCGGCGCGCCGCGCGAACCCTTCGCTGCTCTGAGCGGCGATCGGCCCCTCGTCCCACTGCACTTCGAGCTTTCGGCGTGCCTCCTGCGCGTGCCACCACGAGTCGGCTACGATGGCCACGCCCGAGGTCACGCCGTCCAGGTTCATCGCGAGCACGTGTTGTACGCCCGGCTGCGCCTTCACGACGTCCAGATTGGCGCTGGCGAGCTTGCCGCCGAACACGGGGCACTGCTCGAGCACGGCGTGCAGCATGCCCGGCAACTTCACGTCGATGCCGTAGAGCGGCTTGCCGCGCACGATGGCCGCGTTGTCCACACCGGGCACGGGCGTGCCGATGATCCGGTATTGCTTCGGATCCTTCAGCGCGACGGTTTTGAGCTCAGGGGCAGGGAGTGTCGCCGCCTTCGCCGCCAACGCACCGTAACCGACCGTGCGCCTCGTCGGCCGGTGGCGCACGATGCCTAACGACGCGGAACATTCGGACTCGGCCACACCCCAGGTCTGCGCGGCGGCGGCGATCAGCATCTGACGTCCGGCGGCGCCGACGCGCCGCAATTCATCCCAGTGCATGGGCGTCGCACTACTGCCGACGGCGATCTGAAGACCGAAGCGAGCGGGCTCGCTGTCCGCCTGCTCGACCCGCACGTCCTTCCAGCTCACGTCGAGCTCCTCGGCGATCAGCATGGGGAGTGTCGTCTTGACGCCCTGTCCGATCTCCGGGTTCTTGGCAACGATGGTGACGATGCCGTCCGGCGTTATGCGGACAAAAGCGCTGAGCGGCACCGGCGCGAGCCGCGCACCAGCCGTATCCGCAACGATCGGCATCGCCGCGCGATGAAAACCCAGCAACAATCCACCACCAGCGAGTGCGGTCACTCGCAGGAACGAGCGACGGTCGACGAGCTCGCGGTCCACGATGCCTCCTCGAAGTCCAGGCCGGCTCGATGAGGCAATATGCGCCCGCGTGGCCGCTGAGGACAGGTTGGCGCCTGAGAGTAAACGCACCTGATTCTTGCTACGGCGTCTGGCAACGCAGCCCCGCCCGGCCGAGTTTTAGCCCTGAGGGGCAGCCACGGCATCACCCGACGACCGCGAGAGGGGCCATGGAACGAGTGGAGCCATCGACCAACGCCTGGCCGCATTTCATTCGACGGCGACACACCAGTGTCTTCGTGCTCGCGATCGCCGTGCTGTCGTTCATGTGTGTCCGGAGCGCCGCGCTGGGTGCACAAGCCCTCGCGAGCCCGTTTGGCACCGTCTCGCAGAAGGTCGACAGTACCACGATCACGATCGAGTACTACCGCCCTTCCGCTCGCGGACGCGCGCTATTCGGCCGCCTGCTCCGTTGGGACGAGATGTGGACGCCGGGCGCGAACTGGGCGACGACGCTCGACGTGGATCGCGACGTGCGCATCGAGGACCACGAGCTGCCGCGCGGCAAGTATTCGATCTGGATGATCCCTGCCAGGAAGCCGCAGCCGTGGACCGTGGTTCTGAATCGCGCGTCGCGGCGATTCCACGTCGTGCGGCCGGATCCGCGAGAGGACCAGCTCCGCTTTAATGTCGCCGCCGACTCGGCGCAGTACGTCGAGGTGCTCACCTTTTCCTTCCCGGCGGTGAGCCGCGACGGAGCCACGCTCGCGTTCCAGTGGGGCGAAACGGTGATACCGATCCACCTCACCGTGAAGTCGTCGCGCCCGCCGATCGTCGCAGCCCACCCGCTGTCGAGCTACACCGGAGTCTATGAGCTACGGGGCGCCCGCCCCGACGCTGCCCCCGCAATCCGCTACGAGATCATCGAACGCGGAGGCAGCCTCTGGGTGCGCACAGCCGCCGAGGCCGTCGAGCCGGGCCTGGACACGGAGTTCGATCTGATGCCTGTCGGGGGCGATGACTTTCACCCGCGGCAATACAAGGACAGGAAGCTGATCGGCGATGAGATGGATGAGCTCATCACCTTCCATTTCGACGGCAGCCGGGCAGTCAGGTTCGAGATACGGGGCGTTGCCGAGGATAGGGTCCTGGCGCGTGGGACTCTGGTTCGCTCGCAGCGCTGAACCGCGCGAGGAGGACGCTATTCTGCGCAAGCATGGCGACGATCGCCTCGGTATGAACGAGCCGATCTCACGGCGCGACTTCGTGAATGGCGCGCTGCTCGCGGGGGCTGGCGTTCTCCTGAGCGGGAATACACCCCCGGCATCGATCGCGCCCGCAGATGCCTGGAACGGCTATGGCGGAGTCGGCGACTACCGACGGTCGAACGGCAACACCTACGACGTCATGACCACCGCGCATGCCATGCGCGATGGTGCGTTCGAGCAACGCTCGGCCGTCGATACCGGCGAGATGTACGATCTCGTGTGTGTGGGCGGTGGGCTGAGCGGCCTCGCAGCCGCGGTGTTCTTCCAGAAATACAAGGGCGGCCGCTGTCTCGTCATCGACAATCACCCGATCTTCGGCGGTGAGGCGAAGCGCAACGAGTTCCTCGTCGACGGCCATCGGCTCATCGCCCACCAGGCCTCGGCCATCTTCCTCGTGCCGCAGAAAAGTGGCTACACCGATCGGTTCTACGAGATGATCGGGATGGACCGGTCGACGCTCGACTACCAGCGCTGGGGTGGGCCATCGCCGGAGATGCCACTGCATCAGAGCCCGTACGCGGAGCCGAAGAACTACGGCTTCTACTTCGGTCCGCAGTTCGGCACGCGACCCGGCGTCTGGGTGCTCGATCCATGGGGGCGCAAGCTGGAGGGTGCGCCGTTGAGCGACGCGGTGAAAGCGGATCTCATGCGCTATCGCACCGTCCGCGTCGCGACGCCGCGCCCTCAGACCGAAGGCGATGCCATTTCGCGGCAGCTCGACGCGATGACGCTCGAAGATCACCTGATGGCGCGACATGGGATCAGCCGAGAGACGGTGCGGACGTTCCTGTCCCCGGTGGAGGGCGGCGGCTATGGTCTCGGACCGGACGCGCTGTCGGCGTACTGCGCCTACGCGATCGAGACGCAGTTTCCCGGGGACGGGGACGAGGCGTTAGGCGACCAGATGTTCCCCGATGGCAACACCGGGTTCGCACGGCTCATGGTGAAGACGCTCATCCCGGATGCGTTCGCCGGGCCGCGGACGGTCGACGCGGTGTGGGTGAATCGCGTGAACTTCGCCGCCCTCGATCGACCGGGACAGAACACGCGGATTCGTTTGGCCGCCACCGTGGTCCGCGTCGAGCACGCCGGCGACCCGCAAAGCGCGCCGCACGTGGTGGTCACGTACGTGAAGGGCGGACGTCTCTTCCGCGTCAACGCGCGCGCCGCGGTGATGGCCGGCGGCAACTGGACAACCAGGCACATCGTGCGCGACCTGTTAGCGAGCCACCGCGAGGCCTACGCCCAGTTCTATCGATCGCCGTGCCTCATGGCGAACATCGCCGTGCGCAACTGGCGTTTTCTCTACAAGATGGGGATGTCCGGCTGCCGCTGGTTCGAAGGGTTGGGCAACTACCTCTCCGTTCGGAAGATGGCCACGATCGGCGGCGGGAGCCCCGCTATCGGCCCGGATTCACCGACGGTGTTGACCATCAAGGTCCTGTTCGCACAACCGGGTCTGCCGATCGGCGAGCAAGGGAGCCGAGGACGCGCGGAGCTCATGGGGAGGTCGTTCGCCCAGTACGAGCGCGCGTTCCGCCAGCAGCTCGGCGACATGTTCGCGTCGGGCGGGTTCGATCCGCGTCGCGACATCGCCGGAATCATCCTGAACCGCTGGGGTCATGCCTACGTGAATCCACAGCCCGGCTTCTTCTTCGGTGTTGGTGGCAGGCCCGCGCCGCGCGACGTCCTGCGCGACCGCCCTCACGGTCGAATAGCATTCGCGAATACCGACCTGGCCGGTGCGATGGATCACCGCAACTCCATCCGCGAAGCCGACCGCGCCGTCAAACAGCTACTCGGAGCCTAGATTCCTGGCATGCCTCAGCACCTAACGCGCATCGCTCTCCTCCTGACGTTCGCCGCCACTCCAGGTCAGGCGCCCGCCCAGACGTTCCAACTCTCCTATCCGGCTGGTACTCACGCCGGCCCGATCACCGGTCGCGCTTACCTGTTCGTGGCTCGCACCGATAGGCAGGAGCCGAGGCTACAGTCCGGCGCCCAACAAACGAGCGAGCCGTTCTTCGGCGTCGATGTCGAGGCGCTCGCGCCGGGCAAGGCGGTGCCGATCGACCCGAGCGTCCCCGGTTTCCCGGTCGCGTCGCTGGAGAAGCTCCCCGCCGGCGACTACTTCGTGCAGGGGCTGATCCTCCCGTACACGCAATTCAAGCGCTCCGATGGCCACACGATCTGGGCGCACATGGATGCCGGCGAGGGGCAGCGCTTCAACCGGGCGCCCGGCTCGCTCGTGAGCGAGGTGCGGAAGGTGCGCATCGATCCTGCGCGCAAGACAACTATAGAGTTGTCGCTCACCAAGGTCATCCCGCCGATTCCGAAACCAGCGGAAACGGAATGGGTGAAGCGGGTGCACATCACGTCGAAGCTCGCGAGCGCGTTCTGGGGTCACCCGATGCCGTTAGGCGCCGTCGTGCTTCTCCCGAAGGGCTACGCGGAGACCACGACGAAGCGCTACCCGGTCGTGTACACGATCGGCCACTTCAGCGAGCGCGCCCCGCTCGGGTTCACGCTCGAGGGGTGCGACCGGCCGGAGACAGCGGAGGCGCGCGCCGCCCGCCTCGCGCG
>Ga0209382_10008774_pt1 | contig 12707 bp, 13 predicted proteins | sample SoiMetdeltSBSDD5_FD_187599 | JGI IMG/M metagenome (GOLD analysis project Ga0209382, IMG submission 187599) | Bulk soil microbial communities from a Populus tree surrounding site in Tennessee, USA - Soil MetaG P. deltoides SBSDD5 (SPAdes) (version 2) | ecosystem: Environmental > Terrestrial >... | reverse complement strand
TCGACGCGCTTGTAGCTGATGAAAATACGGGCGCGCTTGGTGCTGGCCATGTTTGCTCTCCACTGAGTGGCCGGCGTGGTTCTCGCTCTACATCCCCTTTAGGCATGCTGCCATAGCATTATCGCACACTGACCATCATATGAGGAAAGTCGCTCCTACGGTTTTTTCCAGCCTCCTACCCAGCGACATTTAGGAGCGCACCACACTCTCCAGCCATGCCACAAAAGCCTCACGCCTATCCCTCCGGCATCTGCGACGCACTGCTGGCCTGTACAATCGCCTGCACGATGGGTGCATAGCCGGTGCAACGACAGATATTCCCGGCGATGGCCTCCCTGACCTCGTCTGTGCTGGGGTTGGGCGTCTCCTGCAACAGGGCGTAGGCGGTCATGAGAAAGCCAGGGGTGCAGAAACCGCATTGCAGGGCATGGTGCTCCTGAAATGCCTGCTGCAACGGATGCAGCGTGTCGCCCTGCGCCAGGCCCTCGACAGTCATCAGTTCAGCGCCATCGGCCTGCACGGCAAGCATGAGACAGGAACGCACGGCGGCACCGTTATACAGGATCGTACAGGCCCCGCAGACGCCATGTTCACAGCCGAGATGCGTGCCAGTGAGATTCAACTCCTCGCGCAGGAAATCGGCCAGCGTCAGGCGCACGGCCACGGTGCGTTCGTAGACCGTTCCGTTGACGGTCAGGTGGATGCTACGCGTTGCCTCCATGGTGTATGTCCTCAGTAGAGATACTGGCCGCCGTTGACATGGAGCGTCTGGCCAGTGATGTGGCGGGCTTCTTCGGACGCCAGAAAGACGGCCAGATCAGCGACGTCTTCAGGAGTGCCCATACGCCCGAGCGGCACCTGCCGTCCGGCTGCCTGCAGTTCCTCTTCCGACATGCCATAACGCGGTTGCGCCGTATCAGTAGTGCCGGGGGCAATGGCGTTCACCCGCACCCGGTAGGGCGCCAGCTCCAGCGCCGTAGCGCGCGTCACGCCGACAATGCCAGCCTTGCTGGCGACATAGTGCACACCCCGTGGCGAGCTGCGAAACGCCGCACTGGAGGCGAGATTAATTACCGCCCCGGCACGGCCACGCTCGACCAGCTTTTGCGCCACGGCCTGGGTGCACAGGAAAGTGCCTTTGAGATTGACGTTGAGGACCTCATCCCACTGGGCCTCGGTCATATCGAGAAATTCGACGCGAGGGAAAATGCCGGCATTATTCACCAGGATATCGATACCGCCAAGGCCCTCACCTGCCTCCACCAGACGCCGGACATCGGCAGCCTGGGCCACATCGCCAGCAATGGGCACAGCCCGTTGCCCCAGAGCGCGAATCTGGGAGGCAATCTCTTCCGCCGCGGCCTGGTTATCCAGGTAATTAATCACCACACTAGCCCCCTCACGGCCATAGGCCAGGGCAATTGCCTTACCAATGCCCTGTTGTGCCCCGGTCACTAACGCTATCTTCCCCGCTAAACGCATAGATCGCCTCCTCAGGCAAATAGACCACGTGGGACGTGGGAGCCGAGTTCACGCCCATCCGCCTGGACATACAGCGCACCAAATTGTACCACCTTGATCTGCGCGGCTGGCACAGGCGTGCGTAATGTGATCATCTCCCTGGCAAAATCAATGTGCATGATAAGTGCCAGGCCGATACCCTCGTTGCGTCGGTTCGCCACGCCACACAGGAGATGGCGTTCGAATCCGACGGGCAGCACGCGGACACCGGGCGTGTCCGTGCGCACACCGGGCGTGTCCGCCGGTTCCTCCGCAGCGATGGCCAGTATCCCCTCGGACGTGTGCTCGGCGTATAGAAAATCCTTCTGCTCCAGCTTCCTCCCCGTGAACAGGAGGGCGCGTTGAAAAATCACCTGGCGCAGCGCCAGTTCGACCGTGGAAGCTGTGGCGAAATACGTCCCAAAAGCCCGCTCGCGCGCTGCCCGGCGTTGCTCGAAGGTCTTTGGGGTGGCGTAGGCTGAGGCTGGCAGGCGCAAGATGCGATAGTGGCGATACGCCTGCAGCAGCGTACGCAATTCACGGCCGTGTTCGAGGGCCACGATCACGTCTGGCCGGACGGCCTCGATCTTATAACTTTTGAGCACGCGTCCTGGACCAGTCACAAAGCCAGTCGTGTTGATGATGATATAGGCGGCCCGCGCTGCGTCCAGCAACTGCCGCACTCCCACGATCATCGACAACAGATGCCCCGCTGGACTCGTCGCCCCAAGAAAATACCAGGCCACCGGTGGCACCTCGGCCAGGGATTGGGCCACCTCGGGATATCCCAGGGTCAACGTCGCTGGCGGGCCAATGTCTTTCTGCCCCACATCCGTGTCGAGCACGGCGACACGCTGACCAGTCTCTAGACAGCGCCGGATGAGAAAGCGACAGTACGTGCTCTTGCCACGATCAACGGCACCAAGGACAAGGATTTTACGCCACTTGTGCCGCACAATCTGGTCTGCCGACCAAGCCCAGGCCGGGGGAATATCGAGCATTGGCTCCATAGCGTGATTTCAAACAACCTTTGTGGATGCGAACATGCTGCCCTGTTCCCTCTCCCGCGGGCAGAAGGAGCTATGAGCCTTGATCATTCCCTAAGACCTCGGTGTGGGCCACTCGAGGGCGAGAAACGCGTAGCGCACAAAAACTCCACCACCAGGCTGGCCAAGCGGGCCATTGACGGCGAGCACAGCAATAGTGTACTGCTGCCCTGGCTGGGGTTCCGTAGTCATCAGCACGCGCTGTGGCACGTTAAAACCCTGCACGGCACCGCGTTCACGGTCACAGACGCCGTTGATCCAGATCTCGCCGTAGTCGTCAACGCAGGTTTCAAAGAGCAGCCGTCCACGCCGGATGTCCTGCCCTTGCACCGTCTCTGGCAGGGTGACCTTGATACGGTACCACGCAAACGTAAAGCCGTGCGAACGTCCCGGGGTGATGTCATGGCACACTTCCCATCCGCTATCGTCATAGTCGGGGAGGCGTGCCGGGCTCCCCTCAGCCTGGGCGATGAGGCCTTCATTGGGCTGGCCAGGGATAAAGCCTGGAGCGAAACGCCACTGGCCTTGCACAGCGCGTAAATCGGCGGGGTCCTGAAGATTTACTATGGCTCTTGGCATGCTCGTCGTACTCCTGAGCTACAGTGTGTTCTATAAACGCTCGCGCATGTCTTCGATTTCGGCAATAAGGTTCCTGTCGCCGCTGCGTACGGCTGGACCCCAACCACGTTCCAGGGTCTGGCGGACCATGTCTGGCTGGTTGCTCTCCTCATAGGCCCGTGCTAGGTACACGTAGACAGCCGCGTATTATGGGTCGACTCGGATAGCTTCCTCAAAGTAGGGAATAGCCTCCGTATATTGCCCCAAACTCAACAGCTCATTCCCCAGGCCGAAGAGGAGCATGGTGTCGTGCGGCTCCTGCTCCAGCAATTGTTTCAATGCCTCAATGCGGTCTTCACTCATCCTGCTCTACTCCTTCCCGGCGGCTCTGGCATCCTGCCTGTGGTGCCACATTGTACGCGAGGTGAGCGCCGGGCACCAGCCACTCTTGACGCAGGTTGACGAGACAGCGCCGGGCGAGTACGTTCAAAGGCAGCGAGAGCCGTAGGCAAGCGTCAGCGTCTGCAGGAGAAAGAGGAAAGCCGGCCCATGCCATCATACCGTTTCTGCCGCCCAGACGATCTTACCCTGATTATCAGGGCGATCAACGCCTGTTACCTCATGCACTACCCAGACGCGCTGGCCATGACTGAGGAACGTTTGAAAGAACACATGACGCTCTTCCACGTGCGGCCCGGGAATTGTATGGTCGCCCTGGAGCGGCAGCAGCCCGTTGGGGTGGTGGTGAGCACGAAACGGGACTATGGTGTTTGGATTCAGGCACTCGGCTGTCAGCCGGCCTTTCAACGCCGTGGCATTGCCACCCAACTGCTCGAGGCTCTGGTTCGTAAAATAGCCATTCAGCGCGCGCCGTTAGTAACGGTCGATGTCCCGACCACGAACACCCCGGCGCGACGATTTTTCGAGGCGGTGTATTTCACGGTGCGTGGGCGCTATGTAAGCTACCAGGGTTTGTTAACGGAGGCGTCTGGCGTCCCTGGCCGTATTGAAGCTGTGCCATCCCCGGATTTGCTGGCCTACTACGCACCGTTTCATACTACCCCAGCGTGTTGGGAGCGCAATGCCGAATCACTTGCTGGCTATGGGACACTGCCTCAAGGCTATGCCTACTACGCCCAGGGCACGGTCCAAGGTTATCTCATCCACCGGGACAACACCATCTTGGACCTGGCGCTTGCTCCGCAAGCCGATGCCGAGCAGGTCAGTGCTGCCCTACTCGGCCGCATGTGCGCTGCCGGTTGTACATACGCTACGCTCGCGAAAGTACCCGAGGGTGAGTCCATGTGCCCGGTGCTGGCGCGCCTGGGTTTCACTCCCACGGCGGACTACCTCTTGATGGGCCAGGACCTCCAATAAAGGTATAATGGAGCCACCGAGCAATCAGAGGAGGAATATCGCATGCTGCGCCAATGGGCAAAGATTATTCTTATGGCTATTCTCATGCTCATACAGACTGCGTGTCCGAAGTTTCTCATGCAACAGAATAACAACGATGTGAGAGTGCATCCTTATGATGATGCTGGTAGCTCCAGTAGTGGCTCAGGGTGATAAGTAATGCGTGGCGCGGCGCGTCACGCACAGTCGGTATGGGGGTCTGCAGGGTGGTCGCCACCAGGCGATCTCCCGCCGGAAGCTTATAGCAAGGAGTGTGCATGCACAAAATCCGCATGGGCATTGTCGGGCTGGGCATCATGGGCCGCAGATATTATACTATGCTCCGCGCTTTGGCAGGGGTGGAGGTGACTGCCCTCTGTGTCCGCCATCTGGACACCATACATGACCTGTCTGGGGCAAAATTTTCCGACTACCGCATGCTTTTCGCCTCAGGACAGATTGACGCGGTCATCATTGCCACACCTCATTACAGCCATCCTCAGGTGGCCATCGAAGCGTTGCACCATGGTATTCACGTGTTGGTCGATAAACCGCTGGCGGTGCATGTGGCGGACGGCCGTCGCATGCTGGCTGCACACCGCGACCCAGCACTGCGCTTTGGCGTCATGTTTCAGGAACGGTCCCGGCCCGCTTATGTCACCATCAAGTCAATGCTCCAAGGGGGGGTGCTCGGCGATATCCGCCGTGTGCATTGGATTGTCACAGATTGGTTCCGTTCCCAGGCCTACTATCAATCCAGCTCCTGGCGCGCGACGTGGAAAGGGGAAGGTGGTGGGCTGCTCATCAACCAATGTCCCCATAATCTCGATCTGTTGCAATGGTTTGTGGGGCTTCCAGTACGTGTTATGGCCCACCTCGGCCTGGGGAAGTATCACCCGATTGAGGTAGAAGACGAGGTGCATGCTTTTCTAGAATATGATAATGGTGCCACAGGAGTGTTTATCGCCAGCACCGGTGAGGCACCGGGTACCAACCGTCTCGAGATTGTGGGGGAGAAAGGGAAGCTCGTGCTGGAACAGGGCAAACTCTCCTTCTGTGAAAATACCATCGAAACGTCTATGTTCAGCCGGACCACGCGGGAATTGTTTGCCCGTCCACCCTGCCAAGAGAGGGCGATTCCAGTAACCGGGGACGGGGAAGGTCCTGTCGGTGTGCTCAAGAATTTTCGTGATGCGATCCTGGAGGGGGTGCCTCTGCTAGTGCCGGCGGAAGAGGCTCTGGGGTCTCTAGAATTGGGCAACGCTATGCTGTTATCTGGGCTTTTGCAGCGGCCAGTAGACATACCGCTGGACGCAGAATGCATGGAGCAGGAACTCATCCGCCTGGCATCGATTGATTGAAGTTTGTCTAGCCGCGATTGCCTCGGCCATATAGCGGCGCACAGTGCCCGCCACATGCTCCTGCAGGGTGGCCAGGCTCGACCGAAAAGGAGGGAAAGCGATGATCCGCCTATGGCAGACATGGAAGACATTCGGAGTGCTGTCCGTACTGACTGGCGTGCTCTTGGTAGGCATGGCCAGCGGTAGGCTGGAGCGCTGGGCAACCGCGCAGACACCAGCCACCAGTGGGACGGGGAACGCTCTCATTGGCACACTGGAGGGACCAGAGGTAATCATCGATCCGGCCCAGTTTCCCAAAACGTTCCAAGAAGCCCCCCAACTGGCGGAGCTGGTCAAAGCCGGCAAGTTGCCACCTGTCGTAGAGCGGATTGGGCAAGACCCGCTGGTCATCAAACCGGTGCATGAGATTGGCAAATATGGCGGGATGTGGCGTCGGGGGTTCACTGGACCGGCTGACTTCTGGAACGGGCTACACTCGGTCTCTGGCCCCGATCATGTCCTGTTTTGGGATTACACCGGCTATAAAGCCGTGCCCAATATCGCCAGAGGTTGGGAGCTCAGTGACGGCGGTCGGACTACGACTATCTTTCTACGCCGGGGGATGAAGTGGAGCGATGGTCACCCCTTCACGGCCGACGATTTTCTGTTCTGGTACGAGGACGTGTACAAGAACAAAGAGCTGAACCCCACGCCCTCGCTGTTTCTGAGCATCAATGGTAAGCCGGGGGAGGTGGAGAAGGTGGACACCTACACCGTCAGGTTCAGATTCGCTGATCCTTATCCGATTTTCCCTGAGATGCTGGCCGGCGCCACGCCCATTGGGGGTGGCCATTCGCTGCGCGGCAGGGAGGGTATGGGAGGCTATGCCCCGGCGCACTACCTGAAACAGTTCCACCCCAAATACACGTCGAAGGAGGAGCTGGACAAGAAGGTGAAGGAAGCCAAATTCGACAGGTGGGGGCTCCTGTTTTTGGCTAAGAACTCCTGGAGCCTCAACCCGGAGCTGCCGGTGGTGACGCCCTGGAAGACGGTGACGCCGGCCAATACCCCCGTCTGGACCCTGGAACGCAATCCCTACAGCATCTGGGTCGACACGGCCGGCAATCAGCTGCCCTACATCGACAAGGCGATATTTACCCTGGCTGAGAACGAGGAGATCCTCAACCTGCGCGCCGTCGCCGGGGAGTATGACAATCAGCTCTTCCACCTCTCCATCCTGAAGGTGCCGGTCTTCTTAGAGCACGAGCAGCGCGGCAAGTACAAGGTGTCGCTGCACCCGGGCGATTACGGTGGTGATTTGATCATAAAGTTCAACATGACCTACGATAAGGATCCGGAGATCGCCAAGTGGTTCCACAACCGAGACTTCCGTCGTGCCCTGGCCATCGCCATCAACCGCGACCAGCTCAACGAGATGTTCTGGCTTGGGACCAGCGCGCCCAGGTCTGTGGTGCCTGTCGAGAGCAATCCGTACTTCCCAGGCCCCGAGTACCGTACCATGTGGGCCACCTATGATCCGCAGCAGGCCAACGCCATGCTGGATGCGATCGGGCTGAACAAGAAGGACGCTGAGGGTTACCGTTTGCGCAGTGACGGGCAGGGCCGGCTGCGCTTGATCATGACGGTGGCGGGTGCTGCCCACGCCCCGTTTGACCAGTTCGTGGAACCGATCAAGCAGCACTGGAAAGACGTCGGTATCTATCTCGACCTCGAGGTGGTAGAACGCAGCCTCGCCATCACCCGCGGCACGGCCAATGAGACGCAGTTGTCCGCCTGGAACAACGATGGTACGGAGCATCCTTGGACCTTTCCGGGTCACCTGGTGCCGCTGACTGTCGCCACCCTCGCTCCTAGTGGGCCGGAATATGCCAGGTGGTTTCACTCCGGGGGAAAAGAGGGCAAAGAGCCCACCGGGCGTCTCCGGGAGATGATGGATTTATGGGTAAAAGGGATGGGCGTCTCAGAGGAGGAGCGCATTACGCTGGGGAAGCGGATCTGGCAGATTGCCGCTGAGGATGTCTATATCATCGGCATTATCGGACCAGGTGCCGCCTCGGGCGTACGCGTCGCCAAGGCCAATATGGGGAACCTGCCGGCACGCATGTACATCAGCCCCGATGGTAAGGCGGAGAGTATCTCTCGACCGGTCACTTATTTTTACAAGAATTAAGGTAGACAAAGTCCATGACTGTTCTGGCGCTCGAGCGCGTGTCGCTCGCCTTTGACCACATACCCTTACTCGATGAGGTCGTGTTGCAGATTGAGCCTGGCGAGCGGCTGGCGCTGGTTGGCCGCAATGGCAGCGGGAAATCGACCTTGCTCAAGCTCCTGGCCGGGGAGGTGCAACCCGATACTGGCGTGATTTCCCGCACGCACGCTCTGCGTCTGGCCTATGTCCCCCAGGAGCCCGTCTTCAGCCCGGATGACACGGTGACCCAGGTCGTGACCCAGGCCCTGGGGGCTGTTGGCGAGATGGTGGCTGCCTATCAACACACGGCAGCGTGTCTGGCGACAGCGCAGGGCTCTGAGGCTAAGCGTCTGCTGGCGCAGTTACACGACCTCCAGGCGCACCTGGAGCACGGCGACGGTTGGCGCTTGCAGACGCAGGTCGAGATGGTGCTGACCCGCTTGCAGCTCCCCCCTGAGGAGCGACTCGGCCAGCTCTCCAGTGGTTGGCAGCGGCGCGTGTCCCTGGCGCAAGCGCTCGTGGGCAATCCTGAGGTGCTCCTGCTCGACGAACCCACCAATCATCTGGACCTGGTAGCCATTGATTGGCTGGAACAGTACTTGGCGAGTTTTTCAGGGACACTCGTATTTGTGACGCACGATCGGGTGTTCCTGGATCGCCTGGCGACTGGTATTGTGGAACTGGACCGTGGCCAGCTCCGGCGCTTTACTGGTAACTGGACCGTCTATCGCGCCCAGAAGCAAGAGTTGTTGGCGGTGGAGGAGGCCCAGGCTGAGCAATTTGATAAGCGTCTCGCTCAGGAAGAAGCCTGGGTGCGCCAGGGTGTGCGGGCTCGGCGCACGCGCAACGAAGGCCGCGTACGCCGCTTGCTGAACATGCGAGAGACGTGCCGGGCCCGCCGGGACGCACTCGGGCAAGTCTCCTTTACGCTGGCGAGTGGCACACCCTCCGGCCAGATGATTATTGAACTCGATCATATCGTTAAAACGTTTGGTGAGCAGGTGGTGGTGCGTGATTTCTCGACCCGCATCATGCGCGGTGACCGCATTGGTCTGGTCGGGCCAAATGGCATTGGCAAATCCACGCTCTTACGCATCATCCTCGGCGAGCTGCAGCCCGACACGGGACGCGTGCGCCACGGCACCAGGCTGTCTGTGGCCTACTTTGATCAGCGCCGCGAGCAACTCGATCCAGAAGCGACGCTGTGGGAGACTGTCTGCCCGCATGGCGGCGATACGGTGACGGTGGGCGGAAAGGAGCGCCATGTCATAGGCTATCTCGCCGAGTTTTTGTTTCCGCCCCACACCGTGCGCGGGCGCGTCAAGACGCTGTCCGGTGGTGAGCGCAATCGGCTCTTACTGGCGCGCCTGTTTACCCAACCGGCCAATCTGCTGGTGCTCGATGAGCCGACGAATGATCTGGACGTCGACACCCTGGAGCTGCTCGAGGGCCTCCTGGTCGAATACGACGGCACACTGCTCCTGGCCTCGCACGACCGCGCCTTCCTGGATGGTGTTGTCACCTCCATCTATGCTTTTGAGGGCAAGGGTCGTGTGCGTGAGTACGTTGGCGGCTACAGTGACTGGCGCCAGGCGAGTCAGCCACGTGCCACCCCAGCACCGCGCCGTCGCTCGCCCCTCATTAAAAAGCCGCGCCAGGGCCTGACCTATCTGGAGCAGCGTGAACTCGACACCTTTCCTGAGCGCATCGAAGCCCTGGAAGTGGAGCAGGCGCGGCTGCATGCGCAGTTGGAAGACCCAGACCTGTTCCGCCGTGATCCTGCGGCTTTTCAGACGATTATGGAGCGTCTTACCGCTCTGGAGACAGAGCTGCCCGCGGCCTATGCGCGCTGGGAGGAGTTGGAACAGCGCCAGTAGCTGCACACGTCACCCGTACCATAACAGCCAGTCAGAGGAGAGCAAGCACTATGAGCAGTGATCCAGTCAACATTTATGAGTACGAGGCATGCGCCAAGGAGCGGCTGCCGCAGGCGGAGTATGACTTTATTGCCGGCGCGGCCACGGATGAGATCACCCTGCGGCGGACGCGCGCGGTCTTTGACGCGATCATGCTGCGCCCGCGCATGCTGGTGGATGTCAGCCAGCCAGACTTGTCGACGACAGTGCTGGGCCAGCCCGTCCCTTTCCCCATCCTGGTAGACCCGGCCGGCGGCCATGGCCGCGCCCATCCGCAGGCTGAGCTGGCCACGGTGCGCGCTGCCGGAGCGATGGGGACAGTCATGATCCTCAGCTCCGGGTCGACCTATACCCTGGAAGACGTGGCGCAGGCCGCGACAGGCACCATCTGGTTCCAGCAATATCTGTATAAGGACCAGGGATTGACACAGCGCATGGCGCACCGCGCGCAGGAGGCGGGCTACACGGCCCTCTGTCTAACCCTGGATTCGACCGTGCGGGCGAAGCGGGAGCGCAATATCCGCAACAACTACTCGAGCCCTTCGTCCCCCAACTATGCTGGGCTGGAGGTGCCGGAGTACGCCTGGCAGATGAGTTCGGATGCCCCGCGCGGCGTCAATACCCTGGTCGACCGTGCCGCCACCTGGTCTTACGTGGACTGGCTGGCGGCCCACACGCCGTTACCCCTGGTGGTCAAGGGCATCATGACCGCAGAAGATGCCCGGCTGTGCGCGGCGCATGGCGTGCGCGCGATTATTGTCTCGAACCATGGCGCCCGGCAACTGGACACGACCTTCGCCAGTATCGAGGTCTTGCCAGAAGTCGTCGAGGCGGTGGACGGCCAGTGTGAGGTTTACCTCGATGGCGGCATTCGACGGGGCACGGATGTGCTGAAAGCCCTGGCGCTCGGCGCCCGTGCCGTGCTCATTGGGCGCCCGCTGTTCTGGGGCTTGGCGGTGAATGGAGAGGCCGGCGTGCGCGCAGTCCTGCAGATGCTCCGGGACGAGTTGGAGATGGCCATGGGCATGTGCGGGCGCCCCACGGTCGCGAGCATCGACCGCAGCCTGCTGGGCACCGTGTCACCGCTGCTCTCGGTATTGCAGCAGCCGCCAGGGCTGCAGATTCCCTCCTTGTAGCGCCGCGGGAGAGAGGGTAGGGTGAGAGAAGGCCTCTTACAACGTCGCCGGAGGGGCTTCCCTCCATAAACACGCGCACGACTTCACGCGCCGCCCACCATTGCTCGGCAAGCTGTCTGGCCGCAGTCATGTCAAGCGGCTGTGCGAAGCGACGGGGGTCAGTAACGATATGGATGAACTCTGCCAGGACCTGTGGGGCAATCGCGATGAGGTCGCCCACCGACAGCAGCCGGGCAAGCGTGTCCCGTGCACCAGCGTGCTCGGCATGCTCCATCACCTCCGCTGCGACAAGAAAGCCGGTGTCGAGGCCATGGATCATGCCCGGCCGTCCAGCATTTCGTCGAGCAGGTCGTCATCGGAAGTCAGCGGGCGAAGCACAGCACCAACACTGACAGTCGGAATGTCCAGGACGCTATGCGGCCGCGAGCCTTCCATCCGCGGGCTGGCGGGCACGGTATTGGGCGCCAGCACGGTCACTTCTTGTCCCTCAGGCAAGCGCACGCCGTTGTCTAGCACTACGACGCCGTTTTGCACTCGACCGCGGGCAACCATGGGAAACCTCCTCCAGTCGCGAATCACTCATGCAGACTCATGGCAGTTTATCACGCGGGCCACGTAAGAGAAAGGGAAGACCCCATGCGAACGCGGGTAGTATTTCAACAGTGGAGAAGCAACTCCTAATACCTTGGCCTGCAAGGCCCCATGCGGTAGAGTCCATGTAATCTACTCAGCCAAGGAGCATCCCATGACGATTCCGCACAAGCTCAGGTTGTCCGCAGTTGTATATGCTGCGCGCTATTGGTGATTGGTTCGATGGCGCCAGCCCAGGACAAGAAGCCCAACATCCTCGCGATCTTCGGCGACGACATCGGCATCCCGCAGATCAGCGCCTACACGATGGGGATGATGGGCTACCGCACGCCGAACATTGATCGCATTGCAAGGGAAGGGGCGCTTTTCACCGATTCGTACGGGCAGCAGAGCTGCACGGCGGGACGGGCGTCGTTCATCCTCGGGCAGGAGCCGTTCCGCACCGGCCTCTTGACCATCGGCATACCCGGCGACCCGCATGGCATCACGCCGTGGATGCCCACCATCGCCGACGTGTTGAAGGCCCAGGGCTACGCGCCTGGCCAATTCGGCAAGAACCACCACGACGGGTACAACTTCATGCCCTACTTCCAGGGCAAAGAAAAGGCTGGCCCGCGCGACGCGATCTACTACTTCGACCAGGGCGGCAACTTGAACACCATCCGCTGGGACGATTGGAAGGCCAGCTTCGCCGTGTTGAAAGGCAACATCGGCACCGCCACTCGCGACGTGACCATCGCCGAACTGCTGTCCGGCGCCGGCTACCGCACCGGCCACTTCGGCAAGTGGCATCTGGGGAGCGACGACGGACAACTGCCGAACGTCAAGGCTTCGACGAGTGGCGGGATTGTTGCCCAGACACGCATGGGCAGAGCGCTCGGCGACCGTCTGGAGCGCGCGGTACTGGGGCGTGTGCCGGGATTTCTCAAGAGCATGACCCGTGACATGGTAGGCCTGGGTACGGGCACCGAAGTCGCCGCGGCGCTGGCCAGGATCGAAGAGGCCTAGGTGCCCAG
>Ga0209382_10008773_pt1 | contig 12708 bp, 6 predicted proteins | sample SoiMetdeltSBSDD5_FD_187599 | JGI IMG/M metagenome (GOLD analysis project Ga0209382, IMG submission 187599) | Bulk soil microbial communities from a Populus tree surrounding site in Tennessee, USA - Soil MetaG P. deltoides SBSDD5 (SPAdes) (version 2) | ecosystem: Environmental > Terrestrial >... | reverse complement strand
CCATCCGTGTTCCCGTGCCGTTTCTGAATCTGGTGTCGCGCGCACACCTTTCATTCAATTTCCTTCCAGCTCCTTCAGTTTCTCCAGCCCGTTCTTGTTGTTCGGGTCGAGCTCGACAGACTTCTTGTAGTTCCTCATCGCCAGCGCCTTCTCCCCGGCGGTCAGGTAGGCCTCGCCCAGACTATCGTAGGCGTTGGCCGAGTTCGGGAAGGCGCCCACGTTGAGCTTGAAGACTTCGATCGCCTCTTTGACTCTTTTGAGCCGCAGCAGATCGTACCCGAAGCCATTGATCTCTCGCTCTTTCAGGTCCCCGGGCCGACTCTGCGCGAGCGCGGCCTCCGCCCCGTGCCGCAAAGCCCCGGCGATCAGCGTCCTGGTCGGGGAGTCGTACCGGTCGTACTTGATCCACGCCAGCGCCGGGTGCCGGCCGCCGAGAGTCCGGTCGACCATCTCCTGCACGACGGAGAGGCCGTTGGCACTGTTGGTGAAGAAGACGACCCCCGCTCGCCGCCGGACCGACGCCACGGCGTAACACTTGAAATTCCCGTTGTCGCCCCAGTGCCAGAAAGAGGTCCCGTCATCGGTCAGCTCGAGCCCCCAGCCCAACCCCCAAGCGAGTGACGCCGAAGGGCTCGCGGCCGGGCGGTTGACGCAAGTCACGCACGAGTCGTCGAGTTTGACCTGCGGGCTGAGCATCTGCCGGGCCGTTTCCTCCTTGAGCCCCGCCCCGCTCAGGACAGCGGCCATGAACTTGGCGTAGTCGACCGCGGTCGTGTGCAGGCTGGCCGCGGCGTTCGCCTCCGCCGGCTTGTTCTTCTCGCCTGGGGCGCCCGCCGGGCCGTGCGGCGCCGCCGCGCGAGCGTCGAACTGCGCCCGCCAGACGTAGCCGCTGCCGGCCATCCCGAGCGGCTCAAAGACCAACCTCGTGACCACCGCATTGAGCGGCTCGCCCGTCAAGTGCTCGATCACTTTCTGCAGGTAGACGTAGCCCTCCCCGGAATAGCTGAAGCGCTCGCCCGGCTCGAAGTGCAGCACCAGCGGTTTGCCGCGCGGCCTCCAGTTCGGAAAGCCCGGCGTGTGACTCAGCACCATGCGCACGGTTATGCGCCGCACGCGCTCGTCGCCCTCGATGTAATCACCGGGGAGGTACCTGGCGAGCGGCGCGTCGAGGTCCAGTTTGCCGGCGTCCGCCAGCTTGAGCACGGCATAGGCACAGACCGGCTTGCTCAGCGAGGCGGCCTCGAAGACCGTCTCGTCGGTCACCGGGTCATTGCCGGCGGAGCTTCTCACCCCGAACCCGCGGTGCCACGAAATTTTCCCGTCGCGGATCACGGCCATCGACAGGCCCGGGATGTACGCCTCCCGCATGAGCTGCGGGACGAATTCTTCGAGCTTGGCGGGCGCCTGCACTTCCCGGCCCTGCGCCAGGGCAAGCATGACTCCGGCCGCCAGACCAATCAGCGATCCGATGCTCATGAACTCCTCACTGATAGGTACAATACAGTTCCCATCCGCCGTCGGCCCTGACGCCTCACCGCTCGTTTTTCGGTGCCGCGTCCTTGGCCACCTTCCACGTCCCCTTCTCGGTGACCTCCGTTGAGTCCCTGCGCGAAACCGAGTAGGTGCCTTCGCACCGGTCCCCCTGGAATTGCCCCTCGATCGAGATTTCTACCTCGCCGTCCGGGCTGTCCAACTTCGCCGTCATTTTCCCGTCCGCGATCCGCAGCCCCTTCAACTCGCCCGTCTGCGCCCCGTCTTGGTTCGTATATTTCACCGTGCCGCGCCACATGCCCTTCTCATCCTTGCTCAGAGTGTAGGAGAGATTACCCGACTCGCCGCCTTCGTTACCGTAGGACCCGACCCAGGTGCCGACATATTGTTGATCCCCCGAGCGTGCCGCCTGGCGGCCGGTGGCGGAGTTTCCGGCGGTCGCCAGTTCGGGCGGGGCTGTCAAGATCAGAACCGCGGCGAGCAGCATGGTTCGTGAAAGTTCGCTTCGCATCTTCATCCTCCTTTGGATTGCCACATGACAAACTCGAATCTCAAATTTGAGATCACTGGTGTCTGAGCGCGACTAGCGGGTCAACCATCGCCGCGCGCCGGGCCGGGAGCCAGCAGGCCAGGAGCGCGACCCCGACCAGGAGCAGCGCGATGAGCGCGAAGGTCAGCGGGTCGGTCGTGCTCACGCCGTAGAGCAGGCTCGCTAAGACGCGCGTCAGCGCGAGCGCCCCGAGGAGCCCGCCGGCGATCCCGCCGAGCGCCACCGCGAGCGCGTGCCTCAGGATCAGCCCGCGCACGGCCCCGGCCTGCGCCCCGAGCGCCAGCCGAATCCCGATCTCGCGCGTCCGCTGCGTTACGGCGTAACTCATGACGCCGTAAATGCCGACCGCCGCGAGCAGCAGCGCCAGCACGCCGAAGACCGTGACGATCGCCGCCAGCGCCTGCGGCCCCGAGAGTACCCGGCTCAGGAACTCGGTCATGGTCTTGACCCCGTAGATCGGCAGGCTCGGGTCCAGCCCCTGGACCTCGCGCCGCACGGCGGCCATGAGGCCGCGCGGGTCGCCCGCCGTCCGGACGATGAGAGTCATCTGCGATTGGTAGTCCTGCAGGAGCGGCAGGTACATGTAGGGCAGCGACTCCTCCCCGAGCGTCGAGTACTTGCCGTCGCGGGCCACCCCGACGACCTCAACCGGCGCCCCGTCGCCGCGGCCGAGGCGCAGGCGCTGGCCGACGGCGCCCCCGCCCGGCCATAAACGCCGCGCCATCGTTTCGTTGACGATCGCCACCCGCGGGCTTCCCTCCCGGTCCTGGGCCGTGAAGTCGCGGCCCGCTACGAGCGGCGTGCCCATCGTCCCAAAGTAGTTGAGTCCGACCGGGCTGTAGCCAATTGTCCGGCGCTCCTCGTCGGCCCGCGCCAAGCGCCCGTCAACCCCCACCGTGAGCCCGCTCCCGTAGGCGTCCAGCGGCAGCGGGAAGGCAAGACTCGCCGAGACGACGCCGGGCAGCGCCTCGACGCGCTCGACGACCCGGCGGTGGAAAGCCTCGCCGCGACTCCGGTCGTAGCCCTGGAGCCCGAGGTTGAACGACATGAGCAAGATTTTCTGCGGCTCGAACCCTGGGTCCATCAGCTGGGCGTGGCGTACGCTCTGGAGGAAGAGCCCCGCGCTGATGAGCAGCACGAGCGAGAGCGCGACCTGCGCCACGACCAGCAAATCGCGGAAGCTCAGCCGACTCCCCCGGCGCGCCAATCCGGCCTCGCCTTTGAGCGCCGGGACCAACTCGGGGCGCGTCGCCGCAAGTGCCGGCGCCAGCCCGAAGACTACCCCCGTGAGCAGCGCGAGCGCGAGCGTGAAGCCGAAGACGCGCCAGTCAAAGCTCAAATCACTCTTGAGGTCGACGGTCGGGAAATCAACGACCGGCGCAAACGGCGCGATCAGCTCCTGAAACCAGAGCGCGAGCAGGAGCGCCAGGAGGCCGCCGGCGAGGGCGAGCACCAGGCTCTCGGTGAGTAACTGGCGCACCAGCCGCTGCCGCCCCGCCCCGAGCGCCAGCCGGATCGCGATCTCGCGTCGCCGCGCCGCCGCCCGCGCGAGCAGCAGGTTGGCGACATTCGCGCACGCGATGAGCAGCACCAGCCCGACGACGCCCATCATGAGCGCCGAGGTCAGCGGGATGACCCCCTTGACCGTCAGGAACGGCTCGGTCTTGGTCCTCCCCGGGATGACGTGCACAGTCAGGTTCGCGTGCGTCTCCGGATGCTCCCGCGCCAGTTGTGCCGCGACCGCGTTGAGTTCCGCCTCCGCCTGCGCCGGGGTGACGCCCTCCTTGAGTCGCGCGCGGAGGTTGAGCCAGCTTCCGCGGCGGTTCTCGAGCAGCCCCGCCATCTCCGCATCGACCTGGGCGTGCATCGTCACCGGCACCCAGAGGTCGGGCAGAAACCCGAAGAGCTTTGTCCCGCTGAAGCCTCGTGGCCCCACGCCGACGACCGTGAACTCGTGGTTGTTGAGCCGGATCGTCCGCCCGACCACCTCCGGGTTCCCGCCGAAGCGACGCTGCCAGAAGCCGTGGCTGAGCACGACGAGCGGGCTCGCCCCCGGCCGCGCGGTCTCTTCCGCCGAGAAGACGCGCCCGGCCGCCGGCTCGACCCCCAAACCGGTGAAATAGTTCCCGGTCACCATCTCGCCCCAGATCATCTCCGGCCGCCCGTCGCCGCTCAGGCTGAGCGGCGTTCCCTGGTGGCCGACCAGCGCCTCAAGGACTTGACTGCGGTCCCGGTAATCAAGGTAGTCAGGGTAGGAGACGTTTTCGGGGAAGGCCGAGCGCGGCGAAGTGAGGTAGAGCGCGACGAGTCGGTCCGGGTCACGCACCGGCAGCGTCTTGAAGACGACCGCGTTGACGAGGCTGAAGATCGCCGTATTCGCCCCGATCCCCAGGGCGAGCGAGACTATGGCCACGGCCGTGAAGCCCGGCCGCCCCATGAGCATTCGCACCGCGTAGCGCAAGTCTTGCCACATGAGCCCTCCGCGGGCAGTCAGCTTTCAGCTCTCAGCCAAATCAGGAACTTCCCTCTGGCTGACCGTTGGAAGCTGACGGATGAGTAGGGCCAGAGCCACTGCCCAGGCCGGGAGTGAGCCAAATGGCGTGCCAGTCGGAGCTGCCAGGTAACTATTGCGAGCAAATGAGTTTAATCAGGTAATCCAGGGGCGGGCGGGGCGCCGGGTGCGCGCTTGTGGGACGGAGTCGTCCCAATATCGCGACACCTCATCCGGCCGAGCTTTCGGGTGTCCGAGGCGGCCGAAGATCAATCCTCCTCGTCTCCTTCCTCCCCATCTCTCACGCGTGTCGAGATCATCGGCTGGTGCCTAGCCAGCCGCCCTTAAAACCGGCGCGACGCAGACCCTTCACGATATATGGGCACCGCCGCATCAATTGCCAGACGAGGCCCGAACGGTAGTTCTCGATCATGAGGATCACCGGCCCCTGGTCGATCCCGAAATGGCCGCCCGAAACCCAGCCTGCGTGTTTGTTCTCCCGGCTCGTGAAGGTCGGGTTGAAACTGCACGCGATGCCGTACCGGCTGATCATCTCGCCCCACCTCTCCTTGAAGTTGCCGAGCGCCGGCAGTACGATCTCCGGCGCGAAGGGGAGCGCGGCGGCGGTCGCCCAGGGGGCGAGCGTGCCGTCGTCCAAGCCGAAGGGGACGCTGCGGGCGCGGTAGTCATAAAAGCGCCGCTTGAGACCATCGATCTGGCGCACTGCAGGGCCGGGGCCGTTGCTCGCCGTGACGCCCCAGCAGTATTCGCCGTATCCCCTAAACCCGCGCGGATTGCGGATCGCGTACTGCTGCTGCACGTAAGCGGCGCGGCGGCTGTTCTCGAAGTAGTCAATCGCATGCTCGCGCATGAAGTCGTCTTGAATGCCCCGAAAGTCAATCCAGATGTGCGAGAGTTGGTGCACGAAAAGCGGCCCGGCGTGCAGGTATTCGATGCCGTAAATCTTCTTCCAGCGGTAAGTCTTCGCCCACGCCCGGTAGCTGGCTACGGGCAGCGGGTGCGCGGGCGACCCGAGGCCGAGCACGTAAAGAATCAACGCCTCGTTGTAGCCGTCCCAGCGATTTTTCAGAAACCCGCGCTCCGGCTTCCACCCGTGCGCGACCTTCAGCCCGCCGTTCTGCGCCCACTGCCAGTTAGCGCGCCGGTAGAGCTTGTCGGCGAGCGCGCGGATCTCACGCTCCCCTTCCGTGTCACGGTCGAAATGCATCGCGGCGACGAGCGCGCCCGCGAGCAGGATCGTCGTGTCAATCGTTGACAGCTCGCATCGCCACGCGCGCCGCCCCGTCTTCATGTCGAGGAAGTGGTAGTAAAAACCCTGGCAGCCGGTCGCGTCCGGCTCTTTCCCTTGCGGGCTGTCCCGGAAAAAGCGCAGCGTCGCGAGCGCCCGCCCCATGCCCTCGGCGCGCGTGACGAAGCGGCGCTCGACGCCGACCGCGTAAGCGGCCAGCGCGTGGCCGACGGCGGCGATGCTGGCCGGGGCGGCACCGTGCGTGTTGTCGGCCAGCAGCCCGTTCTCCGGGCGGGTCTCCTCCCAGAAATAGTTAAACGTGTTACGTTGCAGCGCGTGCAGTTCCCTGTCGCCGAACGCCGGTCGCTTCATGCGCGCGCACCTCCGCCTCTTATGTCCGGGCGCAAATTCCACCGTGACGGCGGTCACCGCGTGTGGCGGCAGCCGCGTCTCCAGATCAAGGGCCTGATCCCTGTATTCCCACCGTTGCGTCTCCTGCCGCAGGCACTACTCGAGCAACGCGGCGAACTCCCACCGGGCGAGCGGCACGCGAACGGAGCGGAGTGGATATTCTGGGCGGAGGAGCCTGTCGCGGACGCAGAAAAAGAGTGACGCGTGCGCGCATCCTGCTCAAAGCCGTCGCCGGATGCCGCGATGAAGAAATCGTCGAGAATCCTCTCGGACCCGAGACGCGCGGCCGAGCACGCCTAACACCTATTCCTGCCGGAGCGCGAGGAGCGGGTCGATCTGCGTCGCCCGCCGCGCCGGCAGGTAGCAGGCCAGGAAAGCCACTCCCGCGAGCAACAGCGCGACGCCCGCGAAGGTCACGGGGTCGGTCGCCGTCACGCCGTAGAGCAGGCTCCCCAGCAATCGCGTCACGGCCAACGAGACGACGAGCCCCGCGCCGACCCCCGCGAGCGCCAGCGCCATGCCGCGCCCGACGACCATCTGCAGAATATCCCGGCGCCGCGCCCCGAGCGCGACACGGACCCCGATCTCCCGGGTCTGCTGGCTGACCGCGTAGCTCATGACGCCGTAGATGCCGACCGTCGCCAGCAACAGGGCGACCCCGGCGAAGACCCCGATGAGCAGAGCCGGGTAGCGGCGCAAGAAGGTCGCCGGCAGGCTCGCCATGACGTCATCCATCGTCCGCATGGCCCACAGCGAGAGGTCCGGTTCGAGCGCGCGCAGTTCGGCCCTCAGTGCCGCTGCCAGCCTCCCCGGCTCACCCGTCGCGCGCACCACGAGGCCCGTCGCCAAGCCCGGATCCTGGAACATCGGGTGATAGACCACTGGCGTCGTCCGCGCGTCCAGGCCGTTGACTTTCTCGTCCCCGACGACCCCGACGACCTCGTACGGTCGCCGGTCGTCACCCGTAAAGATCAGCCGCCGCCCCGGCGCCTCGCCTCGCGGGAAGGCGCGCGCGGCCAACGTCTGATTGACGATGACCACCCGCGGCGACGCGGGGTCGTCTCGCGCGGTGAAGGCGCGCCCGCGGAGCAGTGGCACGCCCATGGCGCGGAAGTAATCCGGGTTGACCTCCCTGACATTGGCCTCGGTCTCCTGCCCCGGCGCCGGGACCGGCTCCCCCTCGACGATGAACCGCGTCGTGTTGCCGCCGGAGAGCGGCAGCACGTTCACCGCGCCGACGCCCTCGACCCCAGGCAGCGCCTCGATCCGCTCGAGCATCTGCCGGTAGATCGTCGCTGCCTTCTCGTCGCTCCCATACTTGGCCACCGGCAGCGCGACGCGCAGCGTGAGCAGGCGCTCGGTGCGGAACCCGGGGTTGACTTCGAGCAAGCGCCGGAAGCTTTGGAGCAGTAACCCGGCGCCGACGAGGAGCACCAGCGCGAGCGCGACCTCGGCCACGACGAGCGCCTGGCGCAGGCGCTGGCGCCCCGCCCCCGCCGCGCTGCGCCCGCCCGCCTTGAGCGCTTCGTACAATTCACGGCGCGTCGCCGCAAGAGCCGGCGCCAGCCCGAAGACCACTCCCGTAAGCAGCGTCACCCCCGCCGTGAAGGCGAGCATCCGCCCGTCGATCGCCAGTCCCTTGAGGTAAGGCATGGAATTGAGCTGTGCTTCCGGGACGGCGGAGACGAGTGCCTCGATGCCCCACTGCGCGAGCAGCACTCCGAAGCCGCCGCCGAGGAGCGCGAGCAGCAGACTCTCGGTCAGCAGTTGCCGCGTCAGCCGCCCCCGGGTCGCGCCGAGCGCGAGGCGCACCGCGATCTCCGGAGCCCGCAACGCCGCGCGAGCGAGCAGCAGGTTGGCGACGTTGGCGCAGCTGATGAGCAGCACGCAGCCAACCGCCCCGAGCAGCACCAGCAGCAGCGGCCTGACCTGGCCGACGATTTGCTCCTGCAGCGGGACGACCCGGATGCTCGTCCCGGCGTGCGATTCGTTGTGGTCGCGCTCGATGCGCCGCCCGACGGCGCGCATCTCGGCCGCGGCCGCCTCCAGACTCACGCCCGCCTTGAGCCGTGCGATGACGTTGGTCCCGTGCATGTAGCGGCGCGAGAGCTGCATCGGGCTCGGCTGGAAGGCGACCCAGGCCTCGGCCCCGCCCCGCGGCGCGAACTGAAAGTCGGCCGGGAGCACGCCGACCACAGTGTAGCCGTTACCGTTGAGCGTCAACTGTTGCCCGATGAGCGCCGGGTCGCCGCCCGCGAGGCGTTGCCACAAGCCGTAGCTCAGCATGACCGCGCGCGCCCCGCCGGGCCGCTCCTCGTCCGGCGAAAAATCGCGCCCCATGATCGGCTTCACGCCGAGCACGCTGAAGAAATTCGCCGATGCGTTGACCGCCGCCAGCCGCTCCGGCTCGCCGCGCCCCGTGAGCGTCATGCCGCCCCCCCCGGCGTAGGCGGCTACGCCCTCGAAGGACTCACTCCGCCGCCAGTCGAGGAAGTCCGGGTAGGACGCCTCGCGCTGCGGGAACTCCTTCTGCGGGGTCCCCTCCCACAAATGCACAAGTCGCTCCGGCTCGGGGTACGGCAGGCCACGCAGCAGGGCCGCGTTGACCACCGTAAAGACTGCCGTGTTGGCCCCGATCCCGAGTGCCAGCGTGACGACCGCGATCAAGGTCACCCCGGGCTGCTTCGCCAGCATCCTCAATCCGTAACGCACGTCTTGCCACATAAGCCCTCAGGGAGCTTTCAGCGGTCAGCTTTCAGCTCTCAGCCAAACCAGGAGAGTCCCTCTGGCAGAGAGCTGAAAGCTGACCGCTGACCACTATTCCTGGCGCAGGGCGACCATCGGGTCCACCTTCGTCGCGCGGCGCGCAGGCACGTAGCAGGCCAGGAGCGCCACCGCCGCGAGTAAGATCGCGATCCCGGCGAAGCTCAGCGGGTCGCTCGCGCTCACCCCGTAGAGCATCCCGGAGAGCAGGCGCGTCAGAGCCAACGCCGCCGCCAGCCCCGTCCCGATCCCGACGACCGCCAGCGCCATCCCCTGCCCCAGAACCATCCGGTAGATGTCGCCCGGCCGCGCCCCGAGCGCGACGCGGACTCCGATCTCATGCCTCCGCTGCGTCACGGCGTAGGCCAGGACGCCGTAGATGCCGACCGCCGCCAGGACGAGCGCGAGCACCGAGAACCCGGCAAGCAGGTAGGTCAGGTAGCGCCGCGAGCCAACCCCGCGGTCGAGGAGGAACTCCATGGTCCGCACTTTCCACACCGGCTGGTCTTTGTCGACCGACCAGATCGCCCCGCGCACGGCCGGGGCCAGGCTCATCGGGTCGCTCGCCGTGCGCACGACAAGCGACGCGAAGATGAACGGGTTCTGCGCGTAGGCGAGGTAGATCTGCGCCCCGCTCGGCCGGTCGAGGCTGTCGTGCTTGACGTCCCCGACGACCCCGATGATCGTCGCCGCGCCGCCCCCCTCGGGGAAGCGCAGCGACTTGCCGACCGGGTCCGCCTGCGGCCAGAATCTTTCGGCCAGGGTCTGATTGATGACCGCCACCCGCGGCGTCTCCGGCCCGTCCTGCTCGCCGAAGACGCGCCCCTTGAGCAGCGGAATGCCCATGGCGCCGAAGTAATACATGTCGGCCCGGTTCGTCTGCGCGCGCGGCTCAGCGCCCCGCGGCGGCTCCGGCCGGTCGAGCGGGACGAAAGTCGTCGAGCCGAAGTTGCCGCCGTGCGGGATCGCCATGACGGCGGACGCCGCCTCGACCCCGGGCAGCGAGCGGATGCGCTCGACCACCTGCCGGTGGAACTCCCACTGCTGCCGCCCCTCGGGGTACTTGTTTTGCGGGACGCGGTACTCCAGCGTCAGCAGGTTGGTCGGCTTGAAGCCGGGGTCGACCCGCGTCAGCAGCGCGAAACTCTGGATGAAGAGACTCGACCCGATCAGCAGCACGAGCGCGAGCGCTACTTGAACGACGACAAGCGACCCGCGCAGCCGGCTCCGCCTGCCCGCTTCGCCCGCCCCGCGGCCCCCCTCCTTGAGCGCTTCCTGCAGGTCGGGCCGTGAGAACCTGAGCGCCGGCGCGAGGCCGGAGATCAACCCGGTGAGCGATGCGACGAGCAGCGTAAAGACGAGAACGGTCTGGTCGAGGCTGACCCGCGTGCCTTCCGGCAACAACACCGGGCTGTACTTGGCGAGCACGTCGACGCCCCAGGCCCCGAGCAATAGCCCCGCCCCGCCGCCGGCGAGCGCGAGGAGCAAACTCTCGGTCAGCAGCTGGCGCATGAGGCGCGCGCGGCTCGCCCCGAGCGCCGCGCGCACGGCCAGCTCCGAGCCGCGCGCCGTCGCGCGCGCGAGCTGCAAATTGGCGACGTTGGCGCAACTGATCAGGAGCACGAAGCCCACCGCGCCGAGGAGCACCAGGAGCGACGGGCGCAGGCGCTCGACCATGTAGTCATGCAGCCTGACGAGCGTCACCCCCCGGTCGGCGTTCGTCTCCGGGTACTGCGCCGCCAGCCGGCCAGCGATCGTCTCCATCTCGGCCTGCGCCTGCCCGAGGGTCACCCCCGGCTTGAGCCGCCCGATCGCCGCCGCCGACGTGCGCTGGCGCTCGAGCGAAAAGTTCGGGTAGTGCGGCAGCGGGAGGTAGACTTCGGCATCCCCCCAGGTGAACTGAAACCCCTCCGGGAGGATCCCGACGACCGTGAAGGGCTGGCCGTTGAGCGTGAGCGCGCTGCCGATCAGGCGCGGGTCAGCGCCCAAGCGGTTCTGCCACAGGGCGTGCGTCACAACCGCCACCCGCTCCGCCCCCGGCTGGTCCTCGCCCGGGAGGAAGAGCCGGCCCTGCGCCGCCGTGACGCCGAGCATGGGCAAGAAGTCCGCCGAAGCGAACCCGCCGAGGAGCCGCGCCGGCTCGTCCCGGCCGGTCAGGTTGACGCTCTGAGGCACGTAGGCCGAGAGCTTCTCGAACGACCGGCTCTGCGCCCGCCAGTCCTCGAAGTCGGGGTAGGAAACGAACTCGCGCGGCTCGCGCGGCGTGCGCGCGAAGACCAGGGCCAGCTGGTCCGGATCGGGGTACGGCAACGGCCGCAGCAGGACCGCGTTGACGACGCTGAAGATCGCTGTGTTGGCCCCGACCCCGAGCGCCAGCGCGAGCACGGCGACGAGCGTAAAACCCGGGTTCCTGGTGAGCATCCGCAACCCGTAGCGCACATCCTGCCAAAGCATTCTTTCGGCCCCCTTTTAGCAGAGATAGACCCTAGCCTACCCCGCCAAGAGCCAACCGCGTGCCAGCCAACACCCAGGGCTAAATCTGTTGTGCGCAAGTTTTATTCGTCACGCCCGGGGAGAGGCAGCGTGCGGGTTGTGCGATTCCGGGATAGCCGCGTCCCAAAATCGGGAAAGAGGAGATCACGCGGAACACGCGGAATAAACAGAAGACGCGGAAAACCCCAGAGGATATTTCCGCGTCTTCTGTTTATTCCGCGTGTTCCGCGTGATCTCCTGCTGTCTCGCTACTTCTTGCCCGCCACCCGGTCGAGATTGGCCTTGTACAACTCGACGTTCGGGTCGTTGTTCTCGCGGCCGAGTTGGTAAGCCTTCTCGTAGTTAGGGCGGGCCAGCTCGGGGCGGCCGCTCTTCTCGTAGCCCTCGGCGAGGCTGTCGTAGACGTTCGCCGACTTCGGGTAGCGTTCGATGTTGGTCTTGAAGGCGGCGATCGCCTCGTCGGTCTTCCCCGCCCCGAGCAACTGATAGCCAATCTGATTCATGAGCAGCTCGGGTACGAGGACCGGGAAGCCGACCCGGCGCGAGAGCTGCTGGTAGTGGGCCTCGACCGCCGGCAGGCCGCCCGCCGCGGTCTCCGGCGGGACGCGCCACCCGTCGAAGGCCTTGCGCAGCCCGAAGTAGTGACTGCGCAGGACCACCGAACCGTGGTCCTCGTCCTCCATGAGCATCGCTTCCCAGACCAGTCCTCGCGGCGGACTCTTGGCGATCACTTCCTTGAGCCGGTTGAACCCGGCGAGCATCTCCCCGCCTTCGTCCGCCATGGCGAGAAAAAGTGTGCGGTCGAGTTCCTTCCGCGCCTTGAAAAACTCCTCGGCCCGCTTCACCGGCAAGCCCTGATCCCAGGTCATCGTCGGGCTGACCGCGATGTAGGCGTTGAAGAGCTCCGGCCGGCTGAAGAAAGCGTGAAGCGTGTTGAGGCCGCCCAGGGAGTGGCCCGCGAAGATGCGATAGGACTGTGTCCGGTACCGGCGCTCGACCTCGGGGATGAGCTCGGTCTCAATGAACTTGAGGAACTTGTCGGCCCCGCCGCTCCCCGGAAAGGCCTCCACGCCCGTCGGGGTCAGGTCCCGCCTCCGGTTCGTGTTGGTAATCCCGACGACGATTAGTTCCGGGATGCGCCCGTTGCGCGCGAGGAACTCGACCGTCGCGCTCGTGTGTCCCATGTGCGCGTCGCCGTCAGTCATGTAGAGCACCGGGTAGCGCTCGCTCCCGCGCTCGTAGTTGGCCGGGACGCGCACC
>Ga0209382_10008771_pt1 | contig 12708 bp, 9 predicted proteins | sample SoiMetdeltSBSDD5_FD_187599 | JGI IMG/M metagenome (GOLD analysis project Ga0209382, IMG submission 187599) | Bulk soil microbial communities from a Populus tree surrounding site in Tennessee, USA - Soil MetaG P. deltoides SBSDD5 (SPAdes) (version 2) | ecosystem: Environmental > Terrestrial >... | reverse complement strand
CGAGCAAGCTATAGCCCTCACCCCCGAGGTGCAAACGGAATGTGCGGCAAGCGCGTACCAGCACCCGCGGAGTGCGACCTGGACTCCCGCGCGCGAGCAGTGGCGCACATATCCGGACGCGGGCGCTGCGAGAAATCCTCGTGGCGATCAACGTCGGTTCGTCGCCAGCGGCTCGGCGAGCAGCCGGCGCGCGCGGGCGCCGATGCGGCGGACGCCGTGCAGCGCGCGCAGGAGCTCGAGGTTGACGACGTCGGCGCGGTCGACCGGCTTCGGGTCTCGATCACCATCGGCAGGCCGACGAAGCGCGGGTCGTTGACCAGGCAGTGGAACGGGACCAGCCCGAGCGCGCCGCGGCCGACGTGCTGGTGGCGATCGACGCGGGCGCCGAGCGGCGCGCGCGAGTCGTTGACGTGGAAGGCCCGGATCGCGGCGCAGCCGACCAGGCGATCGAAGGCGGCGAAGGTCTCGGCCCAGCCCTCGGCGGTGCGGATGTCGTAGCCGGCGGCGAGGGTGTGGCAGGTGTCGATGCAGACGCCGAGGCGCTCCGGGTGGCGGGTCAGCGCGAACAGGTCGCGCAGGTGCTCGAAGCGCCAGCCGAGGCTGGTGCCCTGGCCGGCGGTGTTCTCGAGCAGGATCGCCGTCGCCAGATCGGGATGCTCGTCCCACAGCCGGTCGAGGGCGACGGCGACCCGCACCAGGCCGCGGCTCTCGCCGGCGCCGACGTGGGCGCCGGGGTGGATGACCAGGTACGGGATGCCGAGCGCGGCGGCGCGCACCGCCTCGACGGCGAGGGCGCGGTACGAGCGCTCGCGCAGCCGACGATCGCGCGCCGCCAGGTTGCACAGGTACGAGCCGTGGACGAGCATCGGCTCGACGCCGCGCCGGTCGCGGGCGTCCTGCCAGGCGGCGACCCGGTCGTCGTCGAGGGCCGGCACCGCCCACTGCTGGTTGGAGCGGGTGAAGATCTGCACGACGTCGCAGCCGGTGGCGGCGCCGCGCTCGAGGGCGCGGTGCAGGCCACCGGCGATCGACGTGTGGGCGCCGAGGCGCAGCGAGCTGCCGAGCGCGGCGGCGAGGAGGCGGCGCACGTCGTCGCCGATGCCGGGCGCCTCGCTCTCGCGCGGGCCAGCGACGTTCACCACCGCCCCCGGCCGCGCCCGCAGCCAGCGCCGCACCGCCGCGACCGCCGCCGCGTCGCCGGTGCGCGCGAGATCGACGTGGAGCAGCGGGCGCCGCTCGCGGCGGGCGACCTCGGCGGTGAGCGCGCTGCCGCCGGTCGGCGCGCCGCGGGTGACGAGCAGCGTGGCGTCGGCGTCGGCGACGTTCTGCGCGGTGCGGACCGCCGGGTCGGGCGACGCGGTCTCGACCAGCGCGTAGCGCGCCGGGATGGCGCCGTCCTCGGCGAGCCGGCCGCGCGGGCACCAGCCGCCGTGCGGGATGCCGGCGGCGATCGCGACGTCGAGGGCGGCGCGGTCGGCGCCGGTCTGGCCCCCGGACACGATGCGGCGCGGGCGATGCGGCGGCGGCGACATGCGAGATCCGCGTGGGGCTATAGCGCGCTCGCCGCGGCGCGGCGAGCGACGCCGCCGCACACGGGCCCCGATGTGCGCGCCGGCGCCGAGCCATGGTTCCGCGGGCGCACCGGATGGCCCATTGTATGCTGCGTCGATGGCCACGCCCGAGGCGGGTGAGGGGCCGGTCGACCGCCAAGATCGGTTCGAGATCCGTGGCCGCCTCGGCTCCGGAGGCATGGGCGTCGTCTATCGCGCGTTCGACCGCGCGCGCGGCCTCGAGGTCGCGCTCAAGACCCTGACCCGGAGCAGCGCCCTCGACCTGTTCCGCTTCAAGCGCGAGTTCCGCTCCCTGGCCGACATCGGCCACCCGAACCTGGTCGGCCTCCACGAGCTGCACACCGTCGGCGACGTCTGGTTCTTCACGATGGAGCTGGTCGAGGGCCAGTCGTTCATCCAGCACGTGCGCCCGCACGAGCCGGTGCCGTCGTCGGGGACGGCGCCGAGCACGCCGCTCGACGAGGCCGAGGCGACCCGCACCGTCGGCACCGGCGTCGTGCCGGCGCCGCAGCCGCCGCCGGTGTCGGGGTCGCGGCTGTCGCGCCAGCGGATCCTCGCCGCCCGCCTCGAGCTCGGCCGCCTCGAGCCGGCCCTCTACCAGCTGGTCGACGGCGTCCACGCCCTGCACGTCCTCGGCAAGCTGCACCGCGATCTCAAGCCGTCCAACGTCCTGGTCGAGGCCAGCGGCCGCGTCGTCCTGCTCGACTTCGGGCTGATCTCGGATCTGTCGTCGCGCAGCGACACCACCACCGACGCGCCGGCGGCCGGCACGCCGGCGTACATGTCGCCGGAGCAGGCGACCGCGGCGCCGCTCACCGAGGCCAGCGACTGGTACAGCGTCGGCGTCATGCTGTACGAGGCGCTGACCGGACGCCGCCCGTTCGAGGGGCCGGCCCACGACGTCCTCGCCGCCAAGCTGGCGATCGATCCGCCGCCGCCGCGCCACCACGCGCCGGACGCGCCGCGCCACCTCGACGCGCTGTGCAGCGCGCTCCTCCACCGCGATCCGGCCGCGCGCCCGGGCGCCGACGCCATCCTCGCCGCCCTCGGCGCCGCGCCGTCGACGGCGACCCTCAACCTGACCGCCGCCGCGCCGACCTTCGTCGGCCGCGACCGCGAGCTGGCCGCCCTGCGCGCCGCCCTCGCCGACACCCGCGCCAGCGGCGGCGTCACCGTCTTCGTGCGCGGCGCCTCCGGCATGGGCAAGAGCGCGCTCATCCGCCACTTCCTCGACGAGGTCGCCGCCGACCCGGACGCGATCGTCCTCGAGGGCCGCTGCTACGAGCGCGAGTCGGTGCCGTACCAGGCGCTCGACACCGTCATCGACGCCCTGACCGGCCATCTCGCGCGCCTCGACGCCGAGGGCGACGGCGCCGCGTTGCGCGCCGTCCTGCCGCGCGACATCGCCGCCCTCGCCCGCCTGTTCCCGGTCCTGCGCCGGATCCCGACCATCGACGACCGCGCGCTGCCGCTCCACCTGCCGCCGGCGCCCGCCGAGCTGCGCCAGCGCGCCTTCGCCGCCCTGCGCTACCTGCTCGACCGCCTCGCCGCCGACCACCCGCTGGTGATCGCCATCGACGATCTGCAGTGGGGCGACGCCGACAGCGCCGCCTTCCTCGCCGAGCTGATCCACCACCCGAAGGCGCCGCCGGTGCTGCTGGTGGTCGGCCACCGCAGCGAGGAGGAGGCGCAGAACCCGGTCCTGGCGGCGCTGCGGGCGCGGCCGGGCAGCCGCCCCGACGGCGCCGTCCGCGACGTCACCGTCGGCGCCCTCTCCGACGACGAGGCGATGGCGCTGCTCGCCGGCGTCGACCGCGACGGCGATCCGGCGCGCGCCCGCGCCCTGGTCCGCGACTGCGGCGGCAGCCCGTTCTTCCTGACCGAGCTCGCGGTCAGCCGGGACCCGGACGCCGCCGACGAGGCCCACGCGCCGCGCCTCGACCAGCTGCTGCGCCGCCACGTCGCCCGCCTCGCCGACGACGCCCGCCAGCTGCTCGAGGTGTGCGCGGTCGCCGCCCGGCCGGTCGCCACCGCCCTCGCGCTGCGCGCCGCCGGCCTCGACCGCGAGGGGGCCATCGTCGCCACCCTGCGCGCCGAGCGCCTGGTGCGGGTGCGGCGGCCGCGCCACCAGCCGGTCTTGCAGATCGAGCCGTACCACGACCGGATCCGCGAGTCGGTGGTCGCCGGCCTCGACCCGGCGCGCCGCCGCGCCGTCCACCTCGCGCTGGCCGAGGCGCTCGAGGCCGAGGCGGTGCCCGATCACGAGGCGCTGGTCGCCCACTGGCTCGACGCCGGCGCGCCGGCGCGGGCGGCCCGCCACGCCGTCCTCGCCGCCACCGCGTCGGAGAATGCGATCGCGTTCCACCGCGCCGCCCACTTCCTGGCGCTCGCGATCGAGCACGGCGACGCCACCGGCGCCGACCGCCGCGCCCTCGAGGTCCGCCGCGGCCACGCCCTCGTCCACGCCGGCCGCCTCGACGCCGCCGCCGACGCCTTCGCCGCCGCCGCCGCCGGGGCGCGCCCCGACGAGGCGGTCGACCTGCGCCGCCTCGAGGTCGAGCAGCGCCTGCGCGCCGGCCAGCTCGACGAGAATCTGCAGTCGATGCGCGAGCTCCTGGCCGGCATCGGCTTCCGGATGCCGACGTCGCAGCTGGGCGCGGTGGCCGCGCTGATCGGCCAGGAGCTCCGGCTCCGCCTGCGCGGCGACACGCTGGCGCCGCCGCGGCCGACCCCGCCGACGCCGGCGTTCGATCGCCGGATCCAGGTCCTGTGGTCGATGTCGACCGGGCTCGGCTTCGTCAGTCCGGTCCTCGGACGACTGCTCCACACCCAGCTCTACCGCGACGCCCTCGACAGCGGCCAGCCGCGCTACCTGGCGATGGCGGTGTGGAGCCTGATCGCCTACGTCGCCAGCGCCGGCGGCGCCGCCGCCCGCCAGCGCTCCGAGGCGCTCTACCAGCGCGGCCTGGCGCTGGCCCGCGAGCTGAACGACCCGGCGCTCGAGGGGCTCATGATGGCCGGCGGCGGCATGGCGTCGTACCTCTTCGGCCAGTGGCGCGTGGCCCGCGACCGCTTCGCCGAGGCGCACCGGATCCTGCGCGACCGGCCGTTCGGCGTGCGCTGGCCGCTCGACCTCGTCGAGATCTACCAGACCGCCAGCCTGTGGAACCTCGGCGACACCGCCGCGCTGGTCCAGATCGTGCCGCTCTACCTGCGCGACGCCCAGCAGCGCGGCGACCGCCTGGCCGAGCGCGGCCTGCGCAGCTGGCGCAGCAACCAGACCTGGCTGGTGCTGGGCCGCCCCGACGAGGCGGCCGCCCACGTCGACGCCGTGGTCCGCCCGCGCGGCCCCGGCCACGCGTTCCAGCTCATGCACTACTACGAGCTGCTGGCCCGGGCGCAGATCGACCTCTACCGCGGCGACGGCGAGGCCGCCCACGCCCGGGTCGCGGCGACCTGGCGCGACCTGACCCGCGCCCTCCTGCTCAAGGTGCAGATGATCCGGATCGAGGCCTGGGTGCTGCGCGGCCGGGCCGCGCTGGCGGCGGCGGCGACCGCGCCCGATCCGGTGCCGCTCCTGCGCGACGCCGAGCGCGCCGCGCGCCGGGTCGCCGGCGAGGACGCCGCCTGGGCCGCGCCGCTGGCCGCGCTCCTGCGCGCCGGCATCGCCCGCGCCCGCGGCCAGGCCGACGCCGAGCGGGCCTGGCTCGAGCGCGCCGTCGACGGCTTCGCCGCCGCCGACATGGCGATCTTCCACGCCGTCGCCCAGCGCCAGCTCGGCTTCGCCGTCGCCGGCGACGGGGGGGCCCGCCTGGGCGGCCAGGCGACCGCGTTCCTCCGCCAGAGCGGGGTCGCCGATCCGGATGCGCTGGCCCGGATGCTCGCCCCGGGATCGCCTCCGCGCCGTCGGCTCGCCCCGTAGAGAATGTCCATCTCGGGCAACGGTCGGCACGCCCGCACCGCGGCGCCGGGGTCCGGCTACCGTGGCATCGTGCGCTACGTCATCCGCGAACGACTGCTGTCGTTGTTCGACACCTACACCGTCCAGGACGACCAGGGTCGGCCGGCGCTCGAGATCCGGGGCAAACTGTCGTGGTCGGGGGAGGACGTCGCGTTCGTGGACGGCGCCGGCGTCGAGCAGGCGCGGCTGCGGCGCCGGGTCTTCGCGCTCACCCCGACCTTCGAGCTGACCCAGGGCGAGCGGGTGGTGGCGCGCATCGAGAAGGAGATGAGCTTCTTCTCGTGCCGCTTCCTCGTCGACGGCCCCGGCGACTACGACCTCGACATCCAGGGCAACTTCACCGATCGCGAGTACGAGGTGTGGCGCAGCGGCCGCCTGATCGCGCGCGTCTCCAAGCGCCTCGGCACCGTCACCGACCACTACGGCATCGAGACCGCCCGCGGCGAGCAGGACCTGCTGATCGTCGCCGCCGCCATCGCGATCGATCGCGCCTGCCACGACTAGGGTTTAGGCACTAGCATCGCGGCAATGGTCGAGCCCGCGCCCGCGCCCCGCCGCGTCGTTCACCAGGGCGACGGCGTCGCCTGGCTGGCGGCCGCGCCGCTGCCCTCCGACCACGCGATCGTCACCTCGCTGCCGGACCACTCGGAGGTTCCCGACCTCGGCGTCGCCGGCTGGCGCCGCTGGTTCGTCGACACCGTCGCCCTCGCCTGCCGCCAGCTCGCCGACGACGCCGTCGCGATCTTCTTCCAGACCGACGTCAAGCACGATGGCCGCTGGATCGACAAGGGCTTCCTGGTCACCCTCGGCGCCGACGCCGCCGGCAGCCACCTCCTCTGGCACAAGATCGTCTGCCGCGCCGCCCCGGGAACGACCACCTTCGGCCGCCCCGCCTACGCCCACCTGCTCTGCGTCAGCCGCGGCCTCCGCCTGGCGCCCGGCCAGTCGAGCCCCGACGTGCTGCCGCGCCTCGGCGCCATGCCCTGGGCCCGCGCCATGGGCGTCGACGCCTGCGACGCCGCCGCGCGCTTCCTGCTGACGCACACCGCCTGCCGCGTCGTGGTCGATCCGTTCTGCGGCGTCGGCACCATGCTCGCCGTCGCCAACCGCCACGGCCTCGACGCCATCGGCGTCGAGCTGTCCCGCCGCCGCGCCGCCCGCGCCGCCTCTCTCGAGCTCGACGAGGACGGATCTGTACGGCCGCTCACGCCCGATACGCCTCCGCCCGGCTCTCCGCGGCCCTGAGCGCCCGTCACCGGCGCGATCTCCTCTGGGGGAGACCGGGCGGCCGTCTTCGGCCGGCCGTTCGATCGATACAGAGACCGGGATTTTCCCGGTCTCTGAGGCTGCTCCAGATCCCCCGCCGTTGACTCTCGACGGGCGATCGCGTAACTGCTCGCCCGCCATGCTCCGCCTCGCCGTCGCCGTCGCCGTCGCCCTCGCCGCCTGTGGTTACGACGATCTCGGCGAGGAGGCCATCGCGGTCGAGACCGATCTGGTCAAGGCCTGCCCGATCCCGTCGATCGACGACATCCCCGGCCACGAGAGCGTCTTCTACCGCTGCGCCGACGACCACGCCGACGGCGATCGCGGCTGCGGCGACGACGGCTACCTCCTCGGCTACGGCACCCGCTACGCCGAGCGCTTCTACCGCCAGACCCGCCCGCGCATGTCGCCCCGCGGCCAGCGCTGGATCGACGACGTCCTGGTCTGCCTCCAGCGCGACCTCCGCGACTCGATCGACTCGACCACCCGCTGCGACGACATCCGGACCATCGCCTTCGACTCTCACCCGGCCTGCTACATCGAGGCCGGCTTCTGCAGCCTGCCGATCCTCGACGTCCTGAACGTCCTCTGGACCATCGACGCCCGTGAGTGGTTCGGCTCCGACGCCTTCCGCCAGGCCGCGCGCACCGCCGCCGGCTGCAGCCAGAAGTACGCGTCGGCGATCCACTTCTTCTTCGGCGACGTCGGCGGCCGCTGACGAGGCGGTCGCGTCTCAGGGCGGGACCACGCACTGGGCGCGGGTGGTCGTGCCGCTCGACACGCCCGCGCCGCCGCGGACGATCGTGACCTTCAGCTGGGTCTGCTGGGCGGCGCAGCGCTCGGGGTCGCGCGCAAGGTACCAGCACGGGGCCTCGGCATCCGTGGGCGGGTGGGTCGTGCAGGCCCCGGCGTCCATGCACGCGCACGCCGGGATCTGCGTCTCGGTCTGCTGCGGTGTGTTGCGGAACTGAACATCCGTGATCACGCACTCGACCTGCAGCCCGGCGGTGTCCGGATCGGTGTCCGCCAGCTCGCCGATCAGGCAGGGCGTGCGCAGGGTGTCGGCGATCCGCTCGCCGATGTCGATCAGGCCTTCGGAGACGTCGGCCGCGCAGATCGTCGCGGCGAGATGGCGCGCCGGGAAGCCGTCGGCGAAGGCGCGCAGCCGGAACGCCGGGGTGGCCTGGACGGTGGGGCTCTCGCACGTCGGGGCGAGCGCCGGCCGGCTCGGATCCCCGCCGTCGGCGACCACCGTGGCGTGGTTGTCGTCGGGCGGGATCCCGACGATCTCGCCGACGACGATCAGCGACGGGTCCGGCTTCTTGCTCATCACGAAGTCGACGTACTGCTGGACCCGGCCGAAGTACAGACTGTCGGAGGCCGGCTGGCAGTCGTGGCGCGGGCCCGGGCTGCGGCCGCCCTCGTCGCAGGTCACGCCGTACTCGAAGCAGCGGAACGGCCCGAGCGGGCCGAGCGTCTCGGTCGCGCCGGGATCGAACAGGTCCGGGTTGGCCGAGCAGTCGTCCTGATCGGTCGCGATGACGATCGCTAGCGCGGCCTCGTCGCGCAGGAAGTCCGCGTTGCCGTCGAGCGCGCGCTTCATCGCCTCGAGCGGGCGCGCGAAGGTGCAGCCGCCAGTCCCCAGCGCGGCCGCGCAGTCGAAGACGGCGCTCAGGCTGCCGCTGTAGTTGGTGACGCGACCGGTCGGGCTGGCGACATCCGACAGGAAGTCCCCCTCGATCCAGCAGTGATCGGCCGGCGGAGCGTCGGGGTCGCCGACCAGGAACCGGCCGTCGTCGCCGTCGCCGGCGCAGGCGGCGCCGGCGCCCAGGTCGGACGAGATGATGCCGATGTGCAGGTCCGGCAGGCCGCCCTCGCCGGCGGCGAGGACATCGACGAGGCGCGAGAAACCCGTGCGCAGGCTGGCCTGCGCGTCGGCCATCGTCGCCGAGTCGTCGATGACGAAGAGCAGATCGAGGTCGCGCCGGACCAGGAACTGTTCGCCGACGCAGCCGCGCAGCGTGCACGACACCATGCCGTCGGCGTCGCACGTGCATGTGTTGCAGCGGTCCTGGCTCGGCCACGACGAGCCGATGTCATGGTGGGCGCCGAAGTAGTCGCAGCCGGCGCCGAGCGCGCGATCGTCTCCGCAGCTGGCGAGCGCCAGCGCGGCGGCGAACGAGGTCCATCCGATCAGGACGACACGGGCGAGGCTCGCCATGCGCCGAGTATGCGGCCGCGCGCGCGGAGCGCGCCAGCATGTGGCTTCCGCGGTGCGGCCCCCGGACCCATGGCATGCTGCGCGCGTGCCGCCCCGCTTCGACGCCTCCGGCCTGCGCGACGCCGCGCGCGCCGTCGCGGCGCAGGCGCTCGCGGCCGGCGCGCTGCAGCCGATCGCGACCGAGCTCGCCACCATCGACGCGAGCGGCGTGGCGTTCCAGATCCGGGTGGTCGACAGCCTGCGCCGGAAGCGGGTCGGCTCGGCGACCGCCGGGCCGCGGCTGGCCAATCCGTTCTTGCCCTACGAGGCGGCGCTGTTCGTCGCCGACGTCCCACCCGCCCACGTCGCGCTCCTCAACAAGTTCCCGGTCATCGACGAGCATCTGCTGATCGTCACCCGCGCCTTCGTCGATCAGGAGGCGCCCCTCGACCCGGCCGACCACGACGCGGCGGCGGCGTGCCTGCACGGGCTCGACGGCCTCGTCTTCTACAACGCCGGCGCCATCGCCGGCGCGAGCCAGCCCCATCGGCACCTGCAGTGGGTGCCGGCGCTCGGCCCGGGCGCGGCCCGCGCGCCGCTGGAGGCCGCGATCGAGGCGGCGCTCGACGGCGATCGACCGGTGCAGCTGCCGGCGCTGCCGTTCGCCCACGCCGCGATCCGCCTCGACCGCGGCACCCTCGCGACCACCGACGGCGGGGCGCACCTGGCCGCGCAGCATGCCCGCCTGCGCGCGACCCTCGGCCCCGCCGGCGCCTCGCACACCTACAACCTGATCGCCACCCGCGACTGGCTCCTCCACGTGCCGCGGGTCGCGTCAGGGACCGGCGGGGTCGAGGTCAACGCGCTCGGCTTCGCTGGCTCGCTGCTGGTGCGCGATCGCGATCAGCTCGAGCGCGCAAGACAGCTCGGCCCGCTGACCATCCTGGCCGCCGTCGCGCCGCCGCTCACAGCACGCTGACGCGGAACACGGCGACGCCGTCGAAGGCGACGTCGTCCTCGGGGGCGTGGCCGGTGGCGGTCGCGGTCATGCGGACGCCCTCGGCGACGTACGGCTGGAGGTTCACGCCGGCGACCGGCTCGACGTCGAAGCTCGGCACCGGGCCGGGCGACGACGCCTCGCCGACCTTCACCTTCGGCAGCCCGCTGCCGTCGCGGGTGCTCTCCACGAAGAGCTCGAGATGATCGAGGAACGCCCAGTCGTCGTCATCGCCCGCGGGCTCGAGGGTCGGCGTGATCGACAGGGTCAGCCCGGCCAGGAACACGGTGTCGACCGGGCCGGTGTCGCGGGCCGCGATCTTGGACTGCAGGTCGATCTCGAGCGGCACCTGGAAGAAGCCCTGGAGGATGGTCGGGATCTGACTGCCCTGGACCTGCTGTTCCGGAACCTCCTGGTCGACGTCGAAGTCGCCGATGCCGCAGGCGGCCGTGCCGAGCACGAGAGTCAGAAGCGCTATCGAGGAGACGAATCGAGCCATTCCTTCAAGGAGAGCGCACGGCGGCTCCGTCGGCAACGCGACTCCCGGCGCGCTCACGCCCGGCTCACGCAAGCACCGTAACGCCGGGCACTCGAGGAGATCGCGCAGCGACGATGTACGTCGATGTCTCCAGCACGGGAGTCCTCGAGTGGTCCACCACTGGAGCCGAAATCGCCATGGTCCGGACCCGCCACTCGCTAGTTTGCCGCCACCCCGAAAAACCAGGAGGCCAGGAATGCGACTGCTCACGCGTTTCCTAGCGGCGCTGGTGCTGGTGATGGTGGGCTGTCTCGACTCCGGCGAGATCGACGACGACGGCGACGAGCCGGAGATCGCCGACGAGCCGGGCCCGATCGAGAGCGCCGACTCGACGGCCGACGACGACCTCACCGCCCCGCCGACCGCGGAGGCCGCCGACCGCTTCGGCGTCCGCATGATCTACCCGACCGTCTCCGGCGGCCGCGAGTGGTTCCTGCCGGCGAACGCGCAGACCGGGAACGCCGAGTGGAGCCCGTCGAACGGCAGCCGCGGCCGGCTGACCGCCACCGGTGAGGCCGGCGTCTTCCGGGTCAGGGGCGGGCCCCGGCTGCCGGTGAAGCCGGGCAGCAAGGCGTGGTTCCGCAACGTCGAGGTCACCGCGTACTACCGCTACCGGCGCTCGCTGACCGGCGACGACGAGATCAGCCCGCTCGGCATCCACGGCTTCCAGATCCTCGTGCGCGGCGGCGCCCACCTGACCGGCAAGCGTCCGGCGTCCGGACTCGACCGGCCGCCGGCCGGGACGGTCGCCGGCCCCGGCTACCCGTTCTCGAGCGGCCAGGTCAACGCACACTGCATCGCGGCGTCGCTGCACGGCTACGCCGACGTCGACGGCCGGGTCCGCTTCAAGAAGGAGATCTCGCACACCGCCGGCTATACCGGCGGCAAGGCCGAGAAGAAGCCGTTCCCGGGCGCCGGCCCGGTGCCGACGCAGAAGTGGTTCGGCTACAAGCTGATCGTCCGCAACCAGGACCACGACCGCTCGGTCCACATGGAGATCTGGATGGACCTCGAGGCCAACGGGAACTGGAAGCGGATCACCCAGCTCGACGATACCGGCGGCTGGGGCCCGAGCGGCGACCTCGACGGCTGCGGCGGCGCGCCGTTCCGCTACCGCAGCGATCAGCGGATCACGTGGGCAGGGCCGAACGTCTACTTCCGCTTCGACAACCTCGAGACCGACGTGAAGTGGATGAGCGCCCGCGAGATCGCGCCGCTGTGATCGCCCGCCTCACGGGGCCGCGGCGGCGATCGCCTCCAGCTCCTGCCACCGCGCGTACAGCCGCTCGACCTCGGCGCGCCCGGCCTCCAGCGCGGCGACCAGCGCCGGGACCTCGGCGCCGCGATCCTTGAACACCGCCGGATCGGACAGCGTGGCCTCCAGCTCCACCACCCGCGCCTCACCGGCCTCGATCGCCGCCTCCATCCCCTTCAGCTCCTCGCGCTCCTTGAAGGTCAGCTTGCGCGGCCCCGACGGGGCGGCCTTGCGCGGCGCCTTCGCCGCCGACGCAGCTGTCGGCGCGGGCGCCGCCGAGCGCGCCGCCTCGTCGAGGGCGCGCCGCTTGTCCTGGTACGACGTGTAGCTGCCCTCGTAGAAGACGACCTGGCCGTCGCCCTCGAAGGCGAGGATGCCGGTCGCGACCCGGTCGAGGAACCAGCGATCGTGCGACACGATCAGCGCGCAGCCGGGGAAGTCGATCAGCGCCTCCTCGAGGACGCCCAGCGTGATCAGGTCGAGATCGTTGGTCGGCTCGTCGAGGACGAGCAGGTTGCCGCCGCGGCGCAGGAGGCGCGCCAGCTGGACCCGGTTGCGCTCGCCGCCCGACAGCTTGCCGATCCGGGTGTCGGCGGCGGTGTCGGGGAACAGCATCATGCGCAGGAAGGTCCGCACGTGGACCGGCCCCTCGTCGAGGATCACGTGGTCGCTGTCGCCGGCGACCTCCTCGAGGACGGTGTGCTCGTCGTCGAGCTCGGTCCGACCCTGCTCGAGGTAGGCGAACCGGGTGTTCTGGCCGATCACGACCTCGCCGGCGTCGGGGGGATCGATCCCGAGGAGGGTCCGGATCAGCGTCGTCTTGCCGGCGCCGTTGGGCCCGACGATGCCGATGCGATCGCCCGGCTTCATCACCAGGGTCAGGTCGCGGAACAGCACGCGCTCGCCGGCCTTGCGGCTGA
>Ga0209382_10008770_pt1 | contig 12709 bp, 10 predicted proteins | sample SoiMetdeltSBSDD5_FD_187599 | JGI IMG/M metagenome (GOLD analysis project Ga0209382, IMG submission 187599) | Bulk soil microbial communities from a Populus tree surrounding site in Tennessee, USA - Soil MetaG P. deltoides SBSDD5 (SPAdes) (version 2) | ecosystem: Environmental > Terrestrial >... | reverse complement strand
AGAGCCTGCGAGGTCGATCCCAACGAAGATCATGAATGAAAACGTTCGAGGGCCGGCGAGTGCCGGCCCTCGACGAATCCACGCTGGTTACTTTTTGTCGTAAGACAGCTTAACGTCCGTGTTGATCGTCTTCGTACCTTCGTACTGGTACAGATTGCTGAAAATGACGTAGTAGATACCAGGCTCAAGTTTGACGTTGATATCACCTTCGGTCTTTTTCAGCGATGAATACAAGGGCTTGGCACTCGCTTTGGCCGCCTCGTCTTCACCTCTAAACTTCCAATAATCCGGTTCGCTGAACACGAACACGTCGAGGTTCATCGGCGTACCGGCGGTTGTCGTGAACTTCCCCGAGAGATTGGCGTTGCCCATCGTTTTCGCGTCGACGACAATGCGGAACGCCTGAGGCGACCGGGCATAAACGATGTAGGTGCCGGAAGCAACCTTGTCCGTTGTCGCGGACTGACCGAGGAGCGTGATCGAAGCCGTCGCCAGGACGACCGTAGCGACCACGATCAAAGCAAATTTCTTCATGTGCGGGCTCCTTACTATTTAAGAAATCGCCAACATTATACGCAAACCGGCGCCGGATGCACTGTCGAGAAGAAGTTGTCGTTTTTCATAACGCATCTGGCCGATTGACTGGCTCATAGGGTTGGAATATAGTCCGCGAAGTCCATTTTTTTGTCGTTCTTTCCGAAGGAGGCATTTGATGCGGAAGACCTCAATGATCATCGCCATATGCGGGGTCGTAGCGATGGCGCTAACCCTGTATGCGCAAACCCGTGACCTCGACCCGGTTATGAAGGAAATCGGTCCTGCCTTTACGAACCTGACCAAAGGTATGGGCGAACGAAGCATGGCCGGGGCTGACGTCGCCAAGGAAGCTGAAAAGCTTCAGAAACTTTTCCAGGAAACCAGCGCGTTCATGAAGTCGAAGAATATTCAGGACGGCGTGGGCTGGGCTAACGATGCGGCTAACGCGGCCGGCGAATTGGCGAAAGCAGCCAAAGCCAACGATGCCGATGCGATGAAGGTCGCTTCGGGCAACATCGGAAAGCAGTGCAAGGCCTGTCATGCCGTACATCGCGAGCAACTCCCGGACAAGACCTTCAAGCTGAAAACTCCGTAAACTATTCGGGACAGTGAGTGGTCCGATCTCTCACTGTCCCCTCCTTTCCCGCTCGTTCGTTCTCAAATCTTTACTGCCCGTGTCATCAGGAAGCTCTGTCGAACGCCATTGTCGTTGAAGTATTCGGCTATAAGAGCCTCAAACTCACCGCGAAATGCAGCAAGCTTTCCGGGATCGGTTTTGCCAAGCGATTCGACGAGTTTTACTAGCGCGCCGGAAGCCCGCTCGACCGTATCCCGATAGTGTTGCGGGCTCAGAGCGGCCGTTTGTATCGACTGTCGATCAAAGACAATGTCCTTGACCATTTCGCCTAAACGGTCCCGCACAACGTTTGGATCGCCCCACAGATTAGTCGGAGCCACACCGGAAGGAGGGGGCGGTGCATATCGGCCCGACAGCGCGAACATGCGTCCCATAAACAACTCGGGTGGCCAGGTGGAAAATGCGATCGTGCCGCCGCGTTTCAGGACTCGAAGCATCTCCTTAATAGCAACCTCCGGTCGAGGTGCGAACATGTGCCCGAACTGACTGACGACCACATCAAACACGTCGTCTTCAAACGGCAGGTTTTCCACGTCTCCCTCGTACCAATCGATGTCGACTGCGGCGATCGTTGAATTCTCTCGTGCGCGCTCCAGTAGTTCCGGAGTCAAATCCAAGCCGGCGACCCGTGCCCCGAGCCGCGCGGCGGTCACCGCAACGACACCGGTGCCACAGGCAACGTCCAATACCCGTTGTCCAGCTTGCACACGAGCATGTTTCACCAGGAAGGTTGCTGCGCCCATGGTCAGCATCTCCATCGGCGCAAACTTGGCAAATCGTTCCTTCTGTTCTTTCTTGAAGGCTTCAAAGGGATCCACGTGGTGTTACCTCCGCGCTAAACTCGATCACCAGAATAGAATGATTATTAATGGAACGTGCGCTGGCAATTCACGAAATCGCGACCGTTGTGACCGAACTGCCGCTCCATCGTCCTCTCCGAATCGCTATCGATGGCCGAGATGGCGCGGGCAAGACGACGCTCGCAGACGAGTTCATCCAACCTTTGCGCTCGCGTGGACGCGAAGTGATTCGCGCGTCAGTCGATGGATTTCACAATCCACGAGCGCTTCGCTACCTGAGAGGCCGATATTCTCCACAAGGATACTTTCGCGATTCGTTCAACTACGACGCGTTGCGGGAGTTCATCCTTGAACCACTCGGACCGGACGGCTCACGCGATTATCGTGTCGCCGCCTTCGATTGGCGAAATGACGCACCCGCTGTCTCGCCGCTCAGACGTGCGTCAGAGACGGCTATTCTGCTATTCGACGGAATCTTTCTTCTTCGTCCAGAACTGATCGAGCACTGGGATTTCACGATCTACGTTGACGTCAGCATTGATGTTGGCTTGAAACGTTGTGCCCTTCGCGATGGGTCTTCACCAGATCCACACTCCGAACTGAACCGGCGATACATCGCCGCGCACGAGCTCTACTTTCGCGAGTGCGACCCTCTCGCGCTCGCCGACGTTGTTTTCGAGAACGACGACCTCTCAGAGCCGAAATTGATCTGGCGGTCCAAGTGACGCGCTCCTCTCCTGCCAGGCAGAACTAGCCAAATTTGCGCTTCGCGCAACGCTGAACGTCCCGGGACTTGGGTGCGCAGGTTTCCATGGTAGGCCGGGTGTCGTTTTTGATGCCGACGGTTGAGGAATGGCAATATCCCTCCTTCGCGAAGGAGGGGTGGACGCGACCTAAAGAAAATGCTGCGAAGCATCCTTTGTGGAGCGGACGGGGTGGTTGTCTAAAGTTACCGCTTATGAGCCTGAGCGGTTTGATAATCGGTGGCTTGAGCAACCACCCCGTCTGCGCCGGCTAAGGAACGGGGCCTTTTTTCGCTATGGCACAGCCACCCCTCCTTCGCGACGGAGGGGTATTCGCCTTGCCAAATCGTTTCGCAATTTGGACAACTCTCTCCTGCCAGGAGGGGAACTCGCGCGTCCAACCGTTTCGCCATTTTGGACGCTGCCGAGGACGACGGGGAAAAATGGCCTGCCGATTCCGTGTGATGTATATTTCCAACGAAATTGTCTGGAGGGGTTTGGAGTTCCTTACTCAGAGAAAGGGTTCACTCATGAAGGCCCAGATCATCATTCTTGTTCTTGTCCTTGTTCTGAGCGGCACAGCAGCATTTGCCCAGAACAATTCGTCGCTATCCGGCAACGTACTCGACACAAGCGGGGCGATCATTCCCGGCGCTACTGTGAAATTGACCAGCCAGGCACAGGGCACCGTCCGCACCATCACGACGAATGAAGCCGGACTGTATCAGTTCAGTTTTCTGCCCGCCGGCGTATACGACGTTGAAGTCAGCGTCGCGGGATTCAAGACATTCGTTCAGAAAGACATCAATATCGCGGTGGCGCAGAATATCCGGCGCGATTTCAACCTCGAGCTCGGAAATATCGCCGAGAACATCACCGTTGCTTCAAGTATAGAAACGGTGAACACGGAATCGGCGGAGATCGGCGCGGTCATCGACAACACGAAAGTCGTCGAGATGCCGCTGAACGGCCGGACGTTCTATTCGCTGGCAACGTTGACGCCGGGCGTCGCGGCACCGCTGAACAATCAGGGATTCCGCGGCGCATTCAGCGTCGCCGGCGCGTGCCAGACGTGCAACAACTTTACGTTGAATGGAATGGATAACAACGACCCGACGGTCGCAATACCGAACTTCCGCCCGTCGATCGATGCGATTCAGGAATTCAACATCCTCACCGGTATCTACGGAGCTCAATATGGGCTGGGGTCCGGAGGACAGATCATCGTTTCCACCAAGTCCGGAACTAACGCTTTTCATGGCTCGGCCTACGAGTTTCTCCGCAACTCCGCCATGGATGCGCGCAACTTCTTTCAACCCGGTGAACCGCCCTCTTTCAAACGCAATCAGTTTGGCGGAACGATCGGTGGACCGATTGTCCAAAACAAGACGTTTTTCTTTTACAGCTATGAGGGCCTGCGCCTTTCTCAGGCCGTGACGCAACTGGCGAACGTACCCACACCCGAAATGAAGCGCGGCGATTTTAGTTCGTTGCTTTCGCTGCCTACGCCTCGCTACCTTCGAGATCCGAATAGGACAGGCACATGCAACGCAACCGACCAATCGGCCTGCTTCCCGGGAAACATCATTCCGTCGAACCGATTTAGCGCAGTCGGCGTAGACCTGCTTCAGTATTACCCGGACCCGACGTCACCGACGCCGCTTGGCACGGAACCGACTTCCAACTATCTGTTCAATATTCCGCGGCCTGAACGCTACAACCAGCACAGCGTAAAGATCGATCATCAGTTCAGCGGCAAAGACTCGATCTACGGGACCATCAATTACTACAAGAACAATTCCGTTGAACAGGGAACCGGTTCGACCTGCAACAACGCCGCACTGCCGGCGTTTCCCTGCGATCTTTCGATCAAAAATGAAGTGTTTGGTGTGAACGAAACGCACATCTTCACCCCGACACTCGTCAATCAGGTCCGGTATGCGTATACGTACACGTACACACCAAGTTCCGCGCGATCCGGCCGAACGGATTTCTGGGGAAAGTACGGAGTCAAACCGCTTTTGGTGAGCTTTTCCGGCATTCCGGACAAAGGAATCCCTCAGGTCTCAGCCACCGGCTACGTTGGGTTTCCCTCGGCACGAACTTTCGTGCGCGACGATCCACACTGGCAGTTCTCGAACACGCTGTCGTGGACGCGCAACAAACACACCATCAACATGGGGTTCAACTACCTGCATTACCACACCGGCAACACCGATCTATCCAGCCAGGGAGGTACGCTGACCTTCAGCAACACGAGCCAGGGCCCGACCTCGGGTTATGCAATGGCGGATTGGCTGCTCGGCCTGCCGTCCAGCACATCGAATACGCCGTACCGCTATCGCAACGACATCAATCTCGACAATGTGGCGGCGTTCGCTCAGGACGATTTCAAGGTGAACCCGAGATTGACATTGAATCTCGGACTGCGGTGGGAAGTGAACTCTCCGATCACGGACGACAATAATCGCATCACCAATTTCGATCCTGTCAGAGGTATTCCGGTAACGCAGGCCGATCCTGCTCCAAATGCGCCATTCGGCACACCGGTCGTGGGTTTCGGCACGCGCCCCTACAATTTCGATTGGAAAGGATTTGCTCCGCGGCTTGGTTTCTCCTATCAGCCTTTCAGTGATGGGAAAACTGTTGTGCGTGGCGGCGCCGGAACGTTCTTCACGACATACAGCCTGAACAATTCTTTGGGCGGCCTCTTCGCCGGCTTCCCTTATCAAACGACGTTCACTTATACGTCGAGCTTGACGAATTCGATTTCGCTGTCAAATCCGTTTGCGGGTACCGCTACGACGACCAACAGCGTCAATGGCGCCGAAATGGATTTCAAGAACGCGCGGACGTATCAGTGGAGTCTCGGAATTCAACGCGAAGTTCCCGGCGGAATGCTCGCGGATGCGACCTACTTTGCATCCGTCAGCAATCACATGCAGGGAACCCGCAACATCAACCAACCTGCCAATGGCCCCGGAACGCCGGCGCAGGTGAATGCGCGCCGCCCGTATCCGGCGTACGGCACGATCAATATCTATCAGTGGGATCGCAACGCGAACTTCCAGTCATTGCAGACCAAGCTGCAAAAGCGATTGGGCAATGGGTTGTCGTTCCTCGCGACATACATGTACAGCCATAACATCGACAACGCCGGAACACCGCCCAATCAATACGACTTGAGTTCACTGCGCGGTAGTTCTTCGACGGACGTGAGACATCGTTTCGTCGCCAGTCCCGTTTACGAACTGCCGTTCGGACCTGGACGAAGATTTGTGACCGACGGCATCGCTGGAGCGATCGTTGGTGGCTGGCAACTGTCGGCGCTGATCCAATCTCAGACCGGCAATCCATTAACACCGACACTCAGCGGCAACTTCAGCAATTCCGGTGCGAACAACGATCGTCCAGACATGTTTAGCGATCCTAACCAGAACGCTCCGCACACCGCCCAACAGTGGTTCAACACTTCGGCCTTCCTGCCTTTGCGGGCGGCAAGCGGAGCCGCGGGTGCGCTGTACAGTTTCGGTAATGCGGGCAAAGGGGTTATTAACAGTCCCGGCCTGAATACGACGGACCTGTCGATCGTTCGGAGTTTTGCGGTGAAGGAAGAATTGAAGATTCAGTTCCGTGGTGAATTCTTCAACGTCTTCAATCATACGAACTTCAATTTCCCGAACGTTCAGGTCGACAATTCCGCCTTTGGCAGAATCACTTCGGCACAGGATCCCCGCCAGATCCAGTTGGCATTGAAGATCCTGTTCTAAGCTGCAGAAATTGGAGGAACCACGGATTACACGGATTGATTCTGTGTAATCCGTGGCTCCTCTAATTTCTGGTTTTCCAGCAACCTCTAAGAAAACCCTCCCGCCCATCGTTAACCGGATAGCAAGCGAAAGGAGATTTGCTATGAAACTCATAGTCCTTAGTGTGTGTGCCGCTATCGTGGTTGCCGGCGTGATTGGTTCGGCGGAGGAAAGCACCAGCCGGACCGATGCGGCAGTGGAAAAGGGCGCGCGATGGCTCGCATCCGTGCAAGGCGCGGACGGCGGCTGGGGGCAGGACGGCGGCGAAACTTCATACATACGAAACGGCGAGCATCTGGAATCGAACGGCAACGACGTGGCCAATACCGCAGTCGCGGCCCTTGCCCTGCTGCGTGCCGGCAAACAATATCAGCCCAATGTCGAACGTGCTCTTGCCTTCATACTGCAAAGAGTCGAAGTCAGCCCAATTGATGGCTTACAAATCACAAACGCTCAGGGAACCCAGATTCAACGGAAACTTGGGCCATATATCGACACATTCCTCACCTCCATGCTGCTTTCGAAAGTCGATGGCACGCTCAGCAGGCCCGCGCTGAACGCTCGAGTGCGGAAGGCTCTGGAGAAATGCGTCGCCAAAATTGAGCGTAATCAGCAAACCGACGGCAGTTGGAACATCGCTGGCGGTTGGGCGCCGGTCCTTGGGACGTCGCTGGCATCGCGTAGTCTGTTCGAAGCCAAGCAGAAGGGCGTTGCTGTCCAGGACAAAGTGATGAGACGCGCTGAAGACTACACAGTACAGTCTATGGTGAACCCGGCTTCGCCATCGGTGAATGCGGCATCCGCTGGCGTCGGACTGTATCAGAGCGCCCAGGCGCTGGAACAGTTGAGCCGTACCGATGCCGATCGTCGCAAGAACGCGAAAGAAATCGACGCTATTCGAGTCCAGCTCAGGGACGCGCGATTTGTCGAAGGCTTCGGGTCCGTCGGCGGCGAGGAGTTCTTTTCCTACCTGAATGTCAGCGACGGCTTGAAGCGCGCCGGTGGACCGGAGTGGCGCCAATGGCATTCGCAGATCACGACGAAAATTCTCAACCTTCAAAACAACGACGGAACGTGGGCCGGCCACCATTGCATCACTGGACGGGTTGCAGTAACCAGCGCCGCGATTCTCAACCTGACAAACGATGTTGCAAATTAATCGACGAACATTCCTGCTGGCGGCTCTTGCCGCCGGCTGTTCGCGGCCTTCAACAGACGGGCCGTTGGAACACGCGGCGGAATATTTGTGGACGCAGCAGGGACCGGACGGCGGTTTCCACAGTTCGACCTACGGCCTGCTCCGTTCGGGACAATCGCTCACGCCTTTGATACTGGACGCGCTGCTCAAGGTCCCAGACACAGTGCGGGCACACTCGGCCGCGATCGATCGCGCTCTGGAATTCATCAAAAGAAATACCGACGCGCAAGGCGCTCTTGGACGGATGGATGAGTCATCGGCCGACTATCCTAACTACGCAACTTCCCTGGCAGTTTCCGCCATCATCAAATCGCGGCGGGCCGGCTTTGCGGGACTGACTCAATTAATGATCGGCCAGCTTAGAGCGCAGCAATTCAGTGAAGACAACGGCTGGAAACGCGGCGACACTGCGTACGGCGGCTGGGGGATGGGCGGCGCGATTCGTCGGCCGCCGGATGCCGGACATGTGGATCTTTCGATGACTCGTTGCGTTATCGAAGCATTGAAGGACGCCGGCGTATCGTCATCTGATCCCGCGATGGCTCGGGCTCTCGTCTTTCTTGAACGTTGTCAGAACCCGGACGGCGGGTTCTACTTCTCGCCGGTCAATCCCGAGATCAACAAAGCCGGCGAGACAGAAGAACGCTTCAACAGCTACGGGACTGCCACGGCGGACGGCGTACTTGCTCTGCGGGCGGCAGGCGTTCCCGAAACTGACGACCGCATAGTGAAGGCTTTGAACTGGCTGAGGTCACATCATCTACCGGATCGCGCACCGGGATTTGACTCTCCGGCACAAGCATCCCGTAAGGAATGGTCGACGGGCTTGAGGTTCTACTACGGGTACGTGATTTCACAGGCGGCACCGAGCCTCCACCTTGAGATTCCCGGCCAGGGCGCGGACGGCAGTTTCCGCAACGCCAACAAGTTGGTCAAAGAAGACGATCCGCTGATCGCCACCGCCTTCGCGCTGTACATGCTCTCGCGGAGGCGTTAAGGAGCGCCCCCTCTCCCTTTGGGAGAGGTCGCCCGAAGGGCGGGAGAGGGTTCGAAACTGCGGCAATATCAAACCCTCTCCCGGCGCTTCGCGCCGACCTCTCCCAAAGGGAGAGGGCCGCTACGCAGCCGGCAGACGCTTCAAAAGCGCGGAGGCTTTGCGGAACCACGGGCGCTCACGGCGACGGAGATAACCAGGCATGGTAGGTTTTTTGGCAAGGATGCGTTGCGCCCATTCCCGCGCTTCCGCCGGCCGGTGTTGTGCGGCGAGAAAGCAGGCGTAGTTGTAGTAAGTCTCCGAGGCCGTCGACATATTCGTTGCGTACTGAAACAACTCGTCGGCCTTTTCCGGTTGGCCTGTGTTTGCGTACGCGTGCGCAAGCAGTGCGGCGGCTCGATACGAGTCGTATTTCGGCTCGCGCGACGTCACGTGTTCCAGATCCGGAACCGCCGCGGCGAAATCGCCTAGCTCAATTTCCGCAATGGCTCGGCGGTGAAATGCGTCAATCGAGTCCGCACGCGACGAAATGGCCTTGTCGTAGCACTCGCGAGCGCGCGCAAAATTCCCTTCGTCCAGGTACAGATCGCCGAGTTCTTCGTAGTTCCCTGCTGCGGGATTTTCCAGCACCGTCGCTTCAAGAAACCGTATTCGCTTACGTCGCGGAAACCCCTGGAACGAGGTCCGCAGCAAACCGTAGTCGGGGATCACTTCGAGGAAGATGTAGATCAGGGCTCCCATAGGACCGAAGAAAATAATGATCCAGAGCCAATACGTGTCGGGCCGGCGCCGCATGAAGTGCACCAGCGCGAGCGCCTGGAGAATCAGGCCCCATGGAAACAGTAGAGAAATGAATCTCATGAACTCAGGTCTGGTTTACATCCAAACCGACCGCGCCGGAGAGGCGCTCCCTCAGAGATTGCAGATACGGGTCCGGCTGCCGTTTCCCTCCTGCCTCGGTCCACCAACGGTCGTTCGCTGCTGCCGTCAAATCGCCCGCATCAATCGGTGACAATTCGATAGCCTCCGCAGCATCCAGCCAGGAGTTTTCATCGTAAGTACGACCCGTCATCACGTAACAGACCGCGCCGATCGGATCGAATTGCACACCGCCGGCCTGTGCGGTGGTACCGCGAATCAACAATCGCGGCTGAGAACGCCGATCACCGGGAAACGGCTTCTCGGTCATGAGTTTCCATTCGAATGATGTGCGAGTCTTGCCCAATTGGGTCAAAAACTCCGTGGCGATCACTGCAATTCTCCTTTCTCGATACCGCCGACATTGTAATAGAAGGTCTGCACCGCGAATTGCAATTTCTCAACTCGCGATTTCCGCGCAAGCCCAGACGATTTACAATAGGGCACAACCATGACTCAAAAAACAATTCTTCTACTGCTACTGTCGTTGTGTCTTGCCAGCGTTATCGTTGTATCCCAGGATCAGGCTGGACTGGATCTGCGGACCGCAGACAATCTTTGGAATGACGGCAATTATATCGGCGCTCTGACGGCGTATATCCGGTTGCTCAACTCACCGTCCGGCGACCAGTATCTCGAGCCGATTGCACTACAGACCGGCGAACTGTTCGTCACGGAGGAACTAAGTGCAGACGGACGGAACCCTCGGTTGAGTCCCGACGGCCGGTTTATTTCCTACGAGACGGGACCTGCGAAGAACACGGTGACACGTATCAGGAGATCGGAAGGTGCGCATCAACAGATCGCCGAGTTTGAAGGCACAAACGCTGTGTTTGCCCCGGATGGTTCGAAGGTCGCATACGTGAGAATCCCCGTGACCGAGGAACTCACGAAGGCACAGCAGGCGCTGGACAATCAAACCGAACCCGGTCCCGAACGTACCTATGCGCAACAGATGCTGACCCGCCTTCAAGCGAAGGGGTCGCGAATCATCCTGCGCGATCTTAGCAACCAGAATGAAACCGAGCTTAAGACCGGCGACCTGCTGAAGCAGCCCGGAATCGTTTTTGGCGCCGACAACCTGACCGTATATTTCGTCGGAGCTCCCGAAACCGAAACGCTTCGCAATGACATTTACGGGGTGACTGCCGCTTCCTCGGCGGCTGCCGCCGTGACGGATGCGGATGGGTTCAAGACCGCTCCCGTTGTCGGCCCTAAAGGCAAGGCGCTGATCGTCACTTTGCCGACTCAGAATCCGTTTGCGGTCCCCCAGCCGCCGGACGCAGCCGGCCAGGGACAGCGTGGGCAGCGCGGCGGAGGTCAACGCGGCGGCGGTGGTGGTGGCGCACCGGCCAGGTTCGGCGTTGTGGATTTGACGACACACAAGATCACGGTCGTGGATGGTTCTACTCCGTCCTTTTCAGGCGACGGTAATTCGATCGTCTATGTGAACACGGCCGGTTCCGACAATTTTCTGATGACCATGCCTGTCGGTGGCAACGCTGCGACGGTTCTCAAAACTTCCGATCGTCTCACCGCACCGTCGTTTTCGCTGGACGGAACAAAGATCGCCTACCAGAAAATGCCGCGCGAAGACTGGGAGATCTATTACATCAATGCCGACGGAAAGGAAGAGACCAGGGTTACGCGCGACATTCAGCACGACGTGCTGCCGCGCTTTATCTCGGCCGACCGGATTCTTGCCGCAAGCGGCGAACCCCGGCATCGACGGTCGTTTATCTACGATCTCCCGTCGATGAAGCAGACCCGCCTGTTTGCCAACAACACGGTTCGAACCATTGCTCCCGAATACTCCTGGATCCCGACTCCCGACGGCTCGAAGATCCTGATCTCGTCGGAACGCGATGGCGACACCATTTCAACCGAACGCGGCGCGTATCTCGTCGACTTGAAACGCAAAGTCACGAAGACCGAGCTCAACGACCGGCTGCAAAAGAATCTGACGTCCGAAACGCTTTTGAAGGAATTTGCCCAGAGGATTTTCGAACCTATCGGCGAGAGTGTCAGAAAGGTCGTTGCGGATGTCTCGGTCTCCCGTCTTTACGATTACGAAAAGATGCTCGTCTCATTCGATTCGAGACACATCTCAATGCCCGGCAACAAAAAGGCGATCGAGTACCTTACGGCCACTTTCAAATCCTTCGGCTACGAACCGGAGCAACAGTGGTTCGAGGCACGCGCCGCAATGGACGGCAAAACTGCCAATGTGCTCGCGCGATTGCCCGGCACGGAGAACCCGGAATTGATTTACACGCTGAGCAGCCATCTCGATTCCGTCGTTGCCGGTCCAGGCGCCGATGACGATGCCTCCGGCATCGTGGCCATGCTCGAGGCTGCGCGGGTGCTGAAGTCGCACCCCTTGCCTGCCACGATCATCTTTGCCGCATTTACCGGTGAAGAGGCGGGAACGCTGGGCAGCCGTGAGTTTGCACGGGTCGCGAAGGAGAAGAAGTGGAAAGTTGCCGGTTCGCTGAACAACGACATGGTTGGTTATGCGAATGATTATCGGCTCGACAATACGATTCGATACTCGAACGCTGGAATTCGGGATATCGAGCATTCCGCAGCGATGAACTTCACCAAACTCATCACCTACGATGCGCATTACTACAAAGGAACCGACGCTGCGCCGCTGTTTGAAGCATTCGGCGACGTGCTGGGCGGCATCGGCGGTTATCCGGTACTCAGCAGCCCTCACTACCATCAGTCGAGCGACGTGATTGAAACGCTAAACTTCCCGCAGATCGCCGAAACCAGCAAAACGACGATTGCGACTTTGATGTATCTGGCATCCGTTCCGTCGCCTGTGAAAGACCTGACCGTAAAGGGTACCGAAGTCACGTGGACCGCTTCGCCGGAGAAGAGCGTCCGCTCATACATCGTGTCGTATGGAAGACGTGAGGAAAAGGTTAGCCAGCCGCGGATAAATCTGCCGGGACTCAAACCCGGTGATGTCGTCATGGTTCGCGCCGTCAATGCGCGCGGCATGCAGGGATGGGACTGGTCGCGCATTACCGTGCCGCAACCGGGCGGCAGTTCGAAGTGATCGGGG
>Ga0209382_10008767_pt1 | contig 12715 bp, 9 predicted proteins | sample SoiMetdeltSBSDD5_FD_187599 | JGI IMG/M metagenome (GOLD analysis project Ga0209382, IMG submission 187599) | Bulk soil microbial communities from a Populus tree surrounding site in Tennessee, USA - Soil MetaG P. deltoides SBSDD5 (SPAdes) (version 2) | ecosystem: Environmental > Terrestrial >... | reverse complement strand
CGGGGGCGGTCGACGTGAACGGCGACCCGCGCACCAACGCCAGGGCGGCGTCGAGGGCGTACGCCGAGGCGGAGTGCCGGGTTTGGTCGAAGCCGGCCAGCTGCTCGAACCGCTCCCAGTCCAGCTCGATCGGTCCGGTCAACTGGTAGACCCGCCCGCCCCGGGCGTCGGAGACCAGCAGCGGCCGGTCCGCGCCCTCGCGGAGGGACCGCCGGGCCACCGACACGGTGGTGTGCAGCACCGCGCTCCGCATCGGCCGGTCGGGCCAGAGGGCCTCCCAGAGCCGGTCGGCATCGACCCCGTCCCGGTGCACCGCGAGGTACACGAGGAGCTCCACCGACTTCGCCCGCCCGATCCGCAACAGGTGCCCGCCGACCCGCACCTCGACCCGCCCCAAGACCGCGACCTCGAGCACCGGGGGCTCGTCCAGGGGAGCCTCCACGCGCTCCGGCGCAGATCGACTGGTACTCATAGGCCTCCTCGATCCTTCGCTAGCTCGCCAATGAGCAACCTTGGTGTCGGCTCCTGTTCACCTATGCGTCTCCGAAGGGCCGAAACCGCGGTGTTCAGCGGCACTTCAGCGCTGATTTGTTAGGACACCCCTGACGCCGCTGCCGCTGGGGCAGTGCGTGTTGCGGGAGGCAGGAACCATGCGTCATCACCGATTGCTCGGCCTCGTGCTGCTCGGATCGCTCCCCTTGCTGATACCGGCCACCGCCCAGGGTGCCGAGGAGCCGTCTCTTCCCTTCGACGACGCTCGACTGGAGATCGAGTACAACGCGACGGACGGGGACGCCGGCTTCCAGATCTTCGCCGACGCCGAGGAGTGGAAGCAGTTCGAGATCTTCCGGCCGGACGGCCGCCGGATGGTGAACTTCCAGACCGCCGGCATCCTGAGCGACTTCGGGTTGAGCGAGCTGTTCTCCGAGAGCAGCGAGCCGCCGTTCACGGAGCTGCCGTTCGCCGAGTTCAAGCGCCTCTTCCCAGCGGGGACCTACCGCTTCGAGGGCGAGACCGTCGACGGGCGCGAGCTGGCGTCCAACGTCCGGTTCTCGCACCGCATCCTTTCCGCGCCGCGGATCCTGCAACCCCAGGACGGCGGCACGCTGCCCGCACGAGACGCGGTCGTCCGCTGGGCGCCGGTGCGGGGCGCGGTCGACTACGAGATCATCGTGGCCGGGCCGGAGGAGCAGCGGATCGTCGACGTGACCACCGGACCGGAGGACACGACGCTCACCGTCCCACGTGAGTTCCTCGAGCCCGGCGTCGAGTACGCGATCGAGGTCCACGCATCCGCGCCGAACGGCAACCGCATCTTCACCCAGGTCAGCTTCACCGCCGCCTGACCGTCCACCGAGCCGGTCGCCCCCAAGCCGGCGGACCAGGTCAGTCGGCCGAGTCCCAGAGGCGGCGCAGCTCGGCCGCAGCGTCGGCGGCACGCACCACCGGCCACCAGTGGCCGGAGCCCTCGAACGCGACGAAGCGGGCGCCGAGCCGCTGGGCCAACCGCTCGCCGATGCCCGCGGTGACGTAGGGATCGTCGACGCCGGTGAAGACGACCGCCGGTCGGTCGAACCCGTCCAGGTCCGGCCCCCACTCCCGGCCGACGTCGACGGCGGAGCGGTACAGGCGCAGGATCGCGTCCTTCATGGTGTCGTCGACGAACGAGGCCTCGGTGGCGGCGAGCGCGGCGGGGAAGCCTTCGCCCTCCAGGAACACCGCCATCAGCTCGGCGCTCCAGGCCGACATCAGCTGCTCGCCGACCTCCGGGGTCTGCCACTGCTGGGCCAGGGGATGCCACGTGTACTCGGGGTCGATCGCTCCACTGCCCACCGCGAGGGTCCGGATCAGCTCGGGCCGGGTGGTGGCGACGCGGGTGGAGAGCATCGCGCCCCAGTCGTGGCCGACCAGATCGACCGGCTCGCCGACCGCCTCGATCGCAGCTGCGAGCCAGTCGGCGTAGGCCTCCTTCGTGCAGTCGAAGGCGTCGGGCACGGGGTTGCCGCCGAACCCGGGGAGGTCGGGGGCCACCACGTCCTCGCGATCGGCCGCGGCGCGCAGCGGCTCCCACATGTGGTGGCTGTCGGGATTGCCGTGGACGAAGAAGGCCGGCACGCCGCTGGACCTTACCGGGGACCGAGGAACCCGCTGTCCTGCAGCCAGTCGTTCGCCACGTCTGCGGCCAGCTCGCCGTCGACCTCCACCCGGGCGACCAGCTCGGCCATGGTCCGGTTGTCCAGGGCTTGGGAGATCGACGCGAGCAGCTCCTCGATCTCCGGGTGGGCTTCGAGGACCTCGGACCGGATGCGGGGCGCGGGGTTCATCGGGATGTAGTAGCTGCGGTTGTCCTCGAGGACCACGAGATCGCTCTCGACCATCGCGGGGTGGATGGCGTAGGGCACTTCGCCGAACAGGCAGTCGCCGGCCGCCAGCCGCGGGTAGACCTCGTCCGGGTAGGGCACGAACACCGGGGTCGTGAAGCGGAAGCCGTAGGTCGATTCCAGGCCGTGGAGCGCGTCCTCGAGGACGAAGCAGACCGAGGCTGCGGCCGGGTCCTCGTCGAGGAGGTCGGCGATGTCGGCGATGGAGGAGATCCCGAGGCGCTCGGCGTCGGCGCGGCGCATCGCCAGGCCGTACTCCCGCGTGAACCCGGCGGGCTCCAGCCAGACGATGCCGTCCGCAGCGTCGAGGTCGTTGAGCCGGTCCTGCTGCTCCTCGGCCGAGGCCCCGAGCGGGAGGTCGTCGTCGTCGATGCCCGCGGGCCGGCCCTCGTAGTCCCAGAAGAGGTCGATGTCACCATTGACCAGCCCGTCCCGGAGCGCCTCGGCGCCGATGGCAAGGGCCGGGCCGTCGGCCCGGACCGTCGCGCCGGCCTCCTCGAGGGCCTGGGCGGTGATGTTGGCCAGCAGGAACTGGTCGGAGGTGTCCAACCAGCCGAGGGCCACGGTGGCACCGGACAGGTCGTAGTTCCCGGCGATGGCTCGGTCAGCCGCGGGGTCCTCCCGGGCAGGGGCAGCGGCTGGATCCTCGGCGGGCTCGTCCGCGGGAGCCGCCGCGCCCTGATCCTCGGCCTGGTCCGCGAGGTCGGTCTCGCTGCTGTCCCCGCTGTCGCCGCCCTGGAGGACGACCCCCGCCGCGACCGCGCCGACCACGAGGACCAGGCCGACGAGCAGGGGGACCAGCCGGCGACGACGGGACGGCGGGCCGGAGGTCGGCGGCGGAGCCCACCCCGTCGGGTCGGGCGGTGTCGGCGGGGGCGACGGCGCCGGCGCCGGCGCCGGCGCGGCGTTCCCGGCCCGACCCGACGGCGTCGGTGCCGGCTCCAGCTGCGCCGCGACGAAGGCGGCCCCCATGGAGATGGCGTCCTTCGGGCGGGCGTCGGTGGCCACCGGACGCCCCAGGTCGGCCGTGACCAGCTGCTCCACGAGCGGGATCCGGGACGAGCCACCCACCAGCAGGATGGCCGTCAGGTCGTCGACCGTCACACCGGCGCCGTCGATGGCGCGGCGCAGAGCGAGGACCGTCTCGTCCAGCGGGGGCCGGATCATGGTCTCCAGCTCGGGGCGGGTCAGCCGCACCTCGGTGTGGCGGTCGGGCAGCATGACCGGGATCATCACCTCGGTGGCGTCCGACAGCGCTTCCTTGGCCTCGACGCAGCTCCTGCGCAGCCCGGCCACCGCGGCGACCGTGTTCAGGTCCTCGGGATCCAGGGTGTCGGGGTCGAGGCGGAGCGCCCGGAGCACGTGGCCGAACACGGCCTCGTCGAAGTCGATGCCCCCGAGCCGCTCGATGCCGTCCGGCCGCCCGCGGAGCGCACAGGTGCTTCCGTCGACCTCGACGACGGCGGCGTCGAACGTCCCCCCGCCGAGGTCGTAGACGGCGACCACCGATCCCGGGGCCAGGCGCCGCTGGGCGACGTAGTAGTGGGCGGCCGCGACGGGCTCCGGCACCAGGCGGTCCAGGCGCACCGCCTCCCGCTCGATCGCCTGGTGGAGCAGCGCCCGCTTGTGATCACCCCAGTTCGCCGGGTGGGTCACCGCCACGGCCTGGGGCGGGCCGCCCTCGGTCACCGACACCTGCCCGACGATCCATGACACCAGCCGGGCCAGGAGCCATTCGGGCGCCACCGGCCGCCCGTCGACGAGAAGCGGTGTCGGGTCGCCGACCCGCCGTTTGAACTCCCGGACCACCGACCCGGGCTCGGTGGTCGACCGGCGGACCGCGTCCACGCCGACCTGCATCTGATCGCCGGCCAGGTAGACGACGGTGGGGACCGCCGTCCCGTGGCTGCCACCGAGCGCCACCGGCTCCACCCGGCCGTCGCGCATCACGGCGGCCGCGGTGAACGTGGTGCCCAGATCGATGCCCAGCCGATAGTCCCCTACTGCCATCGTTGCCCGCCCGCCTCCGCCGGTCACCGCGACCGGCAAGCTACCGCCCGCCGTCGGCCGACCGGGCATCGCCCCAACCGGCCGCACAGTCCGGCGCCCGGTCCGCGCGCTCGACGGGGTGACGGCGGTCAGCCACGGATGAACCCGGCCTCGCGCAGCCATTCCTCCGCCACCTCGGCGGGGTTCTCGCCGTCCGCCACGACGCGGCTGTTCAACGTCCGCATCACGTCGTCGGTCAGGGCATCACCCAGCGCCGTGACCAGCTCCCGGAGCTGCGGGTACTGCTCGGCGACAGCCGCCCGGACGGGAACGGCCGCCCGGTCCGGCGGCATGGCCTGCCGCTCGTCGTGGAGCACCGTGAGATCTAGGCCCACCACCCACGGGTTGGATCCGCGCACCATGCCGAAGCTGCACTGGCCAGAGTCGACCTGGCCTTCGACGTCGTCCTCGACCACCTCGAAGGACCGGATCTCGAAGCCGTACGCCTCTCGGATCCACCCTCGGCCAGCGTCGTTGATCTCGCTGCACAGCAGGGTGGCGTCCGGATCGTCGTCGGCCAGGGCTTCGAGGTCCGCGATCGAGTCGATGCCCAGCTCGTCGGCCAGCTCCCGGGTGGTGACGATGCTCCATCCCCGGTTGAAGCCTGCCGGCGGCATCCACTGGACGCCGTTGGCCGCGTCCTCCGCGGCGATCTGGTCGAACTGGACGTCGGCGTCGGGACCCAGGACGGCATGCCCGAGCGGCCCGAGCCAGGCTTCGGCCAGGTACTCCCAGTAGAGGTCGAGTCGCCCGGCGACCAGGTCGTCGCGGGCCTGCGTCGTCCCGACCGGCGACGTCCGGACCTCGACCTGGGCCCCGGCCTGCTCCAGTGCCAGGAGGGTGATCTCGCCCAGCAGCACCTGTTCGTCGGTGCCGACCGAACCGACGGTGAACGACGCACCCGACAGGTCGAACTCCGCCGCGATGTCCGGCCCGGTCGGTCCGGGGCGGGGGACGAAGCCCTGCTCCGCCAACCACTGGAGGCCTACATCCCGGGGAGCGACGCCCTCCACCTCCACCCGGGCGTTGAGCGACCGCATGGTCTCGTCGTCGAGGCGCTGGGCGATCGGAGCGACGAGGTCCTGTAGCTCGGGGTGGTCGTCCAGGACCCCGGCCCGGGCTCCCAGTGCGGCGTTCGCGGCCCCCAGGACGCCCCGGTCGTCCTCGAGCGGGACCAGCCCCAGCGCGGCCGTGGACCCGGCCGTGGCCACGCCCACTCCCACGGTGCAGCTGCCGTCGGACACCCGCGAGTACAGGTCGGCCGGTTCCACCTGCTGCCAGTCGGGCAGCCGCACCTGGTAGGCGTCCTCGACCGCCGAGACCAGGGCGGACGGGTCCTGCGTCGCGCAGAGCGTCGCGTTCGGGTCCTCCCCGAGGGCGCCGAGGTCGGAGAACGCGCCCAGACCCAGGGTCCGGGCGTTCCCCACGCTCACCAGGAAGGTGTAGGCCGCGTCGAAGGCGGTCGGCGGCGCCAGCCACACCACGCCGTTGTCGGCGTCGGCCTCGGCGGTGTTCAGGGCCTCCTGCATCTGACCGGTGTCGTGGTCCGCCCGCTCGCTGCGACCGAGCGAGCCTCGCCAGACATCGACCATGTAGTCCCAGTAGAGATCGACCTCACCGGAGATCAACCCGTCGTGGAGAGCCTCGCTCGCGACCGGCACGACCCGGTTCGTGGTCTCGGCGCCCGCGGCCTGGAGGGCCAGGTCGGTGATCTGCCCCAGCAGCTCGGCCTCCGACTGGTCCTTCCAGCCCACCGTGAGGGCCGTGCCGCCGAGGTCGAAGTTGTCGGCGATGCCACCGTCGACCGCGGGGTCGTAGCCCTCGGTGGGCCGGGCGGCGGCCTGGTTGCCGCCGTCGCCGGCGCCGCCACCGTTGCCGGCACCGTCGTCCCGCAGCACCAGGATGGCCAGGAGCACGGCGACCACGGCCACCAGCGCGACCGCTATCCGCACCACCGGGCGACCCGCGACCGCCCGCCGCCCGGCCGACTGCGCCGGGCCGTCCGGTTGGACAGGCCCGGCGGGTCCGACGGCGCCGGTGGCGGCGAGTACGGGCTCGGAAGCTCGGGTGGGACCGCCGGCACCAGCGGCGCTCGCGGGACTGCCGACGACGCTGGGCGGAGCGCCCGGGGCCGTCACTGCCGCCTCGGCGGCGAGGAGGGCGGCCCCCATGGAGATCGAGTCCTTGGGCCGGGCGTCGAGGGCGATCGGCCGTCGGAGCTCCGCGCCGACCAGCTGCCCGACCAACGGGATGCGCGACGAACCGCCCACCAGCAACACCGCGGTGAGGTCCTCGACCGCCACCCCGGCCGATGTGACGGCCCGGCGCAGAGCGACGATGGTCTCCTCCAGGGCCGGGCGGACCATGGCCTCGAACTCGCTGCGGGTCAGCCGCACCTGGGTGTGGACGGCTGGCAGCATCACCGGGATCGACACGTCGGTGTCGCTGGACAGGGCCTCCTTGGCTTCGACGCAGTCCCGGCGCAGGACCGCGAGGCCCGATCGCAGGCTGTCGTCATCGCCGTCGAGACGGTCCAGGTCGAGCCCGAGCGCACCGAGCACGTGACCGAGCACCGCCTGGTCGAAGTCGATGCCGCCGAGCCGTTCGATGCCGTCCGGCCGCCCCAGGAGCGCGAAGCCCCGCGCCTCCACCCGGACCACCGCGGCGTCGAACGTCCCGCCCCCCAGGTCGTAGACGGCCACCAGCGCGCCCGGCGGGAGGCGACGTTGGGCGGCGTAGGACCGGGCCGCGGCGACCGGCTCGGGGACCAGGTGGTCCACAGCCAGGCCGACGTGTCGGATGGCCTGGCGGAGGAGGTCCAGCTTGTACTCGCCCCAGTTGGCCGGATAGGTCACGGCCAGCGCCGTCGGCGCCTCGCCCTCGGTCCTCGACACCTGGCCCACAACCCAGGCGAGCGACCGGGCCATCAGGAGCTCCGCCCCGACCGGGACCCCACCGACCAGGATGGGGGCGGGATCGCCTACCCGGCGCTTGAACTCCCTCGCCACCCGGGAGGGCTCGCTGGCCGACCGCAGGACCGCCGCCTCGCCGACCAGCAGGCCCTCGTCACCGAGGAAGACCACGGACGGGACGGCAACACCGTGGTTGCCCAGGGTCACCGATTCCGCGTGCCCCTCTCGGACCACGGCGGCGGCCATGAAGGTCGTGCCCAGATCGACGCCCAGCTGGTACCCGATCGCCGCTACTCCCGCGCCCCTCCGGCCGCCCCACGGTCAGCCGGGAACCTCGTCTCGGCCCCGATGCAAGCACATCGCCCGCCGCGCCGCGGCGCGGGGGTGGGGCGCGTACCTACGTGAGGAGCTCCAGGAGGTGGTGGGTCACCTCGTCCGGTGCCTCCTCGGCGAGGAAGTGGCCGGCGTCGATGGCGGCACCGCGGACGTCGTCGGACCACGACCGCCACACGTCCAGGGGATCGAACCAGCTGGCGAAGGCGCCGCTGGCGCTCCACAGGGCGAGCGTCGGGCAGGCGATCCGCCGCCGGCCCCGGTCGGCCTCGTCGTGGTCGACGTCGAGCGTGCCGGCGGCCCGGTACTCCTCGCAGATGGCGTGGACCGTTGCCGGATCCCGGAACTGGTCGACGTAGTGGGCCCGGACCTCGGCGGGGAAGACATCGGGCCCGCCGGGACCGTCGACTCCGTCCACCCCGTCGGACCAGGCGTCGAGCATGTGGCCGACGATGACGTCCGGCGCCGCGAGGATCATCTCCTCGGGCACCGGCTCGGGAGCGGCCAGGAACGACCAGACCCAGAAGGCCAGGTTGAGCTCCCAGCTCGGACGGCGGGACACGTCACCGGTCGGGATGATGTCGAGCACCGCCAGGTGTGAGACCACCTCGGGGTGGTCGAGGGCCAGCCGGTAGGCGCAGCGGGCACCGCGGTCGTGCCCGACCACGGCGAACCGGTCGAAGCCCAGCGCCCGCATGACCTCGACCTGCTCCCGGGCGATCTCGCGCATGCTGTAGGGGGCGTGGTCCGGGGCGCTCGGCGGCGTGCCGCTGCTGCCGTAACCCCGGAGGTCGGTGGCCACCACGCTGAGGTGCTCGGCCAGCCGCGGCGCCACCCGGTGCCACATGAGGTGGGTCTCCGGGATGCCGTGCAGCAACAGGACCGGTGGCCCCGAGCCACCCCGCCGGCCATGGATCGTCGTCGCCGACGTGGCGAGATCGAACTCGTCGAACCCTGCGAAGTCCTCGAAGCCTTGGACCATGAACCGCGCGTTCCACGATCTTCGGCCCCTGATCCCCGGCCGTCCTCCCGGTGGGGCCGGCGGCAGCACGCCGCGGCCCCGGTCGGGAGATCCGTGCGGTTCGATCAGGCGGGCGGCGCAGGGGGAGGCGGCAGCGTGCCGGTCACCCAGAGGGGGACGGTCTCGATCCGGGAGAAGCGCCAGCCGGCCGGCGTGCGGACCAGTTCGAAGCGGTAGATCTCGCCGATGGAGCTGCGGCTCGGCGGCGCCGGGACGTCGTACGACGGGGGACCGGGGATGACGATGTGGACCACCAGGTTGGCTCGCGCCTTGGCCCGGTCGCCGTCCAGATCGACCAGCACGTTGGTGACGATGTGCTGGAACCTCTGGTCGGACGGATGGTTGCGCCTCGCCTGGGCGATCAGAGCCTCGCGGCCTTCCGCCTGGCCACCCGGCGTCCGGACCGTCGCCTCCTCGACGAGGAGCTCGCGCATGTCGTCGAAGCCGCCCTCGTCGAGGCCGACGCCGAGCCGGTACACGAGATCCGTGATCTCGGCGCGGTCCTGGAGCTGCTGCAGGTCATCGCTCATGGGGATCTCTGCCCTTCAGTTGATCAGTCGTTGGTGTTACCAATGTTGACTGCACCAACGATAGGCCCGTTCGTGGGTATGCACAACGTTGGCGGCACCAATTACTTTGCCCAAGTCATGGGGAACACCAACGGTCTGGTGGTACGTTGCCCGCCATGAAGACGGCGCCCGCGCGGGTGCGGACGAAGGCGAGTTGGCTGCTCAACCAGGCCGCCATCCCCGCCAACCGACTGCTCAACGAGGCACTGGCCAGCGTGGACGCCCGGCGGCACCACTACGCGCTGCTCGCGGCGCTCGACGAGGTGGGGGCTGCCAGCCAGGCCGAGCTGAGCCGCCGCACCACCATCGACCGCAGCGACATGGTGGCAACGGTCAACGAGCTGGCCGACAAGGGCCTGGTGGAGCGGAGCCCCGACGCCGTCGACCGCCGCCGCAACGTCGTCACCCTCACCACCGCCGGCCGCCGTCACCTCCGCAAGCTCGACCGGCTCCTCGCCAAGGTGCAGGACGACCTGCTGGAGCCGCTGTCGGCCGACGAGCGCCAGCACCTCGTCGACCTGCTGACCCGGGTCGTCGACCACCAGACCGCCCGCTCGTGACATGAGCGGCCCCCGGGCCCCCGACGCCGTTACGGCTGGTAGGGCGTCGTAGGTCGCTTGGCTCTATCCTCGCCGCCGTGGCCACGGCGGTTGGGGAGCCGAGGGACCAGCTCGTCGTTCGGGCTCGGCGCTTGGTGGGGAAGGAGTGGTTGCCGCAGCTGGCGGTCGCGGTGACGTTGCTGCCTCTCGTCCTGGCGGCGGTCCACCTGCTGGTTCGGGCCGGTGACTACTTCCCCACCGGCGATCTGGCCGCGACCGAGCTCCAGGTCCGGGACATCGGCCATCATCCGGTGCTGGTCGGCCTGTTCTCCCGCGACACGTGGAGCCATCCCGGGCCGCTGCTGTTCTACATCCTGGCGCCCTTCTTCTGGCTGACCGGCGGGTCGTCGGTGGGGCTCCTGCTGGGCGGCCTGGCCATCAACGGCGCCGCGATCGCCGGCATGGCCTACATCGCCCACCGCCGGGGCGGGATGCCGCTGCTGCTGTGCACGCTGCTCGGTGTCGGTCTCCTGGTGCGGACCTTCGGCGCCGACCGGGTGGCGGATCCGTGGGTCTGCTACATCACCGTGCTGCCGCTGGGGCTGATGATCTTCCTGACCTGGTCGATGATGTGCGGCGACGGGTGGGCGCTGCCGTGGTCGGTGGTGGTGGCGTCGTTCCTGGCCCAGACCCACGTGGGCTTCGTCCCCATCGCCGTGCCGCTGCTGCTGTGGGGAGCGGGCTGGCTGGTGCTCGCGGACCGGAGCTCGATCCGGTCGACGCTGCGGCGGTTCGTCCTGCCGGCGGCGGGCATCGGGGCGGTCCTCTGGCTGCTGCCGCTGCTGGACCTCGTGTTCTCCACGCCGAGCAACGTCGGCAACATCGTCCGTTGGTTCCGCGACGCCGACGCCGGGGTCCGCAGCCCGGTCAACGGCTGGCGCCTGATCACCGGCCAGTTCGGGCTGCGCCCCGAGTGGCTCATCGGGAAGCTGCCCTGCGCCTTCCCGGCCTGCGAGGCACCCTTCACCTTCCGGGCTCCCTTCCCGTGGCTGCTCGCCGTGGCGGCCCTGGCCGCGGTGGTGTTGTGGCGGCGGGTGCCGGACAGTCGGGGGATGCTCGCCACCCTGGGCCTGACGATGCTGCTCGGGATCGTGGCCATCGGGCGGACGATCGGGCCGATCATCGACTACCGGTACTACTGGACCTGGATCCCGGCGATGGTCGCCTTCGTGCTCACCCTGTGGGCCGGTTGGGTGGCGGTCACCCGACGCTGGCCGGATGCCGGGCCCCGCGTCCTGCTCCCGCTGGCCCTGTGCGGCCTGGTCGGGGTGACGCTGGCCAACATCGTCGGGGTGGCGACGGCCGGGATCCCCCGCGAGGTCGATGCGCGGATCACCCGGATGCTGACGCCGGGGGTCGTCGCGGCGCTCGAGGATCTCGGCGAGGGCACCGACGGTCAGGTGGTCTTCGTCTACCCCTACGGGGGCGGGCAGTGGTGGGCCCGGGGGCTGATGGTCCAACTCGAGGAACGGGGGTACGACGTGCGGGTCGACCGCGGCACCGACGTGCTGGGCGACCACCGGTTCGCCGACGATGGGCCCGAGCGGGCCCGGTTCGCGATGCTGGTCAACGATGGCGTGCTGGGCGGGTTGCGGAACCCGAACCTCCAGGTGGTCGCCCAATGGCGGACGCCGTACAGCGAAGCGCAGATGAGCGGCGCCGCCGACGTGCCCGACGGTGCCGGCTTCGACGTCAACGGCATGTACGGGGACGTGGGGGCCCGCCGGGTCGGCGTCTTCCTCATCCTCGACGACACGTAGGCGTCCTTCGCGGCTCAGCTGCTCGGGCCGCTCGGGCTGCTCGGCCGCTTGGCGGCGTCCTGCTCGGTGAGGACGCGGGTGACGGCATCGGCGAAGGCGCCGGGCTGCTCGAGCATCATGAGGTGCCCGGCGTCGGGGATCAGGGTGAGGCTGGCCGCCGCATCGAGGGCCCATGGCGGCACGTCCCAGCCGTCCCGGGACCACGCACCGGCCACGAGGTGCACGGGGACCTCGGCGAACGTCTCCCGCACCGTCTCCAGGTAGGTGGGCAGAGTCGTGGCCTCGATGACGTCCCGGGCCATGGCGTGCACGGTGGCGGCGGGTTGGCGGCCGAGCCAGCGGCGGGCCAGGGCCACGCGCCGCTCGTCGGGGCGGATGCCGGACTCCCGGAGCCAACCGGCGGGCTCGGACTGGTAGCCGGCCAGGACCTCGGCGAAGTGCGCAGGGCCCATCCTCGTCACCTTGGTGGACCAGAAGGCATCGACCAGCGTGAAGTTGCCTTCGACGTTGACCAGCGAGGCGACGCGATCGGGATGCCGATGGGCGAACAGGACCGCCACCACTCCCCCGGCCGAGTGCCCGACCAGGTGGACCCGTCCGAGATGAGCGCCGTCGAGGACCCGGCGGAGGTGCTCGACCTGGCTGTCGATGCCGTCCGGCGCCTGGTCGCGGTGTCGCCCGTAGCCGAGGAGATCGACGGCCAGCACCGGGCGCGGGGCCAACCGGTTCAGCAGGTCGTCGTCATCGAGGGTCCCGATCAACCCGTGGATCAGGGCCACCGGTAGCAGCTGCGGCTGGTCGTGGTGCTGGGTGCCGTCGGGCTCCTGGGTGCCGTCGGGCTCATGCACGGACCGGAGCGTACGCACCTGGGGGTGTCACGACGCCCGGTCCAAGTCCCCCGACGCAGACGGCCCCGCCCTGATCGGCCACCGGGGCGACTCGAATGGCTCGGACAGGCCTAGACGGCGCGGAGGCGGCGCTGGAGCTCGTCGGCCAGCCCGTAGGCCACGGCCTCGGGAGCGGTGAGGAGCAGGCGGCGGCGGGCATCGGTCGCGATGGTGTCCTCTCGTTGGCCGGTGGCCCGAGCGAGA
>Ga0209382_10008766_pt1 | contig 12718 bp, 14 predicted proteins | sample SoiMetdeltSBSDD5_FD_187599 | JGI IMG/M metagenome (GOLD analysis project Ga0209382, IMG submission 187599) | Bulk soil microbial communities from a Populus tree surrounding site in Tennessee, USA - Soil MetaG P. deltoides SBSDD5 (SPAdes) (version 2) | ecosystem: Environmental > Terrestrial >... | reverse complement strand
GACGAGGTCCGCAACGGCTACGAGCAGATCCGCGTCAGCTTCACGCTGCGCGGCGACGACCCGGACAAGCTGCGCAAGGTCGTCGAGCAGTCCCGCCGCCGGTCCGCCGTGTTCGACATCGTCACCAACGGCGTGCCCGTGTCGATCGACGTCGACGCCGGCTGACGTCGCGTCACCTCGGGGGGTAATCCGTGCGCTGCACCGACACCGTCGTCATCGGCGCGGGTCAGGCAGGCCTGGCCGCCAGCCGGTGTCTGACCGACCGCGGGCGCGAGCACGTCGTGCTCGAGCGCGGCCGGATCGGGCAGCGCTGGCGCGCCGAGTCCTGGGACTCGCTGCACCTGCTGACGCCGAACTGGATGAATACCCTGCCGGGCGAGGCCCACGGCCCCGACCCGGACGGGTTCGCGTCCGCCGCCGCGTTCACCGGCCACCTCGCCGGCTACGCGGAGTCCTTCGGCGCACCCGTCGAAGAAGGGGTGACCGTGCATCTGCTGCGCCGGCGCGACCACGGCTTCGAGATCGGCACCGACACGGCCGTATGGCGGGCGGCGAACGTCGTCATCGCCACCGGCTGGTGCGACCGCCCCGCCGTCCCGGCGGCCGCCCGGGCGCTGTCCGCGGACGTGCACCAGGTCGTGCCGAGTGCCTACCGCAACCCGCGTGAGCTGCCCGACGGCGGCGTGCTGGTCGTCGGCGCATCGGCGACCGGCGTCCAGCTCGCCGACGAGCTGCGGGCTGCCGGACGAGACGTCACCATCGCCGTGGGCAGCCACACCCGGATGCCGCGCAGCTACCGGGGCGCGGACATCTACTGGTGGCTCGACCACCTGGGCATGCTCGACAAGAAGATCGACGAGATGCCGGACCGCCGGCTGGCGCGCACCGAGCCGTCCGCGCAGCTCGTCGGCGGACCGGACCCGAGGCCGCTCGACCTCACCACGCTTCAGGCCGGCGGCGTACGGCTGACCGGCCGGCTGGCCGCCGCCGACGGCCACCGGGTGCGGCTGTCCCCCGACCTGCCCGCGACCCTCGCCGCCGCCGACAGGCGGATGCGCCGGCTGCTGCGCACCATCGACCAGCACGTCGACGGCCTCGGCCTGCGCGGCGAGGTCCTCGAGCCGGAACCCGCCGTCGCGGCCTGTGTCGTCCGCGAGCTCGACCTGCGCGCCGAAGGCATCCGCACGGTCGTGTGGGCCACGGGTCATCGCCGGAGCTACCCGTGGCTGCAGGTCCCGGTGCTCGACCGGCACGGCGAGATCCGGCAGCGCCGCGGCCGCACGCCGGTGCCCGGCCTCTACGTGCTCGGCCAGCGCTTCCAGCACCGCCGCAGCTCGCACTTCATCGGCGGCGTCGGCCGGGACGCGGCGTACGTCGCCGGCCACATAGCCGGCCACATAGCCGGCCGCAGTCCCGCCGATCACGAACCACTCGACCTGGAGATGACATGAACCGCATCGAGCCCGGCTACGACGTCGTGGTCGTAGGCGCCCGCGCGGCGGGCGCCGCCACCGCCTTCCTGCTCGCCCGGCACGGTTTGCGTGTCCTGCTGGTCGACCGCGGCCGGTACGGTACCGACACCCTGTCGACCCACGCCCTGATGCGCGGCGGCGTGCTGCAGCTGACCCGGTGGGGGCTGCTCGACGAGATCATCGCCGCCGGCACGCCTGCGGTGCGGCGAACGACGTTCCGGTACGCCGACGACCTGGTGCCGATCACCCTCAAGGAGTCGTACGGCGTGGAGGCCCTCTACGCGCCGAGGCGCACGGTCCTCGACCCGATCCTGGTCGACGCGGCTGCGGCGGCCGGTGCCGAGGTGCGGTTCGGCATCGCCGTGACCGGCGTCGAGCGGGACCGCCACGGCACCGTCACCGGCATCACCGGCCGGGCCCGTGACGGCGAGACGATGCGGGCAGCGGCACGCATCGTCGTGGGTGCCGACGGCATCAGGTCCACGGTCGCCGAGGCTGTCGACGCGCCGTACGAGCGCGTCGGAAAGTCGGTCGCCGCCGTCACCTACGGCTACTGGACGGGGCTCGAGACCGACGGCTACGAGTGGAACTTCCGGCCGGACGCGGCGTCTGGCGTCGTCCCGACCAACGACGGTCAGGCCTGCGTGTTCGCCAGCGCGTCACCCCGCCGGATCGGCCGGGGCGGGCTGGAACCGCTCACCCGCATCGTCGCCGAGTCGCCGGGCGACCTCACCGCCCGGCTCGCTGCCGCCGCACCTCCGGCCGCGCTGCGGACCTTCACCGGCAGGCCCGGCCACATCCGCCGGTCGTGGGGCAACGGCTGGGCGCTGGTCGGCGACGCCGGCTACTTCAAGGACCCGCTGGGTGCGCACGGGCTAACGGACGCACTGCGGGACGCCGAGCTGCTGGCCCGCGGCATCGTGGCCGTCGTCCGCGACGGTGCGGGTGAACGCGACGCGCTGTCCGGCTACCAGGCGAACCGCGACGCACTGTCGACGGCCCTGTTCGACGTGACGGATGTGATCGCCGGCCACCGCTGGACCGACGCGGAGATCCCCGACCTGCTGCTCCAGCTCAACGCCGCGATGGCCGACGAGCTCGAGACACTGGCCGCCCTCCCGCCGCTCCCGGCTCTCGTCCACGCGCCCTGCTGAAGGCTCAGACGAGTCGCTCCGGATCAGCCGAGCGATGCGCTCGGCGTCAAGTCCTGTCGTCGCCTTCCTCTAGCCGCAGGCGCAGCAGCTGGTCGAGGGGGATGGATTCGCCGTCGCGCGCGCCGAGGCCGACTGTGAGCGGCGGGTCGGACGGCGAAATCCGTACGCCCAACAGCCGCGCCTTCAGGCCGGCGGGTGCGCCGAGAATGTAGAAGTTGCCGTCGGTGTCCGCACCGAGTGACCGGTTACGGCGGAGATACCAGCCGGTGACGCTGGTCCGATAGCTCGCGCCCGATCCCGCAACCTGTGCCCGCAGCGGCCGGGGCTCGATGCCCTGTGCCTTCATCTTCTCGACGAATTCGGCCAACTGCGCGCGGGCTTGCTCGGTCTCGGCGGCCTTACGGCGTTCGAGGGCAGCAGCATGGACGGCAGACGCCTCCCGCCGCTTCTCGCGCCAACTCGGCTGATTCTCCACGCTGCCACCCTAGATCGCGTGACCACCGCACCTCAGCAGACTGACCGGCTGAGGCCACGGCGCCCGGCTGCTGCTTCCACTAGGGTCGGCGGCAGCCGGGAGGGAGGCGATGGACGAGACGCTCGGCGCGATCGGCGAGCAGCTGCGGCCGGGGACGGTCGTGGTGGACGTGTCGTTCCCGTACCGCAAGGCCGAACGCGAGGCGCTGCTGAAGCGGAGCTCGACGGCGGAGACGATCCAGCGACGGTTGCCGTCGGCACGTGTCCTCAAGGGCTGGAACCACGTGCACGCCAAGCACCTGACCGAGCCGGAGGTGGACGGGATCGCCGCTTCGGTTCTGATCGCCGGCGACGACGCGGATGCGAAGCAGACCGTGTTCGGGATCGCCCGCGACATGGGGTTCCACCCGGTCGACGTCGGTCCGCTGCGCGCGACCCGGGACCTGGAGAGTCTGGTGAGCACGATGCTGTTCGTGCGGCTCGGGCCGTTCCGCGTCTTGTCGCCGTCAGGTTGACACCTCCATCGTGAGCGTCGTCGTGACCGGGGCGGTACCGACGGCGCTGACCGTCAGCGTCACGGTGTATGTGCCCGGCGCGCCGTAGGTGTGGTCGCCGCTGATCGTGTAGAGACCGTTCACCGAGATCGGCGTGGCCGCCTCACCGGTGAGCGTCCCTGCCGACGTGGTGCCATCGCCCCAGTTGATCGTGGTGGTGATCGCGCTGGCCGCACGCCCCGGCGCGGACAGGTACGCCAGCGCCCCGGAGACCTGTCCACCCGGGCCGACCGCGGTACGCGCAGCCCGCAGGTCGAGGTGCCACGGCACCTTGGGGGTCGGGTAGAAGTTCGTGTCCGGCAGGGTCAGTCGCACGCCCTGCGCGGCCACCCGGTTCTGGAAGTCCGCGTACGCCGCAGGCAGCGCGCCCCGCTTCGCCGACCAGCCGATCTCCGCGATCGCGAGCAGCCGCGGGAAGACCATGTAGTCGACGTTGTCAAGGTTCAGCACGGTCTCGCCCCACATCGGCGCCTCGACGCCGATGATGTTGGCGTCGGTCACGCCGGTGACGTGGCCCTCCGGCTCCCAGTTGTAGAACTGGTCGATGTCGCAGCCGCGCGAGCACGCCCAGCTCAGGCCGAGTGTCGGCGGTACGTTGCCGGCGCTGCCGGCCAGGTACTTCATGTCGAGGTACGCGCGGTTCGCCGGGGACATCACGATCTTCATGCCCTTGGCAACCGCGTTCCGCGCGGTGACCGTGCCGCTGCCGCTACCGGACGAGGTCGACCAGTACTGCGCGACCGAGCCGGCCGGCGGGGTGGTCCCCTCCCCCGCGATCTCGGCCCAGCCCATGACCGTCTTGCCATGGTCGGTGACGATGCCCGACTCGCGGTTGACCAGCGCGGCGTACTGCTCGTGGCTCATCAGCGTGCTGGGCACCTCGTCCCCGCCGAGGTGGTACCACGGCCCCGGCGACATCGCGGTGAGCTGGTCGATGATCGTGCCGAGGATCGTCCAGGTGTTGTCGCTGTCCGGGCACATCGCGCTGTACCCGACCGCGCCCGTGTAGTTCCACACCGGCGGATCGTTGCGGCTGCAGTTGATGTCCTGCGGATTCCCGTCGAGCAGCGGGTTCGCCGTGTCGTTGTACTCGGACATGATGATCGCGTTGTTGTGCCCGGGGGTGTCGACCTCGGGTACTACCGTGATGAAGTGCGCCGCCGCGTAGGCGACCACGTCGCGGTACTCGGCCTGGGTCCAGAAGCCGCCCGGGTCCATCGTGCGGCCGCCGGTGCCGACCGAGCCCTGCCCGCCGATCTCGGTCAGGTTCGGGAAGCCGTCGATGACGATGCGGAATCCCTGGTCGTCGCTCACGTGCAGGTGCAGGACATTGACCTTGTACGCCGCGACCTGGTCGATCAGTTTCTTCACCGCGGACGGGGTCTGGAAATGCCGGGCGATGTCGAGCATCACGCCGCGGTAGCCGTACCGCGGATGGTCGACGATGTACACCGCGGGAATCTGCCAGGGGCCGACCTGCCCGGTCGGACTGTCGATCCAGCCGGGCAGCAGCTGCCGGATGGTCTGCACGCCGTTGTACAACCCGTGCGCGGTCTTCGCCGTCACGATCGCGTTCGCGGTGGTGACGTCGAGTTGGTAGCCCTCGTCGCCGGGGGTACCGGGGTCACCGATCCGCAGCGCGATGTCGCCCTGCCGCGCGGCACCGCTCACCACGTCCAGCGGGTAGCCGGTGGCCGGCCGGAGGTACCCGGCGAGCGCGTTCCCGACCGCGGCATCGTCGCTGACGATCCGGGCGGGACGGGTGAGCGTGAACATCCCGGTTCCTGCGGTGACCGACACCGGCTTCGGTACGACCTGCGCGACCGTGGCCTTCGCCGGTGCCACCTGCGGCGCGCCGGTCGCCGGAGCGCTGATCGTGGGGACCGTCAGTGCGGCCGCCGCCAGCAACGCGAGACCGACCAGTGAACGTTTCCGGGCTACCAGTGCCATCTGGGGCCTCCTTGGTGTCAGCGCCCTACATATCGACTTGGTTCCGCGAAATTTAGTCCCGCCAAGTGGTCTACACCCGCGCGAACGTGCGTGCAAGATGTTGACTACGTGCATCAACGAATTGGTGGGGTGCGGAGGCCGACGCGATCTGTGGCGCCCGTACGGCGTCGGCTCAGGGTGCGATGGCGCGCGGCAGATTGCGCGCGGTGAGGGCAATGCGGGCGAGGCTGGCCGGGACGGCCAGCGCCATCGGCCAGGTGAGCGCGGGTGCGGCGGCGGCGACAGCCGTGAGCATCGCGAGGTCGAGCAGTATCACGACAAGGCTGGCCGGGCCCGCGAGCCTGGTTCGTTCGGGGTTGTTGCTAGCGGCAACAACGACTAGGGCGGTGGCCACGGTGAGCAGCGTGACGCCGAACGCGACGGCGGCGCCGGGCGGGATCGGCCAGGTCCAGGCATGAGCGGTGATCAGCGTGGTGCCCCACAGCGCCGCGAACACGGGGGCGGTGGCCAGCAGCCTGACGGCGGTACGCCGGCCGGCTGAGTGGCGCGTGAACGCAGCGATGACCAGGTCCGGCCGGCCGAACTCAGCGATGGCGGCGGCGGCCGCATCGGATCGGGTTAGGCCACGTCGCAGGTGGTGCTGGAATGTCTCGTTGAGGCCGTCGGCGAGTTCGTCGACGGCCTCGGCAGGTAGGCGGTCGCCGAGCGTCGCGATGTAGCCGGCGATCAGCGGGTGGTCGGCCATGGGTCTGGTTCCAGTAGCGCGGTGACGGCACGGGCGAACTCGTGCCAGCCGGCGCGCTCGCCGGCGAGCTTGCGGCGTCCGGCGGCGGTGAGCTGGTAGGTGCGGCGGCGGCGTCCGTCGACGACCGACCAGGAGCCGGTGATCAGCCCGGCCCGGTCCAGCCGATGCAGTGCTGGGTAGACGGTCCCGGTGGGCAGGTCGAAGCGTCCGTTGCTGCCGTCGCGCAGCGCCTCCTTGATCGCGTAGCCGTGCCGTGGCCCGGCGGTCAGGGTGGCGAGCAGCAGCACGTCGAGGTGTCCCTTCAGAACTTGCGCATCCGCCTTCATAGGTAGGTATGCTACACCAAGAGGATAGGTAGTAATCCTAGCTATGGCGGTGGTGGTTCGATGCCGGCAGCGGACGAGTGGGCGATCCTGGCCGAGGGCCTGGTGAAGCGGTTCGGCGCGGTGCAGGCGCTGGCCGGGGTAGACCTGCGGGTTCCGACCGGGACCGTGCTGGGCCTGCTCGGTCCGAACGGCGCGGGCAAGACCACGGCGGTGCGGATCCTCGCCACGCTGCTGCGACCCGATGCCGGCACCGTGCGGGTCACCGGTCTCGACGCGGTCCGTCATCCGGCGGCCGTCCGCCGGGTGATCGGGCTGTCCGGACAGTTCGCCGCGATCGACGCCTACCTGACTGGCCGGGAGAACCTGACGATGGTCGGCCGGCTGTCCGGGCTGGGACGTGGTGGGGCCCGCCGCCGCGCGGGCGAGTTGCTGGAGGTCTTCGAGCTGACCGCGGCGGCCGACCGTCTCGCGGGCGGGTATTCCGGCGGTATGCGCCGCCGCCTCGACGTGGCGGCCAGCCTGGTCAGCAGCCCACCGGTGCTGTTCTTGGACGAGCCGACCACCGGGCTGGACCCGCGGGGTCGGGCCGGGCTGTGGCAGATCGTGAACGGGTTGACCGCGCAGGGCTGCACGGTGCTGCTGACGACGCAGTACCTGGAAGAGGCCGACCAGCTCGCAGACGCCATCGTGGTGATGGACAGCGGGCGGGTCATCGCCGCCGGAACGGCCGACCAGCTCAAGGCGCGGGTGGGCGGAGATCGCCTCGAGCTGCGGGCCACCCCAGATAGCGATCCTGCCGCGCTGGTCGCGGTCGTCGCCGACCTCGGATCCGGTCCGCCGACCGTCGACGGTGACAGCGGCACGGTGCTCCTGCCGGTTGCGGACGGGCCGCACGTGCTCGCCCAGGCGTTGGCACGCGTCGCGGCAGCCGAGCTCCATCTGACGAACGTCGCGTTGCGGCGTCCGTCGCTCGACGACGTATTTCTCGCCCTGACCGAGGCCGACACGGATCATGCCGAGGCGGTGGAGTCCCGATGACAGTAACGACCCCTTCCCTCCATCTCGACCAAGACGCGAGCACGGCTGCGATGACCGGGCTGCGGTGCCTGGCCAGTGACGTGGTGGTGATCACCGGGCGGAACCTGCGCCGACTTGTGCGGGTGCCGACGCTGCTCGCGTTCGCGACGGTGCAGCCGGTGCTGTTCGTACTGTTGTGGACCTACGCCTTCGGCGGGGCGGTCAGCCCGCCCGGCGTGGAGCACTACGTCGACTACCTGCTGCCGGGCATCTTCGTGCTCGCGATCGCGTTCGGGGCCTCGCAGACCGGCGTAGCCATCGCGGACGACCTGGCCACCGGGATGATCGATCGGTTCCGGGCCCTGCCGATGTCCCGCTCGGCAGTGCTGGCCGGACGGACCCTGGCCGACGCGGTGCGCAACTTGTTCGTGCTGCTGCTGATGACAGGCGTCGGTGCCGCGATCGGGTTCCGCTTCCATGCCGGCGTACCCGAGGCGGCGGCGGCGATCGGGTTGGCGCTACTGGTCGGTGTCGCGTTCTCCTGGATCAACGCCCTGCTCGGACTGCTGGTCCGCGATGCCGAATCCGCCGGCCTGGCCGGGCTGCTACCGGTGATCGTGCTGGTGTTCACCAGCTCCACCTTCGTCCCGGTCGCCACCATGCCGGACTGGCTGCAAGCCTTCGCCAACGTCAACCCGGTCACCGCGACCGTCGACGCGCTGCGTGCCCTCACCCTCGGCGGCCCGACCAGCGAACCCGTGTGGCCCGCACTCGCCTGGATCACCGCCCTGCTCGCGATAACCGTGCCCGCCGCGGTACTCCGCTACCGCCGAACGACCGCCCGATGACGTCAGTGCAGCGCAACCGTGAGCAGCAGGACAGACGACTCCAGCGCTGCGACGTCGTGCCGCTGCGGCGGCACCGCGACCAGGTCACCCGGGCCGAGTTCGACCTGCGACTCGCCGGCACGGACCAGGACACGGCCCTCCATGCAGAGCACCGACGCGTCCCCTGGACTCTTGTGCTCGCCCATTACCCGCCCCGCCGCGAGCGCCACGAGGGTCTGCCGGAGGCGCGCACCGGACCTGCCGTAGATCGTGACCGAACTGCGCCCGCTCTCGGCGGACGTGGCCTTGACCAGCTGATCGGTGGCTAGCGCGTTGATCGACGCAACGTCCATGCGTCGATGGTCGCACGGTGAGCGACGGCTGGCTGCAGCTACAGCCAGACCGACGGACCGGGCTCTACGGTTGAGAGATCGATCCTGAAGGTGGTGGGTCTCGTGGGCGTGCGCGAAGACATAGACCGCATACAGTCGGGTATTCGTGAGGCGCAGAACGAGGTCGGCCTGTGGCTCGATCGGTGGGTTGCCGGGACGATCGCCGACGACGAGTTCGCGGCAAGGAGTCGACCAGCGTCGGACCGCCTGGATGCGCTTCAACGAGAGCGGGAACAGCTCCGGAGCACTCCGGGCGATCTGTCCGCGGCCGACCTCGACATTCTCATCGCGGACGTTGACCAGTGCCTCGACGAGGCGATCAGAAGGCGGGAGCTGCTCAGCGGACAGGTGCTCGCCCCTGCAGGCGACACCCTGGCGCGCGAGATCGTGAACCGAGAGATCAGAACGTTGGAGCTCGTGCTGACCAACCTCAGGGTTCAGCGAGAGGAGCGGGCCATTTTCATTCGCCGCGTAATGGGACATCTTGCGCGGGCTGTCGACGACGGCGTGATCGACGGAGAAACACGGGATCGATTGCGCGCCTACCTCGGGTGACATGCATGATGGGCAGCGGCCCGGGAGAGGAGCAGCCGTGAGACTTGCGCGTCGGATGGAGCGGCTCGGAACCGAGTCGGCGTTCGAGGTGCTGGCAAAGGCCAAGGCACTGGAGCGCGGGGGGCGCGAGATCGTGCATCTGGAGATCGGCGAGCCCGACTTCGACACGCCGGCACACATCGTCGCGGCCGCGCAGGCAGCGCTGGACAAGGGACACACCCACTACGTCCCGGCCCCGGGCATTCCTGAACTGCGCACGGCGGTGGCGAACTTCCTGGAGAGCACCGGCCGGATGACCACCACGCCGGACCGGGTGGTGGTGACCCCCGGTGCCAAGCCGATCATGTTCTTCACGATCCTCGCGCTGTGCGAGGACGGGGACGAGGTCCTCTACCCGGATCCGGGCTTCCCCATGTACGCCTCGATCACCGCGTTCGCCGGCGCCGAACCGGTGCCGCTGCCACTGCGAGAGGAGAACGGCTTCACCGTCGACCCGGACGAGCTCGCGTCCCTCGTCACTGACCGCACCAGGCTGCTGATACTCAACTCCCCGCACAACCCGTGCGGAGGTGTGTCGAGCCTGGAACAGCTCGAAGCGATCGCCGAAATCGCGATCGAGCACGACCTGGTGGTGCTCAGCGACGAGGTGTACTGGGCGCTGGGCTATGCCGGCAGCCACCACAGCGTGCTCGACGTCGACGGCATGGCCGATCGGACGGTGTTGCTCGACGGTTGGTCGAAGACGTTCGCTATGACCGGATGGCGGCTGGGCTTCGGGGTGTTTCCACCGGCCCTGGTGGAGCCGGTCACCCGGCTGGTGATCAACTCTGTGTCTTGCACCTCGGCGTTCAGCCAGTACGCGGCCATCGCCGCGCTGGAGGGACCCTGGGACGACGTGGAACGGATGGCCGCGGAGTTTCACGAACGGCGGGACGTGATCGTGTCCGGCCTTGGCGCCATACCGGGCGTGTCCTGCGTCCAGCCGGGCGGAGCGTTCTACGCCTTTCCGAACGTGCGCCAGCTCGGCATGCCCGCCGCGGTGCTGGCCGACCTGCTGCTCGAGCGCGCGGGGGTTGCCTGTCTTCCGGGCACCGCGTTCGGCTCCTACGGCGAGGGTTACCTGCGGTTGTCCTACGCCAACTCCGTCGACAACATCCGCCGCGCGCTGGCGGCGTTCGAAAACCTGCTGGGCGAGATGTCCCACGGATGAGCCGGCTGTGCTGGACGCGGCTGGCCGTGGTTCACTGCTGCGCTGCCATGCGTTGGAGGGAGTCGGCCAGCGCTCGCAGGTCGATGCCTTGCAGGTTTGACAGGAAGTATCTGCGCACGCTGTCGAGGTGGGTCGGCCACGCTTCTTCCAGTCGTGCCAGCCCCTGGTCGGTCAGCACCGCGTTGTAGCTTCGCGCGTCGTGCGGGGCTTGCTCACGGCGTACGAGACCTGCGTTCTCCAGGCGACCGACAGTGCGGCTGATGGCGCTCAGCGACTGCTGGCACACAGCGGCGAGGTCGCTGATCCGCAACGTCCGGTCCGGGGCCTCCGACAGGAACATCAGTGCCAGGAACTCGGTGTGCGACAAGCCGTGCGCGCGCATCAGGTCCGCGTCGCAGCGCGACGGCCATGGCCCGCTGCTGCCGCCCTCGTTGGTCAGGCTGCCGTCGACGTGGAAGGGCTCTCGATGATCCTTGCCTTCAGCATCGGTTTCGGCGCCTTCATGTTCGTGTTCGCCCTCATGGTTCAACGCGGCTTGCACGCCGATCCCCTGCACAGCGGCCTGGCCATCCTGCCGATGGCGCTCCTGTTCTTCGTCGGCTCGGTGGTGAGCCCGAAGATCATCTCCCGCTACGGTCGCGGCGCCCTGGCAACCGGCGCACTGGTCCAGGTCGTCGGCGTTCCGCGTGGTCCTCACCGACTGCCCGCCCCATCTCGCCGGCGCCGGCGGCGGCGTACTCATCACCATCCAGCAAAGCGGTCTCGCCCTCGGGGTCGCCACCCTCGGCAGCCTGTTCGTGGCGATGGAGACAACGAACGTCGCGCGCGCATTCGCCGCCGCGGTCGGCGTGCAGATGGTCATCGTGCTCCTGCTGGCCATTGGCAGCCGCGCGCTTCCCCCACTTCATCGGTCCGGCAGGTAGAGCGAATTCGTCACCCTCTGGCTCTTCACAGCGACGCCATGAGACGGCAGTTTCTTTCTTGGTCAATGGTGGCGAAGGCGCCACCAGGAGGTGAGGGACGTGCGCACACCATCGCGTGCATTAGTGGCGGCAACCGCGTTGCTGACGGTAGCCGCCGCAGCCGTCGCATCGGGGCCGGCAGTCAACGCCGCCAGCTCCAACGCACAAGACGCCGCAGACAGCGGTGCCATGCGGGGAGATCGTCAACCCATCAAGGAGAAGGACAACAGGAAGGGCGTGGTCGCGCCGACAGCACACCAGGTCGCGCGAGCCAGCGCACTGGACGCCCGGGCCCGCTGGAACCGTCTGGGTACACCGGCGACGCTCGCCACGACCGGGACGCCGTTGGCCACCGGCCTCGGTGCGGACCCGGTCCAGGCTGCTAGGTCGTACGTCGCCACGAACCGTGACGTGCTCGGTCTCACCCAGCGCGGAGCGGGCGCGCTCGAGGTCATGACCGCCGCGCCCATCGGCCAGGGCACCGCGGTCGTCTTCCGGCAACGATTCGGCAGCCTCGTCGCAGGTCACGACGGTCTCCTCTCGGTGGGTGTGCGCGACGGCAAGGTGTGGTTCGTGAGCTCGTCGCTCGCCCGCGACGCCGCTGCACCACAGCCGGCAACGCTCTCGGCGGCCGCCGCAGAGCGTGCTGCGGCCACCGAGGCGGGCGTCCCGAACGCGACCATCATGGGGACCCGTCTGGTCGCGGTTCCTACGCCGGACCGGGGTGCGCGCGCCGCCTACCAGGTCACCCTGGGGGCTGACCTCAACGGCGCCGAGCCGGCCGCGTACACGACGTACGTCGACGCCAGGGACGGCAGCGTCCTCATCCGGGAGAACCTCGTTGACTCCGACAGCGACAACCCGGAGTGGGAGGTCTTCCCCAACACGCCGCCGACCGACTACTCCTCGACCGACACCAGGCAGCGCTGGTGCTTCGCCGCTGGGCCGGGCTGTGAGGAGATCGTCGGCACATCCGCCTCGCCGCTCGCCTGGGACGTCAGGCCCGAGAACGGCAAGTCGAGCGAGACAACGGTCGGCAACAACGCCATCGCAGTCCACAACTGGTTCACGAACAACGCG
>Ga0209382_10008765_pt1 | contig 12720 bp, 10 predicted proteins | sample SoiMetdeltSBSDD5_FD_187599 | JGI IMG/M metagenome (GOLD analysis project Ga0209382, IMG submission 187599) | Bulk soil microbial communities from a Populus tree surrounding site in Tennessee, USA - Soil MetaG P. deltoides SBSDD5 (SPAdes) (version 2) | ecosystem: Environmental > Terrestrial >... | reverse complement strand
CTGCGTGCCCCAGGGCTGCACGTTGATGAGCGGATAGCGATATTCGAGGCCGGCGACCGGCATCACGCGTCCGATGTCGCTCTGGCTGGTGTTGATGAAGTTGGACACGCCCGACTGATTGGAAATGTTCATGTCGGCGAAGTCCCCGCGCACGCTGACGAAGGGGGTATACATCTGGCCGAACGGGTCGATGACCGTGCGTTTCCAACTCCACTCGGTGGTCGCTCGGGTGTAGTTGCCGGGGACGCCACGCAGCACGCAATTGCTACGGTTGATGACCGCCGGATCGGCGGTCTGGGCGCAGAGATTGCCGTTCAATGCCGTCTGCGAAATTGCGTCGAAGTTGGCCGTCTCGCGGGAGACGCTGATCAAATTGTTATGGAAGCTGAGCTCGCCGCCGAAGATCGGACTGTTAAAGACGTAGTCATGATCGATCACCGGATGCACGATCGGGAGCTGACCTTGGTCGTCGAAACCCGAGAGCCCGTAAAAGTAGAGCGTCCGCGCGTCAAAGTAGCTGCGGTCGCCGCGACCTGCGAGGTAGAGCTGCGAGAGGGCGTAATCGGGCGTGATGTTGACCAAGTTGGTCGGAACTTGCAGGTTTCGGATGAGCCCGTAATCGTAGAGGTAGTTCTTGTCCGAAAGCACGGTTGCGTTCCAACCCCACGCCCATTTATCCGACAGATTGAACTGGCCCGCTGTCTCCAGGCTGCCGCGCCAGTCGTAATAAGCGGGCGTGTTCACAAACAGGTTTTTGTCGAGCTGAAAGATGCCCGTGGCACGAATGTTGTAAGCGCCATTGAGCAGCCGCTGGCGCCACTCGCCTTGTAGCAGCGGACCCTGCCTGGTCGTGATCAAGGGCGTGAAGGTAAAGTCGTAATTGGGGGCAAGCGCCCAATAGTACGGGACGGCGACGCCAAGTCCGTAGACAGAGCTGGTGCTGTAGGTCGGCGTCAACACACCGGTCTTGCGTTTCACGGTCGGATCGGGCGCCGACATGTATGGCATATAGGCCAGCGGGACGCCGAGAAACTCGAGCCGAGCGTCCTCGAAATACAGCATCTTCTCGCCTTGATCGTGGATGATCCGCGCCGCTTTCACTTGCCATTTCGGCGGCCGCCTCGGATCCTCCACGCACGCCTCGCAGGCGGTATAGACGCCGTTATGGAAGACTGTGAAATCGCCCACGCGCTGTGCGCGCGGGGCGGCGAAGCGGGTCTGCTCGGGCGCATCTAGTCTCAGCGAATCGACGAAACCGTCGCGATAGTCATCGCTGAGATCCATGATTTCGGCGTGAGTGACCGTGCCGTCAGCCTCGGTCAACTGCACATTTCCTTCGGCGTGCAGGCGCTTGGTTTTCTGGTCGTAGATCACCCGGTCGGCTTCGAGCGTGGAGCCGCCAAAATAGAGCTGCACATTCCCGACGGCAGACACGCGTTCGTTGGTGTAGTCGTAGTTGATTTCCTCCGCGCGGATGAGCATCTGATCCTGCGAACGTTGGGCGCGAACGGGCGGTTTTGGCCGCGGTGGGAAAGCCACCATCTGGGCGGCCGCGGGCGGGACATCGGCCGTGCTCGCAAGCAGCGCGACGGCGGCCGCAAGAAAGACGAACGCGCCCCAGCGGGTGCGGCGGCGCGGCAGTCGCGGATGGGTAAGCGCGCGCGCCATCACCCATCCTCCTGGTAAAGCAGCACAATCAAGCCGGTCACGCCGCCCAGGAGGGGCGGCAGTCCTGCCGCGGCGAGGGGCCCCATCATTCCGGCTTTGCTCAAGTCGCCGGTCACTTTCGACAAGATGTAGAGCGCAAAGCCTGCGCCGATGCCGCCCAGGACGATCTTCTGCACACCCCCGAAACGGAAAAACCGCAGGCTGACCGACGCAGCCAGAAGCACCATAGCCGCGAGATAGAACGGCTGCGCCAAAAGTTGATAGTATTGCAATCGGTAACCGGCGGCGGCCAAACCTGCGCTTTCGGCGTGGTCGATGTACGACGGCAGTTGCCAGAACGGCACGGTCTCTGGCGTGGCGAAGCTTTCGCCCACCTGCACTGGCGTCAAGGGCGTCTTGAGCAGGAAGGTGTCACGATCCGATGGTGCCGCTCCGCTGACGTAAAACCGCGCATCTTCGAGCCGCCAGTATCCCGGCTCGAGTGTGGCGCTCTTGGCCTCGATGCGGTCGCTGAAGTGGCCGTTGGCGTCGAACCGGAACACCGTCACGCCACCCAGTTCGATCCCCTGCTGACGGCTCGACTTGGCATTGATGACTGCTTGGCCATCTTCGCTGCGTTGACGCAGCCAGAATCCGCGTCCGGTGCTGCGGAAGCCGCTGTCGCGGCCGGACAGATCGGCTTCAAGCCTTGTGGAGTGCTCGCGCAAGCTCGCCGAGATGGGATTGTAGACCATCGTCAGCGCGAGCCCGAGCAGGATGGCAATGACAAGGGCGGGCGCGACGAATTGCCAAGCCGAGATTCCCGCCGCACGTACGACCACAAGCTCCAGGCGGCGTGACAAATTCAGATAGCAGAACATCGCGCCGACCAGCACCGCAAAAGGCATGACCCGCTCGGTGATGAAGGGAACGCGCAGCAGAGTGATCTGGGCGACGATTAAGGTCGAGACGTTCTTGATATCCGCGGACCGCCGCAACAATTCGAGAAAATCGATCATCGCTGTGAGCACCAGCGTTCCCGCGAATACGGCCAGCACCGCCGAGAGGAAACGCCATCCGAAGTATCGCGAGAGGGTGCCAGCGATCATGGTGCTTGCCCCATCAGGGCGTTGGTGCGCTGAGTGACGCGCTCCATGACGCGGGTAATTGCGTTTGCGATGAAGACCGGGGGCTCGATGATGACGCCGCGCGAAATGGCGATGTAGCCCAGCACGAATGTCGCAATCAGGGCGAGGTAAGGAAGTAGCAGGACGATCGGAGTGTGCACGCCCGCGATCGTGCCGACGAAGCCAAGTCCGCGCAGCGCCGCCACGGCGCTGATTGCGCCCATGAGCGACATGGTGCGGTTCTGCCGGGTCGTGCGCGGCGCGCCGAGATAGGCGTAGGTCAAAACGACAAACGCGAGCGGGTAAAGCGGCGCCGTGATCCGGTCATGAAATTCGGCGCGGACTTGAGCCGGCTCGTCGGCAAACGTCATCTTGGTCCGCGAGGGATCATAAAGCTCCCATAGATATCGTTCCCGCACGGAGTATTTCAGGCTCTGGTTGCTGTTCGAAAGCCATGACAGGTCAAAGCCGTAGCTGTTGAACAGCACGAGCGCAGGATCCCGTTGTCCCGTCTCATGCCGCTGCACGCTGCCGTTTTCCAGCACGAGAAAGAGGCCGCGGTCGTTTTTTACGATGTCCCCCTGCTCGGCGAGGATGGTCGCCCGCTCCTTCGGGTCACGCTGATCATCGATGAAGATGCCCAGCAACTGTCCGTTGGGGAGCCGTTCGCGAATATGCAGCGTCAGCCGCTCTTCCAATTTGATGAAACGCCCGGGCTGCACGATGTTGGAGACGAGATCGGCGCGAACTTCCGTTGCCCAGCGCCGCAACTCGCGCAATCCCCAGGGCGAGATGTAGACGCTGATCGCGGCGACGATCAGCGAGACGACGATGCCGGCCGCCAGGAAGGGGCGGAAGAGAACCCAGGGCGGCATTCCGGCCGCATTCATCACGATAAGCTCGGAATCGTTGCCGAGCTTGTTGAGCACGTGCGCGACCGCAATCATCAACGCGATCGGGGCGATGATCAGGATGAGCAGCGGAATGATGAGGCCGGTGATTCCGACGAAGACGAAGATGCTTTGGCCCTGATTCGTCATCAGGTCGATGTCGCGCAGCGCCTGCGTGATCCACATGAGCGCGGTCACGCTGGCGCAAATGACCAGGAACGCACCGAGCGTGGTGCGGAAAATATAGCGGCCGATGGACCCCATCCGACTTGCGCGTCCCCGCTCGCGGCGAACCCTCGGTGCGCCGCGCCCCCTACGCCCGCGGCAGCGCGCACCGATGCTATCCGAAGCCCCTTTTGTACCCTTTATCTGATCGGGGAACAAAGTGGCTTGGCCAAGGCAAAGCCTTTGACTATGCACAACAAAACGTTAATCCGGATCATGTGTCCCGGCGGCCACAGGCGCTGGTCCAAGCGGCCCTCCCGCGACTCTAACCCGGCCCCGTTGAGCGGACTGGGCTCGCACCGGTGGCAAGCGCGTGCTCCGAAAGGCAAAACGCGCCCATTTCACCTCTTTTTGGCGCCGAGTTCCCTGATTTTCGCGTATTTGGGGCAAGCTTGATTGCGTCCGCAAAAGTTTCCACTTTCGCGGCGCGCTACCCGTGTCCACTCGAGAGGAGACCACCCTCATGCCTGGCCGCCTGGAGCTTGAATTTGTGCGCTTTGGCGCGCCCACCAAGGGGATTCTCGTCTTGTTCTGTGAAGAGGGGCTCAAATTCGGCTCTGTGGCACGGCGCACCATTGAGCCTGTGGAAGAGCTGATCAAGCGGGCGGCAACCGCCGATCGGTTCAAAGGCAAGAACGGGTCCGCCCTTGACCTCGTCGCGCCGTCCGGTCTCGACGTGCAGCGCCTTGTCGTCGTGGGCGTCGGCAAGGCGCGCGATCTTAAGCCGCAGGATTTCGTGAAACTCGGCGGCGCGGCGATGGGCAAGATTCCCGCGGCGGCGAGCGATGCCACCCTTATCGCCGATCTGTCCGGCGGCGCCTTCAGGCCGGAACGGGCCGCCGACCTGGCGCTTGGGGTGCAGCTGCGCGCGTATGCGTTCGAGCGCTACAAGACCAAACGCAAGGAAGAGGAAGAAAAATCGGCAAAGGTCAGGGTCAAGATCTCGGTCGCGCGGGTGGCGGCTGCAGAAAACGCATTCGTGCCGCGCGCCGCCGTCGCAAACGGCGTGGTGATTGCGCGCGATCTCGTCAACGAGCCGGCCAACGTGCTCTACCCGGAAGAATTTGCACGGCGCGCCGGCGGTCTGAAAAAGCTCGGTGTCGTTGTCGATGTGCTCGACGTCAAGGAGATGAAGAAGCTCGGCATGAATGCGCTGCTCGGGGTCGGACAGGGCTCCGAACATGAAAGCCGCACCGTGATCATGCGTTGGAACGGTGGCAAACGTGGCGCCGCCCCGATTGCCTTCGTCGGCAAGGGCGTCTGTTTCGATACCGGTGGCATTTCGATCAAGCCCGCCGCCAACATGGAGGACATGAAGGGCGATATGGCGGGAGCGGCATGCGTTGTCGGGCTCATGCATGCGCTGGCGGCGCGCAAGGCGAAAGTCAATGCCGTGGGTGCCATCGGGGTCGTGGAGAACATGCCCGACGGCAAGGCGCAGCGCCCCGGCGATATCGTCACAAGTATGTCAGGTCAGACGATCGAGATCATCAACACCGACGCCGAGGGTCGGCTCGTGCTTTCCGACCTGCTGCACTATGTCAACAAGCGTTTCAAACCGAAATTCATGATCGATCTTGCGACCTTGACCGGCGCGATCATCGTCGCCCTCGGGCAGGAATATGCCGGCTTATTTGCCAACGACGAAAAGCTTGCTGAACGGTTGGTCAAGGTCGGCAGCGAAATCGGCGAGCGCGTCTGGCGCATGCCGCTCGGGCCGGAATACGACAAGATGATCGATTCGAAGGTCGCCGACATGAAGAATACCGGCGGGAGGTGGGGCGGTGCGATCACCGCGGCCCAGTTGTTACAGCGCTTCGTCGACAAGACACCGTGGGCGCATCTCGATATTGCCGGCACCGCCATGGGCTCGCCTCAAACCGACATCAATCGGAGCTGGGGCTCCGGTTTCGGCGTGCGACTGTTGGACCGGCTTGTTGCCGAATATTACGAGAAATAGTGCGCACTCCCGATCGGTTGCCATCACGGAGCATCGCATGCCGATAGCGCAATCACGATGACGGAAATTCTGATCTATCAGCTGCAACGCCAGCCGTTCGAGCGCGTCCTTCCGGCGCTGATCGAAAAATCGGTCGAACGCGGCTGGCGGGTGATCGTGCAGGCAGCCTCGGAGGAACGACTCGAGGCGCTCGACGCCCAGCTGTGGACCTTTCGCGACGACAGCTTCTTGCCGCATGGGACCTGGCAGGAGGCCGAGGCGAGCGAACAGCCGATCCTGCTCACGCTCAACGGCGACAATCCCAACGGTGCCGCGGTGCGCTTTCTCATCGACGGGGCGCCGATGCCGGCAGACGCCAGCGCCTATCAGCGCATCGTGCTCCTCGTCGATGGAGAGGATCCAGACGCGGTCGCTGCCGCGCGGGCACAGTGGAGCGAAGGCAAGGCGAAGGGCTTCGATGTTACCTATTGGCGGCCGGACGAGGAGGGGCGCTGGCGGCGCTTGGAATGAATTCGTCGACCCCGCTGACGGTAGTGGCGCAACCGGTTACAAGCATCTCACCGACTGCCATTGCGGGCGCGGTCCAAAAGTGTTGGAATATCGCCAACTTGGAAAACGAGCCATGTCCCTGCTCATCGTCTATGTCGCCTTGGTGATTACGGGGGATTTCATTGCCTATTTCATCGGGCTTGTCATTGAACGAACCGTGCCGGTAGCAAGCCTGCCAGCCTTTCTGGCGATGTATTTTGTGTTCCTCTGGGTTGCCTGGGTAATCGCGGTCCGCGTCACGCAGCCGCGGGTGCGGCCGTAATAAGTCGGCTCGGGGCCGTTGCGATGCAACGATTGAACCAAATCGTGTTGCGAATGATCGCCATGGCGACGCTCGGGGCCGCCGTGGCTGCATGCTCGACTGATCTCGGCCTCAACAATGTCACCCTTCCCAAGCCCGAAACATTGCTGCGCAAGCCTGATTGGGCGACGTTTTCGGGCGGCAAGCACGATTTCACGCTGCGACCGGTGACCGCCGCGGATCTCGTCAATGCTGCCGGCCAGTGTAGTAGCGAATCCGCGCAAGCCGGTAGCGATCCGACAGTGGGGGCCGCGCCCGCCGTTGCCGGCGGCATTGCGCTGCAGATGACGGAATGCGACGTGGTGCGGCGCGCCGGCCCGGTAGAAAAGATCGATTTCGCTTCGGACGAGCGCGGCGAACGCATCGTGACGCTCACGTATCTGCGCGGCCCTTCGCCGGGGATCTATCGTTTCGAGGGCGGGCGCTTGGTATCGATCGAGCGCGCGCCTACTCCGCCGCCTGCGCCGGCAAAATCGCAGAAGGCGCCGGCGAAGAAACCTGCGGGCACGTGACCCGGCTTCAGCTATTAAAGACCGGTTGCCGGCATCCGCCGCCTTGATCCTCGTCTTTCCCTTCGCAACTGCGGGTGAGTGTCGCAAACCAGGTCCTCTCGGACCGCGAGGTCGATGCCGATTGCGCATCGGCCTTTGCGGCGTCAAGCTGGCATCGCGGGGCGGCCGATAGGATGGAGGCTTGGTATGTGCGTTCCCGGCTGTCAGGAAGCGGTGCGGCGTGCACTTTCGCGGCGGGGGTTCTTCAAGGGGGCGCTGGCCACCACATTCGCCGTCACGGCGACGGTGCCAGAGGTAGCGCAAGCCGCGCCCGCGCGCAGCTTCACCTCGGCTGTCGATTTGACGCATACGATGTCGCCCGATTTCCCGACCTTCTTCGGTGTGCCGGGGATTGAGATGGAGAAGAAATTCGATCTCAAGAAGGATGGATTCAATCTCTATTGGTGGCGGATCGTCGAACATGCCGGCACGCACTTGGATGCTCCAATCCATTTCTCCGAGTCCGGTGCCACTGTCGAAAAAATTCCAGCGGACACGCTCGTCGTGCCGCTCGCGGTGGTCGATGTAGCGGCCAAGGCGGCGCAGAACCCCGACTACTTGCTCACACGCGAAGATCTCGCGGCGTGGGAGAAAAAACACCGCCGCCTGCCCGACAATTGCTGCGTAGCGATGCAATCCGGATGGGCGCAACACGTGCGCGATCCAGGCAAGTTCACTGGCAAGGATCGGTCGGGCATCTTCCATTTTCCCGGCTTTAGTCTCGAGGCAGCCGACTGGCTGATGAAGGAGCGCAAGGTTGCCGGTTTGGCGGTGGACACGCTATCGCTCGACCACGGTCCTTCCAAGGATTTCAAAGTTCACCGCGCCTGGTTGCCCTCGGGCCGCTGGGGGCTGGAAAACGTGGCCAACCTCGACAAGGTGCCGGCCTCGGGCGCGGTGCTGGTTGTTGGTTTGGCGAAGGTCAAGGATGCAACCGGAGGGCCCGCGCGACTGATCGCGCTCGTCTAATCATTCTGGCACGCAGCGAATTGTCTGGCGCGAGGGTGGCGTTTCAAATTGTTTTGAAACGCCACCCGATTTCTTGTCCAGGCCGTCGCCGCCGTCCAGGGCTTGCACAGGCTGACGCAGAATTTGCGTTACCTCGATCTGGCCCTGATCACCCCGACGCTCAGTCGCTGCTCCGCTCTAGAAAGCCCTCAAAACCCTTTCCGCTGAGAGATCAGGCGAGGTCGAATCGATCGGCGTTCATGACCTTGTTCCAGGCCGCCACGAAGTCTTTCACGAACTTCTCCTTCGAGTCCGCGCACGCATAGACTTCCGCGAAGGCACGGAGCTGCGAGTGCGAACCGAAGATCAGGTCGACACGCGTGCCGGTCCACTTGAGCGCATTCGTCTTGCGGTCGCGGCCCTCGTACACGCCATCGGAACCAGCGGGCTGCCATTGCGTGCTCATGTCGAGCAGGTTGACGAAGAAGTCGTTCGTGAGCAGCCCGGGCCGCTTGGTGAAGACGCCATGTTTGGACTGCCCGGCATTTGCGCCGAGCACGCGCAGGCCGCCGACGAGAACCGTCATCTCGGGCGCCGTCAGTGTCAGCAGTTGCGCCCGATCCACCAATGCCTCCTCAGGCAACATGAGCTGCTTGCCACTGAGATAGTTGCGGAAACCGTCGGCGACCGGTTTCAGCGGGGCGAAGGAGTCGACGTCGGTCTGTTCCTGCGACGCGTCCATGCGCCCCGGCGTGAAGGGGACCTCCACGTCGTGCCCGGCGTCCTTTGCGGCTTTCTCGATTGCCGCGCAGCCACCGAGAACGATCAGGTCGGCCACTGAAACCTTCTTGCCGCCGGACTGGGAGGCGTTGAACTCCTTTTGGATCGCTTCGAGTTTCTGAAGAACTTTTGCCAGCTCCGCCGGCCGGTTGACCTCCCAGTCCTTCTGCGGCGCGAGGCGAATTCGTGCGCCGTTCGCGCCACCGCGCTTATCGGAGCCGCGGAACGTCGATGCCGATGCCCAAGCCGTCGAGACCAGCTGCGACACCGAGAGGCCAGACCCGAGGATCTTGGCCTTCAGAGCGGCAATGTCCTGCTCCCCTATCAGCGGATGGTTCACCGCGGGGATCGGGTCCTGCCAGATCAGAATCTCCTTCGGCACGAGCGGACCGAGATAGCGCTGGATTGGTCCCATGTCGCGGTGCGTGAGCTTGAACCAAGCGTGGGCAAACGCGTCGGCGAGCTGATCCGGATGCTCGTAGAAGCGTCGCGAGATCTTCTCGTAGGCCGGGTCCATCCGCAGCGACAGGTCCGTGGTCAGCATGGTCGGCACATGCTTCTTCGACTTGTCGTGGGCGTCCGGGATTGTGGCAGGAGCGCCTTTTGCCTTCCACTGCCAGGCGCCGGCCGGGCTCTTCGTCAGCTCCCACTCGTTGTTGAAGAGGTTGTCGAAGAAGTGGTTGCTCCACTTCGTCGGCGTCTGCGACCAGGTGACTTCCGGGCCGCCGGTAATGGTGTCGGGCCCGAACCCCGTGCCATGCTTGCTCTTCCAGCCGAGGCCCTGATCCTCGATTGCCCCGCCTTCCGGCGCCGAGCCCATAAATGACGGATCGCCGGCGCCGTGGGTCTTGCCGAAGGTATGGCCGCCCGCGATCAGCGCCACGGTCTCCTCGTCGTTCATCGCCATGCGGAAGAACGTTTCGCGGATGTCCTTGGCCGCCGCGACCGGATCCGGCTTCCCGTTCGGCCCTTCTGGATTGACGTAGATCAGGCCCATCTGCACGGCGGCGAGCGGATTCTGAAGCTGGCGTTCGCCGCTGTAGCGTTCATCCCCCAGCCATGTCCCCTCGGGACCCCAGTAGAGCTCTTCGGGCTCCCAGACATCGGCGCGGCCGCCGCCGAAACCGAACGTCTTGAAGCCCATCGATTCGAGGGCGACGTTGCCGGCGACGATCATCAGGTCAGCCCAGGAGAGTTTGCGGCCGTACTTCTGCTTGATCGGCCACAGCAGCCGGCGCGCCTTGTCGAGGTTCGCGTTGTCCGGCCAACTGTTGAGCGGCGCGAACCGCTGCTGGCCGGAGCCGGCGCCACCGCGGCCGTCGGCGATGCGGTATGTGCCCGCGCTGTGCCACGCCATGCGGATCATCAGCCCCCCGTAGTGGCCAAAGTCGGCTGGCCACCACTCCTGCGAGTCCGTCATCAACGCGTGCAGGTCCTTGATCACGGCGTTGAGGTCGAGAGTCTTGAACTCCTTGGCGTAGTCGAACGCCTCGCCCATCGGATCGGACAAGGTGGAGTTCCGATGGAGAACCTGGAGGTCCAGCTGCTGCGGCCACCAGTCGCGGTTCCTGTGTCCGCGGATCCCGCCCGTGAACGGGCACTTGCCCGCGCTCTCGTCAGTCTTTGCGTCCATTGTACTCTCCGATCGTGTTCTGGTTTTTTCCCATTCCGTATACCAAGGATCATCGGATCTTGGAAAGCGATCCAGCTTCATGGCCGCAATGACAAAAGCCGCGAGCCACTCACGTGGAACTCTGACCGGCAGGTTGTTGGATGTGCTTGCACATCTTGCCTGTCAGTCGGGCGAACCGGCGGTTTCAATGGTGCGCCAATCACCGCCAGAATTTCTATATTCACCGGCGGTCCAGACTTGCCGGCAGGGTGCGCTCGGGGTCGCGAGTGCGCACCTTGCCGTGCTCGGACGCCATCGCTATAAGCCGCCGCGGTCGGACCTCTCTCGTTTCCTCACCTGAAGCACGATGCCATGGCGATCGAGCGCACCTTTTCGATCATTAAACCCGACGCGACAGCCCGCAATTTGACCGGCGCGATCAATGACATGATCGAGCGGGCAGGCTTGCGCATTGTCGCGCAGAAGCGCACGCGCATCAGCCGTGAGCAGGCGGAAACCTTCTATTCAGTGCATCGCGAGCGGCCATTCTTTCGCGAGCTTGTCGAATTCATGATTTCTGGACCGGTGGTTGTGCAAGTGCTCGAAGGCGAGAATGCCATCGCGAAATATCGCGAGGTGATGGGCGCGACTGACCCGGCCAAGGCGGCCCCCGGCACGATCCGCAACACCCACGCGAAGTCGATCACCGAGAATTCGGTGCACGGCTCGGACGCGCGCGAGACGTCGCAACAGGAAATCGCTCAATTTTTTTCGGGCAACGAAATCGTCGGCTAAGGCGAGGCACGCAACGTGGCAGTTTGGCGCGCTGGCCAAGCCTCGGGGTTTGCTTGTAGAAGTCGAGTTTGCGCGATAGAGAAGATCCGCTCGCGCGCAAGGTAAAAAGGGACGTCCAGTGGGTTCGGTCGCACAGATGATGGATCCTTCCGCTTGGCTCGGCATGTTCGCGAGCGGCTGGAGCGAGATCGGCAGCGCCGCGTTTTGGGTGGCGCTGCTGCAGATCATGTGGATCAACATCCTGCTATCCGGCGACAACGCAGTTGTCATCGCAATGGCGTGCCGCGGGTTGCCTCATCGGCAGCGGGTGTGGGGGATGATCCTCGGCGCCGGCGTCGCGGTGTTGCTGCGGGTGGTCTTCACCGTTTTCGTGGCGGCGCTGATGCTGCTGCCTTGGCTCAAGATCGTGGGCGGGCTCGCGCTGTTCTACATCGCGGCCAAGCTGTTGGTACCGGAGGATGCAGACGAGAACGAGACCGAGGCCGCGGAGCACCTGTGGCGGGCGGTGCGGATCGTCGCCATCGCCGACATTATCATGAGTCTCGACAACGTCATTGCAATTGCCGCCGCCGCCAAGGGCAATATGGCGCTGCTGGTGATCGGCCTCGGCATCAGTATTCCGCTGATCATCGCCGGCGCCGCGCTGGTCATGGCATTGCTCGACCGCTTCCCGATCCTTGTCTGGGCCGGCGCCGCGCTGCTCGGCTGGATTGTCGGCGAAGTCATCGTCACCGATCCGGTCATCCACGGCTATCTCGAGCCTCGCCTTGGGCCTGACGGCTTCCATTATGTCGTGCTGTTCGCCGCTCTTCTCGGCGCGATCTTGGTTCTGATCGTGGGCGGGTTGTGGCGGCGCTCGAAGCTGGCTGGGCACGCCGAGAAGGTGCGCGCAGCGCAGTAGCGCTGGATCGGCCAGTCAGCGATCGCAGTAGAGCGGCAGCGATCCTCGACCGGCTACAGCTCCCAACCGAGTTTGCGGTCGAGTGAATAAGGGCCGCCGCCGCGCAGGGCGATGGCGAAGAGAATGAGGCCCCAGAACAGCGGGTATTCCCATCCACCCCTGGACCACTGGAAGCCTTGCGGCCAGTGCGCCACGAACGTGATGACCGCGAACTGGATGGCGGCCGCAGCCGCGATGAAGCGGGTGAACAGCCCGAGCATGATCAGCACCGCGCCGATCGTCTCGAGAAAGAACACCGCATAGGCGGCGTAGAGCGCGGGCTCGATCCCGCGGCGGGCCATGCTGCCTTGGGCGAAAGCGTCGATGGTGGCGGCAAAGCCCTTCTCCGCCATCGGCATCACCTTCATGATCCCGTGGACCAGCAGCATTCCGCC
>Ga0209382_10008763_pt1 | contig 12724 bp, 5 predicted proteins | sample SoiMetdeltSBSDD5_FD_187599 | JGI IMG/M metagenome (GOLD analysis project Ga0209382, IMG submission 187599) | Bulk soil microbial communities from a Populus tree surrounding site in Tennessee, USA - Soil MetaG P. deltoides SBSDD5 (SPAdes) (version 2) | ecosystem: Environmental > Terrestrial >... | reverse complement strand
ACCGCGGTCTGGGAGATCTGGTACAGCGCCCCGTCCCCACCCCGCGTGAACACCGTCATCCGCCCGTCCTGCTGTCGCCCGAGCGCCGGCGGGCTCTGGAGCCCCCCGCCCACGTACGCCCAGTCCGTCCAGCCGCCGCTCGCGACGGTCTGCTTCGCGTGATACAGCGCCCGGTTGGTGGTGCCCCGCGCCACGATCTGCAACCGCCCGTCCGCCGCCGGCATGAGCTGCGGATCGTCCAGCCCGCCGCCCACCAGGCTTCCGAAGCTGAGCCACCCGCCGAAGGCGCCTCCCGCGGTGCCCTGTATCTTCCGGTAGAGGCGCCCGTCCGTGCCGCGCACGAACACCTCCAGCCGCCCGTCCGTGTTCCGCGCCGCCACCGGATTGCTGGTGAGCCCGCCGCCCAGCGACGTCCACGCGCCCCACCCGCCGTTCGCCGACGTCTGGGCGATGGTCCACAGCGCCTGGTCGCCGTTCCCTCGCACGAACACCTGCAGCCTCCCGTCCCAGTTCCTCGCCACGGCCGGGGTCCCGGTGACTCCTCCTCCCAGGTTGAACCACCCGCTCCAGCTCCCGTTCACGGTGGTCTGGTAGGCCGTCTGCAGGCCGCCGCTGGTGCCCTGGGCGAACACCTCCAGCCGCCCGTCCGCGTTGCTCCCCAGCGCGGGCGACCCGGCCAGGCTCCCGCCGAGCGTCGGCAGGTCGGGCACGCCGCCACCGCCGCCGCCCACCCACGCGGCGAGGTCCGCCGCCGTCCCGTTGAACTTGTTCAGGTCCGCCAGCCCGCTGACGCCGGGGACGTTCGACTGGTCGTCCAGGTACTGCCAGATCTTCAGGTTCGGGAGGTTGGGGATGGACGGCGCGCAGGAGTAGCCCCAGGCGGCGTTCCACACCGGGTAGCGCTCGAAGCCGGTGGGATTGCCGAGCTGACCCCAGATGCCGAGGCTGGTGTAGATCATCGGGACACGCCCGGTGGTCGCCTCCAGCTGATCGAGGATCCGGTGGAGCTGGTAGATGTCCTGGGCGTCGTTCCCCGAAGGCACCTCCACGTCCACCACCGGAGGGATGTCTCCCGCCTGGAGGCCTCCCGCGGCGTTGATGGCGGAGAGGAAGTAGTTCGCCTGGGCGACCCCGTCCACCGTGCCGTAGAAGATGTGGTAGGCGCCGCGGGTGAGGCCGGCGGCGCGCATGTTGGACCAGTTCGACGGGAACACGCCGACCGTGAACGCGGTGCCGTCCGTCGCCTTGGCGATGGCGAAGCTCTTCCCCCCGGTGTTTCGCACCGTGGACCAGTTGATCGGGCTGGCGGTCGAGACGTCGATGCCCTCGGGCACCGAGTCGCCCGAGCACAGCTCCTGGGCGCCGCTCTCCAGCTCCACCCCGCCGGGCTCGAACCCGGGCCCGCATCCGGCCAGAGCGACCACCAGCGACAACACCAGCGCGCCCGCTGAGACATGTTCCGTTTTCATGACGATCCCCTCTTGAATCAGACCGGGCGCATTCTTCCCGACGCGGCCGGATGCACATCGGGCGGAGGGCTGAGGGCGATCTACGACTTTTGGAGGAGGGACGGGGTACCCTCTCCTCTCCATGGCGGAGAGCGCAGGCTCGCTGTCGGAGGAGTTCGTCGCGTCGGCGCCGCCCTCGCTCCGCCCGCACCTGCGCAAGCTCTCCAACCTCGAGGAGACCCTGGACGCGCTGGTGCGCGCCGGGCGGCGGGCGTGGCCCGACGTGGCGCTGGAGCCCGCGACCTACCTCCAGCACGTGGCCTCGAACCTCGAACCGTCGGAGCCGGTGTCCACGGAGTCGCTCGGGCCGGGGCGGCTGGCGGCCGCGGACCTGTACCTGGCGTGCGCGTGCGGAGAGGGCGTCCCCGCGGCGCTGGAGGCGTTCGACCGCGAGCTGCTCCCGCTGGTCCTGCGCGCGATCAAGAAGGTGCACTCCTCCCGCGAGTTCCTGGAGGACGTGAAGCAGGCGGTGCGGCAGCGGCTGTTCGTCTCCGACGGCGGCGCTCCTCCGAAGATCCTCGACTACGCGGGCCGCGGCCCGCTCGAGGGCTGGCTGCGCGCGGCCGCCCTCCGCGTGGCGCTCAACATGCGCCGCGGGCCCCAGCCGGTCACGGTCCCGGAGGAGGCGCTGGTGGAGGCGCCCTCCGCGGCCCGCGATCCGGAGCTGGAGCTGATCCGCGCCCGCTACGGCAGCGCGTTCCACGAGTGCCTCCGCGAGGCGGTGACCCTCCTCCCTCCCGAGGACCGCAACATGCTCCGCCTCCACCTCACCCGCGGCGTCGAGGTGCGCGCCCTCGCCCGCCACTACCGCCTCCACCGAACCACCGTCTCGCGCCGGCTGGCCACCGCGCGCACCGCGCTGATCGAGGAGACCCGGAGGCTCCTCCTCCAGCGCCTCAAGCTCACCCGCTCCGAGATGCGGGCGATGGTGAAGGCGCTGGTCAGCCAGCTGGACCTCGACATCAGCCACGTGCTCGAGCCCCGGGGATGACGGCCTGCCTCACCGAGAACGACCTGCTGGACCGCGCCGAGGGGCGCCTCTCGCCCGAGCGCGCCGCCGCCCACGAGGCCCACCTCGACACCTGCACCTCCTGCCAGGAGCTGCTCGCCGTGTGGCTGAAGGACGATGACGGCGGCGACGGCGGCCACGGCGACAGTGACAGCGGCGCTCGTCCGGCGCTCGCGCGGACCATCGACGACCGCCCCGCCCTCATGCTGGCGCCGGTCGACGAGACCTCCTTCCCGCGCGGCACGCGCATCGGCCGCTACGTCATCCTCCAGCAGATCGGCGTGGGCGCCATGGGGCTGGTCTACGCGGCGAAGGATCCGGAGCTGGACCGGACGGTCGCGCTCAAGGTGCTGCGCGCCGACGTCTCCGGCGCGGTCGACTCCGAGGCCCGCACCCGCCTGCTCCGCGAGGCGCAGGCCATGGCGCGGGTCAACCACCCCAACGTCGCCGCCGTCTACGACGCCGGCACCATCGGCGAGCGCGTGTTCCTGGCGATGGAGCACCTCGACGGCGGCACGCTGCTGGACTGGCAGCTCGCGCACCCGGGGCGCTCGTGGCGCGAGGTGCTGGAGGTGTACCTCCAGGCCGGGCGCGGACTGGCCGCCGCGCACGCGGAGGGGCTGATCCACCGCGACTTCAAGCCGGAGAACGCCATCCTCGGCCGCGACCACCGCGTGCGGGTGACCGACTTCGGCCTGGCCAGGCCGCTCGCCCTCGGCCCCCTCGAGCCCGAGCCGCAGCCCCCCAGGCCCACCGCCACGACCGACACCACCCCCATCGACACCTTGATGACCCGCGCCGGCGCGGTGATCGGTACGCCCGCGTACATGGCGCCGGAGCAGATCCGCGGAGAGCCGGCGGACGCCCGGTCGGACCAGTTCTCCTTCTGCGTCGCCCTCTACGAGGCGCTCCACGGCGCGCGGCCGTTCGAGGCGGACGACCTGGACGCCATCGCGGCGAAGATCCAGGCCGGCCTGCCGCAGGCTCCCGAGGGGCCGCGCGCGCGGCGGATCCCCCCCTGGCTCCGCAGGGTGCTCTCGCGCGGGCTCTCCGCCAGGCGCGAGGAGCGGTACCCGGACATGGAGGCGCTCCTCGCCGCGCTGGGGCGGGACCCGGCGCGGGTGTGGAAGCGGGCCTCGCTCGGCGGTGCGCTGGCGCTCTCGGTCGGCGTGGCCGCGGCGCTCGCCATCGGCCGCGAGGCCCGGCTGTGCCGCGGCAGCGAGCGCGCGCTCGGCGACGCGTGGGACGCCGCGCGCAAGGAGCAGGTGCGCGCCGCCTTCCTCGCCACCGGGAAGCCCCACGCGCAGGCGACCTGGGAGCAGGTGGCGCGGGCGCTGGACGGATACACCACGGCCTGGACCGCGATGCGGACCGAGGCGTGCGAGGCGACCCGCCTCCGCGGCGAGCAGCCGGAGCGCGTGCTGGCGCTCCGGGTGGCGTGCCTGGACCGGATGCGGATGGAGCTGGACGCGCTCAGCCGGATGTTCACCCGGGCGGACGGAGACCTGGTCACCGCCGCGGCGCGCGCCGCCGCCGGCCTGCCCGACGTGCGCCACTGCGCCGACACCGAGCAGCTCCTGGCGCGCGCCCCGCCGCCCACCGACCCCTCCTCCCGGGAGCGGCTGGAGGCGGTGCGCGCCTCGCTGGCGGCGGCGAGCGCGCTGCTCGGCGCCGGCCGGTACAAGGAGGGCGAGGCGCAGGCCCGCGCCCAGGTCTCGGCGGCCCGCGAGCTGGGGTACGCGCCGGTCATCGCCGAGGCCCTGGAGCTCCACGGCCGGCTGCAGGAGAAGGTGGGCGACCCGGTCGCCGCGGCCGCCACCATGGAGGAGGCGGAGCTGACCGCCGAGGCCTCCCGCGACGACGCGCTGGCCACCCGCGCCTCGGCGCAGCTGGCCGACATGCTCATCCGCCAGTCGGAGCTGGGCCGGGGGCAGTCGTGGCTGCGGCACGGCCAGGCCTCCCTCCAGCGCTCCGGGGGCGGTGATGTGATGCAGGCGAGGCTGCTCGAGGTGCAGAGCCGGGCGCTCGCCACCGCCGGGGACCACGAGGGCGCGGTGAAGCTGCTGCTGTCCGCGCTGGAGCTGAAGGAGCGCACCTACGGCCCGGACCACCTGGAGGTCGCGGCCAGCTTCGACCTGCTCGCCCGCGCGCTCAAGCAGCCGGAGCAGCGGCCGCGGGCGCTGGAGTTCGCCCTGAGATCGCTCCGGATGGTGGAGGCGGCGCTCGGCTCCAGCCATCCGGACGTGGCCGACGCGCTGATGGCGGTGGGCCAGGTACACCGCGACATGGAGCAGTTCCAGCAGGAGCTGGAGTGCGCCACCCGCGCGCTGGCCATCCGCGAGCGCGCGCTCGGCCCCGATCACCTCACCGTGGCCAGCTCCCGCTGGAGCATGGGGACGGCGCTGCACAACCTGGGGGAGGTGGAGCGCTCGCTGGAGCAGTTCCGCGGCGCGCTGGCGGCGTTCGAGCGCGCGTACGGGCCCGACCACGTCCGGGTGGCGACGGTGCTGGGCAACATCGCCGGCCTGCAGGCGGAGCTGGGCGAGGACGAGGAGTCGCTCGCCGCGTGGCAGCGCATCCTCCCCGTCTACGAGCGCGCCTTCGGCCGCGACCGCCCCCAGACCATCCACGCGCTCCGGGGGCTGGCGATGGCGCTGGCGGGGCGGCGGCGCTTCGCCGAGGCCGACGCGTACCTGGAGCGCGCGGTCGCCGCCGGCGCCAGCCTCTCCCCGGAGAACCCGGACCTCTTCTACGCGTATTCGGACCGGGCGGAGCTCCTCCGCCTCCAGGGCCGCTTCTCCGACGCGCGCGCGGCGCAGGAGCGCGCCATCGGGCTGCTGCGGAAGCTCAACCCGGATCCGTCGTCCGTCACCGTCGCCGCCCAGCAGGTGCGCCTGGGCAGGCTGCTCGCCGCGGAGGGGAAGCCGGAGCAGGCGCTGGCGGTGGCGCAGCCCGCGCGCGCCACGCTGGAGGCGAGGTTCGGGCCCGGCCACCGCCTGCTCGCGGACGCCCTCGCCGTCGAGGGGGACGCGGCGCGGGCGCTGGGGCAGCGGGACCGCGCCGTGGACTTGCTCGAACGGGCGGTCCGGCTTCGCGACCAGTGGCGCTACCGGCCGGAGGTCGAGGCCGAGTCGCGGTTCGCCCTCGCGCGCGCCCTGGGCCCGGGTCTCGACGCGCCGCAGCGAGAACGGGCCAGGACGCTGGCGATCGCCGCTCGCGAGGAGTTCGTCCGGGCTGGTGACCGCCAGCGGGCCGCGGCGGTGGGGGCCTGGATTGGCGAGGGGAAATAGGTGGTTAGGGTGACTCCAAAATCGGCGCGCATCCTGGCGCGATGACCTTGTGTCTGACCCGGTAGGCAGTCCCCCCAGAGTCCCCACGCGGAGTCGAACATGATGATCCCAGACGGCGGAGGCACCGGCTCGCGGTCTCCCACTCCCTCGTCTCCCCCCCGGACGTCATCGCCGCCCAGCAGGCCCCCGGCACCGACGACGCCCACCCGGATCGCCAAGGACGACGTCTACGTCCCGCCGCAGAGGCCGCCGGTGACCCTCAGCACGCCGACGCCGCCCGCCCCAAGACCCTCGACTCCAGCTCCGACCTCCGGCCCGCCGCCCGGAATTCCCTCCGACGCCTGGGCCCACATCCCGGCCTCGGCCCAGCAGGCCATCCAGGCGTCGCAGCGCCCTGCCGGGACTCCGACTCCGGCGACCATCCGGACGGGCGGCCCTCCGCCGGGAATCCCCTCCGACGCCTGGGCCCACATGCCGGCGTCGACCCAGCTAGCCATCCAGTCGTCGCAGCACCCGGGCCCTCCGGCGGGAATTCCCTCCGACGTCTGGGCCCAGATGAACGCTCCGCCGGCGCCGCAGGGGACGCCGATCCAGCCGCCGGTGGTCCTGAACACGCCTCCGACGCCGGCCTACATGCAGTCCCATCCGCCCCCCGGCAGCAACATCCCGATGGGCGAGTGGCGCTCGCTCCAGCCCGAGGAGCGCCTCGCGCTGTGGACGCCTCCGAAGCCGCAGCTCCCCCAGCTTCCACCCGAGTCGACGCAGCAGGGGCACCCGCCGCCGGGCAGCAACATCCCGATGGGCGAGTGGCGCACCATGGACCCCGAGGAGCGCGCCGCGGCGTGGAGGAGCACGGTGCCGCACGTGGAGACCCCGCAGCTTCCTCCGCCCACCACCCAGCAGGCGCAGCCGCCGCCCAGCTCGAAGATCCCTCTGAAGGAGTGGCTGGCGATGACTCCCGACCAGCGCAGCGCGAAGTGGTCGGATTACGCGGCGAACAACACGCAGCTGGTCTCCAACCCGCCGCTGCGGAGCTACCTGCAGGCGCACCCGGAGCTGAAGACCGTCCAGGACTTCATCAACGCCACCTACCAGGCGGGCAACTACTACGCGACGGCCGAGATGCTGGGGCTGGACCCCAAGCAGATCGAGCAGTACCGGACCGCGAACCTGATGGACCTGGCCGTGGTGCGCGCGCCGCCCACCGGCACGCTGCCGCGCGACGTGACGCAGGCGAACGTGTACCACCTCAGCCAGTTCAACACGCAACCCTACGGCACCAGCTACAACACGGACTACCCGGGCACCCGCCCGTTCTCCAACAACTGCGGCCCGGCGAGCCTGGCGATGGCGCTCCGAACGCTCGGGCAGATGCCCGGAGGGCTCAACCCGGAGCAGCAGATCGACTACGCGCGGTACCTGATCACCAGCTCCTCCAACCAGACGCTCACCGTCGCCGGGACCGAGTTCAAGCTCGACGACAACGACACGCAGACGCTCGGCTTCGGGCAGATCGCGAACGCGGAGAACCGGAACGACGTGCCCATGACCAGCACGACCGGCTGGGCCGCGCTCGACAACTCGCTCGCCGTCGGTCACCCCGTCGTCGCCGCGGGCCACATCACCCCGGACTGGAAGGACAGCTTCCCCGCGTGGGGCACCTACGGCAGCGTGGGGGGCGACCGGGTGGGCCACTTCATCGCCATCCTGGGCAAGACCCCGGACGGCAAGTACCTGGTGAGCGACCCCATGTGGACCAACGGATCGGTGGCGATGACGCTGGAGGAGCTCAAGAAGTTCACCGGCTCCAATCCCAGCGTCACCACCGTGGGTCACTGACGGCCGGGCTCAGCGCGAGGCGATCCAGCGATCCACCTCCGGGAGCAGCTTCTGCCCGCGCGACCCCACCGTCGCCAGCAGCGCTCGCGCCGCCGCCGCGTTCGCGCGCGCGCCGTCGCGGTCGCCGGTCTGCCACTGCGCCTGGGCCAGCAGGTACTGGCCCTCCCCGCGGAGGAAGTTCCGGGTGCCGTTCTTCTCGAACCACTGCACTGACTGCCGCAGCTCGGGGAGCGCGCGGGCGGGCTGCCCGGTGGCCAGCAGGCACGCGCCCAGGCGGTTCCTCAGCTCCGCCAGCTCCCACTCCGTCTCGGCGCCGGCCGTGTCGCGGGCAAAGGAGTCGCGGACGCGTTGGAGGATGGGCACGGCCTCGCCGCACCTTCCATGAACGCGGAGGACCTCCGCCAGGGTGCCCATCAGGCTGATGGTCATCGGTTCGTCCCGGCGGCCGGCCTGCTCCAGCACCCGGAGCTCGGACCGCACCAGCGACTCCGCGCTCGGCGCGGCGCCGCGCTCCACCTCCAGGTGCGCCAGCGCCATCGCCCGGTACTGCAACAGCGTGATCAGCCAGCTGCTGCCGGCCGATAACCCTTTCCTCACCGTGGACTCGGCCTCCGCCACGTGGCGCAGCGCGCCTTCCCAGTCCCCCCGCTCGAGCAGGGCGCCGGCCAGGTTCGTCGCGTAGTTGGCGTAGCGCGGGTGGCTTGCTCCCTCCGTCCGGAGCACCAGCTCCATGCCTCGCTCGTAGACGGCCACCGCGGTGTCCAGGTCGCCCAGGTACCACGCCGAGGTGGCGACGGCGGCCAGCGCCCGGTCCAGCTCCGGGCTCTGGCCGGGCAGTTGCTCCGCGATGGCGAGGGCCTCCCGCGCCAGCGCCAGCCCCTGCTGGTACTGGCGCGCGTTGATCGCCATGGCCGCCTGCTCCCGCCGGAGCCTGACCTTGTGCTTCCGCGTGTCGCCGGAGAGTCGCTGGAGCCCCGCCTCCGCGTAGGCGGACCACACCGACGCGTCCTCGCCCTGGAGCGAGAGCTGGAGGACGAGGTCGGTCCAGGCCTGGACGACCAGGTCCATCTGCCCGGTCTCCTGCGCCGCCGCCGCCGCCCGGTGGTCCGCCGCGACCGCCTCCTCGTAGTGATGGAGCCGGCCGTGGAGGTGGGCGAGGAGCAGGTGCACGTCGGCCACCAGCGGAAGGTATCCGGTGACCTCCGCCCGGGCGGCCGCGCCGCGCGCCACCTCCAGCGCGGCCGTCATCGAGCCCACCGCGTACAGGGCGCTCGCCCGCTCCACCTCCGCCCGCACCGCCTCCACCTCGCCGCGCCGCGAGGCGTCCAGCGGCCACGTGGCGCCGGCGCGCAGGGCCTGTTCGTCCGCGCAGTCGGAGAGCGGCTGGAGCTCCGCCACGGCGCGGGCCGCGTTCTGCGCGGCGGTCCCGTCCGCGACGGCCAGCTGGTCCACCAGCGCGCGCGCGTACGCCAGCCTCCGGTCCAGGCACTCCGCCCGCAGCGCCATCACGTCCCCGGGCAGCGCTCCGTCCAGCCCCGCCAGGCACGACGCCTGGTGCATCGACAGCCACTCGGCGCGGTAGCGATCCATCGCGCGCTCCACCGCGTCGGCGGCGGCGCGGGCGAACGGCTTGCCCGTCCGGTCGAGGGCCTCCCTCACGGCGGTGCGCCGGGTGCCGTCCCAGACCCCCGCCCAGCGCGACCCGGGCGGCGCGCACTCCCGCTGCGCCGAGGACCGCGCCACCACCGCCCCCGCCACCACCGCCGCCGCGGCCAGCGCCACTCCGGCCGCGCGCCACCGCTGGCGGCGCCGGACGGTCGGATCGCGCTCCAGGGCCTCCAGCAGGGCGTCCATGGAGGGAAAGCGGTCCTCCCGGTCGAAGGAGAGCGCCCGGACCAGCAGGTCGTGGAGCCATCCCGGCACCGGGCTCTTCGCCGGGAGCGGACCGGGGCCGCGCTCCATGGCCTGGAGCAGCCCGGCCGGCGTCTCGGCGAGGAACGGCCGCGAGCCGTGGAGCGCCTCGAAGAGCGTCACCGCGAAGGAGAACTGGTCGGTCCTGGCGTCGGCCGGCTCCCGGCGCAGCTGCTCGGGGGCCATGTACGCCGGGGTCCCGGAGAGCGGAAGCTCGGTCCGGTCGGCGTGCCCGGAGGCGGCGGGCTCCCCGGGCGCGGGCGGGACCGGCTCCTCCGGCGCCGAGGCGGCCCGCGCCAGCCCGAAATCCACCACCCGCACCCGGCCGTCGCGCCCGACGAGGACGTTGAGCGGCTTGAAGTCGCGGTGGACCAGCCCGACGGCGTGGGCGGCCGCCAGGCCGAGGCCGGCCATCTTGAAGACCGGGAGGATCTCCGCCGGCGACCGGCGGCGGTCCCTCAGCCAGGCGAGGAGCGACTCTCCCTCCACCAGCTCCATGGCGATGAAGATCTCCTCGCCCACCTCGCCCACGCCGTACACCGCGACGACGTTGGGGTGATTCAGGCGCGCCAGCGCCTTCGCCTCGGCCAGCAGGCTGGCGCGCCCGCTGCGGGTGCCCATGGCGGAGAGCACGTCGGCGCGCATCAGCTTGAGGGCGATCTTGCGATCCAGCTGCGGGTCGTAGGCCGCGTAGATCTCCCCCACCGCGCCCGAGCTGAGGCGCTCCACGATGAGGTACCGGTCGACCCGGCCTCCCGGCTCCAGCGCGTGGGGGGACGCGCGCTGGAGCGCCTCCTCCGGCGCGGCGCCGCGCGGCCCGGGCGCCAGCGTCTCTCCCGCCAGCGGGTCCACCTCCTCCAGCCTCCGGGAGCACTCCCGGCAGTCCTGCAGGTGCCGGCGGACCGGCGCGGCCTCCGAGGGAGCAAGCGTTCCCCGGGCGAGCGCTCGGAGGGTGTCCTCGTCGCAGTGCCGGGGTTCTGCCACGGGAGGGGGAGCCTGGCGTGAGCCCGGGGCCATGCGGCGGCTCATTCGACGTGGGGACCGTACCGGGTCTCCGCGTCCAGGATCTCCAGGGTCCGCTGGTACACCTGCTCCACCTCATCGCGGCTGTTGCCGATGGCGGTGAGCCCCACCTTGCCGAACTCGGAGATGGCGCCGATCAGGTGGAACAGCACTCCGGACTCGGTGGTGTGTGAATAGTGCAGCCGGTGCTCGGTGATGACCTCGATGAAGTCGTCCGGCCCCAGGCCCCGGTACGCGTCGGACAGCAGGTTGTCGGTGGCCCGGTAGCACTTCGGGTTTCCGCGGATGGAGTGAAACAGCCCGGACTGTTCGTCCAGCTTCCCGCCGGTGATGAACTGCAGCGCGATGAACGGGTGGGTGGTGCCGCCCATCCGGAGGTTGATCTCCAGGGCGTAGAAGTGCCACTCGCGCGAGCCGCGGTTCCGCAGGCACATGAAGTCCACCCCGAACCGGCTCACCACGCCGTGCGACGCCAGCGCGGCGCCGATCCGGAGGCCCGCCTCCTGGATCCGCGTCCGGTACTCGTCGTGCGCCGGGAACAGGCACCCGAGGAAGATCTGCCCGCTGGGCCCGCCCAGGATCTGGTCGTGCGTGCTGATGGGGATGACCTTCCTGTTCGGGTCGCACCGGAGCTGCACGCTGGGCGACGTCTTCTCCTCGCCCTCCAGCCACTCCTCCACGATCCCGCCCATCCGCGCGTACTTCTCGAAGAACCGGTCGTACGTCTCCGACGGGACGGGCATCTCCATCATCCGCATCGCCGTCCGGATCGACACCTCGCTCGCCGTCTCCGGGTAGCGGAAGAGCGCGTTCCCCTCGCCGGAGAAGCTGTCGTTGAGCTTCACCACCGCCTTGCGGAGCCCCGGCCGCTGGCCCTTGAGCTCCACCAGCGCTTTGGCGACGTCGTCCTCCGTCTGCAGGTCCTCCATGCCCAGCGGGAGGTCCACGCCCGCCTCGCGGAAGATCTTCCGGCACCCGGACTTGGTCCCCAGGTGCCGCAGCGCCGGGTCCACCCCGTTCATCGGGATGTCCAGCAGCACGGCCAGCTTCCGCTCCAGCGGCGTGGAGTTGAAGACCGAGAGGTAGGCGCGCGACTTGTCGGGGATGGCGGCGCGGATGCGCTGGATGAGCCGGGGCCGCTCCAGGATCTTCTCGGTGAGGGACCTGGGCGACGCGTCGTACGCGCACAGCATGGTGACCCGGGCCCAGGCGTGGTGCGCCGGCACCCCGGCCAGCATCCCGAAGTAGTACTCCAGGATGTGCGGGTGGATGGGCTGTGAGGTGACGAACACCACCCGGGCGCGCGGGTTCCGCAGGCGGATGAGGAGGAACAGGAGCCGCTCCTCGTAGAAGGTGGCGCCCGACAGCTTGACCAGCTCCTCCTGGTCCAGGGTCATGGACGGCACCACCACCGAGGTGTACGGCTCCGCGTCCCCCGACCGGACGATCGCGTCCCACACCTCGGAGAGGCGGGGCTTGAGGCGCTCGAAGGCCCGGAGCTCCTCCTCCTGGGTCAGCTTCGATCCGTAGGGGGGTCTGGGGATCACCGCGACCGAGTGTAACGGATCGCCCTGGAGCAGACCTCTCTCCAGACGCTCGGTCGGCCAGGACTGGCCCCCCTCACCCGGGTGGGGGCAGCCGGGATGCCCAGGGTTGCGGGGACCGGGTGATCGTCCCCTTCACCGTCGCCTGCGGCACCAGCTTCTTCTGCGCGCGCGGGTTGACCGCTGATCCGCCGGTGAGCCGGCCGGGCGTCACGCCTTCTCGATGAGCCAGACGCTGTCGGGGCCGTCGTCGGAAGCGGTGGTCAGGTAAGAGTCCTTCGGCACGATGGACTGGCCGTACCCGTTGTTGATCAGCCGCACCTGCGTGCCGCCGGCCTTGATCAGCCCGGAGCCGGCCACGGCCGAGACCGTCCACTTTTGATACTCACGCGAGTAGTCGTCGTAGTAGTAGTACAGGTAGGGATTGGTCCAGGCCATCAACACGTTGCACGGCCGGCTGCCATGGACCAGGACCTCGGTCGATGCGATCTCGACGGACGTGCCATCGCCGAGCACCGGAGCGTCTCCCCGGTAGCCCATGCCGGAGGGCATGCGCAGCTTGAGCTTGATGCGATTGCCCGTTTCGCCCAGCGTCGGGTA
>Ga0209382_10008762_pt1 | contig 12726 bp, 8 predicted proteins | sample SoiMetdeltSBSDD5_FD_187599 | JGI IMG/M metagenome (GOLD analysis project Ga0209382, IMG submission 187599) | Bulk soil microbial communities from a Populus tree surrounding site in Tennessee, USA - Soil MetaG P. deltoides SBSDD5 (SPAdes) (version 2) | ecosystem: Environmental > Terrestrial >... | reverse complement strand
ATCAGGTCGTCGACTCGACGAGCGGGCAGACGGTCTCGTGGGTCATGGAGACACTTCCCCTTCCGGCTTCGGTGACACCGCCGTTGCGCCGCCAGCTCGAGGCACGAGCCGTGGCATGGCCAGGACCCGAGGTGCCACGGCCCAAGGCCCAGGGCACGGCGGAGGGCGCGCTCACGGCCCGCGACCGCGTCAAGCCGTGGGAGATCGGCGAGGGCGGGACCATGGCGCTTGCTGCCCACGTCCATCGCTTCTCCGGAGCGGGCATGCAGTTCCTCTCCTCGATCGGCATGACGGCGGCCTACATGCACCAGAACCGTCGCGGCTTCTCGACCTTGGCCCTGGACCTGAGACTCCTCACAAGCGCGAAAACGGGTGACCGGATCGACGTCAGGACCTCGATTGCCCATCTCGGCAACACCTCTCTGAGCTATGTGCATCGCATGAGCGGCGCCGACGGTCGCGAGATCGCGTCTCTCGTGCAGGTCGGCGTGCATCTCGACCTCGATGCGAGGCGCCCAACGGCAGTGCCGCCGGCAATCAGGGACTCGATCTCCAGACTCTTGCCGAAAACTTGAGACGTCATCAGAACGGGGGAGAAACCATGGCCAAACCCAATGGCCCGCTGCAGGGCGTGAAGGTCGTAGCCTGCTCGACCGCACAGGCAGGCACGGTACCCTACATGCTGATGGCCGATCTCGGCGCCGAGGTCATCAAGATCGAGGTGCCGGACGGCGGCGATACCTCGCGCGTCGCATCCGTGCTGCCCGGCCATCCCAGCTCGTTCTTCGAGACCAACAACCGCGGCGTCAAAAGCGTCACGCTCAATCTCAAGACCTCCGAGGGCCGCGAGATCCTGCACAAGCTCGTGGCCCGCGCCGACATCTTCGGCCAGAACTTCCGCCCCGGCGCGGCCGAGAAGAACGGCTTCGGCTACGAGGAGCTCAAGAAGGTCAACCCGAAGCTGGTCTACATCGCCATTTCCGGCTACGGCCCGAAGGGGCCCAACGCCCACCTACCGGGAACCGACTCCATGGCCCAGGCGCTCGGCGGCATCGCCCAGGCCTACGGCGCGCCGGGCCAACCCATGCGCACCGGCATTGCCTCCGTCGCCGACGAGACGTGTGCCATCCTCGCCTTCGGCGGCGCCCTCGCGGCCCTGACGCATGCCCGCACCACCGGCGTCGGCCAGAAGGTCGAGCTGTCGCTGCTCGGCGGCATCGTTCGCCTGCTCGGCTGGACGTTCACCACCACCATGTGGCGCGGCACCGACCCGGTCACGGGCCAGGCCCGCGTCGCCGGCACGCGCGAGCGACCCGCCATGTCGGCAAGCTTCAACGACCGCGACGGCAAGCCCATGGTGTTCCAGCTCGCCCGCGACCAATGGAAGGAGGCGATGGCCGCGCTGGGCTTCTACGAGGCGATCGAGAAGGCGGGCTTCGGCCACTTGGGGGTGGCCATGGACTCGGCCGAGAGCCGGGCAGAGCTACTCGCTTTGCTCGACCGTCTTTTCGCCACCGACACGCGCGACCACTGGGTAGCCAGGCTCAGGGCGGCCGACATCGTCTCGGCGCCGATCAACACCATGCTGGAGGCAGCCTGCGATCCCGATGTGCTCGCCAACGGCTACGTCACCGAGGTCGATTACCCCAAGCATGGCAAGCGCCTGCGGGTGCATGGCTCGCCCTGGCAGTTCTCGGAAACGCCGGCCAGCATTGGCGTTGCCCCCGAGCTTGGCGAGCACAACGAGGAGGTGCTGGCGAGCCTCGGTTACAGCAAGGCCGACATTCAGGGATTGCGGGAGCGGAAGATCATTTGACGTCCTCGATCTTGGGCAGTCGATATCTGTCCTGGGGGTCGAGCCAGCCCTTGAAGTTGGGCTTGCGCTTCTCGGCGAAAGCGGCGCGCGATTCCATCAAGTCGCTCCTGTCGCCGTGCTCGTGCAGCTTGGCGGCGAGCGCATTGTGGGCGGCCGACGGCTCGGGGCGCATCTGGCGCATCATGTGCACGGTATTGACGCGCGAGGCCGGCGGTAGCGAGAGCAGGTGCTCGGCCATGGAGATCGCTGCTGGCATGAGCTGGTCCTGGGGCACGAGCCGGTTGAGGAAGCCCAGTTGGTAAAACCGCTCTGCCGTGAAGCGGAAGCCAAGCGCCATCTCCATGGCGATGGGATAGGGCAGGTTGGCAACATGGCCATGATTGTAGCCGCCCAGGAGCCAACGCTTCGCCTCGGAAACCTCGAACACGGCCTCGGGCACCGCCACGCGCAGGTCCGTCCGCTCGACCAGCATGAAGCCGCCGCCCATGGCGAACCCGTTGACGGCGGCGATCACAGGCTTCTCGAGGGTGCCGTCCATGAAGGGGTCCGGAATGGCTGGCCGCCTGCCGCCCGGTGTGCCGGTCGAGAGCGATTCTTTCATGTCCTCGCCGGCGCAGAAGCCGCGTCCGGTGCCGGTAAAGATCGCCACCTCCAGGTCCTTGTCGTGCCGGAACTCGGTCCAGATTTCGGCTAGAGCAGTGCGCATCTCGGTATTGAGTGCATTGAGCCGCTCAGGGCGGTTCATGCGAACGACAAGGATCTGGCCGTTACGCTCCGTATCGACGACTGTCATGCGACGGTCTCCCTGGGGTTTCTCGTGCGGCTGGCGGCCGCTATCACGCAGACTAGAATGCCGCGCTGGATTGCAGAAGCGCGCCAAGAACCGCTGCGCCCTTGCGGCCTATCCGAGCCGACCAACGCAACCAGAAAGAGTCTCGCTAGTTCATACACTTAAGAGGTTCATTCGAAGAAAAATTCAGGGACTTGTCGATTTTGCCGGCCCTGGTTCGACGTCACAGTAGGGCCGGGGGTTCGATCCCGGCTCGCGAACCCAACGCTAGAGAGGAGAGACGACGATGCGCTTCATGGTGATGGTCAAAGCGACCAAGGACTCCGAGGCCGGCAAGATGCCGTCGGAGGAGCTGCTCGCGGCCATGGCGAAGTTCAACGAGGAGATGGTGAAGGCCGGCGTGATGCTCGATGGCAACGGGCTGCAGCCGAGCTCGAAGGGTGCGCGCGTCCGCTTCTCCGGCGATAAACGCACGGTGATCGACGGTCCCTTCGCGGAGACGAAGGAGCTGGTCGCCGGCTACTGGGTCCTGCAGGTGAAGTCGAAGCAAGAGGCGATCGAGTGGATCAAGCGCTGTCCCAATCCCATGAACGAGGACAGCGAGATCGAGATCCGACAGATCTTCGAGCTGGAGGACTTCGGTGCCAGCGAGGCCGTTGAGCACCACCGCAGGCTGGGCGAGCAGCTCGGGAAGAAGTGATCACCGAAACAGCCGCACCGATTTTTTGTCGATCGGCGTGTCGATCTCTTCGGCCGCCGTTCGACGTGGAAGCAGAGCCGGATCGTATCCGATCTGGTCGAATATCCGGCTCCGAACTCGAAAATTACCAGGAGATATGACGATGCGCATCTTGGGAATGCTCAAAGCCGACAAGGACAGCGAAGCGGGTGCCCCGCCAAAGCAAGGAGCTCATGGAGCGGATGGGTACGTTCATCGAGGAGGTGACAAAAGCCGGCGTGATGCTGGCGACCGACGGACTGCAGCCCAGCTCCAAGGGCAAGCGGGTCCGGCTCAGCGGCGGCAAGGTCACGGTGATCGACGGGCCTTTCACGGAGTCCAAGGAGCTGATCGCCTCCTATGCCCTGTTCCAAGTGAAGTCGATGGACGAGGCCATCCATTGGACCAAGCGCTTCCTCGAGGTGCTCGGCAAGGGCGAGTGTGAGTTGCGTCCGATATTCGAGGCCTCGGACTTCTCTGCCAATGTCTTCCCTCCCGAGCAGGCTGCGCGCGAGGCGGCGACGCGTCAGGATATGCGCAGGAATGCCGCAAAAAACTAGTCGCACGCGGCTAGTGACGTGTCTCGCTCTTGCGGCGGCGGATTGGAGGTGCTGTGATCGGTGGCCGTGACGGCCACCGATGCACATCGCACCATCGACGCGATCTGGAGGATCGAGCAGGCAAAGCTCATCGCCGGCCTGGCGCGGCTGGTGCGTGACGTCGGTCTTGCCGAGGAGCTGGCACAAGACGCCCTCGTCGCCGCGCTCGAGCAGTGGCCCAAGTCGGGCATTCCCGACAAGCCGGGCGCCTGGCTGATGGCTGCCGCGAAACATCGCGGCATCGATCGGCTGCGCCGCAATCGACTGATCGAGCGCAAGCACGAGGAGCTCGGTCGCGAGATCGAAGCCGAGGGGGAAGGCGCGACGCCGGATCTAGAGGCTGCGCTTGACGACGACATCGGCGACGACCTGCTGCGTCTCATCTTCACGGCCTGCCATCCGCTGCTTGCCACCGAGGCACGCGTCGCGCTTACGCTGCGCCTGATCGGCGGCCTGACGACCGAGGAGATCGCCCGAGCCTTCCTGGTGCCGGAGCCGACCGTTGCCCAGCGCATCGTCCGTGCCAAGCGAACGCTCGCCGCGAAGCGGGTCCCCTTCGAGGTCCCACGCGGGGCCGAGCTCGCGCAGCGCCTCGCTTCTGTGCTCGAGGTCATCTACCTCATCTTCAACGAGGGCTACTCGGCGACGGCCGGCGACGATTGGATGCGGCCCCAGCTCTGCGAGGAGGCGCTGCATCTCGGCCGCATCCTCGCCGGTCTGGCGCCCAATGAGTCGGAGGTCCACGGCCTCCTCGCGCTGATGGAGACCCAGGCTTCGCGCCTGGGGGCGCGGACTGGCCCCTCCGGCGAGCCGATCTTGCTGCTCGATCAGAACCGCGCACGCTGGGACCAGCTTCTCATCCGTCGTGGCCTTGCCGCCCTGGAGCGTGCCGAGGCAGTCGCGAAGGACGAGGGGCGGGGGCTGGGCCCCTACGCCCTGCAAGGCGCCATCGCCGCCTGCCACGCGAGAGCCCGCACCGGGGGCGAGACGGACTGGGCACGCATCGTGGGGCTTTACGGGGCGCTCGCCGAGATCACGCCGTCGCCGGTCGTGGAGCTCAATCGCGCGGTCGCAGTGGCGATGCTGGCCGGTCCGGCAGCGGGGCTGGACCTCGTCGACAAGCTGGCCTCGGAGCCGGCGCTCGACGCCTACCACCTGCTTCCCAGCGTGCGCGGCGATCTTCTCGAGAAGCTCGGCCGTCTCGAGGAGGCCCGCGCCGAGTTCGAGCGTGCCGCCTCGCTCACACGCAACGAACGTGAGCGCAGGCTTCTGCTCAATCGCGCCGTAGCGTGTGCCCGATAGGGGCGCGATCCTTCACATCCGCCCGCATGCATTGGCCGCCTGCTCGGAACCGTTCTGGCGCAGCGACGCCGCGACCGGCAGGGCCGCCAGGCACAGGACACTCATGATGGCGAAGGCCGACGGGCCCATCCGCCCGTAGAGCCAGCCCGACACCAGCGTCAGCAATGCCGTCGCAGCGCCGATGCCGACCGTCCCGTAGATGGCCTGCGCCGTTGCGGCGAGCTGCGCAGGCACGCTGGCTGCAAGCAACCGCATGCAGGCAAGGTGCAAAAGCGCGAACGTGAACCCGTGCAGAGGTTGGATCAATGACAACGCGGCGACGTCGGCGGTGAATGCGGCCACCAGCCAACGCATGGCACCCGCCAATGCGGCGAGCGCAATGGCGCCGGCCGGCGTCAGCTTGCGCAACAGCCAAGGTCCAATGAGGAAGAACACAACGACTTCGGCTGCAACCGATATCGACCAGAGGAGGCTCGCCGTTTGCGGCGAGATGCCCGCAGCCCGCCAACGGATCACCGCGAAGGTATCGTGCATGGCGTGGCTGCCGAGGATCAGGGCCGCCACCAGCACGACGCGCCGAAAGACGGGGAGACGGACCAGCGCCATGACGCCCGTCCGGGAGATCGTGCCGTTCGCTTGCGTCGTCCCAGGATCGACGGGAGGAACCCATCGCGCCGCGAAGGGCACCATGAGCATCAAGAGGGCCTGCAGCCAAAGGATGACGCCCAGCCCATAAGAGGCTGCAGCCCATCCGGCCAGGATCGAGCCGAGAACGAAGGCAGCGGAGCCCGCGCCCCTCACCCAGCCATATTCGAAGCCTTGTTCGCGTCGTCTCGATGCGACCAGGGCGAGCGCATCGGCCAGATTGGTGGTCGGCGCAAGGGCGAACGCATGCACAAGGCTCACCGCCAGGATGGCCCAGAAGCTCCAGGCACCAAGGTAGCCAAGAGCTGCCAGCGCGGTTCCGATCGCACAGACTGCCAGCGTCAGGCGGAGAGCGTGCGTCTGGTCGGCGACGCGGCCCGCAAGGGGAGCCGAGATGAGACGGATGGCCGTGCCGGCAGCGAACACAATGCCGAGCTGCTCGGCCGCAATGCCGCGTTCTTCGATCAACGCCGGCAGGAACGGCGACGCCACGCCGAATGCCGCATACAGGACGGCGTACAGGACGAGGAACCATGGCAGCGGCGTCACAACGCCTTGCTTCGCGCCACGCGCAAGCACGCTCCAAGCGCCCATCATGTCTTCACCATTGCGCGCCGAATGTCACCGTCTCCAGATGCGAGGGCAGATCGGCGATCGCAGCCCCTTCCGGCTTTGCCATGGAGATAAACGCCGCACGCGAGAGAGAGCTGCACCCAAGCCGAAGAACTCTTCCAATATGTGCAGCGTTCCGGTCGCACAGAGGGGCCGCGCGCCAGTTGGCCGCCACCCGTCCCCGCGTCGGCCCAGGAAAGCTAGGCTGCCTTTTTCTTGTGGCGCAGCGCTGGCGCGAGCTCCTTCTCGAACATCTCGAGAAAGAAGTCCTGCTCCGGTCCGATCTGCGTCAGGACGATGTGATCGAAGCCGGCGTCGATGTATTTCCTGACCGCCTCGAGGTGTTGCTCGACGGACGGCCCGCAGGTGATCTTCTGCGCAACGTTCTCTGGAGTGACGTGTCTGCTGGCCGCCTCAAATCCCTTGGTATCCGGCAGCTCCGCTTGCACCGGCCAACCGGTGACCGACCAACGGAAATACTTGTGCGCCGTCTTGCGCGCATCTTCCTCGCGCTTGGCCCAGCACATTCCGACTTCGGCATAGCGTGGGCCCTTTCCGCCGGCTGCGCGGAAAGCCTCGATCAGCTCCTTGTTCGCCTCGGTTGCCATCAAACCTTCGACCTTCTTCCCTGCCAAGGCAGCCGCCTTGGGACCGCCGGCGGCGATAACGACGGGGGGCTTCTTGGCGGGCCGGTCATAAAGCTTCGCATTGTCGAGCTGAAGGTATTTGCCGCGATAGTTGGTCAACTCGCCCTTCAGCAGACCCTGGATGATGTCGACGGCCTCGGAGAAGCGTTCGTGCCGCTCGGCGATGCCCGGCCAGCCGAGCCCGACCACGTGCTCATTGAGGCGTTCGCCCGAGCCAAGGCCCAGCGTGAAGCGGCCGTCCGTGAGCAGCCCCAGCGTTGCTGCACCCTGCGCGATGATCGCGGGATGGTAGCGCATGGTCGGGCAGGTCACGGCGGTCATCAGCCCAAGCCGATCCGTGGCGTTGGCGATCGCCCCTAGCACGGTCCAAGCCAAGGGCGAATGGCCCTGTTCTTCAATCCAGGGGAAGAAGTGATCGGAGATGGCCGCAAAATCGAAGCCCGCCCTCTCTGCACGCTCAGCGTTCTTGACGAGCTCTTTCGGACCGTGCTCCTCCGACATCAGTTTGTAGCCGAGCTTAAGCATTTTCCGAGTACTCCGCGTGCTCCTCGCTGCCGACAGCGAAACCGGAGCGCGGTCGCAAAGTTCCCTGTCCCCCTGCGCCTCGCTTCCCCGAAAAACCAAGCTCCGGTGCACTATCCTAAGATCCCTGTCCGTCACGCGGCGCCGCGGGTCACTCGTGGCACTGCCGCTGACCGCAGCAAGGCTGCGCGAGCCTCCCATTCGCGTGCACCTTCCATCTTCTCGAGGCACAGCATCTCGCCGGCGGCGAACACGGCGACCGGAACCCCGTCCCGATACAGCAAACGGTTGCCCGTGAGTGCGGGGAGCCTCGGTCCCGGCGTTATGATGCCGACGAGATTGAGCGGGTCGGCGCCCGAAACGGAAACCCAGCTTTCGCAGGGATGACCGCGTCGAACCTCCCGCAGCATCCCGATGGCTTCAGGCAATGCGAATTGATCGCCCGTGAAGCCGGCCACAAACCGTCCGCCGCGGATCTCCCCGCGGCTCTCCAGCCTGCGATAAATGCGCAAGAGGTCGCGCCAGGGTGGCAGCCAGCCCGCCTCGCGCTCGAGCAGACGCCAGAACACAACGCCGTAGCGGCGCAGCAAGGTACGGGCGACATGCTCGACGGCTCCAGCTTCGCCCTGCAGTGCCATGGACCGCCTCGCGAGGGACCAGCGGCCGGCATCCTCCATGCCGAAGGTCACCGTGCGCCGCTTGCGTCGCGCGCCCGCGATCGGTCTGCGCTGCTCGGAGGGCACGAGCAAGGCTCGCAGACCGCCAAAGCTGTCCGAGTTCACCATCCCCAGAGCGACCAGCTCGGCAAGCCCATCCTCGACCTGGCTTCGCAACAATCCGGTGCCTGCGGCCATCTCGTCGAAAAATGACGCTCCATGTTGCCGAATAAAGTCGGCGACTGCCTGTGCGCTGCTGCTTGGATCGACCGGGGCCGCCTCGCCTAAAATGCTTGCCCAGAACGGAAGATGCCGGCGCGCGAGCAGCGTAATCGGCGTCGACTTTATCGGTCCCGCCCTGCGTGCGCCGTTGCTGCGTGCGTTGTTGGGCCGAAGGCGTGTCCACGTTACACGGCCGGCGAGGCAGCGCTCATCGAGCCAGGCCGGTGCATATCCGGCAAGACGCATGGGCAGGATCTCGCTTTCCCAAGCTCCTGCCGGCGCCTCGAAGCCTTCAAGCTGCTCGACCAGTGTGTCGAGAGCCTGCGGTCCTTCCATGCGCGTGTCTGGGGCGACGTGCTGCCAGGCGAGCAGGAAGCGCAGGAAGTCACGTGCGGCGACCGGCTCGATCTCCGCGCGCAGCCGCTTCAGTGTGTAGCGATTGATCCGGGCCAGCAGACCTCGTTCGCACCATTCGTCTTTGGAAGTGCCCGGCGTAAATCGCCCACGCATCGCGAAGCCCTCGGCCTCGAGCGCCGTCAGCGCGCCGGCTATCTCCTCCTCGACCACCCCCAGTGGGAAGGCGAATGCCTCCTGCATAACGGGGCCTTGCCCTTCCAGCCGGCCGCGCAGGATTTCGACGAGGGCATCAGACGGCGACCACTGCCGTTCGGCGTAGGCTGCGGGCGCGACGATGGCCGGCTGCAGCGCGGCCGTCGGCCAAAGCGCCTGAAATTGCGGCAGCCGCTCTGCCGCGATCCAGAGTGCGCCACCGGGTCCGTCCAGCTGCCCCACCCGGTTTTCGCGCGCGAGCTCCGCAAGCCACTCGCGCCATCCGGCTCCCGCCCGGACTTCGGCCTCGGTCACAAACCCGAGCCAGACCAGGGCATCGTGCAACTCATCCCGGTTTGCAGCCTCGGGCCAAGCCTCCGCGCGCACGCGTGCGATCGCCTCGGGGTCGAGCCGCCCCAAATCGGAGGCGGTGTTCGGGTCGAGCCAGCGGCGGCTCATGACGGCCTGGGTGCGGCGCTCCTCGAGCGGCGCATCGTCGAGATAGGCATAGGGCCGTGCCGACAGTACTTCCAGGGCGAGGGGCGACGGCTCGGTAAGATCCCGCGCGATGATGCGTATTGCGCCCGACTCGAGACCCGCAAGCAGACGTTCCAGGCCGGCGATGTCCATGGCATCGTTCAGGCAGTCGGAGATCGTCTGATTGACCAGCGGATGGTCGGGCACCTCGCGCTCGCCGACGAGATTTTCCGCGCAGGCAAGCTGATCGGGGAAAACCGTGGCAATGAGATCCTCGGCGCCCATTCGCGCCAGTTGCGGGGGTACCTTCTTGCCGCCCCGGAAACGCGGCAGCGCCAGCGAGACGCCGGCAACCCAGCGCCAGCGGGTGATGAACATCGGCGCATCCAGGAGAGCCTGAACGAGCACCGTTCTGACGCTCGATGAATGTAGATAGCGCGCAACCTCGGCCAATTCAAAGCTATGCGCCGTGGTGAGCGAAAGCACGATGTTGTCTTCGGTCGCCGCCGCCTGCAGCTCGAAGTTGAACTTGCGGCAGAAGCGTTTGCGCAGCGCCAGGCCCCATGCGCGGTTGATGCGGCTGCCGTAAGGCGAATGGATCACGAGCTGCATGCCGCCCGCCTCGTCGAAAAACCGCTCGAGGACGATGGTGTCCTGGGTAGGCATGCATCCAAGGGCTGCCCGCCCGCCGTGGAGATATTCAACGAGCTGCGATGCGGCGGCTTGGTCGATGCCCACATCCTCCTCGAGCCAGCGCTGAGCGCGTTCGCCTGTCGCACTGTTGCCGATGCGGGCCGCAACCTCCGCACGGAGGCGGGAGACGGCGGCGGAAAGCTCGTCGCTGCGCCCCGGTGCCTCGCCCAACCAGAACGGAATGGTCGGCGCCGCGCCATGCGCATCCTCCACGCGCACCAGCCCGCGCTCCACGCGCAGAATCCGATAGGAGGCGTTGCCCAGCTGAAAGACATCCCCCGCCAGGCTCTCCACGGCGAAGTCCTCGTTCACCGTGCCGATCACCTGGTTTTCGGGCTCGAGCAGCACCTGGAAGTCGGCATTGTCCGGGATGGTGCCGCCCGACGTCAGGGCGGTCAGACGCGCGCCACGCCGGCCGCGCAACACCCCGTTCACGGCATCGTAGTGAAGTGCGGCGCCGCGCCGCCCGCGTCGGCTGGTGAAGCCTTCCGCGAGCATGCGTATCACCTCGCCAAACTGCTCGCGTTGCAGGGCTCGATAGGGCCACGCACGGCGCAGCAGCGCATAGAGGTCCTGCTCGTTCCAGTCGCGCGCCGCGACCTCCGCCACGATCTGCTGCGCCAGCACGTCAAGGGGTTGCTCGGGGATGACGAGCCGATCCAGCTCGCCGCGATTTGCGCTGTCGACCAGTGCCGCACACTCGACGAGATCGTCGCGCGAGAGCGGGAACAGGCGGCCCTTGGGCGTTCCGTCCACCGCATGGCCCGAGCGCCCCACGCGCTGCAGGAAGCTGGCGATGGAACGCGGCGAGCCCAGCTGGCAAACGAGGTCGACCTCGCCGATATCGATGCCAAGCTCGAGCGACGCCGTTGCGACGAGGGCTTTGAGCTCGCCGCCCTGCAGACGCCGCTCGGCCTCCAACCTGTGCTCCTTGGAGAGGCTGCCGTGATGCGCAGCCAGCCGGTCCTCGCCCAGACGTTCGGAGAGATGCCGCGTCACGCGCTCCGACAAGCGACGCGTGTTCACGAACACCAATGTCGTGCGGTGGGCTTCAATGAGCTCGGCCAGCCGGTCGTAGACCTCGCCCCACACTTGCGCGGACATCACCGCCTCGAGGGGTGAGGATGGAACCTCGAGGGCCAAATCGCGGGTTCGGCGATGCCCCGTGTCGACGATGGTGCACGCAGGCTCGGATCCGCTCTTGCCGCCGGCTCCGACCAGGAAATGCGATACCGTTTCGATCGGCTTCTGCGTGGCCGAGAGGCCCACCCGCTGCAGCGGCTTTCCACATAAAGCGTCGAGCCGCTCGAGCGACAGCGCCAGGTGCGAGCCCCGCTTGTTCGGCGCGATGGCGTGGATTTCATCGACGATGACCGTCCGCGTCGTCTCGAGCATGGCCCGCCCTGATTCTGAGCCGAGCAGAGCGTAGAGCGACTCGGGCGTCGTGACGACGATGTGCGGCGGGCGCCGGCGCATGCGATCCCGCTCGCCGGCCGGCGTGTCACCGGTTCGTACCCACGTGCGGACTTCGACCTCAGGCAACCCTTTTTCGCGCAAAATCTCGCGGATGCCCGTCAGCGGGATCTCGAGGTTGCGCCGAATGTCGTTCGAGAGTGCTTTGAGCGGCGAAACGTAGACGACTTGCGTCTCGGCATTGAGCTCGCCTTCGATGCCCCGGCGGACGAGCGTATCGATCGCCGAGAGAAATGCGGCGAGCGTCTTGCCGCTGCCGGTAGGTGCAGCGATCAGCACATGCTGCCCGGCGTGGATGGCTGGCCAAGCCTGCGCTTGAGCCGGCGTGGGGGCACCGAAGCGTCGGCTGAACCACGCGGCAACCGCGGGGTGAAACAGGAGATCGGGCGACATGGGAGCCTAGTAAAGCGGAGAGAGCTTGCTTGCGGCAACTGCCGGTTCCGCGGCTTGATAAATATGGGGATTTTGCCAGACCGTTGCTAGCCGCCGACAGGACCGATCTGGAGCGTGCCGGTTTGCCCAGCACAAGCCCGCATCACAGCGAAACCGCCGCGACGCTCGACCTGGCAAGTTGGTCGAACGTGCACTGTCGGGGAGATTTGTCCGGCCGCCAGCGCATGAGCCTGGTGCCATGCCTGAATCGGTCCCCGGTCACATGATCGTATCGGACCTCGGCCACCAGCTCCGGCCGCAGAGGCTGCCATTCGGCCGATCTCTCCGTGCTCCAGCGGCTGGGCCCGCCGGGTGCATCGCCTGTGAACCCCGGCGACGCGATGAGCTTCTCGAGGCGCGCGGTCAGCCCGGGCTTGTCCTTGGCGGGTATGGCGGACGTAAACCCGACGTGATGGAGTAGGCCCGCATCGTCGTAGAGACCGAGCAGCAGCGATCCCACGAGTCGCTCGCTGCTCGCGTAACGGAAGCCGCCGACCACACAGTCCGCCGTCCGCAGGCGTTTGACCTTGAGCATCGCGCGCTCGCCCGGCCTGTAAGGCTGGTCGAGCCGCT
>Ga0209382_10008761_pt1 | contig 12726 bp, 12 predicted proteins | sample SoiMetdeltSBSDD5_FD_187599 | JGI IMG/M metagenome (GOLD analysis project Ga0209382, IMG submission 187599) | Bulk soil microbial communities from a Populus tree surrounding site in Tennessee, USA - Soil MetaG P. deltoides SBSDD5 (SPAdes) (version 2) | ecosystem: Environmental > Terrestrial >... | reverse complement strand
GAGGACCGATGCCCCCATCGTCCGCGACCCGCGGCGCGCGAACTTGGAGAGAATCAGGAGAATCCCGGGAGATCTGGCGGTTGGGGCAGGTCCGGTCCTACGAACGTCCAGCTCCACATGGTCGCCGTCGCAGCGGACCTCGGCGATGCCGGCGAAGCGCTCGATGTCGCCAAAGGGATAGATGCAACCGGGCTTTCGTTCGGCGCGGCGATCGGCCGACCGCCGTAGGTTGGTGCCATGCGGGTCCGGGCCGGATCGCTCTCGGAGCTGAGAGACGCTGGCCGGCTTCTGACGAAGGTGGGGCAGGTGCCCGTCGTGGTCTTCTGGCACGACCGGCGGCCATGGGCGATCGATGACCGGTGCCCACACATGGGCTTCCCACTGCACCGGGGAACCGTCGAGGACGGGCTTGTGACCTGCCACTGGCATCACGCCCGCTTCGATCTGGCCTCGGGGTGCACGCTCGACCTCTTCGCCGATGACGCCCGGGCCTTCGACGTGACGATCGAGGGTGACGACGTGGTGGTGGCCACCCGGCCGGACGGCGACCGGGTCGAGCATCTACGAGCCCGCCTGCAGGACGGGTTGGAGGACGGGCTCACCTTGGTGGTGGCCAAGTCTGTGCTCGGCCTGCTGGCCGGTGGCGTGGACCCGGTCGAGATCGTGCGGGCCGGCATCGACTTCGGCACCGCGTACCGCGCGGCCGGGTGGGGTGCGGGCTTGACCGTCCTGGTGGCGATGGCCAACCTGCTGCCCGACCTCGACGAGGCCGACCGGCCGTTGGCCCTGGTGCACGGCTTGGCTTTCGTCTCCCGTGACACCCGCAACCGTCCGCCCCGGTTCGCGGTCGAGCGACTGCGCGGGGCCGACATCCCGGGCGAGCGCCTGACCGGGTGGTATCGGCGGTTCATCGACACCCGATCGAGTGACGCCGCCGAACGGGTGCTGGCAACTGCGCTGGCCGCCGGGTCGGGCGGCAGCGCCCCGGACATGGTGGCGCGGATGATGTTCGCCGCGGTCACGGACCACGTGTTCATCGACGGCGGCCACACGCTCGACTTCACCAACAAGGCCTTCGAGGCGCTCACCCACGTGGGGCCGTCCGCGGCACCACAGGTCCTGCCCACGCTGGTCCAGCAGACAGCAGCCGCCCGCCGAGACGAAGAGACGGCCTCGTGGCGCCATCCCCACGACCTCGCCGGGCTCGTCGGGCGGACGGTCGAGCGTCTACCAGCCCTGATCGATGAGGGCCGGCGGAACGAGGGCAGCTTCAGTGACGTGGGCCGGCTCGCCTGGCGGATCCTGTCCGACGACCCCGAAGAGGTGGTCGGATCGTTGTGCGACGCCATCGTCGCCGGTGCCAGCGCCGAGCAACTGGGTCGAGGCCTCGCCTACGCCGCCGCGCTACGCATCGTCCAATTCCACCCGCAGAACGACTTCGGCGACTGGGACACGGTGCACCACGCCTTCACCGCCGCGAACGCCCTGCACCAAGCCCTGATCCGTGATCCGACCGTCGAGCTGCTGCGGGGCGTGGTCCACGGGGCCTTGCGTGTCTACCTCGACCGGTTCCTCAACGTGCCCGCTTCGCCGCTCCCCCGGCCCGGAGCCACCGACCTCGCCGACCTGCGGTCCTGTTGGGACGTACAGGGCCAGATCGACCGGGCCGGCGCCATCGCCTACGGGTTCCTGCATGGCGGCGGTGATCCGAGGCGGCTGGTCGCCAGCCTGGGCGCGGCGCTGCTGGCCGAAGACGCGCAGTTCCACTGGTTCCAGGTCGTCGAAGCCGGCGTCCGGCAGTTCCACGCCTGGCCCGCCGGCTCCCAGGAGGGCGCGCTGACCCTCGCCGGCGTGGCCCGCTTCCTGGCCGCCCACACGCCGACCCGGCGCGAACTGCCACAGATCGTCCAGATCGCGACCAGGCTCGGCAGGGGCGAGGCGCTCTACGGGGAACCGAGCGACCCGGTGGGTGAGCCGGTGGGTGACCGCTCGGAAAGCTGAAGGAGCCGATGGCGGCTTCAGCCCGATCCGTCGACCGGGCGCCCACGGTGCTCCCGTCGCCCTCGCGCTATCACCGCCGGTTGCAGAGGTGTGGATTCGGTAGCCGTCGTAATAGCGGTCTGTGCTGGGAGCGATCGTGGGAGCAACCGGTGCTTTGGCAAGTTTCGTACCGAGACCTCGCCACGCGAGCAACGGGATCACCCTGGTACAGGCGACACCCGGGTCTGAGCACGGGCGCCCTGTTGTCCAGCGTGCTGAGCGCAGGCAGGGCGCCCTCCGATCGAGGGCGCCCTGCAGTGGCTACCGGTCAATCGGTGACGACGATGACCACCTCGTACCCGGCATCGTCGCGGATGGACATCTCGCTCTGGCCGATCCTGATGCCCGGCGCCGGCTCCACGACGTCGCCGACAGGGCCTGTGTCGTCAGTCGCGTCACCGGGGTGCGGCGCCGCCGCGGAGGACGGGGCTACGGCGGGTGCGAGGTCGGGCGGGATGATCACGGCGAGAGTCACCGTTCCGTCGGTGGCTGCGGTCATGTAGAGAATCTCGGTGCCCGTGTCCCGAGCCTCGGTGTACAGGTCGTCGTAGGTGTGGATGCGGGCGTCGATGCCCGCGGACAGCAGTTCTGCGAGGACGGCGTCGGGGTCGGCGTTGACATCCAGGAGACGGATGGTGGTCCATCCTTCCTCGTGCTCGATGGCGACGGCGGCCTCGGCGGCCGGCGTGCCGGTGGGGCCTCCGGTGAACATCGCTGCGGTCGTGAGGCCGGCCGCCGCCAGTACGGCGGCGAGGCCCGTCACCAGCAGGGGACGGCGGTGAGGGTGACCGCGGGGGACCGGCGCGACATCCGCTGCCGGGCTTACTTCGCGGAGGAGGTAGGAACGCAACTGAGCATGGCGCTCGTCGTCGATGGTTGGTTCGACCATGGCGTGAGGTGTGATCACGGGATCTCCTTGACTGCGATGTCGGCGAGGGCAGCGACCGGCGTGGCCGCTACCTCGTGTCGGGGATCCGACGCCCGGATGGCAGGGCGACGGGTGGGATCGAGGCGGTCGCGGGCCCGGGCCAGTCGGGACTTCACCGTGCCGACCGGCACGCCGAGAGCGACGGCGATCTCGGTGTGGGAGAGGCCCTCCCACACCGACAGCATCAACACATCGCGCTCACGCCTCGGAAGGCGGCGGATCTGTTCGAGCACGCTGGCGGCCTCGGCGGCGGCTTCGGCCTGGTGCTCCACTAGGGCGGGGCTCGGCGCAGGCAACCCAGTCAGCCGGTCGAGGGCGTCGTGGTGCCGGCGTCGTGTGCGATGCCAGCGGCGGATCACGTTGCCGGCCACCCCGAACAGCCACGGGAGGGCCGACGGCTGGTGAAGCTCGACCTCGCGGCGGCGGCGCCACACCTCGAGGAACACCAGCGCGGTGACGTCATCGGCGGCCCCCGGGTCAGCCGTGCGCCGCAAGGCGTAGGCGTGGACGCGAGCACCGTGCCGGTCGAACAGTTGAGCGAAGGCCTCCGGATCGCCGTCACGTACGCGGGGCCAGAGATTCACATCGGAGATCTCGGTCATCGCCTCTCCTACTCTCGGCGTCGGACACCCCTTCCATGCCCGATCGGCCCCGCAGGTTCGAAAACCCTCCAGCCATTGCAGAGGTTGAAGGACGGTGATGAGTCACACCCTCAGCACAGGGTGGACAAGGCTCTAATCAGGCCAACGCACGCGACCGGGCCGGCGCCAGCGACAGGGGCGGACATGTCGTCAGACAGGTGCAAGCGTTTGTGATGTCGGCCACGGGGGGCGGGAGTCTCCGCCCGGGGGTGGAGCCAGAATTCGACTGGGCGGTGATGTGCCGGATCCTGTCGATGTCGATGATGTCGGTCAAGCCATTGAGATCGACGGCATGGAGGACGTGCACGATGTCGACGGACATTCCTGCAAGCGGACCCGGACATGGACCACAGGATCTGAGAGCCGAGGCCCAGCGATGGGTTCGTAGGAAGCGGATCCTCTACACGATCCTGGGGATCTACGCTGCCCTGAGCGTCATGTGGTTTGCCATCGACATGGCCGATGGCACTGAGAACCTGTGGTTCTACTGGCCGATGCTGGGCACCGGGATCGGGGTCGCTGTGACAGCGGTCGTCTTGTTCGGTATCGGCGGCCTGTTCGGCGTCGGCTGGGAGCAACGGCAGATCAACCGGTACCTGCAGCAACGCGGCGAAATAGACAAGGCCCCCTAGGACTCTCACCGTCACGGAGCCCGTGAGGTGGACGCCACCCGAGCTCTCGTGGTCCTACGGGCGATCCACCCCCGGGTTGGGTTCGACGATCCCGTGGTCGTAGGCGAACACGATGGCGGCCGCCCGGTCGCGCGCGCCGAGCTTGGAGAACACGGCACCGACGTGGGATTTGATCGTGGCCTCGCTCACGATGAGGGCGGCGGCGATCTCTGCGTTGGTGGCGCCGCGGGCCATGTGGAAGAGCACGTCGTGCTCGCGGTCGGTCAGCTCGGCGACCCGGGCTGCGTCGGCGAGGTGGGGCCGCACGTTGGTGCGGAACGCCCGTAGCACCCGGGGCGCCACCTTGGGGTCGAGCCAGGCAGCGCCGCCGGCTACGGCGCGGGCCGCGGCGACCAGGTCCTCGGCGGAACTGTCCTTCAGGATGAAGCCGGACGCGCCGGCTTCGAGGGCACCCCATAGAGCATCGTCGTCATCGAAGGTGGTGAACATCAGGACCGGTGGAGCTTGCACCCTGTCCCTGAGCGATCGCGTCGCGGTGACGCCGTCGGTCCGGTGCATGCGGACGTCCATCAACACCAGGTCGGGATGGTGGCTGACCACGGCCGGTACGACCTGGTCGCCGTCGTCGCACTCGCCGATGACTTCGAAGCCGGCGGCCGGCCCGAGGATGCGCGCGGCCCCGGCGCGTACGACGGGTTGGTCGTCGACGATGAGCACTCGGATCATGGCGGCAGTTGCTCCGGGCCGGTGGAGGCCAAGGGCAGCCGTGCCTCGACCCGCCATCCGTCGGTGGTCGGGCCTGCATCCAGCTCCCCGCCGAGTGCGCGGACCCGTTCGTGCATGCCGATCAGCCCGAAGTGCGTTGGATCGTGATCCAACGTGGCGGGGACACGCCCGTGGTCGGCGACGACGAGTCGCACCTCGTCGCCGTCGGTGTCGAGGTCCACGGCGAGCTCCACCCGGTTGCCGGGGGCGTGGCGGGCGACGTTCGCCAACGCCTCCCGGGCGATGCGGTGCAATGCCGTCCCGACCGGGCCCTCGATGCCCGCTGCCGGCGCAGTGACCGGAGCGGAGACGTCCAACCCGGCCCGGCGATACTCCTCGATCAGCTCCACGAGGTCGGCCGAGCCCGGAAGAGCGGGGTCGGTCCCGCGCTCGCTGGTCCGCAACGAAGCGACCGTGAACCTGATCTGGTCCAGGCTCCCCCGCCCTACCGTTTCCGCCTGGACCAGGGCCCGTTCAGCCTCGTCGGGATCACGGCGTAGCACGTACCGGGCGCCGGTGACATGCAGGAGCACCGCCGCCAGAGTGTGGCCGGCCAGGTCGTGCAGGTCCCGTGCGATGCGTCGGCGCTCGTCGGCCACCGCCTGCTCGGCCAGTGCCTCCCTGGCCACCTCCAACTGCTCGATCAACGCCCGTTGTCGACGCAGATTGCGGCCGAGCACGAACATCACCACGTTGCCCGCCGCCCACGGCGTCCACGCGATCTCCTCCTCAGGAATGTGGATCGATATCACCAACGGGGCGACCGCGGCCGTCACCATGACCACGAGCGCCTTGGTCAGCGAGCTCACGTGCCACGACGCGTACAACGTCGTCAGCACCCCGAGGAACAACGCCACTTCGAGGTTCCCGTTCCGCCACATCGCCGCTGCCAGCAACACCGTCACCATCACTGCGACCGTGGCCCTCGGGAGCCACCCGACCGCGGCGGACGACACGAACCCGCACGCCGCCGCGACCACCAGGAACAGCTCGAGGAAAGTACCGGGATCAGTCACCTGGGCGACCACGACGATCGTCGTCGCACCGACAACCAACACCGACAGTTCCTGGCGGTTGATCGTCGTGTCGAGGCGACCGTGATCGCCACGCCACCTGCTCTGCCAGGTCACGGAGCGAGCCTAGGACCACGGCGAAGATCGCATCCGCCAACCTGGCCAGCCCCGCTCATCGAGCGCACCGGGGGGATGACGGCGGCCGGCTCAGCCCGGGGGCGGAGCGAGGTCATGCCTGAGGAGGAGCCTGAAGTCTCGACCGTGGTCGGTCGACCGGACCGGACCTGATCCATACGTTGCTGTTATCGCAAGCGGCCGGGAGGACGTCGTCGATGACGATGGTGATCGAGGTGGAGGGTCTCACCAAGCGGTACGGCGCCCATGTGGCCGTCGATGGCGTCGGGTTCACGGTGACCGAAGGCGAGATCTTCGGCATCCTGGGCGTCAACGGCGCCGGCAAGACGACGACCGTGGAATGCCTACAGGGCCTGCGCCGACCCGACAGCGGCCGTATGCGTGTCCTGGGGCTGGATCCCCGGACCGCCGGTTCGCAGCTCCGGGCCCGGGTCGGCAGCCAGCTGCAGGAGTCGGCGCTGCCCGACCGGCTGCGGGTCGACGAGGCCATCCTTCTCTTCGGCGATGGCGATCGACGCTCGGCCGACCGTCTGCTCGAGACGTGGAACCTGGCCGCGCTACGGCGGTCGAGCTTCGCGTCGCTGTCGGGTGGCCAGCGCCAGCGGCTCTTCATCGCCTTGGCGCTGCTCAACGAGCCCAAGGTCGTGTTCTTCGACGAGCTCACCCAGGGGCTCGATCCCCTGGCCCGTGGCGAGGTGTGGAACGCCATCGGTGACGTCCGCGACCAGGGCGCCACTGTCGTGCTGGTCACCCACTTCATGGACGAGGCCGAAGCCCTCTGTGATCGTGTTGCGGTCATGCGAGGTGGCCGTGTCGTCGACACCGGCACGCCGGCCGACCTCATCGCCCGCCACGCCCACCTGACCACCGTCACCTTCACCCCACCGGTCTCGTTCGACCCGGCCACGCTCACCGATCTGCCCGGTGTCGACAACGTGGAGCGCCACGGTGAACGGCTACGGGTCATCGGCACCAACCAGCTGATCGCCCCGGTGTGTGCCGCCGTACTGGGCGACGACCAACTCGGCCCACCCGATCTGCGCGTCCACCACCCCGACCTCGAGGACGCGCTCATCGCCCTGGTCAGCGGCCTCGACCCCGAGCAACGGTCCGAACGGGCCGCCGGCCGCACTCCCCAAGGAGCGTCGTGATGCGTCCGCTGTTGCGCCTGGCAGTGACCGAGATGAAGCTCTTCGTGCGCGAACCGATGGTGGTCACCTTCGTGTTCGCCTTCCCCGTCCTCACCGTGCTCGTGCTCGGCGGCGTTTTCGACGACGACGACCCCAACTTCGAGGGAGCCCTACCCTCGGACTACTACATCGCCGCCTACATCGGCGTCGTCATCGCCGCCATCGGTCTCGTCATGCTGCCCGTGCACTTGGCGTCCTACCGCGAACGAGGCGTGCTCCGCCGGTTCGACGTCAGCCGCTACCCCCGCTGGGCGCTCCCCGCAGCCTGGATCCTCGTGGCCACGATCATCACCGCCGTCGCCATCACCGTCCTGCTGGTGACCAGCCACCTCGTGTACGGACTCCCTGCGCCCGACAACCTCCTCGGCGTGATCGTCGGCACGCTCCTCGGCGCGTTCACCTTCATCAGCATCGGTATCGCCCTTGGCATGGCCCTCCCCAGCGCGCGCTCCGCCCAAGGCCTCGGAATGCTGCTCTTCTTCCCCTTCTTCCTACTCGGCGGCGCCGGCCCACCCCCCGACGCCATGGGGGACCCGATGAGCTCGATCACGAACGTGGTGCCACTCACCCACGTCGTCCGGGCCATACAAGAGCCCTGGCTCGACTTGGGCACCCCCACAGGACACCTAGCCGTGCTCGTCGCCCTAGCCGTGGCGGCCACCGCCGGATGGGTGACCCTCAGCGCCCGATCAGCAGGGTGACCTGGTACGAGGATTCGTCCTCTACCTTCACGATGGCGCTAGCCGAGCAGGCGTTCGTCGCCGCTCGCTAACCATGGCAACGGCGACGAGCTGAGCCAGCCGTTCTCGGATGTCAGCTGGTCGATGGCATTGTCGAGCAATGCCAGCGCCGGATGGCGGAGCTCCCGACCACGGACCATCACCCAGGGGTAGACCGGCACGGGATCAACCAGAGGCACGATGACCGTCCGGGGAACGGCGGGTAGGTCAAGCATGGTCAGGATCGGCCAGCCGGTGTCACGGACGTGGCGTGCGACGTCCTCAGGCCCCGCTGCGGCGATAGCGCGCATGCCGGGGTGGTGGTCTGGCGATGGCGTGCCACCGAAGTGTTCGACGAGTTCGGTTGCCAGATCGACCCACTCGAGCGCATCGACGTTCCCGGCGCTCGTGTCGATGGTCAACCCTTTGAAGGCCGCGGGCTCGATGGCTTGTCGCTCCGCGAACACGTGGTCCTCGTCCACGAGGAGCCCGAGCGGTTCGAGGCGTACGAGACGGCGAGCGAGTCCCTGGCTCGGACCGGTTCTCGCCGAGCCCGGGCGGCCGAAGATCACGTCGAGGCGGTGGGACAACAGGGCTTGGTACGCGGCAGCGAACCCGCCGTGAAAGCGTGTCTCGAACACGTGTCTGGCAGCGGACTGCTTCGCCCGGTCGACGACCCGGGCGGCGGTCGAACCGTGGCGCAAGACGTCGACCCTGAGCCGGCGGCGCTCGCTGCGGGCGTTGTCGACCAGCTGATCGGCGAGGTACAGGACCTGGCGGGCTTGTGGCAGCAGGCGCTCGCCGTCCGCTGTCAGGCTGACTCGCCGGGTCGATCGATCGAAGAGCCTCACGCCGAGCTCGCGCTCGAAACGAGCTACGTCTCGGCTCAGCGCCTGTTGGGCGACGAACAGGCGCTCTGCGGCGCGCCCGAAGTGAAGCTCCTCGGCCACCGCCACGAAGTAGCGCAGGCTTCGCAGTTCGATGACCGCGACATTAACAACCGTGGAGTGTCAATCGTCGCTGATCCAGCAGACCGCCCAACCCGACCTCCCACCCGATCCCGGCCGCACCGGCGAACCCACCACCGCGAGCCGACGCGGGGCGTTCCCCACCATTGACATGATCGCGGTCCACATCATCGTCGATGACGCGGCTGGCGCCGCCGACTGGTACACGACCGTTCTCGGCGCCAAAGAGCAGCAGCGCATCACCCTGCCGAACGGGCGGCTGATCGACGTCGAGCTGTCGTTCGGGCCTTCGAAGGTCGTCCTCGCCGACGAGTTCCCTGAACACGCAGCGCTCTCCCCCAAGACGACCGGTTGCTCTTCTGCAGTCCTGTATCTCGATACCGACGATGTAGACGCGCTATGGGCACGAGTTCTCGCCCACGGAGCCGAGGTGCTGCGGCCGCTCGCCGACTGGTTCACCGGCCACCGCGACGGCCAGTTCATCGATCCCTTCGGGCACCGTTGGGGCCTCTCCCAGCGTCTACGGGAAGTCCCGCACGACGAGATCGAGCGCGCCGCCGCAGACGTCTTCGGCAGAGGCGCGGTCTGAGCCATCACGAAGGGAGTGTGGGCGACGTGATCGGACTGGCCTCGGCTGTGACAGAGGCGCCGAAGAGGATCGCCGCGCCATTGGCGACATTGGAGTCCGGGCCCGCCAACTCGCTCTAGCGTCTGGTTCGTGGATCGGAATGGGTGGCCCACCGAGATACGGCTGGCGAATGCGGGTGGTGAGGAGCCGCTGCCACCGCTGAGGATCCGACGTCCGAGCCCCACGTTGGTGGTCGCGGGCACCACTGAGACCATCGAGGCTGATCTGGCCGAGCGGCTGATGCCGATGCTGAAGACAGCCGTGGAGGTTGCGGTCAGCCGCGGAGCGGCGCTGGTAACGGGCGGCACCGACGCTGGCGTGTTCCACTTGGTGAGCCGGATCCTACGCGCGGCGACGCCGCGGCCTCATGCGGTGGTGGGCGTCGTGCCCGACGCTCTCGTCGCGTCCCCTGCCGATCCGGGAGGGGATGACGAGTCATCGGACGTTTCGACACCCGTCGCGCCCCATCTCACGGCGCTGGTGCGCGTACCCGGAGACGCGTGGGGGGACGAGACGCCCGCGTTGTCAGCGGTCGTCTCCCAACTCGCTGGCGAGCTCGCCGTCGTCGTACTGCTGGTCGGAGGGGGGCAGATCACCCGCCGGGAGATCGTCGAACACCTGACCCGCGGTCGAGCCGTCGTCGCGCTCGCCGGCAGCGGCCGCTTGGCCGACGCGGTGGCCCGGGCGAAGCTAGGCGGTCACGCCGACGCGGACCCACGGCAGAGCACTACGGCTCCCGCCAGCGACGATCTCGGTTCGCTCATCGCGACGGGTGACGTCCACGTCGTGGCGCTCGAGCACGGGCCCGAGCACCTCGGGCGTGTGTTGGCCTCGCTGCTGACGCCAGCTCCCCGAACCTCGCTGCGCGACAGCGTCGCCCTTCTGACCGCGCTGCCCCGGTTCCGATTCCGGCCCGAGGCGCCCGCCGCCCTCATCGATCCGGGGGTCACCCAGCGCTATCCGCAGCTCCAACCGCAAGTCGCCGATGCCGACCGGCTGATCTTCCCCGTCTTCGCCGAATGCGACGTCACAGCCCAGGCCGAACAGAACCGGTACCGCTGGTTCACCCTCCTCGCCCTCACCGGCGGGCTGCTGACAACCGTGTTCGGCGCGCTTCAAGCCTGGCTGCAGTCGACACCCTGGCCGGGAGTCCTCGTCGCCACTCTCGGAGCCGCGACATCGGCGCTCACCGCCGTCGCCCGGCGACAGGGAGCCCAGCAGAACTACTTGACAGCCCGTCTCCGTGCCGAGCGCCTTCGCTCGCTGTACTTCGAGTACGTCGCAACGGCGCCGGCTCCCGACGATGCCGGCCGACAGAAGCGACTCCGCCGACTCCGGCAGGAGGTCGCACGGATCCAGTCGATGGCCCTGAGCCCATGAACGACGAACGCCGCGACCAGTTGCTCGACGCCTACCGGCAGTCCCGCCTAGGGCCTCAGCGCGCCTATTACTCCTTGCGGGCCAGGCGCCTCGAGAACGCGAGACGTAGCGCTCTGAGCGCCACCGCCGCGCTGCTCGTCCTCGCGGCGTTGTTCGGAGCGCTCGCCACCGCTGACCCCGACCACCGATCGCTCTTGGCGTTCGTCGCCGCGTCCCTTTCAGCCCTCGCAACCGCGATCACGTCCTATGAAGCCGTGTCGGGATTCGAGCGGCTCTCTCGACGCTACGAGGAAACCAGCCACGCGCTCGACCTGGCCGACGCCTTCGGACCGCGACCCCAAGACCTGGCACAACTGGCAACCGAATCCGAGCGCGACAGGGCGGTCACGGCCTTCGTCGTCCGCACCGAGCGGCTGCTGCGCAGCGAGACCGACACCTGGTCCCGCCAAGCCATAACACCCCCCGAGCAGCACCACACCGACCCGGGCCCCTGATCATTCCGAAGGCTGAGCGTCCTCGGAGACGACCTTGTCGACGCGAGGCGCACGACCCCAGGCTCTGCGACGTCAAGGCTTGGCGACCTCGCCCGACTCGGTTCTCGCGGGGCGAGCCGCGCCGGGTGACGTTGCGGGATCGGTAACGGGAACGACCTCGTAGCCGACGCTCGTCAGCAGTTCCGGGATGGCACGGATGCGGACCCGGTCGCGATCACGGGTCGCCTCGTCCAGATCCTGCCAGGCCACCAGGTCGGGGTGGGTAGGCGGCACAGCCGTTCCCGAGCGTCGAGGCCCGACGACATAGCCGTCGGCGCGCATGGCGGCGCACCAGCGATCGTGCTCTGCGACGGCGGCCAACTCGACCCTGTCGACCGGTAGCCGGAGGGGAGCAACGTCGCCATCGTCGCCGCTCGCCAGCCGGGTCTCGTAGCCCATCCGGGCCAGATGTGCGGGGATGGCCTTGGCGCTCTCGCGGTTGGATCGTCGATCGGCCTCGGCGAGCTCGTCCCACTCTCGCTCCCCCGCCTTGGTGACATGACCGACCGTCACGGTCTGATCCCGGTAGAGCCGGTGGTAGGCCTTGGCCAGAGCCTCCACCACGTCGTCGGTCCACCCCGTCTCCTCCGGTAGCGGGTCGAGTTGTAGGCCCGCGGCGGCCAGGTGCTCGGGCGTGGCTGCCGCCTGCGTCAGGTTCCACTGCCGGCCCGCATCGGGTAGGTCATCGAAGGGGCGGTCGATGTCCGGGTGAGTCAGGGCACCTAGCGACCGGTCGTCATTCCTCGACGGACCCTGGACGTAGCCCTGTCGCTTCTTCTCGTCGTTCCACACGGCGTGGAGCTGACGGGCGATCCGCTCGACGACGTCGTCGGGGAGCCGCGTCCGTTCGGCGCCGACGGTCCGGTAGGGCACAAGGCGGTAGCCGGCGTCCTCCAGGTGCTTCCGCCAGGCTCTGACCACCCGGTAGTTGAGTCGGCGATACGCCGGTGCCAGCTGATCCCATGGCACCTGGGTCTCGGTCGACCCGGCTTGCCCCGACGGCTCGACCGTCCCCGGTGCATCCTGGCCGTAGCGCACATGGGCCTGGTGGACGGCTCGTGCCAGCTCGTCGTCGACGCCTCGGCGGATGGTGTCCTGTGCCAGCACGTTGTCCAGCACAGCGAAGACGTCCAGGGCTGGACCATCCTCGGCCC
>Ga0209382_10008760_pt1 | contig 12726 bp, 7 predicted proteins | sample SoiMetdeltSBSDD5_FD_187599 | JGI IMG/M metagenome (GOLD analysis project Ga0209382, IMG submission 187599) | Bulk soil microbial communities from a Populus tree surrounding site in Tennessee, USA - Soil MetaG P. deltoides SBSDD5 (SPAdes) (version 2) | ecosystem: Environmental > Terrestrial >... | reverse complement strand
GCGACACAGCAGCTCGATTTCTACATCCGCAGCTCGAAGATGGACCCGCGCAATACGCCGAACCGCGAAGTGTTCGCCCACTTCTTCGCGATGGAAGTCACCTGGAAGTGACAAACTTCGGGCCTGGCCTAGGGCAGGCCTGGGGCAGGCTTAGGCCAGGCCTGGGGCAGGCCTGGGCCAGGCCCCAGATGGAGGACACATGAAGGCGAGCGGTCGTGTTCCAGCAACTGTCCGGATCCATCGGCTTCTGTTCATGGCGCTGTTCAGCCTGCCCGGCTGCAGTGCGCCGTCCGGACCCGACGTCGAACGCGAGGTCACCTCGACGCTCGAGTCCTTCTACAGTGCGATGAAGGCGGGCGACGCGACCAAGGCGATGACATTCATCGCGCCGGATGCGTTGTTCGTCGAGTCGGGCCGGCTCGAAACGCGGGCCGAATACGAGAAGAATCATCTGCCGAACGACATCGCCTTCGAGAAGCAGGTGACCGGCAAACGCGGGCAGTGGCAGGTGAAGACCCAGGCCGACACGGCGTGGGCGATCGCCATGACCGACTTCGACGGGACGTTCGAGGGCAGTCCCGTGCGCTTCGTCAGCGCGCAACTTGCCGTGCTGACACGGCAGGACAGCCGCTGGCTGATTCGTTCCGTCCACTGGTCGTCGCGCCGACCTTGAGCGCAACCGACAGGTGCACGTCCAAGGCTCACGAGAAAAGGCCCACCGAGCCCGAGCCTGGGGATGAGGAATCCGCGTGCCACGCGATCGGTTTCATCTGGCACCAGCCCTGCTGGCGTCTGCAGACGGAGGGCGTATGGCCAGCCGCCATGTTGACGACTCGGGCTTCGTCGCCGCGCGTCCCGAGCAGGTTTTCGACTTCGTCGACGATCACGCTCGCTTCTCTTCGCACATGAGTCAGTCCTCGTGGATGATGGGTGGCGGGCCGCATGTCGATCGAGGTCGATGATGCCAAGGGTCAGACGGTCGGCTCGCACGTGCGTCTGGCCGGCCGCTTTCTCGGGCTTTCGTTGTCGCTCGACGAGGTCGTCACGCGCCGCATCCCGCCATTCGAGAAGGCGTGGGATACCGTTGGCGATCCTCATCTCATCGTGATTGGGCCGTATCGAATGGGTGTGGAGATCCGCCCCGAGACGCAGGGGTCTCGCCTTCGCGTGTTCATCGATTTCGACTTTCCCGGCGGGCTCGTGACGTACTGGCTCGGGCGGTTATTCGGTCGCCTCTACGCAAAGTGGTGTGTGCGTCAGATGCTCCAAGGGGTCGTCAGGCACTTCGAGGCGTCAGCCGCGTCCGCGGCGTAGGCAGAGATCGGGCGGCGCGAGCTCTGACGGCTGCGCGGGAATATTCCGCACAGACAGAGCGAAATCTCCCAGGCTTCACCCGCGCTCGTCATCGATACCGCGCTATCGATGAGCGTTTCTGCTGGCGCTCTTCTTGCCCATCGGATCTGTCGAGCATCATCGTGTTTCGAATCGCCGCACTTTCGCTCGCGTTGACCTTCGGCGTCGCTCCCCATGCGACGCTGCTGTGCGGTATCTGGTGTCATCCCAGTGAAGCGACTGATGTCTGCCACCCTCACCAGCCGACGCCATCGGCCATCGTCAGCGGTGAGACCACCTGCACCGACGTAATGGCGGACGCTTCTACGTTCATTCGAGCAGATGGGTGGACCGCAGCCGCATCCGAACCAGGGCTATCTGTTGTCGTTCGCCACTCTCCGTTTGGGTTAATGCCGACGGACGCGCGCACCATCGACAGCTGGGAGCGTGTCCGGGCGATCGACGCACGACCGATCAACACCGTTCTCCGAATCTGACCTCCAGCCGTGTGCCGGTCTTCGTGATCGGAAGCCACGGCCACCTCGAATCACGGGTTCCCTGCGGGTGTCGATCGCGCGGGGCGACACGAACGCAATTTCATGGTGACTGAGGTCACAGAACGGTTGGTCTGTCATGAGAACGAATTCGATTCATCTCTTCGCTGGTGCCGCGTTAGCGTTGGCCACGTTCGTCAGCACTGCGACGGCGCAAACCACTGCATCCCCGATTCTGAACAGACTGGAAGTTCAGAAACTGGTGGCCAGCGACGATCCGGCGGACAACGCGCGGTTGAGCGCGCACTTCGCCGCGCTGGCCGATCGCTATGCGCGTGAAGCATCGCGCCACGACGCGATGGCGAACGCGTTCATCGCCGCACCCACTCGACGAACGCCCACGAACACGGCAGCCGATCATTGCAAGCGGCTGGCGACGCTGAACAGACAATCTGCGGACCTCTTGCGCGAGCTCGCCGGTTACCACGAGAAGCGTGTCACCGGCGCGGCGGCGGCGGTGCCGAAAGGCACGACCCGATTCCGCGGCGGGGCTGGTGCGCCAGAGCCGTCTGACGACGAGCTCAACGCGCTCGCAGCTCGCGCCACTACACCGGCCGATCACCACGCGCTCGAGGAGTACTTCCAAGGCGCGGCCAAGCGATATCGCGAGGCCGTGAACGAACACACCGCGATGGCGCAAGCCTATCGAGGGACACGGATCGCGCAGGCTGCGGTCCACTGCGATCACCTCGTGAGCCTGTCGCGAGACGAGGCGAAGGAAGCGGCGGCAGCCGCGGAGATGCACAAGCAGCTCGCCACCGTCGCCCGGTAGTGCAGGCGGAGTCGGGTCGGTGGCACACCGGCCCGACTCCCTCGGGCCTGGTTTGACAGCGCGCGTAAAGCGGACGAACATTGAGAGAGGCATGGTGAGACACGCGACCCGTCGTCGATTCGTCGCGACAGCTGTCGCCGTGCTGTTCGCGGCGATGCCTGCTGCGATCTGTCTCGCGGCGGCGGCCTCGACGAGGGCCGAGCAGGCACCCTGCGCCACGATGGCCGATGGCGGCGGCTCTTCCCTTCAGCAGAACTGTTGTGCGGTCGATGCGCCGAACTCGAGCGCAATCCTGTCGCTTGCACTCCAGTCCTTCACTGCAGCTCCAATTTCAATTCAGTCTCATGTCGTCGGCATCGATTTCAACGATGCACCGCCTGGTTTACCGAATCTCGATTCGATTGCGCTAGATCCGCCGCGTCATCCGACCTATCTGCTTCTTTCCGTCTTCCGCATCTAAGTCCTTCGCCGTTTCTTTGCAGCAGTAGCGCGACGCATCGCGGTCGCGGTGTGCGTGCGCTCTCGGCTCCATTCATCAACCGGCGAGCTTCAATGATGCGAAGACTCTTCACGATCGGCGTTCTCTTCGGCGCGCTCACAATCGCAAGACCGACTCTGGCGCAATCGCCCGACCACCTGCACGGGCTGACGGCACGAGTCCACGACGGTCCATCGTTATCGCTCCAGGCCGCGATCGACGAAGCGTTGACCAGGAACTCCACGCTCATCGCCCTGCGGAAGCAATACGAGGCAGTGCGTCAGCGGCCGGCGCAGCAGCGCTACCTGCAACCGCCGACCCTCGAGACGCAGATCTGGCAATGGCCAGTGACGACGGTGAACCCGCTGAACACGAACATGTACATGTTCACGATTCAGCAGGGGCTGCCGGGCCGCGGCAAGCGCGAGCTTCGCGCCGCTGTGGCCGAAAAAGATACCGAACTCGCCTCGGCGGAGCTCGCCGTTCGAGCCCGAGATGTCGTGAAGGAGGTGACGCGCTGGTACGCCAACCTGGTCGTGGCCCGCCGCGCCATCGACATCCATCTTCAGAGTGTCGAGCTGTTACGCCAGTTCGCCGACGCATCGACGATCAAGTACGCCGCCGGCCGCAGCTCGCAACAGGACGTCCTGAAGGCGATCGCGGAGATGTCCAGGCTTCACGAGGACCTCGTGATGCACGAGGAAAGCGCCGCAACCGCCGCCGCACAGCTGAACACCCTGCTCGATCGCGAACCTGATACGCCAATCGGCGCGCTCGACGAGCCTCGCGAGACCGTGTCATTGCCTCCATCGGCGGAGTTGCAACGCCTGGCGCTCGATCGCCACCCGGAACTGCGCGCGGCACAACTCGGCGTCGACCGCACGAAAGCATCTCTGAGCGTGATCAACCGCGACTACAAGCCGGATTTCTTCGTCGGCGGTGGCTACATGCTGATGCCGCGAGAGGCTGGCGCCTGGACGGCGTCAGTCGGAATGACGTGGCCCAACGCGCCGTGGTCGAGAGGCGCACTGGATGCCAAGCAGGCCGAAGCGAGGGCTGAAATAGATGCCGCGGCGGCCAGAGTCCATGACGTCGAGCGGCAGATCCGACTGAGTGTGCACGAGGCGTACGTCCGTGCGATCGCCGCCGGGCAGCGCGCGTCGCTGCTTCGCACGACGGTCGTACCGCAGTCCGCGCAGACGCTCGAAATCTCGCGGATCGGGTATCAAAGCGACCGCGTCGATTTTCTGTCGCTCGTCGACAACCAGCGCACGCTGCTCGACGCGCAGCTGAACTACTTCCGGGCACTGAGCGACCGCGAGCTCGCCCTGGCCGATCTGTCACGCGCAGTCGGGACCGACATTCTCACAGCGCCCGCCGATTCGCCGGCCAGCGAGGTGAAGTAGCCATGACCGTCACTGCTCGAGCGATCGGCATCGGCGTCGCGATCGCGCTGGTCGCGGCCGTGGTCATCAGCGTCGTGGCGCTTCGTGCGCGATTGTGGCCGCCAGAGGATCGGGCATCGTTGGCACCCGCGCCGAACGCGACGACGACACCGCCCGTCGACGCGGCGGCCGCCGCCGTTCCACGTGGCGACGTCATCATCGAGCCACAACGGCAGCAGCTGATTGGCGTGAAGCTCGCCACGGCGACGCACGAGTCGATGGCAGGCGTGATACGCACGACTGGCGTTGTGCGCTACGACGAGAGGCGGCAAGCCGATGTCAACGTGAAGCTGGACGGATGGATCCGACAGCTGTTCGTCGACTACACCGGACAGTTCGTCGAAAAAGGCCAGCCGCTCTTCTCGCTCTACAGCCCCGATCTCCTGGTCGCGCAGAACGAGTACCTGCTCGCGCTCAAGACGCGGGATCAGCTCAAGGAGTCAGCCATTGCCGACGCTCGCGAGTATGCCGGTCGCGTCGTCGACGCGGCCCGCCAGCGACTGGCGCGGTGGGACCTCCAGGCTGACGACATCGCAACCATCGAAGAATCCCGGCAGCCGCGGGACGCGGTGACGTTCCGCTCCCCCATGTCGGGGTACGTGCTCGAGAAGCAGGTCGTGCAAGGCATGCACGTCACCCCGGGCCAATCGCTCTACACGATCGCCGACCTGTCGGTCGTCTGGGTGGAAGCGGATGTCTACGAACGAGAGATCGCGCAAGTACGCGTCGGACAACGCGCGACGGTCACGCTCGATGCGTATCCGGGCGAATCGTTCGACGGACGCGCGATCTATGTCTACCCGTTCGTGCAGGACAACACCCGCACGGTGAAGGTTCGGTTCCAGTTCGCCAACGCCCGTGGGCGCTTCAAGCCGGGCATGTTCGCCAACGTCGAGCTCCAAGGCACCGGGGGCATGGGCCTCATGGTGCCCGCGAACGCGGTGCTCAATTCTGGCAGGGACCAGGTGGTGTTCGTTGCGCAGGGCGACGGCTACTTCACGCCGCGCACCGTGAAGATTGGGCGGAATCTCGGAGATCGGATCGAAGTCGTCGACGGCGTCAAGGAAGGCGAGCAGGTTGCGACCGGCGCGACGTTCTTCCTGGACTCCGAAAGCCAACTCCGCGCCGGGCTGCAGAACTACGAGACAGCAACACCCGCGCAAGGCGGCCCTCCCGCAGGCGGCCCGGCGCTCGACATCGCGTTCCGCACACAACCCGATCCGCCGAAGACCGGTGAGAGTCTGCTCGAAGTCGCCGTCAAGGACGCCAAGGGACAACCCGTCGCCGACGCCGACGTGTCAGTGCAGTTCTTCATGCCGGCGATGCCGACGATGAACATGCCGGCGATGCGGAACGAGACGAAGCTGCCGCACGTCGGCGGCGGCGTGTACCGCGGACCAGGGCAAGTGATGATGGCCGGCCGTTGGGATGTGACGGTGTCGGTCGCGAAGGGCGGGCAACAACTCGGGCGGAAGCAAGTCGCCGTGGTGGCGAGATAACTGGAGGAGAAGACCGATGTTCGACAGCAACACGCAGAGAGTGTCCAACACGCGCATGTTCGCCATCGTTGCAGGAATGGCGATCGCAGTCATGACGACCGTGCCGCTTCGCGTGACCGCAGCAGTGCAGGCGGCGCGCGATCAGAAGGCGACGGTCGACATCATGCTCACCAGCAAGCCGAGCCCACCCAAGACGGGCGAGAACACCTTCGAAGTGATGGTGAAGGACGCCGCTGGAAAGCCGATCACGGATGCTGAAGTCACCGCGATGTTCGTCATGGCCGCCACAAAGACTATGCCGGAGATGAAGAACAACGTGACGTTGAAGCACACGAAGGAGGGCTCGTACACCGGGTCGGGACAAGTGGCGATGGCAGGCAACTGGGACGTGACTGTCACGGTGAAGCGCGCCGGCAAGGAGCTCGGTAGCAAGAAGTTCCCGATTACGGCGAAGTGATGGGGATGGTCAAGCTAAAGCCGGACACTACACCGGCGTGCGTAGTGTCCGGCTTTAGCCGGACCTCGAGAGCAAACACATGATCAGCCGAATCATCGATTGGTGTGCGGGCAATCGGTTCCTCGTGTTCACCGGCACGGCGGTGCTCACGCTGTGGGGCATCTGGGCGATGACGGCCACGCCGCTCGATGCGGTGCCCGACATCTCCGACGTGCAGGTGATCGTCTCGACGGAATGGATGGGCCGTAGCCCGGACATCATCGAGGACCAGATCACGTATCCGATCGTCACGGCTCTCCTCTCAGCGCCGCGCGTGCGAACGGTTCGGGGATTCACCGATTTCGGGATCTCGTACGTCTACGTCATCTTCGAGGACGGCACGGACATCTACTGGGCCCGGAGCCGCGTGGTCGAGTATCTGCAGGGCATTCGGGGCCGATTGCCGGAAGGCAGCAATCCGACGATCGGCCCCGACGCCACCGGTGTCGGCTGGGTGTTCCAGTATGCGCTCGTCGACGAATCCGGCGAGCAGAATCTTGCCGAGCTGCGGGGCGTGCAGGACTGGTTCCTGCGCTATGCCTTGGCATCCGTGGAAGGCGTCGCCGAGGTGGCGAGCATCGGCGGTTTCGTCAAGCAGTATCAGGTCAATCTGGATCCCAACAAGCTCGCCGCGTACGACAAGTCCGTGAAGGATGTTGTGCAGGCGATTCGGGCCAGCAACAACGAGGTCGAGGGCCGGCTGCTTGAGTTCTCCGGCCGTGAGTACATGGTCCGAGGCCGAGGATATCTGACGTCGCTCGAAGACATTGCCGACGTCTCGCTCGGTGCGACCGAACGGGGCACTCCGGTTCGAGTGGGCGACGTGGCCAATGTCGTCTTGGGGCCAGACCTCCGCCGCGGCGTCGCGGAACTCGACGGCAAGGGTGAAGTCGTTGGCGGGATCGTCGTCATGCGATTTGGCGAAAATGCGCTTCGCGTCATCGATCGCGTGAAGGCCAAGCTCGCAGAAGTGCAACGAGCCTTGCCGCAAGGGGTTCGCATCATTCCAACGTACGACCGGTCTGGGCTGATCCACGAGTCGATTGCGACCCTGCGCCGCACCCTCATCGAGGAAGCGATCGTGGTCTCGCTCGTCATCCTGGTCTTCTTGTTCCACTTCAGATCGGCATTGGTACCAATCCTCGCGTTGCCGATTGCCGTCGTCGCGTCGTTCATTCCGATGTACTACCTCGACGTCAACTCCAACATCATGTCGCTCGGCGGCCTTGCGCTCGCGATTGGCGTACTGGTTGATGCCTCGATCGTCATGGTCGAAAACGCCTACCGCCACGTCTCGGAGCCAGACGAAGCGATCGCGTACGAGGACCAGCCGCGGGTGATCATCGGTGCAGCCAAACAGGTCGCGCGGGCCATCTTCTTCTCTCTGACCATCATCGTCGTGTCGTTCGGGCCGGTCTTCCTGCTCGAGGCGCAGGAGGGCCGCATGTTCCGGCCGCTGGCGTTCACAAAGACGTCGGCGATGGTGCTGGCGTCGCTGCTCTCCATCACGCTTGTGCCAGTGTTGATGACGATCTTCATTCGGGGGCGGCGGCTAAAGCCCGAATCGGTCAACCCGGTCTCACGGTTCTTCACCTGGTTGTACGAGCCGATTCTCCGTGCCGCGCTGCGCTTCAAGTGGACGGCACTGATCGTCAACTTCGCCGTCGTGCCGCTCACGATCCCGCTGCTGTTCGTGATCGGCAGCGAATTCATGCCACCGTTGTACGAGGGCTCAATGCTCTACATGCCGACGTCACCGCCAGGCATGTCGATTACCGAGGCGACGCGGCTCCTGCAGGTGCAAGACAAGCTGCTGCGCAGGGTGCCGGAAGTCGAGCAGGTGTTTGGCACGGTCGGACGAGGCACCACACCCACTGACAACACGCCGATGGGCATGGTCAACACCATCGTCGTGTTGAAGCCCCGCGATCAGTGGCGGGCTGGCCTGACGTTCGACAGTCTTCAGGCCGATATGGATGCGTCACTGCAGTTTCCAGGATTTCCAAATGTCTGGACGCAGCCGATCCGCAATCGTCTGGACATGCTGCTCACCGGTATCAAGACACCCGTCGGCATCAAGATCTTCGGCTCCGATCTCGACACCATCCAGAGTCTCGGACAACAGATCGAACGGATTCTGCAGCAGGTACCGGGCACGCGGAGCGTCTATGCCGAACGCGTTTCGCAAGGCTACTTTACCGATATTCGGATCAATCGCCAGGCGATCGCGAGGCATGGACTCACGATCGAAGGCGTCCAGGACGTGATTCAGTCGGCGCTCGGTGGCGAAAACGTGACGCAGACGGTTGAGGGCCGCGAGCGGTATCCGGTCAACGTCCGGTACGCGCGTGAGTTTCGCGAGAGCATTCCGGCGCTCGAGCGCGTGCTGGTGAAGACGCCGATGGGCGCGACGATTCCGCTCGGTCAACTCGCGGAGATCTCGCTTACGACCGGCCCGGCGATGGTACGCGATGAAGACGCGCAGTTGGCCGGCTATGTCTATGTGGACACGGTCACCAGTGACATCGGCGGCTACGTCGATGCTGCAAAAGCCGCTATCGCGCAGGGGTTGCAGCTGCCGACTGGGTACACGCTCCAGTGGACTGGTCAGTATGAGTTCCAGGTGCGGGCACGCGAGCGGCTCAAAATTCTCGTTCCGCTCGTGTTCTTCATCATCTTCGTGCTGCTGTACATGACGTTCCACTCGGCCTCCGAAGCGACGATCGTCATGCTCTCGGTTGTCTATGCGATGACGGGCGGCGTCATCCTGCAGTGGCTGCTCGGCTACAACTTCTCCGTCGCGGTGTGGGTCGGCTACATCGCGCTGTACGGAGTGGCCGTGCAAACGGGTGTCGTGATGGTCGTCTATCTGCATGAGGCGCTCGACAGGCAATTGCGGCATGGCGGGGAGATCACGGCAGCCGACGTCTTGAAGGCGACGGTCGACGGCTCGGTTTTGCGGCTGCGTCCCAAGCTGATGACCGTCACGGTGGTCATGGCCAGCCTCGTGCCGATCATGTGGAGCACCGGTGTCGGGTCGGACGTGATGAAGCCGATCGCCGCACCAATCATCGGCGGCATGATCACGTCGACGATTCACGTGCTGGTGATCACCCCGGTCATCTTCTACATCATGAAGATGCGCGCGTTGCGACGAGGACGATTGACATTGTCTGGCCTATCGGCGTAGCCGCGTCCGTGGTCTCAGGCCAACGCTTCGTCGCCTGGCGGACGGCGACGTACCAACCAGTCGTGCACCTGCAGGTAGAACGTCGGCAGCACGAGCAGTGTGAACACCGTGGACGTGAGCAGACCGCCGATCATCACGATCGCGAGGGGCCGCTCGATTTCGGTCCCGTGCAGCCGCAACACGAGCAACGGTAGCAGGCCAAGCGTTGCGGTCCCTGCGGTCATCAACTTCGGCCGCACGCGTCCGATGCTGGCCTCCCGGACGGCTTCCCGCAACGAGTGGCCGTCCGCGAGGAGTCCGCGGGTTTGCGTCACAAGGACCAGACTGTTCTGAACTGCGATGCCAAATAGCCCGATCAGTCCGACGAGCGACGAGACATTCCACGTCTCACCTGCAATGAGCAGCGCGAGAATCCCGCCGACGAATGCAACCGGGACGGTGCCCAGAATCATGATCGCCTCGACTGCAGACCCGAGGGCGATCAGCAGCAGGATGAAGACACCAAACAGCGCCGCCCCAATGGCGACGGTCAGCGAACGTGAGGCGCGCACCTGACTTTCGACTCGACCGCCGATGTCGAAGAAATAGCCGGCGGGCAGCTCTAGCTGATTCGTCAGGATTTCTCGGACGTCGGCGGCAGTGCCGCTGAGATCACGTCCATTGACCGACGCTTCCACCGCAATCCGCCGCGTTCCGGCTTCACGGCGAATCGCGGCAGGACCGAAGGTCTGTGAGACGTCGGAAAGCTGACCGAGCGGGATTTTCCTGCCGTCATGGCCGTCAATCAGCAATGTACGTATGGCTTCGAGACTATCGCGGCGGTCGTCCCGCAGGCGTACCACCAGATCGAACCGCCGCTGGCCAACCCAGATTTGTGATGCTTCCTCGCCCACCAGACCAACCCTGACCGCGCGGACGACATCACCCGGCGCTAGGCCAACTCGCGCAGTCGCTTCGCGGTTCACAGCAATTTGCAGCTGGGGCAGTCCGGTGAGCTGCTCGGTTCGGAGATCGGCAATGCCTGAGACGCCTCTGATGAGCGCTTCCGCGCGCTCCGCCAAACGAGCCAGTTCATCGAGGTCGGGCCCGAAGACACGTACAGAGAGATCTGCCGGCGTGCCACCCAGTCCTTCGTCGATCCGCATCCCCAGCGGTGTGGTGAACAGGATTGAGACACCAGGCATGCCTTCGAGACGCTCGCGCATGTCGCTCTCGATCGCCTCGAGCTCGCGTGAGCGATTGGATTTGAGCACGACGAGCACATCGGACAGGGTGTGCGGCATCGGATCCTCGGTCCGCTCCGCGCGCCCTGTCCTTCGAACCACGTCTTCGACCTCGGGCACTTGTCGCAGTTCGTCTTCCACGCGATGGTTCAGCCGATCGACTTCATCAAGTGCCGCTTCCGCCGGCAGCATGGTTTGCAACAGGAACGCGCCTTCGTCGAGCTGCGGCATGAAATCGCTACCGATGCGCAGGCCCAGGACGATGCTCGGGATGACGACGAGAAGGGTCACGAGGCCAACCAGCCTGGGATGACTCAGGCATCGGTCGAGTAATGGTGCGTACCACTGCTTGACCTTCCGAAGGAGGACGACGTCTTCATCTGCCCCGGAGCGTGATGACTTCAGCATGAGCGCAGCAGCGACGGGCACGAGCGTGAGCGCCAGTATCAAGGCCGCTACCATTGCCGCAATCACCGCGGCGGCTAGAGGCTGATACATGCGCCCTTCGATACCGGTCATGCCAAACAGCGGCAGGAAGACGACGATCACGATGAGCGTGGCGAAGGCGATGGGACGAGAGACCTCCGCGGCTGCCGACAGGGCACGCACTGGCCGTTCGCTGGCTTTGCCTGCGCTGCTCAACCGATGGAGGATGTTCTCCACCATGATGATTGCCGCGTCCACCAGTAGGCCGACCGCTATGGCGAGCCCGCCCAACGTCATCGTGTTGAGGCCAACTCCAAGTGGTCTCAGGAGCAAGCCGCCGAGCGCGATCGACAGGGGAATCGTGAGCGTGACGATCAGCGCGGCGCGGACATTCCCTATCAGCAACACGATGACCAGGACGACGAAGACGCCACCGAGCATCACCGCGCGGCCGACACCGCCGAGAGCGGACGAGACGAGTTGCGACTGGTCGTAGACGACTCGCAGCTGCACGCCGTTCGGGAGCGTGCGACGAATATCGTCGATCGCCCGGCGAATGCCGGCCGCGACGGTCACGGTGTCCGCCCCGAACTGTTTGATGATCCGAGCGCTGACGACCTCTCCTTTCAACCGGTGTGCGATACCTCTCCGGATTGCCGCGGCCTCGCGGATATCGGCGACGTCACCGAGGAGTACCGGCACATCGCCGAGCGTCGTCACGACCGTTCGGCGCAGGTCGTCCACGGTGTGCGCACGGCCGAGCGCGCGGACGGTCCACTCGATCGAGCCCTGAGCCACGATGCCGCCGGACGCGTTCAGGTTCGATTCCTCCACCGCGTGCATGACGTCATCCAGACTGACGCGCCGCGCCGACATCCGCTCGGGATCGAGCTGGACCTGGAATTGACGGAGATAGCCACCTAGGCGCTCGACGGCCGCCACGCCGGGAACCGCCAGCAGCCGATTGTTGACGTCGAACTCGGCGAGATCCCGCAGGGTCATGAGATCGGCCGCACCGGGCTCGGCTTCGAGCGTGAACTCGAAGATCTCGTTCAACCGTCCAGTCAGACTGGAGATCAGCGGAGGATCGGTCCCTGGCGGAAGTTGACCCGACACCTGCCCGACCCGTTCGGCGACGAATTGTCGTGACCGGTAGTAATCGGCGCTCGGGTCGAACTCGATCGTGACCTGCGCCACGCCAAGCTGCGAGTTGGAACGCACGCGCCGCACATCCGGCAGTCCAGCGAGGGCGACCTCCAATGGAATCGCAATGGCCGTTTCCAGTTCCTCGGCTCCCATCGCGGCGTTCTG
>Ga0209382_10008759_pt1 | contig 12728 bp, 16 predicted proteins | sample SoiMetdeltSBSDD5_FD_187599 | JGI IMG/M metagenome (GOLD analysis project Ga0209382, IMG submission 187599) | Bulk soil microbial communities from a Populus tree surrounding site in Tennessee, USA - Soil MetaG P. deltoides SBSDD5 (SPAdes) (version 2) | ecosystem: Environmental > Terrestrial >... | reverse complement strand
CCGATACGAAGGCATTCGCCCTGGCGCAGAAATATAACCGAATCGTAGGCCTCGCAGAGCCGCGCCGAGGATTCAACTAGCGTATCGAGGACCGTCTGAAGATCGAATGTCGAGCGGCTGATGACCTTGAGCACATCGGCGGTTGCGGTCTGCTGTTGCAGCGATTCACGCTGCTCGTTGAGCAGTCGCGTGTTCTCGATGGCGATGACGGCTTGCGCGGCGAAGGTCTCGACGAGTTCGATCTGCTTCTCGGTGAACGCCTCGACGAAGCCGCGCATCAACACCAGCACGCCGATCGGCTTCCCTTCGCGAAGCAACGGAACACCTAAGGTGGTGTGCGCGTTCTCAAAGCCGGGAACGTTCCTGAAATCGGGGTCGGCCTTGGTGTCTTCGATTTGAACAGCCTTACCCGCGCTGAGAACGCGGCCAACGACCGATCCTCGGTCCGGTTTGGCCGGAATTGGATGTTCGTTCATGTATTGGTTTTGTTCTGCCGTATAGCCGTGGTTTGCGACGTGATGGAAAAAACCATCCCTGTCGAGTCGGATTGACGCTCTATCGGCACGGCAGAGTCGCGCCGCCGACTCGACCAGCGTGTCGAACACGGCCTGTAGATCAAACGCCGAGCGACTGACGACCCGCAGCACCTCCGAAGTCGCTGCCTGCTGCTCCAGCGCCTCCTCTAGCTCGCGGGTACGTTGGTCGAGCTGCTCTTGGAGCTCGGCTTTGGGCGACGTTGCGGTCGACGCTTTGCGAGGCTTTGGCCTAGCCGCGCCCTGGCCCTTCACCGACTGTCCGGCATCACCACGTCGCTGCATGTCGCCCCCGGGCGGTTCACGACGACGCTTAATCCTAGGAAAATCCTCGCATTCGCGCCATGGGAGGATGTCCGCTTTGGGTCAAAAGCAGACATGTGCGGTGCACTCGCCTATATCCGCTTTACCCCCAAAAGCGACGTTGAATGCGTTCATTTCGAGTGTCCGCTATGGGCCAATAGTGAAGGGCAGGAAGACGATGAGTGCGGCGCAGGCTCGACGCTGGAGAGGGCGCGCCGATCTACCGAATGATCTACGCGTCCTCATCCGTCGCTGCAGGATCAAGGCCGTCTTCAATACATCGCGCGATCAGGGCGTCGAGCTGCGCGTTAGACAGGCGCTCCATAGCTATTCATTGTTCACTATTGTGCTCGTCAGTTTGTCCCAAAGCACCGGCACTGTAACGCGGCCTGTGTAGTCGGGCTCCGCTCTCGTATAAATTTCGTGAAGGAAACGGACCCCGAAGAGTGTATCAGGCACGACCCCCGGCCCGTCGGCAAAGGTCCAGCCGTTTTCCAACATGAGCCAGTGAACGACTGAAACCCCGATCATCTGCTCAAGCCGCTTGAGCTTGCGAAAGATCAGCGTCCGATGCGCCCAAGGACAGGCAAGCGAAACGTAAAGGTGGTACCGCCCGGGCTCCGCCTTAAACCCGCCCACACCACTTGGTCCGGGATTGCCGTCGTGAGTGACCCAGCTTCTAAAGACCGCTTTTCCACGAACGAAGGCTCCGCCCGTGCTTTTGGTGTCGTACCACTGATCTACCCAGACGCCGTCGACGAGCAGACCCACGGCAGAGCCTCCGTGACCGACGCTTCACTTCGAGGCAGCGCCAGTCGATTGCTTCGCAACGTCCTGAGCTTTTTGAAAACTCTCGATTACCGCCGCATAGTTCGGCGCAACTAACGCGTACAGCTTTGCAAGTTCACCGGCCTCTGGACGGTTCCATGTGCGATGCATTTCGGACAACACAGCATTCGTGGATGTCGGAATTACGCCAGCTTGGGTGAAGCGGGCGACTGTGGTGCGTGACGCCATCTCGCTTGGATCGCCTGACGCATCGGTCACGGCGTAGACTTTGAACCCAGCCGCTTTTGCATCTAATGCCGGGAACATTACGCAGACACTCGTCCAGACACCGGCCATGAAAAAAGGTCCAGCACCCGACCGGCGGCATCGTCGGGGAAATCCTGGTTAAGGAAGGAAGCCACGTCGAAGCCGGCCAGATCGTCATGCGGCTCGACGACACGGTGACGCGGGCGACGCTCGGCATGGTGCAATCCCAGCTCGACGAGTTGAAGGCGCGGGAGGCGCGGCTCCTCGCCGAGCGGGAAGGCGACGAAACACTAACGTTTGCGGTCGAGCTCGTAAGCAGGAGCCAAGACGCGGGGGTTGCGGCCGCGATTACGGGAGAAAAAAGACTGTTTGAGTCGCGCAAGCAGGTGCGAACTGGCCAGCGCGCCCAGTTGCGTGAACGGATATCCCAGTCCAATGAAGAAATTACCGGTCTCATTGCGCAGCAGGAGGCCAAAGAGAGGGAAATCAAGTTTGTCGCCGAGGAACTCGTCGGCGTTTCCCACCTCTACAAGCAGAATCTGATCAGCATCCAGCGCATCATGGCTTTAAAGCGTGATCAGGCACGGCTCGAAGGCGAGCGCGGCCAATTGATCGCAGGGATTGCGCGAGCACGGGCCAAGATCACCGAGACTGAGTTGCAGATTTTTCAACTCGACGACGACTTCATAAGCCAAGTCTTAAAGGACCTGCGCGAAGCGCAAGGAAAAATCGCAGAACTCAGTGAGCGTAAAACCGCAGCGCAAGATCAACTCAAGCGCATCGACATCCGCGCACCACAAAGCGGCATCGTCAATCAGCTCTCAGTTCATACGGTGGGCGGCGTCATCAACAGTGGCGAGACCGTCATGCAGATCATCCCAGTAACCGACAAGCTCTTGGTCGAGGCCAAGGTTGCGCCGCAGGACATTGACCAGGTCGCCCCGAACGCAATGACGACCGTCCGCATCATGGCCGGAAATCAGCGAACCATCACCGACATGGTCGGTGAGGTCACGCATATTGGTGCGGACCTGACGCGGGAAAAGGAGCAGCCCAATCGGGCCTACTACCTCGTTCGTGCATCGATCCAGGAGGACCAACTCCAGCACCTCGAAAGTCTCAAGCTTGTTCCCGGCATGCCCGCGGAGATTTTCATCCAAACCCACCAACGGACGCCATTGCAATACCTCCTGAAACCGCTGCGAGAACAGATTTCCCGCACGTTCCGGGAGCGCTGAGATTTTGGTTGGTTGCTGTTAAATTAGATGCCCTCGATGAGCGCTTAACCTCATGTGCGCTGCTACCAGATCAGCGGCCGCGAGGCTGCATGCAAATCTTGCTGCCGATCAGATGGCGCCGCTAAATTCCAGCCCGTGACCGATGTGACAGGTTTTTTGGTGATCCCTCTCACGCGCGCGCGCGCAGCGTCGATAAGCAAAGTAAGTGTCACATGTGTCACGGCCCCGTATTTCATTGGGGTTTGGCGCGAGTAAACAGTTACGATACGTCCGCTAATGACCAAAGGGAACATTGAGCACTGTGTTAGCGGATCGCGGTCACGGCGGCGACCCTCGCTTGGGTGTCACTTCCAACACCCCATACGGAGTAACGTGATTAAACTTCTTTGTGCAGTTGTTACTTGCCGCCTTGTCGTCGCAGGTGACTAAACACTTTTCATTCTTGGCGTCGCATTTTGTTGTGCACACACTTTGACTGCATTGCGCGTCTTTTGGGGGCACTGCCGAGGTAACTGGCTTAGCCCAGGTTGCTAATGAAAAGCAGCCCAGCGTCGCGAGTGCCACCATCAGCGTAATAGATTTGAGCATTTCTCTCCCCCGATGAGTTCATCCTGATAATCGGTAGGCATATTTGCAGCGGGGGCGATGTGATGGCGGTCACAAAAAGCATGATTCAGTGTGTGTCGTGCTGTCGCGGTAAGGACGACGTACGAAAAAAATTGGCCCGGCGAGGGCCGGGCGTTAGTCCGAATGCAAGGATGATGCAGGCAAATTGTGCATCTGGTCTGACGCGCCACCAAGGGCAAAGCGAGTTCCTCCACAGCAATCCACAGCCATCAGCACGCAGCTCGCTGACGATTTTTTAATCACTCTCGACGCATAACCCCGCGTCGTCCATGTGGCCTCGGACGCGCAACACCCGGCCGGCGAGGGCCTCCGTCGCAAAGAGCTTCGCCGGTCGGGACCAGCGCATCTTCAAAGGTTGCAGGCGCGTCGTTTGAACACGCGCGCGGTCGGGCCACTCGGAAAATTCTCGCCACCCTTAACAAATCGTTTCAATCCATGAACCGGCGGTCGAACACCTAAACGAAGGTTTTCATAAGATCTGCATCCTGGTCGGAGTGGGCTGGTAAGTCTGGCGAATATGTCGGCAGCCAAAAACGGTTCTCTCGGAACCTCGAAGCCCGAGGATTTTTGCCACACCGCCACCGCCAGCTCGGTAGAGGCTTCCACGGCATTAGGCTAGACCTTATCGCACGGCGCATGACCCCAGCGCAGATTGGCGAAGCGCAGAGACTCTCCCCGGAGTGGAAGCCAAGACGCAGTCGCCTTCTGTCCGCTAAAGGTTATCCGTGGACATTCGTCCAGATCAGCTTCCAGACACGACGGCAACGAAAGCCGTCACAATTCTAGCCAGTATGCCCATCATCGTTTGGTCAACTCGTTCAGGCGCTATGACCACCAAACCAATAAACGCAACAGCCACACCGGAGCCGAGCCAAAATAGAGCGGCTTCTGATATCGCGAGCATGTCACCCCCAATATTACGGGCATTACGTACGTCCGCCCGCACGTAACGTAACCAGTACGTAGCCGTAACGTAACGACCAAATATGGGATGAAGAAAATTAGCGAGGACCAGTGGCGAATTTACAACAAGAACAACTTAGGGAAGGTGACACGATGTCACCGACCGATTCATTTCACCGCCCCTATCAATGCCTTCACCGCACACCGCCAGCGCGGGATCACAGATCGCCACATGCCGCGCCGCCGCGATGAACAGCATGATTATATTCGTTGGTGCTTTGCGCCACTGCTGAGGTATTCGCGGCGCAATTTTCCGGCACGTTGATACTGCCCAAATAAAATCGGCGGCCAAACAAGGGGCCGCCGCGATGGTGAAAGGCGGCGACCCCCGGCCACCAACTGGGGGGCTTCCCCTGGGGGAGGAACCAGTCGATGACACCACGTCAACAAAGACCACCAACACGGCGTTCATTCCTAATGCTGACTCGTGACTGGCTCGAAACACAATCCACACAATCCACAGGGTAAGGTGCGGAACATTTATTGAGGGATTAAGTTTCCTGTTGCCCACCGAAGGATTGCGGCTGATGGCCAGTCTGCGCCTTTGGGCGGCACCCCGCCCCGACCTAGAGCCGAAGGTTCAGGTTCGGGGAGCCAACGGGTACCGCTATTGACGATCATGAACGCCAATGGCGGGGCCGATGCTGTCATAAACGGCGGCTCGAAACCGTTTGATGGTGCGCAGACGTGATCCGTGAGGATCGCGCCGCGTGGCCCGAGAGTTCGGCAGAACTTTCGAGTCAATGTTAAGTCAAGATCAATATTGCCGCGCGCCTCCGGGCATCGCGGCAATATCAAGGCCCTGACCTGACAGGGAGGCGAGGATCGTTCACGCGATCCTCGCTTCTTCGTTTTGTTATACGCCAGATTTGCGAGCATGAAGCAACTCAACAATAGTTGCTCGCAAATTGGCAGCTCTGGTCATATACACATGTTACAACGTGTGCGTAATTACGCGGCAGGCTATTAAACGCGTCTGCTGCTTTCATTCATCCGTGTCACGGAACAAATTAATTCTGAAAATTGGAAAGAGATTGAACTTGATTGCTGGGGCCGGTTGAGGGCAGCTACCGGGAAAAACTGGTGACTGTTGTGTACGGGAGCGCGATCAAAACAGGGACGGCCCTTATCGCCCCTTTACGATCGGACCACCAAATTCGCGGGCAAAGTCGCGGGCGGTGATCAAACTGGAAAAGCACCATCGGACGTAGAAGCGGCCACTCTTATCGTGCCAGCCGTGACCGCGCATTGCTTCGATGCCTCTTGCAGAGTGCCACTCGTATATATCGTCTAGCTTCTTACCAAAGCCGCCTAACGGCACGATCATTTCTACGATGTGCGGGAAGGCCTTTTCGATCTCCTTGGAATCGGTGCGGCCTTTGTAACGGGACATAGCACCTCCTTGTGCCCCGCTTGAAAGAGTCACTCAGCACGGCCTTACAGTCTGTGTTGCAAATCACATCTGTCGCCACCCACACCGTAACGCCGCGGGCGGCCGTGTTCCATCTGTTGCCGGGAGCGCACACCTTAGCAAAAAATTGACTGTATTTAATTTCAGAGGATGACTGTTCATGCGGCTCGTTTAAGCTCGCGTTATGGCGGTGCGGTTCATAATAGTTGTTCTTTGTGTGGGCGCATTAGTCTTTGCTGCTATTTACAAATCGTTTGTTGCGGCGGCGCCGCAATCACCAAGTCTATTCGTAGTAAGGTAGTCGCCATCAGAACGTTCCATCAAACGCGTTCGCGTGGCTGCGCCTGCCTTAACTATAATCCAGTTTTTCGAGGGACCTGAGCGATACGGCACAGGATCGGCTCGCATAAGAAGTTTTCGTCCGCTGAGCGTTTCATTATTGAACCAACCACCAGCCGACAAGCAGACTCAGCGCGAGCACAATGAGCACGCTGCGGCCGTTCCTCATTTGCGCGTTGTGGCCCATTGGTCTGGTCCGTCGAAGGCGTCGATAGAAGTCAAAAATCCGAAGGCACCCACTGCAACTCGGACTGTAGATTGGAACGTTTTAGACTCTTGTTTCACCCCGCCGTGTCCCACGTCGGGCCGTTCCACATCCCATCGTGAGCGGCATTTTTCTAGACTCCGTCATCGCTCAACGTTTTTTGGCGCTTAAAATATGCGGTGCTCCACCCAATTTGCCAGCACACATTAACTAGTTCCCATCCATCATGACCCCAATCGTTCAAGGTTTTTTCTACCTGATCGGGCTTATTTATATGAAGCCGGACTACCAGATACTCCCACATCACTGCCTCCAATCACTTCCGAACGCCAGCAAAGATGAGGGCACACAATTTGCCGGCGGGGGAAGTTGGATGAAGGAAGTTCACAATAGCGACTTTACTGTTTTGGAGACGGTTGGCTGTGACGGCCATCACATTTCACCGACCCCGCCAGCAACTGGAAAGGGAGTCCCGAGTTGCTGGCGAGGCCATGAAGGCACCCCCCGATAACCTTCACGCAACTAGAGTCCGGGAATCGGAAACAGTTGGCTGTGACTACTATCACAATAGGGCCGACATTGGCCCAAGGTCCAACTTAAAACCTTTGCCCTGTCTGGTAACCAAACAAGAGCAGTATGTATCCCTTCACTAAACTTAGGCCCGTAACGGGGTGACGTTGCGGGCCTTTTGTTATGCTGCGAACATGCCGGGTTCGGACATTGTTTGCGATGACGTCGGTGCGTACCATTCTCGTCATTTTTATCGTTTTTTCGACAGCCGCCGCGCTAGCCGAACAAGGGCAGGATAGACCGGACAGTAAGTGTGAAAGAACAAACAAAACCAATACTAAGATGGGCGGCAGCTGCGGTTTCGTCTGCAAAGACTTAGTAATCACGACCGCAACCGGCGAGGCCAAGGCCTCGGGCTTCCAATACGTCTGCTCTCGACGCACCACCACACCGAGCGCGGTCCGAGAGAGGGAAACTCCGATTAGGCGCTAGAGCACGGAGCCTATAAGCGTAACCGACCGACAGCACAAAGAAGGCGACTGCAGGGAAATGCTTCAAGTGATTTGCAAGCTTGGGCTGGATTGTCTCAAAGAAACTGAACGCCCTATCGCTCCGGTCCGTCGAGAACGTGGATAAAGTTCAAGAATCCGAACGCTCCGGCTGCGACGCAGGTGATTGACGGGACGTTTTAAGGCGGGATGTAATGGGCCATGACTGAAGGCGCTAGAAACGCGGCATTGCTTTTGTCTTGCTGTACCAATGACCGGGAGACCAAGATACTGCTTGCATTCCTGATACAGACGTCGAGCAGACACCTACTACAGACACCGACGGGAATATCTTTGCCTGCCGACAATACGGCTTCTACCCCGGCACCGAGTGCATGAAATATGTTGGATCCAAACGATCAATTTTTCCCAGCCCGTCGCCACGCTAACCGAGACTGTCCGCCTTATCGCTCCGGTCCGTCGAGAACATGGATGAAAGTCAAAAATCCGAAAGCGCCTGCGGCGACTCGCGCTGCTGATGGAACTTTCCAGTGAGCCATATGGAAGATTTTAAAAAGCAGGGGCTGATAGTTGCCGCGCCGCGGCTATCGCAGAATAGTGATCAATTATTCATTTGTGCGGAAATGAGCGGGATGCAAAAATCGGGGCCGCTCTCGTCCCCAAAGAGAGCGCGGCCCCGATCTCATCCGTCCCCAAACGTCCCCGAAGATCGGGGCCGCCATTCCTGCAATGAATTGTGACATTCGCTGGGCGGAGTCCAACTCGTAAGCGAATTATTTCCAGCTTGCGAGCAGGCGGATTTTCAAATTGGGAAAGCAAACATGTGCGGGCGCTTCACCAATCGACTGACTTGGCGCGAAATTGTCGCGCTATACCGGTTGGCCGTGCCAGCAACGCCCGAGCGCAATTTGCCAGCGCGCTACAATATCTGCCCCACCGACGCCATCGACGTTGTGATTGAGCGCGGTGGGCAAGTCGACTTGGTGCCAATGCGCTGGGGGCTCATCCCTTCATGGTGGACGAAGACTGCCAAAGAGGTCCCGGCCACCTTTAATGCGCGGGCCGAGACATTGGCAGTAAAGCCAATGTTTCGTGACGCATTCAGGCGCAATCGCTGCCTGATTCCGGCTTCCGGTTATTATGAGTGGCTAAAAACGCCCACCGGCAAGCAACCTTACTATTACGCGGCGCGGGATGGGACTCCGCTGACCATGGCCGGTCTGTGGGATGAATGGAAAGACATAGAAACTGGCATGAATGTGCTTAGTTGCACCATGATTGTCACGAACGCCAACTCGTTGGCGGGCAAGGTACATGACCGTATGCCGGTGCTGTTGCAACTGGAGGACTTTCCCCGCTGGCTGGCGGGCAGTAACGCCACTGAAATGCTGAAGCCCGCCCCTGATGACTATTTGGAGGTATGGCCTGTGTCGCGGCGAGTGAATAGTTCACGTGCACCAAACGACGATCCAACTTTGGTCGAGAAGATTGCTGCGTAGTATTTGAAACAAGCTGTCGGAAGATGACTCCTCTATAACGCGCTTGGGACCGCTGAAGTAAGGTCACGTACAGTAACCATCATCTTTCTCTATGGGAGGGAACTAAGATGTCTTACGCAGTAGTGACGGCAGTGATCTTTGCGTTCGTGGCGATCATGCATGGTTGGAGGATTTATAAGCAATGGGAAGTTCAGATCGGACCCCATTTTGTGTCCATGACGGTTTCGTGGGTCGGCCTTGTTGTTGCGGCCCTACTAGCGATTTGGGGTTTCTTGCTGATCCGCTAGCGCGCGAGCGAAATGTCTTCGACTCCGAACAAGTGCCTCCATGGGATGCGCAAAGGCTCGAAGCATTGGAAGGAACGGATGCAGTCACGCGCGCGATGTCCGCTTTACCCGCAATAGCGGAAGTACCGATCGGATGGCGTGGACCGCCGCGATTCAAACTGACTTGCGCGAGACGTTTGGTGGCATCCGCCACAGTAAAGACTATCGGCCCACTTATGCCCTTGTTGAAGTCGCCGAGAAGCGCGCCATCATCAAAATAAACGATTGTCGGGCCGCTCAAACCCGGTCGCGTCATCGACTTCAATGAACAGATGATGCGCTATTTCGATCCAACCCTTCAACGCGGAATTGTGAACGTTACGCCGTTGCCCGGCGATGGTTGGGAAACGGACCCAATTAGTGGGTGAAGAAAATAAGGAAAGAACCGAGTCCACGCGTGAGTCGTCGAAAAAATTCTGTGGTTTAAGGCGGTCGTGCCGAAGCCTAGGCAGTATCTGGTGAACAAATTTGGAACCTCGTGCGCACGCAGCCGGATGCGCGACATGCCGGCGGTGCCAGGCCTGCGATCAGGCTGCAGCCGCGATGGCGTCCGTGAGAGCGGGCAGTAATGCCACTGCGCGTGCGATGTGCCCTAAGGGCAACAATGAAGAAAATTCACAACAGCAAGTACTTTGACTGCTCGACACCGATTAGAGGTCCGCCCAGTATTTCAGACGGCGGTCTCCAGCAAGGCCTTTGCTAGTTCAGCACATGGGAAACCCGCCGCTCTGAGGTTGGACGGGGAGCCGTGCCAACGGCGCTAGGTCCAATTCTGGCCGTATACATCCAAGGGTGTGCCATGGCTAAACCAACTGTCATTCTGATCGGTGCCGACAAGGGTGGCGTCGGCAAGACTACCATCGCCCGTACTTTGCTTGACTATTTCGGCGCCCGTCATGTACCGACCCGGGCCTTCGACACTGAATGGCCACGCGGCACGCTCAAGCGCTTCAATCCCGACGTCACCGAAATCGTGGATGTCGCGTCGGTTTCCGACCAGATGAAGATTTTCGACACGGTGAGCAGTGTCGACGCCAAGGTAACGGTGATCGACGTGCGCGCGGGTCTGTTATCCTCCACGCTGCAGGCGTTGAGGAACATCGGCTTTATCGAGTTAGGGAAGACGGGGCAGATTACCCTCGCCATGTTCCATATCCTCGGTCCCTCCATCGCCTCGCTCGAAGAAATCGAGGAAACCGCCCACTTCGTGGGGGACGCCAACTACTTCCTGGTCAAGAACCACATCAACGAAACCTCGTTCTTCGAGTGGAATCCGGCGACCTGCAAATCATATTTCAAGAGAATTAAGGGCGCCGAAGAAATCACCATTCCAAAGCTCAACGAGATGACTTGCGAGCAGGTGGAAGTGGCGGGCGTTCCCTATGTCTCGTTCGTAGCCAACAAGAATGCCAAAGGCGAGACGGCCAATTATTCATTCGTGCTGCGTGGTTACGTCCGCCACTGGCTGGGGCGAGTCTGGCAGGAATTCGACCGGGTCAAGCTGCTCGACTTGGTCTCACCGAAGCCAGAAAAGAACATCCACCAGATCGCCGGCTAGCCGAGTGGCGAAGTGAGCCGATGCCTGAGTAGCATCCAGTAGATTAATGTCGATCCGTAATTCCATCGCCATCGTCGCATCCCCGCGTCCGCGCGTCGGCAAGACCCTGCTCGCGCGGGTCCTCACTGACTTTCATTTGTACGAAGGCAGATCAGTAGCTGCTTTCGACCTCAATGCCGCCGGCGAGGGCACGCTGGCGCAGTTCCTGCCCGAGCACGTCACCCGTTCGTCGATCGATGACCTCGAAGGGCAGATGGCGCTGTTCGACCGCCTGATCGCCGAAGATGGCGCCATCAAGATTATCGATGTTGGCCGAGCATCGTTTGAACCCTTCTTCACGCTGGCCAGTCAGTTCGGCTTTGCCGAAGAAGCGCGTCGCCAAGAGATTGTACCAGTGCTGCTGTACCTGATGACGCCGGACCGCACATCAGTCGAGGCCTATCGCAACCTATGCGGCCGGTTGCCTGAGGCGGTGCTGGCACCAGTGCATAATGAAGTATTCGGTGTCGCCCAACACGGAAATAAATACGCGCCGATAGGTAGCGGTACTGTGATCATACGGTTTCCACTACTTGCGTCGAACGTACGCAAATACGTTGAGAGGCCACCCTTCTCGTTCGCAAACTCCGAGAGTGCCGCCGTGCTCGATGCGGATGACTATATCGAGTTGCAGCACTGGTTGCGGCGGATTTATCGCGAGTTCCGAGAACTCGATCAGCGCATTTTGCTGACTGACCTGAACTCTGATGCGGCGCGCACCGTGACGAAGCGTTGAATGTCGAGGGAACAAGGGAGCGGCCTGATCGCCAGATTGAAAGGACAAGACTGAAACTGTGGCCGAGACCGTTGGGCAAGGCCCGCTTGCTCGGCAGCCGCAATTCTTGCCGGCGATTGCTTGAAAAAGAAAATCGGCGCGACAGATCGCAGACGCCGCCGCCAATATCGGGCGTGGGAAAATGGTTAAGAAAACCCGTTAACCAAAATGGTTAAATAGTTATTTGCATCGCAGGAAGGGTGATAAAATCGGGGTCGCTCTCGATCCCTAAGAGAGCACGGCCCCGATCTCACCCCGTCCCTTATCCCCAGAGGTCGGGGCCACCATTTCTACAATCAATCGCGACCATACGGCGGTTGAAAAGCGGTTAGCCTAAGTAAAGTCTTGTTGGTTGTTGTGGCGGGTCGGGTTCAGGTACTCGCGGCTGTGACCGCCATCACAAAAAATACAAATGAAGCGCCCCACCTCAACTCCAGCAAATCGACGGAACGTTTTAAAAAGCGTTTTTTTGTGATGGCCAACACAGCGTGGCCCGACTTTTGTGATGGCCAGCACTGCCGAGCGGGATCGGTGCGCCTATTATTAGAATTGTTAGAGCTAAGGATTCCCGGTCCAATCCCGGGACAACAGGAGTAAGTGAGATGCCGAACCGCTGTTGGATTCAGGTGCTGCCATTTGCGATCTTGTTTGCACTGCCAGCAACCACCTCGCACACCCAAGAAGCTATCGGTAAAGCCACTTCGGTAAGACCGCAGGCTGAAGGCAGCCAGGGCGGGACGCGCACGCTTTCAGGAGGTGCCGACGTTTATTCGAAGGAGACAGTCCGTACCGGTGATACGGGTCAGGCGGATTTGCAATTTCGCGACCAAAGCAATCTGAGCGTGGGACCAAAATCGA
>Ga0209382_10008758_pt1 | contig 12729 bp, 8 predicted proteins | sample SoiMetdeltSBSDD5_FD_187599 | JGI IMG/M metagenome (GOLD analysis project Ga0209382, IMG submission 187599) | Bulk soil microbial communities from a Populus tree surrounding site in Tennessee, USA - Soil MetaG P. deltoides SBSDD5 (SPAdes) (version 2) | ecosystem: Environmental > Terrestrial >... | reverse complement strand
CACGAGGCGCCGTTCTACACGCTCGGCCCGCTGACGACGGACGTCGCGCCCGGCTACGACCACATCACCTCGGCGATCGGCGCCGCCATGATCGGCTGGTTCGGCACCGCGATGCTCTGCTATGTCACGCCGAAAGAGCACCTCGGCCTGCCCAACCGCAAGGACGTCAAGGACGGCGTCATCGCGTACAAGATCGCCGCGCACGCCGCGGACATCGCCAAAGGCCATCCGCGCGCACGCGAGTGGGACGACGCCATCTCCAAGGCGCGCTTCGAGTTCCGGTGGGAGGACCAGTTCAACCTCTCGCTCGATCCAGAGACCGCACGGGAGTTCCATGACGAGACGCTGCCCGCCGAGGGGGCCAAGATCGCCCACTTCTGCTCGATGTGCGGCCCGAAGTTCTGCTCGATGAAGATCACCCAGGAGGTTCGCGAATACGCGGCTCAGCAGGGCGTGGCCGCCGAGACGGTGGCGCTCGCGCAGGGGCTGCGGGAAAAGGCGGACGAGTTCCGAAAGGGCGGGAGCGAGATCTACCGCAAGGCGTGATCGACCACGGCCGTTTTCAGCTGGCCAAGGTCGAATGGCTTGCGGAGGATCGTGAACCCGAGCCGCCGGGCCACGGGACCGATGTCGGCGCCGGACGATGTCAGCATGACGACCCGTAGCGCCGCGTCGCGCTCCCGCGCCCGCTCGACCAGGTCGACGCCGTTCATTCGCAGCATCCGGCCGTCCGTGACGAGCACGTCGTAGGCGCCGCGTTCAAGCCGCTCCAGTCCATCGACCGGATCGGTCACGGCGTCGGCCTCGCAACCCCAGTACGTGAGCACATCGCAGAGCAGCATCCGCAGATGCGGATGGTCGTCGACGACGAGCACACGCAGCACGCGATGCGGGCGCTTACGACGTTGGGATGCGGACACGAGTGGGCCGAACACGACCCCGCGAAATTAGCTTCCGGAATTGCGCTCATCAATCACGGATTTCGCCGCGCCAGACGCGGGATTCGGACGCAGATCGCCGTTTGCGCCGCCATCGGCGTGACGAATCGCGTCGCGTGCGCACCGGGCCGCACAAGACGCGGTAGCCGCGTCGACATCCCTCGCGAAGCCGCATCCATCCGGTCGAATTTCACGTTGTGGATGGCGGTGGATACGTGGATGGCGCACGTCCACCGCCGTGGCGCGCCGTGCCCTCCGCGCTAAGTCCGCGACGACCCGATACAAACGCGCGGCGACGATTAGGCTTGGAAGCAGGCCGTGCACGCCACATATGATGGCTGATATGGCCAACGAGCCGATCGCCAGCCCGTTCAGCCGCCCGCCCGCACCGCCAAAATCCTTCGCGCAACCCGTATCGAGGACGAGCTCGCGCGCAATCAGGGCGCCGAAGCCGGCCGGACCGGTGGAAGTCGGCGAGAACCTGCCGCTGGGTTTCATGGCAGGCCTCGCCGCAGCCGCTGTCGGCGCAGGCCTCTGGGCGCTGATCACGATCGTCATCAACTATCAGATCGGCTGGATGGCGATCGGCGTCGGCTTTCTCGTGGGCGGGGCGGTGCGCGTGGCGGGGAAGGGATCGCAGAAGATCTTCGGAATCGTGGGCGCCGCGCTCGCGCTCGGCGGAATCGCCGCCGGCAACCTGCTCGCCGTCGTCATCGTCGCCGCGCGCCACTTCGACCTGCCCGCGCTCCAGGTCTTCGCGCGGCTGACGCCCGACGTCGTCGTGAGCCTGATGGAGCAGACGTTCAAGCCCATCGACGTGCTGTTTTACCTGTTCGCGCTCGTCGAGGGCTATCGCTTCTCGATCGTCGGCCGCGGCTGAGCTACGCGGCTTCGCCGCGACGCCGCGTACGAGAGACGGACAGCTTCTTGACCGCTTCGCACAGGCGCTCCAGGTTGAGCGGCTTCCCCATGTACGCGTCCGAGCCCAGCTTGAGGAGCTGCATCGGGCTGTAGAACTCGTCGTACGCGGTGATCGCCAGCACCGGGATTCGCCGCGTGGCGGCGTCCCCGTGGCTGCGCAGGGCGCGCAGGAACGTCAGGCCGTCCATCCGCGGCATCGCCAGATCGCAGACGATGACGTCGGGGCGCAGGAGGTTCTTGAGCTTGTCCAGCGCCGCGTAGGCGTCCTGACAGGCGCTCACGTCGGCTCCCGCGAAACGCAGCACCTCGACAAGGATCTGCCGGCCGTCCGGATCGTCTTCGATGACGAGGACTTTCACGCCAGAGAGGTCGGAGAGTCCCATCGCGGCAAGATCTTGCATGGTCGGCACCCGGTAGGGTTTACAGGCATACCGGATGCCACCGAGTCGGTACCGCGGACTAACCTCTTGGTTAGTTCTTTCCTCTAGTGTTGCTTATTTAGGCGGTGATCCGCTTTCGGCAACGGCGAAGATCGTTACTGTTGCGGGCGCATGCGGTGTCTGCCAGTAAATATTGGCGCTACCCGAGGTGACGGCAACATACTGCCTGCCACCGATTTCGTACGTGACGACGCCACCGTTCATCGCACCCCGAATATTGTGCCGGAAAAGCACCGTGCCATCCCGCGCGTCGAGAACCACGAAGTTCCCGTCGAGCTCACCGGTGAACAGCAAATCGGCTGACGTCGCTGTAACGCCGGCAAGCATCGGATGGCGTGATTCGTAACGCCAGCGTACGGCACCTGTCGTAGCGTCGACGGCCGTCAGCCAGCCGCGCGCCCGATCACGCGCATCCGGGATCCAGGCGCCGCCGAGATACTCCTGACCGACGATATGCACAGGAGTTTCGGACTTCTTGAAGAGACCACACCACTCAACTGCGGCTACGTAGAGCATATTGGTTCGCGGGTTGAAGGCCGGCCCGTTCCGCTGCACACCGCCCAGAGGCCCCGGGCAGACGTGAACGCCATCGACCGTGATTGGCACATCAGTGTTCTGACGACGGGTCACCGCGACCTCATAGAGATGCTCACGACTCTCCGTATCCAGGACACGCAGTAACCCCTCTTTGCCTACCACAGCGACGAGCAGCCGCCGTTTGCCCTTGACGTCGGCACTGAAGATGGGGCTGACCTGCGTGAGATCCCAGTCATGGGTGTCGTGTGGACTGGCCTGGTAATGCCACATCAGCTTGCCGGTACGAGCATCGAGAACAACAAGTGAGTTCGTATAGAGATTCGCACCCGGGCGAACGTCGCCATTGAAAGCGGGCGACGCATTGCCGACTGGGATGAAGACGAGCGCGCGATGCGGATCGAGGGAGAACGGCGTCCACACCGCGCCTCCGCCCGTCAACATCTCCGTAGAGCCCCATGTGTCCGCGCCAGCCTCGCCTGCCCGCGGCATCGTGTGAAATCGCCAGAGCGGTTCTCCGCTGTCGAGGCTGAACGCGCCGACCCACCCCCTAATCGGCACTTCATTGCCGGCAGGGCCAATGATGATGACATTTTCAAAAATGACAGGCGGCATCGTGAAAGTCTCACGCTGCGCCGGGTTCGCCGCAGCCCGTTCCCAGAGGAGCCTTCCTGTGTCCGCGTCGATCGCAATGAGATATCCATCACGGGTCCCGCGAATAACCTTCCCTGACTTTACGGCGACGCCTCCGTTGTGAGGCGCCAACTCACGGGCTTTCGCCTTCCAGTCGTGCCGCCAGCGCTCGCGGCACGTCACCGCGTCCAGAGCGATCGTCGCGTACGGACTAGTGACGTACATGACGCCCCGATACACCACGGGATTCGTGTGAAACGGATTTCGATCCCGGAGCCGATATACGCACGTGGGTTGCAATGATCGCGCGTTGTCGCGATTGATGCCCGTGGCGTCGACAAAGCGTTGTCCGCCATAGTCGTGGTTCGCATGCAGCCAATCGGTCGCATTAGAGGCGGCGGCATTCAGCTCAATTTGGGTCGGACCTTGCTGTCCGTGTGCCGGCACAAAGAGGGATGTCAGAAGCAGGCAGAAGATGACCAGCGCAGTTTGGTCGCGTTTACCGGTCAACGGGCTCGGGCCTACTTCTTGAACGCCTGCTCGAAGACGCCGTCCCAGTCCTCGGGCGGCGGCGTTTTTCGGTAGATATCGCAGCGTTCGGCCATCGTGCGCGCTGGCCCCTCGTCGGGCCAGAGTGTGAAGGCCTGCTGGAACTGCGCAAGGGCATCGTCCCAAAGCTTTTGCCGATACGCCTCAAGTCCGGCCGCGTAGAATTCGAGCGCCTTCTCCTGCTCGAGGCTTCGCAGCATCCCGGGCTTCGCCACGAGCTCATAGACGCGGACCGGCTGTACCCGACCGAGCACCCGCACCATGTCGACTTCGCGCAGCACGAATGCGCCCTCGACGAGCCGTGCCGTGTTCTCGCCGATCAGGATCTCGGTGCGATACACCTTGTTGAGACCTTCGAGTCGTGACGCCAGATTGACCTGGTCGCCTAGCGTGCCGTAGGCGAAGCGGTACTTCGAGCCGAGGTTGCCGACGAGCATCGGACCGGAGTTGACTCCGGTCCGGGCCCGGAGCTTGGGACGGCCGATGTTTTGCCACTCCACGACGAGCTCGTGGCGCTTGTCGCGCATGGCGAGCGCCGCGGCGCACGCGCGCTCGGCATGGTCGGCCTGCTCGAGCGGCGCACCGAAGATCGCCATCAGCTCGTCGCCGACGTACTCCTTCAGCGTGCCGCGATGGACGAAGACCTGCTCGGTCATCCGGTTGTAGTACTCGCCGAGCATGTCGGCCATCTCGTGGGGCGTGTATCGCTCGGAGTAGCTGGTGAAGCCTTCGAGGTCGCTGAACAAGACGGTCAGCGTCTTCACCTCACCGCCCAGCTTCAAGCGCGCCGGGTCCTTCAGCATCTCTTCGACGACGAGCGGCGCGACGTAGTGGCGGAAGGTCTCCTTGACTTGCTTGCGCTGGCGTTGCTCGGTCACGTAGTAATACGCGGTCAGCGCCGTGTACGAGATGACCAGCGCCAGCAACGGATACACGACGTTCAGCCACACGTGCGAGACCACGAAGAGCGTGCGAGCCAGCAGGATATAGAGCGCAAAGAGGCTCGCCGCAAAGACGAGCCCTCTGATTGGGCTCAGCCGGGGCAGCGCAACGCCGACGAGCGCGCCGAGAACGACGATGGCGGACAGATCGAAGACCCTCGACCACTCCGGCCGCGCCATGTAGCTCTGCGTGAGGATGTTGTCGATGACCGACGCATGAACTTCCGTGCCCGGATACAGCGGACTGAACGGCGTGTTCCGCAGATCGTACGTCCCGAACGCGGTCGCTCCGACGAGCACGATGCGGTCCTTGAAGGTGCCCGGCGGCACCTGCCCCTTGAGAATGTCCGTGATGGAAACGTGCGTGAACGTCTTCGGAGGGCCGGGGTAGTTGATGAGCAGCAGCCCCGAGTCGTCGGTGGCAATGAACCGGTCGCCCATCTGGACGCCTTCGACACCGTGGCGTCCCGCGACCACCGTGAGGCGCGGTCGGCCGAGATAGTGCCAGACAGATGCGACCGCGAGCGGTGGATAGAGATCCTCGCCCGACTGGATCATGAGCGGCATGGAGCGCAACACGCCGTCTTTGTCGCTCTGGAGACTGAAATAGCCGGACGCCGCGGCGGCCTCACTGAAGATGTCGAGATTGCTCTGCGGCGCGTAGGCCTTGATGTACGGGACACTGTCAGGCGCGGTTCCATGATAGGCGACCAACGGATACTTCGACGATGCGAGCCGCTTGAGCCGGCGCTCGATGTCGGCGGGCTCGAGACGATAGTCGAGCGTGGCCTCGCTCATGTGGAAGAAATAGCCGAGAACGACCGCGGCCGAGGAGCGCTTGATCGCCGTGGCCAGGGCGAGGTCGTTGTCGGCGTGTCGACGCCCTTCGCTCAGAAAGTCCGTCAGCCGCCGATCGCGGATGTCGAGTTTGTCGATTCGTTTCGAAAGCTGGTCGATCAAGGCCAGGTTCGAATTTTCGTCCGGCTCCGAGAACGCAATATCGAACCCGATCACCCGGGCGCCATCGCGTGAAAGCGCATCGATGAGCGCGGCGATCTTCGAGCGGGGCCACGGGAATCGGCCTTCGACCTCGATGCTCTTTTCGTCGATGGCGGCGATGACGACGGCGGGCGTCACCGCCCGCCGTCCGCGTGACAGGAAGCGCAGGTCGTACGTCTTCAGCTCGATGAGGTCCAGGATCGGCGTGCCCCAGACGTAGAGCAACACCACGAGCAGGATCGCGACAATTGTCAGCGACGCGGGGTTGACGCCGAGCCGAGACCACCGCGGAAAGCGCATGCCTTAAGCTTACTGCCGGGACAGCTCCTCCTCGATCACGCGGACGAAGGCCTCCAGCGGCTGCGCGCCGGTCACCAGCCTGCCGTTGATGAAGAACGCGGGCGTGCCGTTGATCCCAAGCTTGGCGCCTTCCTCGTAATCCTGCTGCACGGCAGCTCGATGGGTACCCGCGGACGCACACTGCTCGAACTTCGGCACGTCGAGGCCGGTCTGCTCCGCATAGCGCCGCAGGTCCGCCGGCGCGGCGCTCGGCGGCCCAGCGAACAGTACGTCGTGATACTCCCAGAACTTGCCCTGATCTTTCGCGCATCGCGCGGCTTCAGCCGCCTGGCGTGCTTGCGGGTGTAACCCATCAACCGGGAAGTCACGAAACGCGTGCCGGACCTTGCCGGGATACTTGTCGAGGATCTGCTTCACCGTGCCTTGCGCGCGCTTGCAGAACGGACAGTGGAAGTCGGAGAACTCCACGAGCGTCACCGGGGCGTTTTCGGCACCCCGGACCGGCGCACCGTCGACTGAAACGCTCGCGCGATAGACGGGCGGAGACTTGAGATGAACGGTGACTTTCGCTCGGTCACGCAGCGACTGAACAAAGCGCGCCTGCTGCTCCGCGAGCTTCTGTTGTTGCAGGTGCGTTCGGATGGTCTGACGGGCTGTGGCCTCGTCGCCGCGCATTCGGCTCTTGTTCGCCCCGTAGAAAGCGTCGACCTCTTGCTCCGTCACGACACCGACCTTTGGCGTAACCTCGGCGTCCAGGAGAGCCGCGACCGAAATCCCGCGCTTGGCCGCCTCCTGGAGGAGCAGGCGCTGGCCGATGAGACCCTCCAGCTCTCGCTGCTTCAGCGCATAGATCTGCTCTTGCAGCTGGCTGAGCTTCGCCCCGAGATTGGCTTCGACCTCCCTCGCCGTGATCGTCTCGCCATTCACGTCCGCGAGCGGCTCGGTGGCCGGTGTCTGGGCGCCCGACGGCGGTACTGCAGACATGACGGCGATGACGACGCCGACTGCAACCAGACATCGAAACATCATGTGACACACTCTCACTTTCCTCCCGCTTCCAGGTGTCGCTTCGGTTCTTCGAGGAGAGGGCTGGCGCCGCGGAGCAGCGTCCGGCACGTATGCGCCAGGCGCCAGCCCTTCGCTACATCGACCGACTAGTCCGAGCAAGTGTTAAAGCTAGTCTCACCAGAGCAGCAACCGAAAAGGTCGCTAGTGGCGCAGGTGACATCGCACTGGTACCTCTGATTGGACGGCGTTAAGTCGGGGTTCTCCCCGGTGGGCGGAGGAATGAATTTAAGCTTGTTCGGGTTGATCGTGCAGTGCTGCGTGAAGGCGCAGACCGACGACTCGGGGTCACAGTCGGATGTGGACTGTGCCGAAGCGCCTTGCAGAAGAAGATCGGAGGAGAATGCCTCAACGACTACCCGCGTTTCCATCTCGATCGGCGTGGCATCACGGCACACTGATGGTCCTATCGTGTCTTGGGCGGCGTTACAGCAGTCCTGAGGGCATACCACCGGCAGGAGAACAACCTCTTGCGTGCAGGAGCCATGATGTTCGTGCCCTTTGCCGACACCAGGCCCGGGATTGATGTCCTTGTTGTGCTTCGGATCACACGTCGGATCCCTGAAACGCTCCTCATAGCGCACCTGTTGGTGGCAGGCGACCTTGACAATTCCATTATTCAGAGTCTCGCAGAAGGCAACGTTGTCGGTGCCAACAGCTTCCGTATTGACGACGTTGCACAACCCAAACGAGCTTCCACCTTTGCTGGCAATCGAACAATCCTGATTGAACTTGACGATCGCCTCGACGCCCTTCGGTGCCCAAGCGCAACAGATGCTCGATCCACCAACCCTCGCCCACGAGAGGCATGACTGCGCGTCGGCAGTCCCTCCGTAGAGGACGACGGCACTCATCAAAGCGATGAAACCGATCAACACTCGCTTACCCATCTTGCTTCCTTTCCCTTCTGGCGCGACCAACAGCTTTTACGCTTGTGTCCGTCGTTGTGACGGAGTTCCTGCTCTCTGCGTTCCTGCTCTCTATGGGAGCGCCACGGTGAACCTTGCGTAGACGAACCGCTCGGGCTGGATCGTCGGGTTCTTCAAGTCCCGCTCGAAGAACTTGAACTCGGTATCGAACAGATTCGTCACACCGACGGCCACGATCCCATACCGCTTCGGCAGACGGTAGCTGATCTCGGGATCGAAGAGCCAGAAATCGGTCCGACCCGATCGCGACCCCGAGAGCTCATCCAGCTGCACGTGCTGCACCACGTACGTCGCGCGGGCGTGGGCGCTGAAACCCGACGGATGGAAGAAGTGCACGCCGAGCGGTACGCGCTGAGTATCGACCCGTGCCGGGTTGTCGTGATGCCCCGGGCTCTTGAAGCGCTCGAACTGGAACTCCGAGCTGAGCGCGATCCACGGGTGCGGTGTCCAGAACAGGTACGCGCGCGTCAGCTGCTCATCCGTGTCTTCGGTCTCGACCTTGCCAAATGGGCCGATGAACGGCACTTCGAGATCTCTCATCGAGAACTCGACACCGGCGAAAACATTGCGCCCGAACTTCTGGTCGACCGCGGCGCCGTAGCGCCAGCCGGTGGTGCCATTCAGATCATCGAAGAATTGATTGAATCCGGCGACTTGCGTCGGCTCGAGCGTCTGGTCGGTGATGAGCGTGCGCTTCATCATCCGGAAGGCCGCCAGACGAATCGTCGTATCGCGCAGCGGGTTCCATGTGACCCCGAACTTCGGGTTGATCTCTTCCTTGCCCGCAACGTCCTCGCTGTCACCTCGGGTGATGTCGCCGCTCAGCCCGAGCGTCAGCATGAGGCTGTCGATTGGCTTGATGTTGGCGTAGCTGTAGAGGTTGTAGTGACTGAGATTCAGGCGCGTCCGGCTCTCCGTGGTGAACACACCGAAGGGCGGGAAGTTGAGATCGAATCGGACATCCGCTCGTCCCACGATATCGAAGAAGCCCGCTCCCGTCGTGACGTCGACGTATTTGGACCGGAACAAATGCTGAGCCTCGGCACTGAACGCCTTTTCGGGCCGCTTGACGACGGACAAACTGCCGGGGAACACATCCGGGAGCCTATCCGGGTCGTTGAAGCGAACGTCGGCGTTCTGCCACATGAGCGACGCGAGGACGATCGAGTTCGGCGTAAACGCGTGCCGCCCGCCAACGCGGAAGGTGTTGCGCACCTCGCTGTTCCGCTCGGTGCGGAAGAAGTTCTCAGGGAAGAAGCGCTGAACGATGTCGCCCTTGTCGGTCCATCGATAGCGATACTCGGCCTGCAGGCTGGTCTCAGGCGTGAGCTCGAATTGCACGAAGACGTTCGCGATCTGATCCCGAATATCGGCGTTCGGTCGAAAGCCGTTCGTCGTGAAGTCGCTGTATCCGAGGCTAGCCGCAAACTTGCCGTAGATCCCAGCCAAGACCGCCTCGCCGGCCCATGTACCGTTTTCTCCGCCAAGGCCCGAGATCTGCGCCGCGATGCCATTCCGATTGAACATCGGATTGAATTCGTTGAACGACGTCGCGCCCGGCCCGCCGGCGCTGATCAGGAAGAGGTTGCTCTCCGCCAGACGCGGCTGGATCGGCGTCATGTTGAGCGGCTGCAGCAGCTGGGACTGGAGCAGCTCACTGACCCTGGCGATTTCGTGTCGCGGCAAGACGGCATACGAGTCGGCCAACAGCCGGTGCGAGGAGAAATTGGTCGGGTCGGTGTTGACCGACTTCCAGCCCTCGACAAGCGCCAGCTGCTGGAAGCCGAGATCGCTATAAATGCGGCCCAGGGCCGCACTGCGCGACGCCTCGTCTGCATCCAGCAACAGGCGTGACCGGTACACCGCCCGGTTGTCGTTCAGCTCGATGGCGCGCTGCATGTCGTGCAGCGCCTCGACCGGCCGGTTGGTCGTCTGCTTGGCGACGGCGTCGTAGAAGTACGGCGTCGGATCGTTGGGATCGAGCTGCTTGGCGACCTCGTACTCGCGCTCGTCCAGACCCGTGCGCTTCTCCTCGTAGTACGTCTTGCCGAGATAGCTGCGCACGAGGGCGTTGTTCGGATCGAGGCTCGCCGCGGCTTCGATCTCGCGGCCGCCGCGATTGACGTGGCCCTCGCGAATCTCGGCCAGACCGAGCCCGAGTCGCGGCAGCGGATCGGCGGAGTCCAGCGCGATGGCCTTGTTGAAGGCGTCCTTCGCGTCCTTGGTCTTGACGCGCATCAGGTAGGCGTAGCCGAGCACCGTCTGCGTGCGCGAGAGGTTCGGCTCGAGCGCGGCGGCCTTCTGCGCGGCCTCGAGCGCGCGCTTGAGCTCGCCGAACGATGCCCAGATCTCCGAGAGCCGCGCCCACGCCAGCGCGTTCTGCGGGTCGAGCTGGACGGCCTTCAGCAGGCTGGCGCGTCCGCCCTCGAGATCGAACCGTGCCTGCTGCGCATACGACAGCGCGACGTGTGCCGTCGCGGATTGCGGGTTGGCCTGAACGGCTCGGCGTGCCGTATCGAGAGCGCGGTCCCGGTCGCCCTGGACGATGGCGATGATCGTCTGCAGCGCGAGCGCGTTGCTGTCATTTGGCGCGATCTGAAGTGCGCGATTGATGTCCGCCGCTGCCTCGTCAACGCGGCCGACGGTGAGCAACAGATGCGCGCGGTACGCCAGGACGCGCGCATCAGACACGTTCGCCGGCACACCCGCGATCGCGTCGAAGGCCTGGCGGATATCCCCCGCACGATAGGCATCGACGGATTGGCGGACGGGTGACCCGGCCGGAAACTCGTCCGGTTTGAAATAGAGGACCGGCGGATAGTGCAGCGCCCAGTGCACCGCGTCGCGCGGCCGCGCCACCACGCGCAGCACCGGCGCCTTCCCCGACTCGGCGACTGCGGACTGCCCGCTGGTGAGCGTCAAGCTTCCGGAGGGATTCTGCGCGACGACAGTGCCCTCGAAGATCGTGAGCAGTGTCTGGTTCGGCTCGACGACGACGAGAAACTCGGTGCCTCGGACGCCGGCGATCGTGAACGGCGTCTGCACGTCGAGGCTCCGCGGGCCGCGGCTGAAGAAATGCGTCGCGCCGCGGAGCAGATTGACGACGCCGGTCCTACCATCCTTGACCGGCTCGACGGTGAGCTCGGTACTCGCGTTGAGACGGAGCACGGACTGATCGAGCAACTGGAGGTCCGCGCGGCTCTGTGCGCCCGTGCGGATCGTGTCGCCGGCCGAAAACGTGTCGTTGAGCCGGACCGGCTGCCAGGCAGCGGTCCCGGTACGGCGTACTTCGACGTTTCCCTGGACGGACACGGCTCTGGCGATACCGCTCGGCTGTTGAGGCTGCGCGAAAGATGTTGTGGCTGCGAACACAACCAAAAGCAAAAGCGTCGCGGCGCCCAACGCGAGTGCCAGCCGCAAACGAGGGAGCATCTACCGTAGCGTCCCAGCAGCGCTCTTCATTTAAATAAGGGCGCCTCGATATGAGCGTTTACGTCGGTCCGTGCCCTGTGCACGGGATGCTACAACCGCCGCGGGGCGGAGTATCGTCGGAGGGGGTCGCCGTGTCAACAAACTATAGGCGGCCGCCAATCCCTTTACGGCGCGTCAAAACAGACAAGCGTCAAGCCAGCGTCAAAATCCGCCTCCCTGGAGATCGTCCGTTCGCCTCGGCGGACGTGGCGTTCCTCCCGCCGGCCCCTACCTACGGCGAGAGGTGGAAGACCTTGCGCTGTCTCGGGAGTCGGTGCGCCGCGTGTGGACGGACCATTCGGTCGGCCTGCGCGACTGTGCGTTCCCGGTGCTCCGACATCGCAGCGGCTGTCCACGCGAGAACTGGCGCCGAACTCGTGCAACTCCACGTCCACATACGTTCGACCGCGTTCGCTCACGATGGAAGCGATACCTATGGGAGGGAAATCGCGGCGCTTTCGACCGATGGTCAGCCGTCAGATTGATCAGTGATAGTCATCGACGTGCATCAAAGTGGACTGTTCTTTAGGTTTTCTTTTTCAGTGTTGGGGAAACATTTAGGGAACCTATTGACGCAGAATTGACGTATCGGTAAATTCCTATGTTCGGCCCTTGACACTGTGCGCAGTTTTCCACAGACTCCCCGCCTGGTTGACCCAACCGTGCTCTTGACCCAACCGTGCTCTTGGCTCTGTGTCTGTCTCGTGACAGTGCGCAGCCGAAGAGGGTCCGCACAATCGAGGGGAGTGACATGCGGCGACTCGCCGGCGTCGTGTTCCGCGGCAAAAATGCTTCATCGTCGCCACGATGTCGTCGTCTTCAGGCCCCGTCCGACGCATTGGTGATAGCGATACCTGGATCACACATGCCGCCACGACACCGATCATTGACGTCGCAAACCGCGCCGGGCGATCGGAATCGCCCGGCGGAGAATATGGCCGTCTTCGACCGGCTTACCCGCCGTCATAACCATCCGCGACTCGGCGACCTCGCGCCAGACCCGGTCAGC
>Ga0209382_10008757_pt1 | contig 12730 bp, 9 predicted proteins | sample SoiMetdeltSBSDD5_FD_187599 | JGI IMG/M metagenome (GOLD analysis project Ga0209382, IMG submission 187599) | Bulk soil microbial communities from a Populus tree surrounding site in Tennessee, USA - Soil MetaG P. deltoides SBSDD5 (SPAdes) (version 2) | ecosystem: Environmental > Terrestrial >... | reverse complement strand
GTATTTCAGCGCATTCAGCCACTAGCGGCGATATCCGATATCGCAATGAACTTTGATAAACCCGACCATCCCCTGCCAACGGTTATGGCAGATCGCCTTCGCATCGACCGAGTAATCACCAACCTCATCGATAACGCGCTGAAATTCACATTACCTGATACGCATGTGGATCTGAGTGTGTGGCAAGATGGAGACTCGATATCTGTAGCGGTTGATGACGAAGGAGTGGGCATTCCGCCGGATCAGCGTGGACGTATCTTTGAGCGTTTCGCACAAGTTGAGGGTGGGCCGCAGGGTCGTCGCGGATTCGGCTTGGGATTAGCCTACTGCCGGTCGGCAATCACCGCACATGGTGGTAGGATATGGGTTGAAGATGCAGCAGGGAAAAATGGGATGCGCTTCGCGTTTGCGCTGCCAATCATTGCCCATTCATAAGCATTTAATCCCTCGGAAATAGGTACAATCTACTAGGTACTTTTATTGCAGGATTGAGAATTATTTTGTAGGAGTGACTAAACCATGCCCTCATTGTCACGACGAGATTTTCTGAAATCTGTTGCACTGGCAGGTGCTGGAATTGCAGCACAGGGATCGTTGCGGGGGCTAGCCCAACAAGGTATTCCACCCGCACCTGTTGTCGATCACTGGGATGGCTCGCCGCTAGGACGTATCTTATTCAATGTTCTGACAGAATACGTAGAGCCAAGCTGGAGGGCAAAAGGAACCGGCGTCCTCTATCGCTGGAACGATGTAATTCCTGTCAAAGCGGCAGTGGTGGGCGAGGGACTATATACATCTAATAATACGTGGCTTCAAACCGAAACGGGATATGTCTACTCCTCGTGGATACAACCTGTCAATAACATTGCATCGAATCCTGTCGTTCCAATCGGGGAAGGGGGAGCATGGGGCCAGATCACTGTACCAATGACGGATGCCCGATCAGGCTCATCTGATGACTCGCCCCGTCGCCAGACCATGTACTACAGCATGACTAATCGTATCACGGCGGTTGAAGGCAATTATTACAAGATGTCGGAAATTTACGGCTATGAATACTGGGTTAAGGCCGCCCATATCAGAATCATTTCACCAGATGAAGTGTCACCCATCTCACCGAATGTCCCTGCTGAGGCTAAGCGGATTGAAATCAGCGTTCACGATCAGTGGTTATTTGCCTACGAAGCTGATGTACAGGTATTTCAGGCGCGCATTTCGACAGGCAGGATCGAGCATCCCACCCCGATGGGTACGTGGCATGTACTGGATAAGCGCATCGGCCAACGGATGACGGGCGGTCAGGGCGATAACGCCTACAATCTCGCTGGGATTCCCTTCGTGGCCTACTTCAATTCGACTTGGGCAGCGACGCATGGATGCTATTGGCACAATGATTACGGTCGGCGGCACAGCAACGGGTGCGTCAACATGCTGCCCGAAGCCGCCAAATGGGTCTTCCGATGGACAACGCCATATGCCAATTACTTCGACTACCATACCTCGGCTGATCCGAAGAATGGACAGCCCGGCACTGAGATAAAAGTGCGTTACTAAAGTTGACAGTCAGGCTCCGCACGATATAATACGGGCCTGTCGCCGAGGTAGCTCAGTTGGTAGAGCATGCGACTGAAAATCGCAGGGTCGCCAGTTCAAGTCTGGCCCTCGGCACACCGTAAAAGCCGTCCATATTGGGCGGCTTTTCGCTTTCTATATGAGTTGCTGGTCAGTGAGTGCGCGCTATAATGCTCTCGGCGGATCAGAATGATCACCATTCCCACTATGCTATCCACCGAGAACATTAATGCATTTGCCAGCCAGCCAGCCGGACAATACTAAACGCCATAAGTTGATGTGGGGTCTCGCGGGTCTGTCCTTGGTTTGGGTTGTATTTAATTTGTCAACGCTCACTCGCTACCCGACAGTTACTTGTGACGAGGCGTTCTATGCACGAACGGCGCTAAATTATTTTCGAGGGGTCATGTCAGGCTCAGGTTGGCCGCATAGCGGGATCAATTTCTACTTCCTTTACGGGCGACTCTACTGGCTAATGCTTGGGGCCATGCTAACCTTCGCGACACATAGCATCTTTGCGGCCCGCCTAGTATCTCTCTTTGGGTGGGCCGTGCTCATTATCTTGACTTACATCTTAGGTCAGAAATACGTGTCGGTGAGTGTCGGTCGATGGGCAGCAGTGTTAATGGCGTGCGCCTGGGTTCCAATGTTCTCCGGCCATCTCACCCGTCCAGATATTTGGGCGGCAGCAGCTTCTATCTTAACTCTCATTGTCTACCGCTACGCTCTTTCTCCCGATGCTAAACGACGTTGGAGCATATTGCTAGGCATTGCTCTAGCTGTTGGGTTTCTGTTTCACCCAATAGACTTGCACATCACTATGTCTGTGCTGTTGCTGATTACTGTCGAGTTTCTTCTGCGCCGCAGATACGCTCGCTTCCTAACTGTAGTCGGTACATTTGCGGTTGCTATGCTTCTCATAGGCTGGATGAATCTAGGCATACGTGGCCCAGAAATCATCGGCAAGCTCATACTACATCCCCTTGCAACTCTCCAGGATTATAATTTGGCAGGCGCGCTTACTGGCGCACCAAAGAGTAGCCCTTTAGACGTACTGATCTTAGCAGGAGCTTCATTTGCGTCATTTTGGTGGCATTATTATGCGTGGTATGCACCCATAATATCCCTCCCACAGGGATTTTTATCTGTGGCAGGATTGGGATGTGGCCTGTTTGGACGGAATAGTTATCTTCGACGGCTTGCCATCGTGATTCTTGTCTCCTCAGGTACCTTTGCAATTGTGAACTTCGGATATACTCTGGCAGGATATGCACTTCAATGGATGCCAATATATTTTGTGCTTGGCGTATCAGCAACTGATCAATACCTCGATCCGATTCCTATTGCCGCATGGTCACAGATGCGATGGGTAGAACTTGCACTATCTTCGCTAGTGGCAGTATCTGTAGTTGGATCCATCCATCTTGGGCTGTTGAATCCTGCTGGCGACTATAAAAGCATTAGCGGTCGCTTGGGCAAAATCATACGGCCTCAAACCCGCGTGCTTGCAAGCTCAAATTGGTGGTTTGCACTTCCGAAGAATATCGAACTGATCGATGAAACATCGATAGTTCCCAAGTTCACCGGGTTGTGGTGGAATAGTGTGCCCGATGAAGAGGTTGGATCATTGACTCCAATACTACCAAACGGATCTTTGTTACCTGATCTACGGAGATTGTTCATGTCACAGGATGGGCCAGACTATGTCTTGAGTGACGGAGGATTCGCCTGTCTTACGATTGGCGGCGATTCTTCTGGCCCATTAACCTCTGAACTTGCCATGATCGTCAATGAGACATGTAGTCCTATAGATACGATTGAAACTCATAGCTACGGCACACTCGCTCTATACGACTGCCGTAGCAATTCAGCGAAATAATACAACGCTTGATCCAAGTGAATGTAAGATGGCGGTGAGGTTGACTAACAAACGCATACGAGTAGGACTTATCTTCGGCGGGCGGAGCGGTGAGCATGAAGTCTCGCTAAGGTCTGCGCGCTCCATCATGGACGCGATTGATAAAGATAAGTACGAGGTGCTCCCCATCGGGATCACGAAGCAAGGACGCTGGATTGCAGGTGGCGATCCTCTAGCGGCGCTTAAAGCAGGGCAGGAGACAACGCCTGCTGCCCTGCTTGGCGAACCCGGTGAGCGAACTATTATGGCGGTTGAACCCGCAGCCTCACAGCGTGGTTTGAGTCTGCGCGACATCGCCACCGTCGATGTCATTTTCCCAGCTTTGCATGGGCCGTATGGTGAAGACGGAACGATTCAAGGACTGCTCGAATTAGCAGATATTCCCTATGTCGGTGCTGGAGTCGCAGGATCATCTATAGGGATGGATAAGGCCCTGTTCAAGTCGATTATGCAGGCATGCGGCATTCCGATTTTGCCCTATATACTTGTGCTCCGCTCTGATTGGGAGGCTGACTCCGACGAGGTGTTAGCTCGTATCGAATCTCACTTGAAGTATCCCGTATTCGCTAAGCCCGCAAATTTGGGCAGCAGTGTTGGTGTTCATAAAGCGACAAATTCTGCGTCGTTGAGGCAGGCGCTCGATGATGCAGCCCGTTATGATCGCCGCCTACTGGTGGAACAGGGGATCATGGGGCGGGAGATCGAAGTCAGCGTGCTAGGCAATGAGGAGCCAATCGTATCCATCCCAGGCGAAGTGATCCCTAGTGATGAGTTCTATTCTTACGAGGACAAATATCTGCGTGACGAGGCACGCCTGGTGATTCCCGCTCCACTTGATCCAGCCCAGATTGCACAGATTCAGGAAAATGCGCTAGTGGCATTCAAGGCAATAGATTGCGCCGGACTCGCAAGATGCGACTTCTTTGTCGATAAAGAGTCCGGGACTGTCTGGATGAACGAGCTAAATACAATCCCTGGATTTACCTCAATCAGTATGTATCCTAAGCTATGGGAGGCGAGTGGAATTTCCTACAGCGATCTGATTGATCGACTCATCCAGCTTGCGCTGGAGCGCCATACTGATAAGCAGCGCAACAAAACCAGCTACGAGCCGGAGGGAGAGTGAATCAGCAAGTTCGGGCACGGCGAACTTCGCGACAGGCTCCCCAAGCGGTTCCCCGTAGGCGTGGTTCGCGCCAGCAGTCTTATGCTAGTGTTCGGCGGGCATTTCCCTGGCGGGTGGTGAGTTTCACGCTCATTCTTGTGCTTAGCGGCGTTCTGATCTTTCTGTTTACCAATGATCTTTTCGTCGTGCACGGTGCAGAAGTTGGCGGTGTCCGCTTCGTCCCGGTCGATGAAGTGTTCTCCGACAGCGAAGTCTCCGACCAGCGCATCGTGATGATCGATCCTCTTGCCGTACAAAGGAAGCTCGAATCGTCACCGAGTATTGAAGAGGCCGAAGTGATGCTTCAATGGCCCGCGACAGTGATTATCCGCGTCCGGGAGCGTGAGCCGGCCATCGTTTGGGAGCAGGGGGGAAAGAGATATTGGGTCGATCTCAACGGCCATCTCATGGTTGAGCGTCGCGACTTACCCAATCTCCTGCATGTGATTAACGAGGGTGAAGCCATCCCGTTTCAATGCCCCGGCCCAAGCTGTGAGAATCAGGATGCGATTACAATTGATCCAGAAGTGGTGCGTGGCGCCCAGCACCTCAAAACACTCCGCTCGAACATAGACGTGCTATACTATGATCCCGTTCGCGGATTGAGCTATCAAGATGGTCGTGGCTGGCGTGCTTACTTCGGCATTGGCGTGACAATGAACACCAAGTTAATTGTGTATGAGACTCTAGTGGCGACACTTGAGTCTCGTGGAGTTCATCCGGTTTACATTGATGTAAGCAATCCCGACGCGCCTTATTATCAGGTTGCACAATAACTTAGTCGCTTAGATCAAAACTACGGGAGCCAGATTGATTCGCATTGGCGCGATCCCCTCTGGCTCATCAGGATGACACCATTGAGCGCAGAACGCATCATAGTCGGATTGGACGTTGGGACAACGAAAGTCTGCACCCTAGTCGGGGAACTCGGTCAGGGCGGGAGGACCCGGATTATTGGCGTTGGCATTGAGCCTGCACAAGGAATGCATAAGGGGACGGTAGTAGATGTCTCATTGGCGACGGAAGCCGTCCGTGCATCCAAGCGCCAAGCCGAGCGCAGTTCCGGCTATGAGATTGGGCGTGCGTTTGTCAGTATCGCTGGCAAGCACATCGCATCAATTAATAGTCAGGGTGTCACTGGTTTGAACGCCGCGCGGGGCGTAGTGACTCAGGATGATATTGAACGGGCGTTAGAGGCGGCCCGTGCAATCAATTTGCCTCACAACCGCGAAGTGCTCCATGTAATTCCACGATCTTTTACACTCGACGGGCAGGAGGGAATTCAAAATCCGTTGGGTCTGCATGCCTACCGCCTTGAAGTTGAGGCGCACATTATTACGGCTGCCTCATCGTCAATGCGTAATCTGGAAAAGTGCGTCAACGATGCTGGGTTGGGAGTGGATCGGTTTGTGCTGAATCCCCTTGCAAGCGCCGAGGTTGCTCTATCAGAAGCTGAGCGCGAGTCAGGTGTGGTGGTGATTGATATTGGTGGTGGTACGACTGATCTAGCCGTATTCATCGACGGTACGGTATGGCACACAGCCGTGATCGAGGTGGGCGGCAATCATATCACCAGCGACATCGCGCATGTCCTACATCTACCAGTTCCAGAAGCAGAACGAATCAAGATTGACGATGGTAACGCGCTGCCTGAAGAAATTAGCCGCGATGATGTGCTTGTGGTTCATCCCTTTGGCGAAGATATGCCCACACAAATTCTCCGCCATGATCTCGCCCGCATCATCGAAGCACGGGTTGAGGAAATATTCAGTCTTGTCACACAAGAATTGAAACGCTCCGGCTATGATGGCTTGCTACCCGCAGGTATCGTGCTAACGGGTGGAACTGCCAATCTGCGTAACATTCGCCATTGTGCAAGCCGTGTGATGAATCTTCCGGCTCGCGTGGCAAACCCCGAAGGAATCACCGGGCTGATAGATAAGCTTAACAGCCCTGCCTTTGCTACTGCAATCGGGTTAATCAAGTTTGCACACCAAATTGATAGGATGGATGTGCCCGCCGGCGGCAGCAAGCGGAGTCCCCGCCGTGAGGGTCCAGCAGTCGGCAAGATCATCACGGATTTTCTTGGTCGTTTATTGCCCGATTAAGCCTTTGAAGTCCTTATTGGGCGGGTGGATCAGTGTGTTCGACCCGCCTTTTATTTGGTCTGTAACAAGTGGCTTGCCAATTTGCGTTGAATCGATAACACTTAGCGGCGCTCTACGCGGGAGCGCAAAAACACGTGGAAGATTTAATATTTGGGATGGGACGAGGAGATAGCTTTCTATGAGTAGCCAAACACAGTCGTTTCAATGTCCACACTGCGGCGCACCCCTCCAATACACAAGTGGGATGGGCAAAACAATCAAATGCACGTTCTGCGGATCGTCGGTCATTGTGCCGAAGGAACTTCGCACCGATGTCTATCCGGCAGCGCAGCGTCAGCAGGCGCAGCCGCAGCAAATTCCGCAGGTCATGATCAACGTAGACCCGTCCTATATGGGAAGCGCCATAGATTATTCTGGCGGGAGAACCGGGATGCTGCGAGGCTGTATCTCGGCAGTCGTGATTCTCATAATTGTCGGTGTGACTGGTGGGGGAATTCTTCTTGCGGCAGGTGGATCGCTGTTGGGAGCACTCCTACCGGGACTTACAGGCGTCTCCGGTAGCTCCAGCACAACTACGACAACGACGGGTGGTTCAACAACTTCTGGAACAACTATTGGTGGCCCCAAGGTCGATTTTGGTAACATTGGTGGCGGACTAGTAGGGTTTGCTACTCAGGAAATGAAATTCGGCAGCGAAGGCACAGGGCCGGGGCTGTTTGACGACGCTCGCCATGTTGCCGTAGATAGCAATGGCAACATCTATGTGGGCGATTATCAGGATGGGCGTATTCAGATTTTTGATCCATCCGGTACATTTGTCACGCAGGTAAACGTGGACAAGAAACTGCCTCTGACAGGCATGACGGTTGGGCGCGATGGCACAATCTATGCTGTTTACGGTGGCGTGATCCACGCCTTTGATCACAACGGGCAATCACTCGGAGATATTTCAGCAGGCGGCGACTCATACATCGATAACGCTTACCTAACTGCTGACAACGGCCTTGTGGTGGCATCAACTACTGCCAGTTACGACAATGTCGTCCGGCTCGATTCACAGGGTAAGATTACACTCACCATTGATCATGCGATCAGCACTGTGACGGAAGACAGTGAGCTAGATATGAAGGTCGCGGTGGATGGCGTCGGCAATATCTATGCACTTGGCACATTCAATAATGGGGTGTTCAAGTTCAATTCCGATGGCAAGTATCAGAACCGTTTTGGCAAAGACGGTGATGAGCCAGGAAACTTCCGTGCGCCTTATACATTGGCAGTTGACGGTCAAGGTCGTGTTTACGTCAGCGACTTCAAGGGCATTCAAGTCTTCGACAATGAGGGTCGGTACGTGGATGTCATCAAGCCACCTCTCGGCAAATTCGCGTACGGCCTGTTCTTTGACACAAGCAACAATCTTTGGGTCGCTGCGGGTACAGAAATTTACAAATACAAGTTAAACAAGTAGCCGCTTGATCCACGTTTCGTCATCATCACAGTAGAGTTTGGGTGACTGGCAATGAATATTTCGCCAGTCACCGCACTTTAGATTTGTGGATTCCTGACCAGTGCCAATAATAAAGTTGCGGATTTCTGTACTTTCCCCTAATATGGAGTTGCTTTGCCGTCCGCACCAAACTAGATTTTAGTGTGTTATATTTCAGACCAATGCCTATAGCAAACGCACAGTTAGAGACTAAGGGTCATTAACAATATGATGGATTCTGATGATAAGGGTTCCGCAGCGCGCGATGCTTCAGGAGAACTGCCGATGGTCAATCAGAACAAATTGCCGGGATCGTATGCGACGATCAAAGTTGTGGGAGTGGGCGGCGGCGGCAGCAATGCAGTCAACCGCATGATTCAGGAAGGCATGAGCGGCGTCGAGTTTCTGGTTGTAAATACCGATGCACAAGCGCTCGATACCACCCTTTCGCCTGGCAAAGTGCAGATCGGCAAGAAACTGACACGCGGCCTCGGCGCGGGGGGTGATCCAGAGATGGGTCGCAAAGCTGCCGAAGAATCGCGCGAAGAAATCTCTAATGCGGTTGGCCCTTCGGACATGGTGTTCATTACGGCGGGATTGGGTGGCGGCACAGGCACAGGCGCGGCTCCGATTATCGCGGATGTTGCCAAGAAAGCGGGGGCACTCACGATTGGCGTGGTGACGCGTCCATTCAGCTTTGAGGGCCGTCACCGCGAGCGCACGGCGTCAGAAGGCACAGAACGCCTCAAGAACGCAGTCGATACCCTTATTGTGATTCAGAATGACCGTCTCCTGAAAATCGTTGATAAGCGGGCCAGTTTGCAGGAGGCGTTTAGTATCGCCGATGATGTTCTCCGGCAGGGCATTCAAGGAATCAGCGAACTCATCACCGTACCCGGTCTCATTAATCTCGATTTCGCTGATGTCCGCGCGATTATGTCCGAAGGCGGCGCGGCCCTTATGGCAGTCGGCGTAGCAAGCGGCGAGGAACGCGCTCGCAAAGCGGCCCAGCAGGCAATCACCAATGAACTGCTCGATGTGACAATCAATGGCGCAAGCGGCATTCTCTTCAACGTGACGGGTGGCCCCGATATGAGTCTCTATGAGGTCAATCAGGCTGCCGAGATCATCCGCGAGACCGCCGATCCCAACGCGAACCTGATCTTCGGCGCGGTGATTGACGAGCATATGGGCGAGAATATGCGCGTGACTGTAATTGCAACTGGCTTTGGTCAGATTCGTACTAATCGTCCCCGGTTCAGCGCACCAGAACGATCTATTCCAGCAGTTCCGCCCCAACAGTTGCAGCACTCACCGTTCATGGATGAAGAACCTGCCAGTACGGGCGGCAGCAGTTTCGATGAAACCAACCTCGAAGTCCCCGCGTTCCTGCGGCGCAAGGTTCGCGGCGATAACCAATAAAGTCTCTCGAAATGCGAACGCCCTCCATTTGGAGGGCGTTTTGATTTTTGTCTCTGGTTATTATTCACTATCGAACAGCATACGCTGGGGATAGACGAGGCGGTTCGCAGTCACCTGACCGAGCCGGAGAACTCGATGATTCGCACGCTCAAAATCACGATGTAAGTCAGCGACCATCGTTCGCTGCGCCGCAGACGGTTCCATTGAGAAGACGACTATTGTGGTAGCGTACTGACCAGGAGCGACACTCAGCCAGCGTCTCCCTTCAATCTGGGTGCTGCGTTCCGGCAAGCCCATCGAACTCAGTGGAGCGTTTTGCAGGCTAGTGAGAATCGGCGTTAGTAGCTCTCCTTCTAAATCAAACTCGCCGAACTTACGAATGGTGCTCGCCTGCATATTGTCAACGATCAGGCAGCCCATGACGTGCGCGGCAAACTGTCGCCGCAGATAGGCCGTCTGCCCGCGAGCGGGTAAGCTATCCTTCCACGCCGTCGATTTGGGATCGGTGGAGCGCATGCGCTCGATCATTGCGCGCTGTTCGGCGTAGCGTGTGTAAACTGCCTGAAACTGCCCATGATTGATCTGCCCATCCGAGAACTCTTGGGCGACCTTTGCCATCCCTTCCTGCAAGTGCTCGATAGCGACCTTTGCCTGCTTTGAGGCGATCTTCGTCAGCAAAGGAGTCGTGCCAAGCCGCTCCATCTCCTCAATGTCACGCAGCGTCAGTGCGCCAGTTCCATCCGGGCGTTGGGGTCGAAGCTCTGGGGGCAGGTCGGGGAATAGCGACATGCTCCCCGTCGTTTCCTTGTCTGGGCGATCAGGAGGCACTTCAGCTTGGCCGAGAGCCTTCCGCTCGGTAATTTGAGGTGTGGCGGTTGTGCCGCGCTCTTGAAGTTCGCGCATCAGCTTGAGTTCGTCGGCGCTTATTGGAACGTCGGGAGTGAAGCGTCCGCTTGGATCGAATTGCTCGTTTTCATCCGTCTCCTGGTCACGCATCCGGCGCAGCATGGAACCAGCAGCAGATGCAACACGAAAGCCGTTGTCATCGGTCTGCTCATCCTGCATTGGGTCATTGTTGCGTGAATCGGTCATATGCGTGTGCACCTCTTTGCGTGCTCAGTATTCCTCATTATAACCGCAGGACAGGTGATTGTTTGTGAAAAGGTTGTGAATTGATTCTGTATTAAGGCCGCAGTGAGTTCTTAGGAAACATAGTCCCTTGTGCGATAATCTCGTTCTCATCATACCAACGTGGTCGCACTTCCCCGATCAGGTAAAGGGAACCGGTTACGACCACAAGATCATCTGTGCCTGCCTCTTCAAGTGCTTGCTCCATCGCTTCTCGCGGCCTGCCACCGACCCGTACGCGCCGAGCACCAGTTTCTCGCACAATGTGAGCCAGTTCTTCGCCAGTGAGTGCTGGCTTCCCTTTGACGGTCGGGGCCGTCGTGATGATTTCATCGGCAATAGACGCCAGCATCTCGACAATTGGGGTAGCGGTCTTGGCTTCGAGCATCCCCAATACGACGATCAGCCGCTTGAACTCAAAAACTTCGCGCAAGGTAGCAACCAACGCAGCCATTTTTTCTTCATTGTGCGCACCGTCAAGTACAACAATGGGCTGATGCTGCACAACTTCGACTCTTCCCGCGAATCTTACGCCAGCCAGACCACGCCTAATCGCCACCTCTTCGATTTGAATGTTCTGTGTCTGTGCGAAAACTTCAATTGTAGCGAGCGCGGTTGCGGCATTTTCGAGTTGATGCGGGCCAGTCAGCCCAACCTCGACATCAGCAAGCTTAAGTTTCAGTCCCTGATATGAAAAGTATCCCTTACTGGCTGCAACACCATCAGGCTGAAACTTGATCTCTCGCCCGACATGGATCAGGCGTGACCCGGTTCTTGCGGCCTCCTCCTCCACTACCTGCATCGCTTCGGGGAGCAGATTCCCGACGACTGTTGGAACTCCGGGCTTGATAATTCCTGCCTTGTGCTGCGCGATCTCGGCAAGAGTATCACCAAGCACGCGAACGTGATCGTAATGAACTGTGCTGATGACACTGACTTCCGGCAGCAGGATGTTCGTTGCGTCGTACCTTCCGCCCATTCCCACCTCTATCACACCGAACTCACATCCAGCATCGGCAAAATGTTGAAGCGCCATCGCTACCCATGCTTCCGTGTAGTGAGGCTGGCCCAGAAACGGGTGTTGATCTCGTATAGAGGTCACAGCAGCTATGATCCGCTCGGAGAGGGAAATTGTATCCTTCGGTGAGACAAAGCGGCCATTTACACGAATTTTTTCAAGCGGTGTCTGAAGATACGGGGATGTGTGAGTTCCCACATGATAGCCTGATGCCAGCAGGATTGCCTCACACATAATGGCGATGGAACCTTTGCCAGAAGTTCCTCCGATATGAATGGTTTTCAGCGAATTTTGCGGATTGTCGAGCGCTTCGATCAACCGGCGTGTACGCTCCAATCGCTGTATGAACTCCGCGATTCGTTGCGTAGGATCGACAAACGACTCGGCAGGGCGGGTAATCAGCGTTTCAATGTGCTTGAGCGCTTCAGCCAGTTCGAGATTCAATGGATTACCTTTGGTACTTGAAGGCGTGGCCCGATTTTAACATACCCTATGGAGTCATGATGTTACATAGCGCCGTAGCACACTATCTACCGAGCCCCCATAGCTCTCTCCGAACAAGTTGAGGTGACATAGGAGATAGTACAACTGATAGAGCGGCTCTCGCTCTTTGTATGCATCTTGAAGAGGAAAGACCTCATTGTAGGCTTCGTAGAAGCGCTGGGGGAATCCACCGAAGAGAGTCGTCATCGCAAGGTCGATCTCCCGATCTCCACAATAGGCCGCCGGATCAATCAGGATAGGATTGCCATCAGTCGCAGACATCCAGTTGCCGCCCCAAAGATCGCCGTGAAGCAGCGACGGACTGCAAGCATCTTCATTGATCCAGCAAGACAAATTGTCCATCAGCGAGTCCAGCAAGCGCGCTCGATAGGCTGGTAGCCTGCCGTTTCGGGCTGCCAAATCGCGCTGCGTG
>Ga0209382_10008754_pt1 | contig 12732 bp, 10 predicted proteins | sample SoiMetdeltSBSDD5_FD_187599 | JGI IMG/M metagenome (GOLD analysis project Ga0209382, IMG submission 187599) | Bulk soil microbial communities from a Populus tree surrounding site in Tennessee, USA - Soil MetaG P. deltoides SBSDD5 (SPAdes) (version 2) | ecosystem: Environmental > Terrestrial >... | reverse complement strand
CCTGACGTGAAGGATGGCGACACCATCCTGTTCGGGAAGTACTCGGGTCAGGAAATCAAGATCGACGGCGAGGAGTACCTCATCCTGCGTGAGGACGAAGTGCTCGCAATCATCGACAGCAACTAGGACTGGCACACATGGCAAAACAGATCATTTACGGCGCGCACGCCCGCGGGGCCATCCTGCGCGGGATCAACCAACTGGCGAACGCGGTCAAGGTCACGCTCGGCCCGAAGGGGCGCAACGTCATCCTCGACAAGAAGTTCGGCTCCCCCACCATCACCAAAGACGGTGTCACGGTGGCGAAAGAGATCGACCTCAGGGATTCGCTCGAGAACATGGGCGCGCAGATGGTCCGCGAGGTCGCGAGTAAGACGTCGGATACGGCCGGAGACGGCACCACGACGGCCACGGTGCTGGCGCAGGCGATCTATCGCGAAGGCGCGAAGAACGTGGTGGCAGGGGCCAACCCGATGGAACTGAAGCGCGGGATCGACAAGGCCGTCGAGGTTGTGGTGGCCGAGGTCAAGAAGATGGCGCGGCCCGTGTCGGGCAACATGGTCGCGCAGGTCGGCATGATCTCCGCCAACGGCGATCAGGCCATCGGCACGATCATCGCCGAGGCCATGGAAAAGGTCGGCAGGGACGGCGTGATCACGGTTGAAGAAGCCAAGACGCTCGAGACGTCGCTCGACTTCGTCGAGGGTATGCAGTTCGACCGCGGATATCTCTCGGCGTACTTCGTGACCGATCCCGAACGCATGGAGGTCGTGCTCGAGAACCCCATGATCCTCATCAACGAGAAGAAGATTTCGTCGATGAAGGATCTCCTCCCCGTGCTCGAGCAGGTCGCGCGGCTCGGCCGGCCGCTCCTCATCATCGCCGAGGACGTCGAGGGCGAGGCGCTGGCCACGCTCGTCGTCAACAAGCTGCGGGGCACGCTGCAGGCAGCCGCGGTGAAGGCGCCCGGCTTCGGCGATCGCCGCAAGGCGACGCTCGAAGACATCGCGATCCTCACCGGCGGACGCGCCATCACCGAGGACCTCGGCATCAAGCTCGAGAGCCTCAAGATCGAGGATCTCGGCAACGCCAAGAAGATCACGATCGACAAGGATACGACCACCATTATCGAAGGCGCCGGCACGTCATCCGCGATCGAGGGGCGCGTCAAGCAGATCCGAACGCAAATCGAGGACACGACCTCGGACTACGACAGGGAGAAGCTGCAGGAACGGCTGGCGAAGCTCGTGGGCGGCGTCGCGATCATCAAGGTCGGTGCGGCGACCGAAACCGAAATGAAGGAAAAGAAGGCACGCGTCGAAGACGCCATGCACGCGACGAAAGCGGCCGTCGAGGAGGGCATCGTGGCAGGCGGTGGTGTGGCGCTCCTGCGTGCAGGCCAGGCGCTCGACGGTCTCGCGCTGACTGGCGACGAGTTGGTCGGTCTTCGAATCGTCCGTCGGGCAATCGAGGAGCCGATGCGACACATTGCGATCAACGCTGGCGCCGAGGGATCGATCGTCGTGTCGAAGGTCAGGGAGATGACGCAGGACGAGGGCTTCAACGCGGCCACAGAGACCTACGAAGACCTGGTGAAGGCCGGCGTTATCGATCCGGCAAAGGTGGTTCGCAGCGCGCTGCAGAACGCCTCGTCGATCGCGTCATTGCTTCTCACGACTGAAGCGCTGATCTCGGAGATCCCTGAGTTGAAGCCGGACGCGAACCCGGCGCACGGCGGTGCCGGCGGAGACATGGGAGCGATGTACTAGCGAAAGGGCAATGCGATGCTGCTCGACTACCCGCGGAAGGCCGACGCAGCGGACCTGCTTCGAATGGACGATGACGGCGGGTGGCGGCCCGAAGCAGCCTGGCGCCCCACTGCCCCACCCGCTTGCGTCGGAGGAGCCGAGTGGGGCGTACCGAGTGGAACGATTCCCGGCGAGCGCGAACCTGGGCCGCAGACTCGATTCGGAGCGCCAACCACCAGCACTCGAATACTTTCGGACTGGCCGATGAGTGCCGCGACGATTGCCGATCGTCAGCGAGAGGGAGGCGGCGGTCCGAATCAGCGACGTCGCGCGAGGGCAGCAATCTGGAGCCGGAGATGGCAGGCATTGCGTAGGTTGCTCATGCCCGCGCCTCAGTCCCGACGCCGGCTCCACCCTCAGTTGCCGGGAGTTGAAGGCCAGGCAACGGGCGCGCCGTAAACAGAAGGCGACAGGGCCGAGCGATCAGACGCGCCCATCGGTTGGCCCGGTTCACCCGCGCGCTATCAGTGGCGATCCCGGTGTTCGCGTACATCTGCCTATACAGTTTCGAGAGCAAGACGAAGGCGATGCGGGCTCGTAGTGTCGGAGTGCATCGCGATCGCGCCCAGATGCGCCGCAGACTGTAAAAGTGATCCCAGACGGCCTGCGTCCTCGCGCGGATTTCGTCCGGGGACATCGTGGGATGAGGCGCGTACACCTTGGGACGCTGCGCCTGCGGGATCAACCAGTGGCGTGTCACCGGGATGTCTCCAATGCGGGTCGCGTTGCCACCGAGACTCTTTTCCCAGGCCGCGAAGTCGACCGTGCCCGGATAGGGGGTGAGCATGACGAATTGCGCAAATGCCAGCCCGGCGCGGTCGGCGATATCGGCCGTTGCCGCAAACGTGGAAGGGCGATCGCTCGGCAGCCCGAAGATGAACGAACCGAGGACGCCCACGCCATTGTCGCGAAACGTGCGCAGGCGCGCGACCAACGCCTCACCGACGTCGTTGAAGCCCTTGTAGACGTCCTTGAGGCCTTCCGGCGTCACGGCCTCCACGCCGACGAGTGCCCCTTTGATATTGGCGCGGCGCATTGCCTTCAGGAATGCGACGTCTTCCGCGGCCTCCATGGTGATCTGCGTGAAGAACACCATGTCCGATGGTAGTTGCGCCAGGCGATCCATCAGCTCGAATCGCTCGGCGCGCAGCGCTCGAAGCTGCTCCACCCTCGCCACGTTGCGCTGACGCTCCGCCATGGCGATGTCAGCCAGGGCGACGGGATAGAAATTGTCGTCCGCAAGCGCCACGAAACGAAAACCGCGTCGTCGAAGTTCCACAATCTCCTCGACGACGACATCCACGCGACGTTGTCGCGGCGTCTGGCCATCGGTGCGCCAGACCGAACAGAACGAGCAATGCTTCGGACAGCCGCGAACGGTCTGGACCGAGCCCCACATGTAGCGCCCCTTCGGCAGCAGGTCCCAGCGAGCGGGAACGAAACGGTCGGCATCGACCCGGCCGGCCTCGTAGACCCGCTGCAGCGTACCGCGCACCGCATCGTCGAGCACGAGGGGCCACGCGACGTCGCCGTCCCCTCTGACAACGGCGTGTGCGCCGCCCAAATCGAGCGCCTCGTCCGGGTACAGCGTGGCGTGGATCCCGCCGAAGATCACGAGCGCCCCGCGCGCCCGGGCGAGGGTGCCAATCTCGTATCCGCGAAGGGCATTGCCGGTGTGAATGCCGATTCCGACGACATCGCCCGGCCGAACCGTCTCGACCGGGAAGGGCTCCAGGGTCTCGTCCGTGATCTGCGGACACCCGTACGACGCCGGAGTCGCCGACGCGAGGACGAACAGCCAGCGCGGCGTGATCACCCCGACGCCAAATGAGATGTGACTTGGATTCACCAGATGAACCGTCGTGTCGCCTGCCACCACCAATGGTGAGGGACGGACTCGGGTCGCGGCGTCACCCGAACCGAGGGAGGAGCGCCACTGGATGTGAGTCTCTGGTGCTGCCGCCGCCGCAGAGTGCTCCGTCATCGGAGGGCTTGCCGCTCCCGTAGGTTGAAGTCGCATCGGGCGACTGTAACCGGACTGCGAAGGGGCCCGATGTGCAAAATTGGACATCTCAGCAAGCGTCTCCTGGGGAGGCAGCCCGGGACGTGCGCTGCAGCGGATGAACAGCGACCAGAAGACGGAAAGCAGTCGTCTGTGCTCAATCGGACAGACACGCATCCTGGCCATCTGTCATCGTTGTGAGGAACGGGAGACGTGAAGCTCGTCGGCGGCCGGTTACTCAGCACAGCGGGAAGGGACACATGTCCGATACTTCTTCCGAGCAACGTCGCGTCGAAGCTGAACTCGCACGCGAAATGGCGGAGGTCGAGCGAGAAAAACGCGAGCAGACCCGCAGACGCGTCGAAGAGGATCGCGTCAGCGCGGAATCGTCCCGCACGACGTCTGAACACTCCCGCGCGCTGGCCGAGGATGTCCGGGAGGTCACCGAGCGTTATCGGCGAGAGCTCGAGTCGGTCCGACAGGAGCGGGAAGCGCTTCGGGACCTCGCCGAAGAAGCACGCCGGGCCGCCGAGGACGCCCGTCACGCCACAATTGCGACGATGGCAGCCACCGCCGACGCATTGAGCGCAGACCTCGCACAGATGCAATTCCTCGAGGACGCTCGCAATACAATCCGACAGATGAAGCTCAAACTTGACGACGCCCAGTAAGTACGCTGTCACATCCCACCAGTCTCACCTGCCTTGGCCGACTTGCAGCAGCACGATATTGAGACGGTAGTACAGCTACGGTCGAAGTCACCGCGCGTGACGAAAGCAAAGGGCGGTCGGTCCGTCGTAGAAACGACTCGCGTGCGCGCCCTGTGGCCGCCAAGCCACGCGAGCAGGCGGGCCTGTTCCTCAGCGCTCAGAGCTGCAATGTTCGAGGATCAACGCACTTGGCTCGCTGCCAGGAAGCTGAGCGGCGCTTGAGGAGGCTTCCAGACAATCGGTTCGGGGATGTGCGGCTGCAAATGGACGAGCGCAGCACTGGTTGCCTCGACCGGGTCTTCAATGAGCACATTGTGACGCCGCGTCTGCAGAATCAACGATTCGGTCGCATGCCAGTACGGCAGCGAGCGTGTGTTCTCAGCGTTCATCGAATGTCCTCTAGGAACTCTCGCACTCGAAAACGACGGTCTGGGCCAATAGGTTTGGTCTCGCCGTCATGCCGGCAAGGATCCAGGCATCTGAACACGCCGGCTCGTCCCCTTCTGGGCGTCGCGTCCACCACTCTTGTTGGGTACGCGCCGAATCTGGCAACCTGAAGCCCACCAGGCCTTCAATCTGCTCGAACGTGAGAACAACGATGTCTGCATACCGATTCGTCAGGTAATTGTGGAGTGTCGCATACTCGCCAGGGACCTCACCGGCTTTTCCCGGCACGGCATCGGTTTGACGCTTTGCTGGAGGTGCGTCGGCTTTCGCAATATCCCGAAAGCCTGGTTCCCGTCGCTTGATCCATTTCCACATCAGAGACTCATTCCAGTCGCACTCCCGGACAAGAGCATCGTACATGGGACGAAAATGAACAGATGTCCAATTCTGAACAGTCTGCGCCCAACAATGCGCGTACCTTGCGTGGCGAGCGCGGTCGAAGTGACCCTCGGCGCGAGGGGACGAAATGTGATTCTCGGGAGATGGCACACATGGATGTAGAACTGGATCTGGCACCCAGGTGTCTGGAAGAGTCCAGCACGATCGCCGACGAGATCCGTCAGGCAGCCTGCGCGAACGACACGCCGGTCCAACGGACGCCCGACAGGACTCACGATGATGTGGCCGGATGCAGCCTTCGCATCAAGAAGGACCGGCGCGATGGTCATACCGGGATCTATCTCGGATTCGAACGCAGGGGTCGCCTGAACTCCCGTGGAGCGAACGATCCGGTCGTCATCGCTGCGGAACGGCGATGGATCTCAGGCCACTAGTTCTGATTGCTGGAGGTCCCTTCGATGCCGTGGTTCTCTCAGTTGCTGCCTCGGATATACATCACGTGTCCGCGGTGCGGCTCGCCGACGGCAATAGTCGCGTACGAGCGGACTACGACACAGAGCTGTTTTTGTCCAGGCTGCCGGAATCTATGGCAGACGCTCTTGACTCGAAAAACGGTAGAAACGCCACCGCGCTAGATTGTGGTGCAACAGTACGGCGATGGCGGCCCGGCCGCTGGCTAGCGGGAGCGCTCGAGGGTGCTTTCGAAGGTCGCCGTCTGACGTGACACGCAGCAACAGTACATGTGACACGCGAGCTCCCTACTCAAGCGGACAGTTCCCAGGGAGACAAACCGGCTGTTGTGGGCCTCTGTAGAAACGTGATAGGCGCATCCGGCCGAGGCTGTCATAGGGTCGCACCGGGTTGTAGACGCGCAGCCACTGATCCGTCAGCGCACGTGGTTCGGCGATCGACTCGAAAGATGTGCGTTCAGGACTTCGGTGCGATAGCTGCGGTTGAAGCGCTCGATATACACGCTCTGATCCTGCTTGCTTGGTTGGAGGTAGTGCGTCGCCACGCGATGCTCGGTGCACCACTCGACGAAGGGCTTTGGTTCAGTTAGTTCCGATACAGTCCACGATATTCGTTCATCAGACTCCAGTAACGGCTGCTGATGGGACCAGGACTACGACGTGTCGGCAGATGGGACTTTCTTGGTCAGCAAATGTCCTCGGCGTCGCCCGGTGCCGAACGCGCCGCCTTGGCGATACGCTTCAGGGGCAGGAGGTCCTGCTCGGCGGCGATGTCGAACACATGCGTGCTTGCAGCGTGTGGTCCCGGCGTTCGTGCGCCATGTGCCTCTGCGCCAGCCGCTTCAGCTCGTGGTGGACCAGAGGCACCAACTGCTCGAACGCCTGGGCCTCGCGGCGGCTCCACGCGAGAAGGAGCTCTGTCGGTCGGTGTTCACCTCGACTCAAGGCTTGGGCTTCCAGTTCAACACACGACGGTGAACGAGTCACGCCAGAAGAGCTCCAGATAGTGCGCTGAGACAACTTGGCGTTGCAGCCTAGCAAGTTAAATCAGAAGTCGCTCATCTGCTTCCTTGCCAGTTCAGAATCAGCGTGATGGGCCGAGGAGCACTCTCGGTCGTAACGTTGATCAGGAAACGGCCGTCGCTCGCGACGTCGTACTGCTGGCGATTGCCGACGATGCTTGCGCCGCCACCAACGATGCGGGTCTGAAAGAGCGCGACGGGGGCGGCGGCGTTGAGCGTGCCACCCGTCACCGCGACCGGGGCCGCCATCAGCTTGCCGTCCGGCGCGAGATAAAAGAGTTCCTTGCCGTCCGGACTCCATCGTGGATAGACGCCGCCCGATGTCGAGACCGTTGACTGCCCACCCGGGCCGGGAAATGGCCGCGCGTAGATCTCGTACCGTCCTGATTCGTTGGACTGGTACGCCACCCACCGTCCATCGGGCGAGAATTGACCCCACGTTGTAGCGAAGCTCGTGGTCAAGAACGGGAACGGCTTCCTGTCTCCTTCCATCGGGAGCGCCCAGAGATCGTTGCCGGTCGTCGGACTCACCTCCACGTACAGGAGGAACCGGCCGTCCGGCGACCAGTCGGCCGGAAACTTGAGAGGTGGAGAGGCGAAGAGCACTTCGTCCGTGCCAGCGCCGCTCGAAGCTCTTTGGGAGAGTCCCCACTCGCCTGCCTTGTTCGACGTGAAGGACAATCGAGTGCCGTCCGGCGACCACATGGGGAAGAACTCCGTGCTCGGATCGGACGTGAATCGCGTGGTTCTGGCTGAATCGATGAGCCAAATGTCGGAGTTGCTCTCGACCGTCCGCTGGACTGCCGCTACGCGGCCGTCGGGCGAGAGGGACACGTTCACCAGAGCTGCGCGATCGGGCTCGCCGATCGTGCCGAGCGCTTTGCCGGACCGGTCGAACCACGCAAGTTGCGACGGGTTCGTTCCGCCTATCCGGTAAGCCACGACACCAGTTGCCGAAACGGAAACTGCGGCACGCGTGCCGTTGCCGCCAGCGAGGGCTACAGATGCGACCACGATGACCGGATCGCCGCTGAGCTCACGACGTGCGGGATCGAAACGGCGAGCCACGAGTGCTCCCTGGCGTCCGAACATCAGCCACCCAGGTGCCGCGTAAACGCCGTTCGTGTCGGCGTCGGTGAGCCGCGCGGTTTCACCGGAATCGAGTGAGCCAACATAGATCCCTCGCGCGTCACTCGTTCCGGAAGCGTAGAACAGGAATTGCCGGCCCCCCGGGAGAAACACCGGGGACTGGTGAGAAGACTGGCCTGCGGCGAGCGTGGTGGCGGCGACTGGCGTGCCACCGGCGGCTGGCACGCGGAACAGCGGCCCTTGCAAACCAGGTGCGAACAGAATGACTCCGTCCGGCCCCCACGTACCGCCCACACCAGGCACGGCACTTGACACCGACTGAACCAGCCCGCCGGTGACGTCGATTCGCTTCAGTTGGCTGCCGTCAAAGAACCCGATCGAGCGGCTGTCGGGTGACCAGAACGCAAGACGGGCGCCTTCGGTGCCGCTGAGCGGCTGGGCCGTGTCCGCGTCCAGGGAGCGGAGGTACAACTGGGGCTGTCCGTTTCGAAATGCCACGAACACCAGGCGTCGTCCATCGGGCGAGATCGCAAGGGCCGACCCCTCCGGCGTTTCAGGCGTGCTGATGTCGACACGCGTCTCAAGGGACTCCGTGGGAGCGGCTAAGTACGGTCTCGCGATGGCCCCTGCGAGCGCCACCGCCAGGATCGTTGCGACGATCCAGGCGAGTCGCGCGTGCCGGCTCGACGTCTGGTCGGCGACGGGCGCAGCCATCTGCGGCGGGTCGGACAGGGCCTGCTCGATCTCGATCCGGACGTCGCCGATATCACGGCGGCGCTTCCGCGGATCCTTTTCAAGGCAGCGCCGTAGGAGATCCTGCAGCCGCACCGGGAGTGCGGCGGGCAGATGGCGCCAGTCAGGATCCCGTTCGATCACGCCGGCAAGGACCTCCGGGACCGATTCACCCTGAAATGTCTGGCATCCCGTGATCATTTCGTAGAGCACGCATCCGAACGCCCAGACATCGGAGCGCCTGTCGACCGGTTTCCCTTTGGCCTGCTCGGGCGACATGTACGCCGCTGTGCCGAGAATGATCCCGGCCTGCGTCATGGCCGGCGAGGCGAGGGTCGGTGACTGTGTGATGTCGGGCCGCGCGCCCGGCTCCAACGCTTTGGCCAGCCCGAAGTCCAATACCTTGACCGTGCCGTCGTGGCGCACTTTGATGTTGGCCGGCTTCAAGTCCCGGTGGACGATCCCCTGCTCGTGCGCGGCTTCCAGCGCTTCGGCGATCTGCTTCGCGATGGGAAGTGCCTCTTCCAGGCGCATAGCGCCGCGCTGGGCCCCAAGAATCTCCTGAAGCGTCGGTCCGTCGACCAGTTCCATCACCAGGGCGTGATATCCGCCGCCATCCTCGAGACCGTGAATCTGCGCGATGTTCGGATGATTCAGCGAGGCGAGGAGCTGTGCTTCGCGCTCGAAACGAGCGAGCCGATCAGTGTCGCGCACGAACGCGTCGGGCAGCACCTTGACGGCGACGTCGCGCTTCAGCTTCGAATCGCGCGCGCGATAGACTTCTCCCATGCCGCCTGCGCCCAGTGGCGAAACGATCTCATAGGGGCCGAGTCGAGAGCCGCTTGTCAATGACACGAAAAAATTCTTGACGAGTGAGGGGATTATATGGCCGGCCGCATCCGCGTGCCCACGCTGGCCGCAGGCGACGCTATCCTTCGCGTGGCTTGCCCAGCCGAAGGTCACGCTTCGGCGCTAGCTTGCGTGAGCGAAGGTGGCTTGCCATCCGAAGCTCGGGATTGCGAGGACAGGCCCACCTTCGCGCTATGCGCTACAGTGGGCATCCTTCGCCTGCACTCTAGAGCGAAGGATGGCGGAGAGGGTGGGGTTCGTTCCCGGCGTTCCCGCTCCGGTCAACAATTTAGGCCAGTTTTCAATCGCTCAAATCGCTAGAAACGCACAAAACCCGAGTATCAGGTACAAAACAGGTACACCCGATCCGCGTGCGAAACGGCGTCCCCGCCGCCCGAGACTCTGGCACCATCGTCGGCGAGTGCCGGCGCCCCCGTCAAGCCGCTCTCCTCGTCGCGTCACCGCGCGGACGCCTGCGGCGCGGGTGACTGAGTACATCGACCGCGTCGAAGAATCCATCACTCGCCTGCCCGATAACAAAGGCTGATACCGCGCCGTCAGGTTGCGTTGTTGCCATTCGTTGGCACATGGTCGTGGGATGCCTGCGGCGATCTCGTTGCTGGCGACTGGAACCCGGCAAGGTTAGTCAAGGTATTTGACAAACACCACTTCGTTCTGTTGCTCGTTGTAGATCAGCTCGTCGGCGATGGCGCGAATCAGCACCAGCCCGAACCCTCCAGGGCGCAGTCCCTTTTCGTGCCGAACATCGTCGTGAGCGATGACACCGGGTGCGCTGTGAACGGCTGCATGGGACAGGTCATCGAAATTGAAGCCCAGGCCAGGATCGGCGATCCGATAGAGCAACATCCGGCGGGTTCGGAGACACGCGACGCGCACCTTCTGCGCTGAGTTGAGCTGTCCCCCCCACTCGATGCCATTCAGCAGCAGCTCACGAAAGGCGACACCGACTGAATCGCGCGTTTCCGCAGGAAGATCTGTCTCGAGCTGTTGGACGAAACTCTGTATCCGGTCGGCCGCGTCACGCGTGCACGGCACCAGCAACTCGACCCAGTCTGCTCGCGCTGATATCACCTCGATGGTTGTCACGCCTGAGCCCGCGGCGAACGCGCGCGTGACAACCTCGATCAGCCGTGAAGGTTCGATTGGCTTGGCAAGAAAATCGTACGCGTGTCCGCGGAGCGCATCGAGCACCACGTCCGTCGTGTCCGCGCCAGTCATGACGACGACCTTCGGAGGCCATCGTTTGCCGCCACAGCGAGCCAGGATATCCAACCCGCCGATCTTGGGTAATCGAACGTCCAACAGCACGACACGGAAATCGTGACTGCTGATCTTCTCCATTGCCTCTGCACCATCCCGTGCGACATCAACTGTAAACCCGGCATTGGCGAGAAGCTGCCTCAACCCAGTTCTGGTTGCGTCATCGTCATCAACAACCAACAGGTCTGAATGATTCATGAAGTCTCCGTGGCGCGGTTCAGGGACTCTTGCGTCAACTTCACAATGCCAGCCGATCGTTTCAACTCGGAATGGAGGGGACGAAACGCGCCTATCTGCTCTTAGACACACTTGATCAGCAGGCAGGTAATGTCATCATGCTGCGGCGTGTTTCCGACGAACAGATCGAGATCAGCCATCGTGCGGCTGAGCATCTTCGCGGGCGAGGTGCCTGATCCGGCATTCACAACTGAAATCAGGCGCTCTTCGCCGTATTCCTTATCCGCCTCGTTGACCGCTTCCACGACGCCGTCGGTGAACACGACGAGCCAGTCGCCGGTCTCCAATGTAACGGCTCCTGCCTGGTAGATGGCGTCGGCGTTGATTCCAAAGGGAAGACCACCCATATCAAGACGCTCGATCAGTCCTGACCTACGACGCAGCAATGGCTGGTTGTGTCCGGCATTGATGTAGGTCAAGGTGCGCGTGGCAGGCTCGTACTCAGCCAGAAACGCGGTGATGAAACGCAAGCCACCCTGGCTGTTACTGCAGGCATAGTGATTCATGCCGCCAACAAGTTCTACAAGCGAGGACGGCGTGTTCGATAGTGTTCTCAAGCTGGCCTGAAATGTGGCCATCAGCAGCGCTGCCGGAATGCTCTTGCCCGCGACGTCGGCCACGGCGACGAGGTAGCTTGGGTTGGCGGAAGTACGGGCCGGACGCAGAAAGACGTCGTAGTAGTCACCGGCCACGGTGTTTGCGGGCCTGGTGGAGAAAACGATATCGACACCGGGCACGGGTGGAGGGTGTACCGGCAAAAGCCACATTTGGATCTCACGCGCGATCTCGAGGTCTCGCTTCATGACAACGCGATCGGCGACTTCCAGCATCAGCAACAAGCACATCAGCAAACCGCCCCAGAGCTGAAGGTCGACGTGGATGCGGTGGGTGCCCGTCGTCGTGGTCCATGACAGCACAGGGGTGACGACGAGCAGCAGGAGCGCGAGTAGCAACAGCACCCGGCGCGCGGGCGAAAGCTTCTCGAGAATCGCCCAGAAGAGCTGCGTCGAGACTGCCTGCCAATGCCTGCCCTCGTTGACGCCCTTCCGGCAGGTGTAGTCGATTCCGCGCGAGTACAGACGGTAACTGGTGCGCGTGTCGATACGGAACTGGTTCCAGAGCTGGTTGAGTTCCAGTCCGTCGGTCGTCCGCTGCCAGAACTGCTTCATGCGGGTACCGAAGCTCCGGTGCCCCGAGGGCTGCGGGTTCGCGAGTCGGTAGGTATAGGTAGGCGCCATCGCAATTCACCAAGCGGCAGTACGGCGCCATCGCCGGAGCGTGAAACCGTGATGCACTATCTGAAGACGATTATGGCCGCCCTCCTTCGCGTCAACGTCGTCCCGCACAAGTCATCCCGTATGCGGGCCGTCAGTCCGATTAGGTCGTTGTGCGCCTGACGTTCTCGGCCCGGGGACCCTTCGGCCCTTCGCCAAGGTCGAATTCCACGCCGTCGCCCTCTTTCAGATTCTCGAGGCCTTCGCCATACACGGCGCTGCGGTGAAAGAAGTACTCCTTCCCCGCATCGTCCTTGATGAACCCGAATCCCTTTTCCACGCGTAACGTCCGAATCAATCCCGTCATCACGGCTGGCCTTTCTGCTATCCACAAAGTTCGGAAAACCTATGTTGGCTCGGTGGGCTACCGGCCCGCTGTCCGATTCAGCACAATCGCTGCTAACTGACCTCAGGCGCGAATCAAAGCCGTCGAGGGGTACTGTCAACTTAGTGCGAAGTGCGCACTCCTCTC
>Ga0209382_10008753_pt1 | contig 12734 bp, 11 predicted proteins | sample SoiMetdeltSBSDD5_FD_187599 | JGI IMG/M metagenome (GOLD analysis project Ga0209382, IMG submission 187599) | Bulk soil microbial communities from a Populus tree surrounding site in Tennessee, USA - Soil MetaG P. deltoides SBSDD5 (SPAdes) (version 2) | ecosystem: Environmental > Terrestrial >... | reverse complement strand
ACGAGCTCTGCATGGAGGCCGCGCGCGCGCATCCCGACCGGTTCGCGATCCTCGGCAACTTCCCCCTCGACAAGCCCGAGAGCCGCGCGCTGGTCGACACGTGGAAGCAGCGCCCGGGAATGCTCGGCTGCCGCTTCACCTTCATCGGGCCGGAGCAGAGCAAGTGGCCGACGGACGGCACCGTCGACTGGCTGTGGCCGGCGGCGGAGCGGGCCGGCCTGCCGATCGCGATGATGGCGGCGAACTTTCTGCCGAAGGTCGGCGAGATCGCCCGGCGGCACCCAAACCTCAAGCTGATCCTCGATCACCTCGGTCGCCCAAGGGGGGACGCGAGCCCGAGTGAGCGGTGGGCGAATCTGGCGGACGTGCTCGCGCTCGCGAAATATCCCAACGTCGCGATGAAGGCGACCGGCGCGCCGAGCTACTCCGATCAGCCCTACCCGTTTCGCGACATCCACGACAACCTGCGCCGGCTCTACGACGCCTTCGGCCCCGCGCGCTGGTTCTGGGGCACCGATATCACGCGCATGCCGTGCCCGTGGCGTCAGTGCGTAACCCTGTTCACGGAAGAGCTGCCCTGGCTGAAGGGCCGCGACCTCGAGCTGGTCATGGGCCGGGCTGTCTGTGACTGGCTGGGATGGAGACGATAGGAGATACGAGCGATCGGCTACGCTACGTGCGCAGCGGGCCTCGGCGGCTCGGTCCGCGGTGGCTTACAGTGAGACATCACTCGGGAAGGAGACGTGCACGCATGCTGATGCGCAAGCTCGGTCGCAGCGGATTGAAGGTGGCCGCGCTCTGCCTGGGCGGCAACACGTTCGGGTGGACGACGGACCAGAATGCCTCAGAGACCGTGCTCGACGCTTACGTCGAGGCCGGTGGGAACTTCATCGACACGGCCGACGTCTACTCGCGGTGGGCGCCCGGCAACAAGGGGGGCGAGTCAGAGACGGTGCTTGGCGCCTGGATGGCCGCACGCCGCAACCGGCAGGCGATCGTCATGGCCACCAAGGTGTGCGGCCCGATGGGCCCCGGCCCGAACGACGCCGGCCTCTCGCGCCAGCACATCATGCAGGGCGTCGAGGCGTCGCTGAAGCGGCTGCGGACGGATTACATTGATCTCTACCAGGCTCACTGGGACGATCGTGAGACGCCGCTCGACGAGACGCTGCGCGCCTTCGACGACCTCGTGCGCCAGGGCAAGGTGCGCTACCTCGGCGCGTCCAACCACGTCGCCTACCGTCTGACCCGGGCGCTGTGGGAGAGCGAGCGGCAGGGCTACGCACGCTACGAATGCCTGCAGCCGAAGTACAACCTGGTCTTCCGCGACGAGTACGAGCGTGAGCTGGAGCCGCTCTGCCTCGAGCAGAACGTTGGGGTCATTCCGTACTCCTCACTCGGCAGCGGCTTCCTCTCCGGCAAGTATCGCCGCGGCGAGACGCTCCCGTCGACGGCGCGGGCGGCCGGTGTGCAGAAGGCCTACATGACCGAGCGAGGCTTCGCGGTCCTGGCCGCGGTTGAGAAGGTCGCGGCCGGCCTGGGCGTCACGCCGACGCAGGTCGCGATCTCCTGGCTCGCGCACCGGCCGGGCATCACTGCGCCGATTGCCAGCGCGACCTCTAAGACGCAGCTCCAGGAGCTCGTTGCTGGCGTGGAGCTACAGCTCGACGCCGAGGCGCGCAAGACGCTCGACGAGGCGAGCGCCTGGCGGGAGGCATGACGGCAGACCCGGATCGCGCCGGTGCCGGGTTCTGCTTCTGCGAAGAAGGGGATAGAGATGTTTCTCCTGATCAAGTGGCTGGTGATGATGGCGCTACTGGCGGGGTGTGCGACGCAACAGAAGGCACAGTCCGACTGCAAGATGGAATGGACCGGCCGGCCACCCGTCCAGGTGGATTCGTGTACCGGCCGCCGGGAGTACCTGACGGCCGGCTGGCATTGGTACGACTATGTGTTCGGCATCCCCTTGGGCATGCTGGGGTTCTATGATCCCGGCCGTACCGCTGACTAGGGCCGCGGCTTAGAGATCAAGTCGATCCAGTACGATTCAGGCGCCGTGCAGCATTCTGCGTTGCGGGCCCCCGCAATCATCGAATCGGGTAGTTAAAAACGGGGAGCCTCGGCGCTCCCCGTGCTGCTCTCCGAAAACTCTCCGAGATGCTCGATGGCTCCTGACACCATCGGCGTGCGGGGCTTTCGAGGAAGTCAGCCTACGAACGAAAACATCGAGTCCCGCAAGACCAGCACCGGCCCGCCTCAGCCGGCGTGCCCCGGTCCACTTCGGGCTTCGACGGCAAGAGGCGTGGCAGAGGAACGGCATCATTCCGGAGGTAACGACTGCATGCCGAGGTTTGTGCTCAGAAGGGAAAAGCGAATTCCGTCACTAGTAAAAACCTCGCCTACTCGCGATTGACTGAACCTCTATCTGGACGTTTCGGGCCCCCCGGAGCCGTGTCATGTCCACCGCCTCGCCGCACAGCCTGCGCTCGGGCTGGCGAAATGACTGTGGGCCGAGAGAAATTCTGCGCGTAGGAATGTCAACGGTACAGAGTTTGCTGACGCCTCCGCCTTACTTGGTTCGTGTGCATGCGTCTTGATTGCGACAGTGGTGGCGAATGCGTCAACGATCGCGTGCTGATGGAGTATCGGCAGCCAGGATCTAGAGGCGCAAGTGGTCTGAGACCATCCCGCCGAAGGCAGACGCTCGGCTGAAGGGAAACGATATGCCTGAGATCCTGTTACCCGTTACTGCGCGCACGGATAGACGGACGCTTGCCGCGGACATCATCATCGCGAATGCTCCGGACCCGGTGTTCGTCTGCAATCTGGAAGGCAAGATCCTGGAGGCGAACGAAGCGGTTTCCCGACTGCTCGGCCTGCGGCGTGATGAGGTTCTCGAGCAGTCCATCTCTCAGTTCATCGGTCAGGATGAGGCTCGGGAGTTTGTGGTGGCCCTCCGGGAGGTGGTCGAGCGGGGAGTCACCCGCAACGCCCGGCTCCACCCGCGAAGTGTCTCGGGCGAGATGATCCCCACCACGCTGAACGCTTCGGCCTTGCGAGACACGGACGGCAACATCATTGGAGCAATCGGCATTCTGCGCGACATAAGAGAGCTGGATCAGGCCCGCGCCTATGCCGAAAACCTGATCAAGAACGCACCAGATCCGGTCTTCGTGTCTGACCTCGAAGGCAAGATCCTCCAGGCCAACGATGCCGTGTTCTCTCTCCTTGGGTTCCGTCCCGACGAGCTAATAGAGCAATCTCTATCGCGCATTATCTCGCCGGAGGAGACACGGGAGTTCATGGTCGCGCTCCGCGAGGTCGTGGAACGCGGACTGACGCGGAATGCCAGGCTCCACCCCCGCCGCGCATCAGGCGACGTGATCCCGACCGCGCTGAACGCCTCGGCGTTGAGAGACGCGGATGGCAAGGTCATCGGTGCCATTGGGATCCTGCGCGACATGCGAGAGCTTGACAAAGCGCGGGCCTACGCGGAGAGCCTCATCAAGAACGCCCCGGACCCCGTCTTCGTGTCTGACCTCGAAGGCAAGATCCTTCAGGCCAACGACGCCGTGTCTGACCTCCTCGGCTTCCGAGAGGACGAGGTCGTTGAGCAGTCCGTGTCCCGGTTCCTTGGCGCCGATGAGACGCGTGAGTTCGTCGCCGCCCTCAGGGAGGTGGTCGAGCACGGCGTGAGCAGAAACGTCCCGCTCCATCCGGGAAGCGCTTCCGGCGAGGTGATCTCGACGACGCTGAACGCCTCGGCGCTGCGCGAAGTCGACGGCAGGGTTATCGGAGCGATCGGCATCCTACGTGACATGCGGGCCTATGAGCAGGTTCTTCATGACCTCGAAGAATCACGGCGCGAGCTCCGCGACGCCAACCAGGCCAAGGATCGATTCCTCGCCGTCGTCTCGCACGAGCTGCGCACGCCTCTGACCGCCATGGTCGGTTGGGTGCGGCTACTCACCGCCGGCATGCTGGACGACGCCACGTCCACACGCGCCCTTCAGGTAATTGAGCGGAACACCAAGCTCCTGGCCCACCTCATCGATGACCTCCTGGAGGTCTCGAGGATCGTTACCGACAAGCTCCGGCTCGAGACCGGTCCAGTTGACCTCGTCGCCGTCATCGAATCTGCGATCGAAGCCGTCCAGAGTCTTGCCGACGCGAAGGGGATCAGCCTCAAAGCCGTGCTCGATCCGTCGGCCGGGTCGATCGTCGGCGACCCGGGCCGCCTCCAGCAGGTCGTGTGGAACCTCCTCTCAAATGCAATCAAGTTTACCCCGAGCCGAGGACGTGTTGACCTCCGCCTCGAACGAGCGGACGCGCACACGCGCCTCACGGTGCGCGATACCGGTCAGGGCATTAGCCCCGACCTCCTGCCGCACATCTTCGACCGCTTCCGACAGGACGAGCGTGCGGGGCGACATGGTGGTCTGGGCCTCGGCCTCGCCATTGTGCGCCATATCGTCGATCTCCATGACGGTACGGTGCGCGCGGAGAGCGACGGGGAGGGCAGCGGAGCAACTTTTGTGGTCGAGCTCCCGCTTCCCCGCGACGATGTCCGCTCGGCTTCGAGAACCCCGGCCGTCTATCGCAGACTCGACAGCGGCCCATCCCGCCTGGTCAATCTCGGCGGGCGACGCATCCTGGTCGTGGACGACGAGGCCGACGCGCGAGACCTCTTGGGGACGATTCTGAGCCGAGCGGGAGCCGAAATCAGAGTGGTGGCCTCGGCCGACGAGGCACTCGAAACGCTTCGCCACTGGCGGCCAGATGTGCTGGTGAGCGATATCGGGATGCCGGGCGATGACGGATACGTCCTGATTCGCAAGGTGCGGGCCCTTCGTTTCGAGGAGGGCAGCCAGGTTCGCGCTCTGGCGTTGACAGCATACGCGCGGTCAGAGGACCGAACCGCGGCCCTCGAGGCAGGCTTTCACACACACGTCGCCAAGCCGGTCGATCCTCTCGAGTTGACGGCGCTTATCGCCGGCCTTGCGCCGGAACGGCGCGACTGAGCCGCTCCTGAGCCCGTTGACGGCTATGTAACCAGCAGCCATGCCCACAGCATGAACTATTGGGCCGCAACATCATCAGCGCGCTCGAAGAGAACAGTTGAGCCGGCTTCGTTGGGGCGCTCCGGAAAATGATCGTGAGGGGCCCATTTCGGAAACCCCTCAGCTCCAATCAATACGCCAGATGGGCCCCATGAAGAACAGGGGGCCCTCGAACCTCAGGAAGGCCGGCGCCTCGCCGCTCAGGATCCAGACCTTCCCGTCCGGCAGATCGGTCAACAGCATCGAGGCGAAGAGGCCGAGTTGCGGTTTCACCAGGAAGCGCGTGGCTGGCACCGCCGCATCGCCCATCATCACGGAGTCGTCGCCGGACGGCATGAGCAGCATCTTCACGAGGCGCGGCTTTGGCGTGAACGCGATGATCTGCACAGTAGTAGCCGTCCCCGCCGGCATGTTCTTCATCAGCAGGCAGAGAAGACCGTTGTAGACATCGCCCGGGAGCTCGATGTTTCCCTTGAGGACTTCCTCCGCGGCCTCCTCGTCACCCTTATAGCGGACCTCGTAGCGACCGGTCTCGCGGTCGACCGTCGCGTCGATGGATTCCGGGAAGGAGGGGCCCTTCTGCACGAGCTGATACGACATCAACGTGAAGGTATCTCGCTGCGAAAACACCACGCGCTCGCCGTAGATCGACCCATCGCGGAACCGGAACGTCAGCCGGTTCTCGACGCGGTCGCCGCGCGGAATCTGGATCAGCTCACCTTGGGCGAGCTTCTCGCCCCCGACGGAGCGCAGGACCGGGAAAGCGTGCGCGAGGCCTTCCGTGAACTTCACCGAGATGGGCTCCGCGAACGCCGGAGCCCCCATGCCAAGGGTGAGCGCACACGTGAGGACGGCGAGGGTCTTCATGGGGGCTGGCCTCCTGAACCCGTGCTTCCCAGCCGGGAGCGGCTGCCAGTCCTCGGAGTCTGGTCGGTTGCCGGGAACGATTGAGGTTCTCGAATCCGATCGACAGCACCATCGAAACAGCGTCTCCGCTTTCCTCTGTGAGGCGACTCGGGTTACCAGACCAGGAATGCGAATCGTCTTCCGATCGGCTCAAGCGGGCCGGGATCAGCCCGACTCAAGTTGGCGCAAACGCAGCGCACCAGATCGATTCCGTAGTTTCTAGCGTCCTCCCCGACGCCGACTAGGCACATTCATGTACAAGTCCTGTGCCGTCGGCTGGTCGTCCTATCCTCTTTCGAGCGTGTCATGGCTCAAACGTCTGCGGCGGCGTCCGCTCAGCGTCCCAGTAGTAGAAGCATCGGACGTGAAACTGGGTCGCCTTGATGCCCTCACCGATCCTCGCCATCACGAATTGACTCTGGATGGTGAGGTCGCAGGCGCCGCACGTTTCGTTGTCCCCGACGCCGCCCCAGACGGGCGGGCGCGCGGCGGTTCACTCAATGACCTGATCCGCCCGCAGCAGCAGCGACGGCGCGATCGTGAGGCCGAGGGCCTTAGCGGTGTTGAGGTTGATGACGAGTTCGAGTTTGACGGCCTGATCCACGGGGAGATCGGCCGGCTTCGCCCCCCTGAGGATCTTATCCACGTACGTTGCTGCGGTCCGAAACCGTTCCGACCACCTCGGCCCGTATGACATGAGACCACCGGCCGTGATGTCGTCCCGATTTGAAGAGGCCGTGGGCAACCGGTTCTTGGCCGCGAGCCTAAGGAGCAGCGTTCGGGAAATGGCGAACACCGGGTCATCGGCGATGAACAGGGCGTTGACGTGCGCTTTCGCCATTGCGGCGAAGGCTCCTTCGAACTCGCCGGGGTCCTGCGCCGCGATGGGCACGGGCTGCAGGCGCAGCGATGGTGCCGCGACTTCGACCTCTTTCAGCAGGGTCTTGTGATACGGAGTGCCTGGATTCCAGAGCACGGCGACGCGCGAGACCGCAGGGACGGCTTCGGTGAGAAGCTGCAACCGCTTCGCGCTGATGTCGGGCAGTAGGATCGAGCATCCTGTGACGTTCCCTCCCGGCCTGGCGAGGCTGGATACCAGCCCGTTTCCCACCGGATCGGCAGCGATCGTGAACACTATGGGGATGGTTTTGGTCGCCTGCTTGGCCGCGAGGACCGCACGCGTCACGTCGGCGACGATGACGTCCACCTTGAGCCGGATCAGATCCGCCACGAGCGCACCCAGTTGGTCGTACTTGCCCGCGGCCGATCGCCACTCGATCACAACGTTCTGTCCTTCGATGTAGCCGAGCTCGCGCAAACCGTCCTTGAATCCTTCAGGCGCGCCCTCCGGCGAAGAGTAGAGGGTCAACACCACCCCAATCCGGGGGACCTTCCCCGGTTGCTGCGCCTCGGCGACGACCGGCGCGGCGAGCACGGCCGCACCCGATGCCAAGAACGTTCGCCGACTGATCATCACCGCTCCTCCCCGCACGCGGCGCGCAAGCCGTCGACACCGTCGTCAACGCCTAGATGGCGTGCAGTACACGACCGTTTTCCCGGGGTCTGGCGCATGGAGCCGGGTCTGGACATAGGGGGTCGCTATCTTGCGGCGATTCGCAACTCTGGTCTAGGGCGTATCTCGGCGAGCGCTTGGGCCGAGCATCCGGTCTCCGGGGCTCGACGGACATGGGTCCGGAGGAGCCGGCCTACGGTCCGGAGCGCGGCGACGTCCTCGGCCGCAATCCACACGGCCGCCTCGTCATCCCCCGTCGCGGCGGGTGCCGTGCGCGGGTCATTCGCCAGCCTCGACGCCACGCCACTCGAGCCGGCCGTAGCGCCCCGGCACGATCGGCCAGCCTTCGGCGTCGGCGACCAAGCGCGTTCGCGGCCCTAGCGCCGGGACGATGATCGGTGAGAATTGCGCGTGCTCCGTGCGCAGCGCATCGGTCAAACGCGGTGCGTGTGCCCGACGCGCGCGCTGCTGTGGTAGGCTTCCCGCGTTCACTTTCGCTCCTTCCCTCTGACGCCTCGGGGATGCCCACCCGGGGCGTCTTCGCGTGAGCCACTTCACCGCTTCGCCGCAGCGTGCCGAGTGCGCGACGCGGCGGTCATCGGTGTAGACATCGGGCGCTCATGGCGCTCCGTAGGGATACGAATTGCGGGGCGCACCCTGTCAAACTAGACTCCCGCTCCCAGGCGGAGGATGTGGTGCCGAAGCTGTCTGATATCGTCCGAGAGAAATTCGACACGGGTGTGCTGCCGTTCGAGCGGCCGCTGAAACTGTGGGTGGGGTTCGGAAACGGCAAGCTCTGCACGGTGTGCGAGCGCCCCATCCTGCCAGTCCAGGCCGAATACGAGCTCCGGTACGACGACGGACGAACCGGGACTCGCTTCCATCTGGGATGCTACGACCTCTGGGAAACGGAGCTGCGGCGGCGGGGGTGTCTTCCAGCCGCGTAGGCGGTTTATCACGAGCACCGCTCATCGGCACGAAGCCAATTAGCTGGCACGCGCGGTGCTGTTATCGATCGCGTGGATGGCCCGGAAGCTATTTATCGTCGCGCGCGGCAACGAATTCATCTTCCGAACTTTGAGCAGCGCCCTCCGAAATGAGCTCGACGTAGTGATCATTTACGACCGACGCGTTCGCGACCAGCCGGAGTTGCGACCAGCCTTGGAGCGTCGCGTCCGGACGGACGTCGAACAGCGCCTCCGTGCTGAGGGATATGCTGTCGTGCGGTTGAGCAGCGACGACACCTTGGGGGGCAATGTCCGCTGGTCCTAGCAGTCGGCGGCCCCTCTGCCATCGACGGTGATTTACGACGGCTCGCGTCCGCGATCTCGTGCGCAGATGATCGGAACATGAAGTCGCCGACCGTCCTCTACGAGCCGCCGAAGAGTGCGCCGCATAGGTTACCGAATCGGCCTATCGGCACGTCCTGACGTCGACCCCCGTGCCTGAGGGAGTTGAGCGCGACCGCGGCGTTTTCTGGATCGCACCCGACATCGTGGCCGAGGTAACCTACAGCGAGCCCATGCAGGGCCGGCTGCGGGATCCGGTGCGAGGTATCGTCCAGTTGGCGCGGCGGCCGCGCTAACTATCAAGTCCTACGCTGCGCGGCCCTGCTGGTCGAGCCAGCGATCGAACTCCCGCTCAGCTTCTTCGCGGCTGCGGCCGTACCGCTCCTGAATCTTGCCGATGATGATCTCGGCATCACCTTGCGCTCGGTCGATCTCGTCGTCAGTGAGCTTGCCCCACTGCTGACGAACCTTGCCCTTTAGCTGCATCCACTGGCCCTTCAACGTTTCGCGATTCATAGACATCTCCTCTGTCCAGTCTGGTGATTACTGTGACGACGGGCCGGTCAACGGTGCGAAGGCAGACGCTCCGACGAGCGTCGGGCGTTGGCTCGGCACGGTTGCCGAGCCCGTCATCAGACGCCTCGGTGTGCAACGCGAAGGCCAGTGGAACGAACGATCGACCGCCATCGTTCGCGCCGGCGACGCCCTGAAGCGCAGTCCAGGGGCTTGCCAGACGAGCTAAGTCTGGAGTGAGAAATCACCTCATCATCGTCTCCCAGAGTGAGCAGGGGATTCACGCTCTATTAAGTCGGGTGTTTCAGGCGGCTGCCGGCATCGCAGTGATTCGAGACCGAAGACAGCCGTCACTGACGGCAACTCGACGACCGGAGCGTCGCTCTCAGCGCGGCCAGGTGGTCGCTCAAGGGCAGGGCTGGCTGCTGATATGTCTGCCTGCTCAGGATCGGTGACGAGCGGCGATCTACTCAGTCGTCGCGGCAGCGTACGGATCGCGCCTGAAATCACGGCCGAGGTCAGCTGAAGCGAGCTGCTGCAGGGTCGGCTGCGAGTTCCGGTCCTGCGGTCTATGCAGGCCATGCGCTAGCGGTAGCCCCCCGGATCTATCCCTTCAGCTCCCTTTTCAGGGCGTTGAGGATCTTCCAATCGGTGCCTTGAGCGAGGATCTTCTGCGGCGTTGCCTTCACCATGCCGACCTCACGAAGACGCAGCGTGTAGAACTGGACCGTGTCCGTGGGGTCGTACTCCCGCCATTTGGTGTATGGCAGGCTTTTGATGGTGCTGCGGACCTCGTCGTATGGCGCCGTAGTGAAGCCTCGGTCGACGAGGGAGCGCGCGGCGCGGTCAGGCTCGAGAGCGCATACGGCGGATGCCTTCAATATGGCCCGCACTGCGCGTTTGGTCGCTACCGGATGCACGCGGACGAATTCGCGATTGCCGGACAGCACGCAACAGAAGTACTGCGACCACGGGCGCTCGTCGGTACTGCTCATGATCACGTGGCCGATCCTGCGTTTTCGAAGATCCGGTACCTCCTCCGAGAATGCCTGATACGCGTCGAGCTTCCCCTCGGCGAACAGCTTCACAGACTCGGCTTGTGGCTTGGTGACTAAGGTGACGTCCTTGTTCGGATTGAGGCCCACGTAGGACAAAAGGCTGACGAGGAATAGATGACGCCCGGAGCCGAGCTCGGTCACGCCAATCGTTTTGCCTCTGAGATCGCCGATCGTACGGATCCGCTCGGACGCGAAAAGCTCGTAGCAACCGACGTGGATACCGGCCAGCATGACGACCGGATGGCCGGCATCGATCTCCTTGATCCAAGCGCCCACGAAGCCCATCGAAAAGTCGATGTCTCCGCCCGCGAGCCCAGCGGCGCGCTGTGGCGTACCTGTCGCTATGTATCGCACGTCAGTGAAGCCCTCGAGCTTAAGCAACTCGTCAGCGACGAGCTGTGGCGCGACGCACATGCCCGGGAGCGTGGTCACCGGTCGCTGGATCCTGAGCGTGCTCGTTTCCGGCGGCGGCTCGGCAGCGCCTGCCAGGGTGTTTAAGGCGATCGCGGCTGATGTCGCCGTCGCCCCGAGGCTGATAATGAACTCGCGTCTATGGATCATCCCTTCAGGTCTCCCTGCGCGCCGCTCGCAGGTGGCGGCGACCTTAGTGACCGGCTGAGTTTATCGTCCTCCCAAGAAATGTGTCGCCCAAGTATGACGGCCTCCGACGCTGAGCGATACTCTAAGCTTCTCGCGTGTCGCGTTGATCGTGTTACGTTTGGGGGGCCTACACGGCGTAGGCGTTGTCGCATCGCTTCGGACGCCATTCCACCGTCTGATGCGCGTAGATCTTTCGGTGTATTGACCGCCTGCCCCATCTCTTTCACTGTTTCCGGTCACCGAAGCGTACGGCGTCGGCTGGTTGTGTCGTCGCCACGAGCCCATCCGCGGCCGGCCGGGGGCGGCATCTGACGCCAGTCGATGCCGTATGCGACGGGGACGGCGCGCACACTCCAAGTCCTCGTCCACCCAACGATAGACAAAAATCCGATGTCGCGGACACGATGAATCGCGTAAAGAAAGACCTGCCGCACGCGGAGATCACGGTGTTCCCAGAGTGCGGCCACTTCATCCAGGAGGAAGCGCCGGCGCGCGTCGGCGAGCTGCTCGCACGCTTCTTCGCCGCCGTTTGAATCACCTCGCGCGCGGGCATCCTCAAGAACTTCCGAACTCGCCATCGCCACCTGGAGGAATCGGCTACTTCCTGCCAGGAGCGACGACCAGCGCGTTCGGCACCCCCCATCCGCCGGGGAACGATAGCGCGAGTGACGGGAGCTTCACCACGAGCTGCGTCGACGGACCGCCGTCGAGGTTGAGGACATCCCGGCACCCGAGCCCGCCCTTGTCAGGCGGGTCGGCAAGGAAGCGCGCGAAGGGAGTAGCTTCGGCCTTCGTCGAGACAACGAGGATGACGACGCTTCCTTCCGCGCACACCGCGGTCCGCTCGGCAGTCTGCGGTTTCAGCTGCTGAACTTTTCCTCCGACAACTAGACGTGGGATGCCCTGGACGATGAGGCGATGTACACGATGGTCCTGGATATCAGCACCTAGCACGATACGCGCTTTGTTGTCGTTGACCACGAGGGCGCCCCAACTCCGCCGCTTGCCACTGGTTAGCAGTTGCCCCTCGTCGACAGCAAGGCCCATGGCCCGGCCCTCTTGGTCGAAGAAGCTTGCATTGATGGCGACGACCGCAGGATAGGCCGCGACAATCTCTTCTACGGGGCGCCGTGACGAGGGGCCTCCGGCGGGGACAAGCCGGAGCTTCGCCACATCGAGGTCGACCTTGAAGGCATGCCCTGAAAACGGCTCAGCGTCCCCTGACTGCACCTGGAAGGTGGCGTGTTCGATGCCGGACGCCACGGTCCGGAACCGCGAGGAATTCCCCTCGAGGGCGACCGCGCCGCTCAGCGCCAGGAGGACCGTATAGACGACAATGTTGAGGCGATGCATCGCGGCTTTCATCTGCCGCTCGACTAAGGCCCTCCTTTCAGAGGGCCGGGTCACACGTGCGAGCCAGTTATACAACCAGGCCCAGGCATAGCCAAATACCCATGCGACCACGATCAGCACGAGCAGCGTGCCCACGAAGACGGAGGTCGTCGGGTCACGCGGTAGTAAGGACGCCACGTCGGCGCCGAAAAACTGGGCGTTGAAGGGAATCGGAATGCTTCACGCCAAAAAACGCCGAGAAGGTAGAGCAGAGGATCGTGAGCGAGCTCGCGAAGGCAGTCACGTTTATCATCGTCGGCACTCCTGAGTGTTCATCGCCGCCACCCAACTTTGCTCGCAGAGGGCCCGGGCATTACTTAGGGAATCTCTGAATAAGTCGCGATGACGACACCAAACAAGCGGTGTGCGATCACCGAAATCATAAAACACGCGCGCTCTGGTT
>Ga0209382_10008751_pt1 | contig 12736 bp, 8 predicted proteins | sample SoiMetdeltSBSDD5_FD_187599 | JGI IMG/M metagenome (GOLD analysis project Ga0209382, IMG submission 187599) | Bulk soil microbial communities from a Populus tree surrounding site in Tennessee, USA - Soil MetaG P. deltoides SBSDD5 (SPAdes) (version 2) | ecosystem: Environmental > Terrestrial >... | reverse complement strand
ATTCCGGCGATGGTCGGCAGCTCCCTGCCCGACGGTTCGACAGACTTCCTCAACGAGCGCTGGCTGGAGTACACCGGGTTGTCCCTGCACGACACGCTCGGCGACAAGTGGGCGACTGTGATTCATCCAGACGACCGGGCCGGCGTCCAGGACGCCTGGCGCGCGGCCATGGCGACGGGTGAGCCGTACGAGCATGAGGCCCGTACCCGGCGGGCAGACGGGCAGTACCGCTGGTTCTTGTATCGCGCGTTGCCGCTCCGCGACGCGCACGGCACCATTGTCCGATGGTTCGCGGCCGGCCACGACATCGACGATCAGCGGCGGGCGGAAGAAAGGGTGCGGCAGGACGAGCGGGATTTCAGACAGCTCGTCGACTTCGTCCCGTCCATGATCGGCGCACTCGACGCGGACGGGCGGCTCTATCTGCTCAACCGGGCGGGGCAGGAGTATCTCGGCCAGACGCTCGAGGAGCTCACCCAGTTGGAGGACGTTCGGAGCAAGATGTATCACCCCGACGACCTCGGCGCCGTGCGCGGCATGTTCGCGCGTGCATTTTCCCGGAGTGCCGCTGACGAAGTAGAAGCGCGGATCCGCCGGCACGACGGCCAATTTCGCTGGTTCCTGATTCGATATGACCCTGTCCGCGATGAACATGGACGGGTCGTTCGATGGTACGGAACGGCGACCGATATCGAGGATCGAAAGCAGGCCGAGGAGCGTGTGATCGAGGAGAACCTCGCCCTGCGCGAGGAGGTCGACAAGGCATCGATGTTCGAGGAGATCGTCGGTGCGTCCCCCCCGCTCCGAACCGTCCTGTCTCTCGTCTCCAAGGTGGCCCCGATGGAGTCGACGGTGCTGATCACCGGCGAAACCGGGACGGGGAAGGAACTGGTGGCCCGCGCCATTCACCGGCTGTCGCCGCGGGCGCCCCGCCCGTTCGTCAGCGTGAATTGTGCGGCGATTCCCCAGACGCTTATCGCGTCGGAGCTGTTCGGTCACGAACGAGGGGCATTCACTGGGGCGCTCGAGCGACGTCGGGGGCGCTTCGAGCTGGCAGAGGGCGGGACGATCTTCATGGATGAAGTCGGCGAGCTGACAGCCGAGACGCAGATTGCGTTGCTGCGCGTGCTGCAAGAACGTGAGTTCGAGCGCGTGGGCGGCAGCCGGCCGCTGACGGCGAACGTGCGAGTGATTGCCGCGACCAACCGTGATCTCCCGGCCGCGATCGCCGCCGGGACGTTTCGCGCGGATCTGTTCTATCGCCTCAACGTCTTTCCGGTCTCGATGCCGCCTCTGCGGACTCGCCGCGATGATATTCCCGTGCTCGTCAGCTACTTCGTCGAGCGCTTTGCCCGCCGGGCCGGCAAGCGCATTCGCGGCATCCACAAGAAAAGCCTGGAGCGGCTGCAGGCGTACCCGTGGCCCGGCAACATCCGCGAGCTGCAGAACGTCATCGAGCGGTCGGTTATTGTCGCAGACGGCGAGACGCTCTCGGTCGACGAGCGCTGGCTTCACGACGAGCCGACTCGGGCCTCCACGGCCGATCGACCGCTCGATCAGCCCCTTGCAGATCGGCTTACCGCCGAACAGAAGACCCTGATCGAGGCTGCGCTCGCCGAAACGAGAGGCCGGGTATCCGGCCCGGCGGGCGCGGCGGCCAAACTGGGCATGCGATCGTCAACGTTGGAATCACGGATCAGATCACTCGGCATCGACAAGCGCCGCTTCAGAACGCTCTAGTTTCACCTCGCCGCGATTTTCGCGAGATTTCGCAAAAACTTGCGACTTGCTGGAAGTCTCGTCCCTCCAGGTGGGCGTTTCAATGACTTTCCGGCTGGCGTTCGCGTTGCTATGTGAGGAACGTCGTTTCGGGAGGCGTGCGTGCTGAAGATTCTGAGAGCCGTTGAAGGAAGCTCGGTGGTCTTCAGTTTGAGCGGGCGAATCAGGAGCGAAGATGTCGCTCGATTGCAGGGGTTGTTGGCAGCCGAGGCCGGCATGAACATCGTCGTCGATCTGTTGGATGTCGAGCTCATCGATCGAGAGGGTGTGAGGTTTCTGGCACGCGCAGAGGCTGACGGGATCACGCTCACGAACTGTCCGGCGTATGTCCGCGAGTGGATGAGGACCGAGGGCACGGAACCATGACCCGTGTGGTTGGATTCGAAGGGCCATGCGCCGTCGCGAAGAGGAGAACACCCTTGAACTCTGGTCTGCTTGTGTCCACTCTGACGCTTGCAGGCGTGGTGCTGTCAGCCTGCGGGCCGACGGCCGCCAACCCTGCCGAGCCGCCGCCGCCCAAAGTGACGGTTGCGCCGGCGCTCTCGCGCGACGTCACCGAGTGGGACGAGTTCACCGGTCGTCTCGAGGCCGTGACGACCGTGGAGCTGCGTCCCCGCGTCTCCGGATACATCGATGCCGTCCGCTTCGTCGAAGGCGCCATGGTCCGTCGCGGCGACCTCCTGTTCGAGATCGACGCGCGCGCCTTCCAGGCGGAAGTCGATCGCCTGCGCGCCGAGTTGTCACGGGCCCGCGCGACGGTCCAGCGTGCGGGCTCCGAGTTGCAGCGTGCGGAGCGTCTGGGGCGCGAGAACGCGATGTCGCGCGAGGAGCGTGAGCGCCGCGCGTCGTTCGAGCGGGAGTCTGCCGCGCAGGTCGGTTCGGTCGAAGCGGCGCTCCGCGCGGCGGAGCTGAATCTCGAATGGACCAGAGTCACCGCGCCGATCGGCGGCCGCGTCGGCCGGGCGATCGTAAAGCAGGGCAATCTCGTCTCGAGCGGTCCCAGCGACGCGACGCTGCTGACGACGATCGTCTCGCTGGATCCCATCTATGCGTCGTTCGACGCCGATGAGCAGACCTTCCTTCGCTACCTGGCGCTCACACGCGAGGGAAAGCGCGGCAGCGCACGGCAAGCGGATTTTCGCATCCAACTCGCGCTCGGCACGGATCAGGGTTTTCCGCGTGAGGGCAAGCTGAACTTCCTCGATAACCGCATCGACCCGGCGACGGGCACCATCCGCGTCAGAACGATCTTTCGAAACGCGGACCACAGTCTCACGCCCGGTTCGTTCGTTCGGCTTCGGCTCCCGGGTGCGGCGGCCCATCGAGGCGTGCTCATTCAGGACCGGGCGATCGGCACGGATCTCGACAAGCGCTTCGTACTGGTCGTGACGAGCGATCGCGTCGTGCAGTATCGGGCAGTGACGCTCGGTCCGCTCATCGATGGCCTCCGTCTCGTTCGCAAAGGAGTCAATCCAGGCGAGCTGCTGATTGTCGACGGGCTGCAACGCGTCCGCCCTGGCGCGCACGTCGACATCGAGACGGTCGCGATGGACGATCCGGCGACGATGACGGAGGTCCGCCCTTCGCCCGAGGGCGCGTCGGAGGCGGGAAAGTGACCTCGGCATGAAATTCTCAGGGTTCTTCATCGATCGGCCGATCTTCGCCGCCGTCCTGTCGCTGCTCATCGTCGTCTCAGGGGCGCTCGCGCTCTTCCGGCTTCCCGTGAGCGAGTACCCCGGCGTGGTGCCGCCGACGGTCGTGGTGCGCGCCACCTATCCGGGCGCCACGCCGAAAGTGATCGCCGAGACGGTCGCATCCCCGCTCGAACAGCAGATCAACGGCGTCGAGAACATGCTCTACATGTACTCGCAGTCGACCACAGATGGACGGATGACGCTCACCGTCACGTTTGCCCTGGGCACGGATCTCGACATCGCGCAGGTCCAGGTGCAGAACCGCGTCGCGCAGGCGCAGCCGCGCCTGCCGGAGGAAGTCCAGCGCATCGGACTGACGACGGAGAAGGCCTCGCCCGACCTCATGATGGTCGTGCACCTGTACTCGCCGGACGAAAGGTACGACGAGCTCTATCTCTCGAATTTCGTGTACCTGCAGGTACGGGACGAGTTGCAGAGGATTCCGGGCGTCGGCAACGCGCAGGTCTTCGGCGCCGGCGAGTACAGCATGCGCGTGTGGCTCGATCCCAATCGGCTCTCCTCCCGCGAGTTGACGGCGAGCGACGTCGTCCAGGCCATCCGCGAGCAGAACATCCAGGTGGCGGCCGGTGTGCTCGGCGCGCCGCCAGCGCCCCGCAGCACGACATTTCAACTGTCGATCAACGCGCAGGGACGCCTGACGTCCGAAGAGGAGTTCGGCGACATCGTCGTCCGGGCGACGCCAGAGGGTCAGATCACGCGCATCCGCGATGTCGGACGCGTCGAGCTGGGCTCGGATCTGTACGCCTTGCGCAGCCTGCTGGACAATCGCCCCGCCGTGGCGATCGGGATCTCGCAGCGGCCAGGATCGAACGCCCTCGAGGCGTCATCGGAGGTGCGGGAAACGATGGACCGGCTGGCACAGGGCTTTCCGGAGGGCATCAAGTACGCGATCGTCTACGACCCGACGATCTTCGTCCGCGAGTCGATTCGCGCCGTTGTCGAGACGCTGTTCATCGCGATCCTCCTCGTGGTGATCGTCGTGCTGGTGTTCCTGCAGACCTGGCGCGCCTCGATCATCCCGCTCGTGGCCGTGCCAGTCTCGCTCATCGGGACCTTCGCGGTCATGCTCGCGCTGGGCTTCTCGTTGAACACGCTGTCGCTGTTCGGCCTCGTCCTCGCCATCGGGATCGTCGTCGACGACGCGATCGTCGTGGTGGAGAACGTGGAGCGTCATATCGAGCTCGGGCAGACGCCCCTCGACGCCACACACAAGGCAATGGACGAAGTGTCGGGGCCGATCGTCGCGATTGCGCTGGTGTTGTCCGCGGTGTTCGTGCCCACGGCGTTCGTGAGCGGACTGACCGGGCAATTCTACCGGCAGTTCGCGCTGACCATCGCGATTTCGACCGTGATCTCCGCGTTCAACTCTCTGACGCTGAGCCCGGCGCTCGCATCGCGGCTGCTGCTGCCGCGCGGCGCGCCTCGCGATCGTGTGCAGCGCGTCGCCGATCGGCTGTTCGGATGGTTCTTTCGTCGATTCAACCGGTTCTTCACCAGCGCCTCGGGCTGGTATGGTCATGGGGTTGTCCGCGTACTCCGCTTCAGGTGGGCCGCACTCGCCGTCTATGCGGGGCTCGTGGGGATGACAATCGTGGCCTTCGCACTCGTGCCGCAGGGATTCATACCGGCGCAGGACAAGGGCTATCTCATTGCCTTCGCACAGCTACCGGACGCAGCGACTCTGGATCGCAGCGAGGACGTGATTCGGCAGATGTCCGCCCTGGCGCTGAAGCAGCCGGGCGTGGCGAACGCGGTCGCATTTCCGGGTCTGTCGATCAATGGCTTCGTCAACTCTTCGAACGCCGGCATCGTCTTCGTTCCGCTCAAACCGCCGGACGAGCGGAAGGGGCCTGGACAAGACGCACTGTCGATCGTGCAGAAGCTCAATGCGGAATACGCGGGCATCCGGGGGGCGTTCGTCGCCATCTTCCCGCCGCCGCCGGTCCAGGGGCTTGGAACGGTCGGGGGTTTCAAGCTCTTCGTCGAGGATCGCGCAAGCATGGGTTACGAACAACTGTACGCACAAGTACAGCAGGCCATGGGACAGGCGGGACGCCTCCCAACGCTGACCGGACTCTTCTCCAGCTTCCAGGTCAACGTCCCGCAGATCGAGACCCGCGTGGATCGCGAGCGCGCCAAGACCTACGGCATCGCGGTGACCGACGTGTTCGACACGCTGCAGGTGTATCTGGGCTCGCTGTACACCAATGACTTCAACCGGTTCGGGCGCACGTATCAGGTGAACGTCCAGGCGGAGTCGGACTTCCGGCTGCAGCCCGAACAGATTGCCCAGCTCAAGACGCGCAACGCGAGCGGCAGCATGGTGCCGCTGGGGTCGCTGGTGACCGCGAGCCTCGGGCACGGGCCGGATCAAGTGATGCACTACAACGGCTTTCCGGCCGCGGAGATCAACGGCGCGCCGGCGCCCGGCTTCAGCTCTGGTCAAGCCCAGGCGGCGATTACGCGCGTGCTCGACGAACGGCTGCCGCGCGGCTTCTCGTTCGAATGGACGGATCTCGCCTATCAGGAAAAGATCGCGGGTAATACGATGCTCGTGATCTTCCCGCTCTGCGTGCTGCTCGTCTACGTCGTGCTCGCCGCGCAATACGAGAGCTGGGCGCTGCCGCTGACCGTGATTCTGATCGTGCCAATGGCGTTCTCCTCGGCGCTTGGCGGGATGCGGCTCACCTCTGCCGACAACAACGTGTTCACGCAGATCAGCTTTCTCGTGCTCGCCGGTCTGGCCTGCAAGAACGCGATCTTGATCGTCGAGTTCGCGCGGCAACGCGAGGCGGAAGGCGAAGACCATGCGGCGGCGATCCTCGACGCGTGCCGAATCCGGTTGCGACCCGTGCTCATGACGTCGGTGGCGTTCATCATGGGGGTCATCCCGCTGGTCTTCGCGACGGGCGCTGGCGCGGAGATTCGCCACGCGATGGGGGTGGCGGTGTTTTTCGGCATGCTCGGCGTCACCTTCCTGGGGCTGACGTTCATCCCCGTTCTCTATCTCGTCGTGACGCAGCTCGTCGGACGCTTCACGTCGCGTCGCGCGATCCCGCATACGCCCGCGCCGACGCTCGCTGAGGGAGAAGGACACTGAGCATGGGCTCGAGATCCACGCGAGTGTGGTGGCTCGCCCTCAGCCTGTCGATGGCTGGATGCAGTCTCCGCTCGTACGAGCCGCCGAGTGTTGCGCCTGCGACGGTCAATAACGCCGACCCATCGTACTTCACAAGTCAGCCCTACGATGCGCGCTGGTGGCGGCAGTTCGACGACCCGGTTCTCGATGGCCTGCAGACGGCCGCCCTCGATTCGAACTCCGATGTTCGCATTGCGGTGGCGCGCGTCCGCCAGGCGCGCGCGATCTTCGACGACGTTGGGTTCGACCGGTGGCCGACGGTGACCGTGGATGGCAGCATCGACAAGCGGAAGGAGGTGGTTCCGGGTTTCTTCGACGAGCCGGTCCAGATTTCCACGTATCGCGCCGGCTTTGATGCCTTCTGGGAAGTCGACGTCTTCGGTCGCATCCGATCGGCGGTGCGAGCCGCCGCGGCGACGGCCGAGGGTTTCCAGGCCACGCTCGAGGATGTGCGTGTGAGCGTCGCAGCTGAAGTCGCGCGCAATTACTTCGAGCTGCGCGGGCTGCAGCAGCAACTCGCGGTGGCTGAGCGGAGCCTCGTCAATCAGCGGGAGACGCTTCGCCTGACGGTCGTTCGGCGCGACGCCGGAATCGGCGAAGAACAGGACGTTGCGAGCGCCACCGCGCGCGTGGCGGCCATCGAAGCAACGCTGCCGCCCATCCGAACCGGCATCGCGTTACGCGAGCACCGCCTGGCTGTGCTGACAGGCGTCCGGCCCGGGGCGCTCTCCGCGGACCTCTCACCGCGGGCGTATCCACCGCTCGCCAAGGCCCTCCCCCTGGGTGACCCGTCGGCGCTTCTGCGCCGGCGCCCTGACGTGCGTGCCGCCGAGCGCCGTCTGGCTGCCGCGGCCGCCCGCGAGAGCGTCGCCGCCGCGGACCTGTATCCGAGGATCACCATCTCCGGATTCCTCGGGTTTCTAGCAGGGCGAGGAAGCCTGTTTGGAAGCGCCGACTCGCGTGCGTGGGCCGTGACGCCGGCCTTGAGCTGGGCCGCGTTCGATCTTGGACGCGTGCGCGCCCGGCTCCGGGGTTCGGAGGCTGCAACCGCGGAATCGCTGGCCGACTTCGAGCAAACGGTGCTGCTTGCACTCGAGGAGACCGAGAACGCGCTCGTGGCCTACCGCGAGCAGCAGCAGCGCCTCGTGAACCTGACAGATCAGGTTCGGGAAAGCACGCGCGCGGCATCCATCGCGCGCACGCGCTACCGCGAAGGTCTGGTCGATTTCCTCGAGTTGCTCGACGCGGAACGCACGCAGCTTCAAGCCGAGGACGCCGTGGCGCAAGCTGAAGCCGACGTCTTCACGAGCGTTGTCGCCGTGTACAAGTCTCTCGGCGGGATCTCCAATTGAGCCACGATCCTGCCGTCAGTAGATGGTCTTGAAGCGGCGCTTGTCGATGCTGAGCGATCGGATCTTCGACTCTAACGTGCTCGACTTCATGCCGAGCTTCGCCGCGGCGCCCGCGGGCCCGGAAACCTGGCCGCGGGTTTGAGCCAGCGCTGTCTCGATGATCTGTATCTCGTGCATGGTCAGTGTGTCGGAGAGCAGCGGGGCAGTCTGCGTCGCGGGAGTCTCCGAGGGAATCCATGACGGATCGACGGAGAAATCACCCGTTCCGGACAGGATGAGCGCCCGTTCGACGACGTTCTGGAGCTCCCGGACGTTGCCTGGCCACCCGTATGATTGCAGCTGGTCCATCGTCGCTCGGCTGACTGGGCGCGGTCTCTGCCCGTGTTTGCCTGCGTGCCGATCGATAAAGTGCTCGACGAGCAACGGGATGTCCTCCCTTCGCGCACGCAGGGGAGGCATTTCGATGGGAAACACGTTGAGCCGGTAGTACAGATCGCTTCGAAACGCGCCGGCGCCAATCGCGGCGTACAGGTCACGATTCGTCGCGGCAATGACCCGCACATCAACGGTGATCACCTCATGACCGCCGACACGCTCGAGCTTGCGCTCCTGGAGTACCCGCAGCAGCGCGAGCTGCGTTTCCGAAGGAAGCTCTCCGATCTCGTCGAGGAAGATCGTTCCTGCGTCTGCCAGCTCGAAGCGGCCAACGCGCCGCTGCAGCGCTCCGGTGAAGGCGCCCTTCTCGTGACCAAACAGCTCCGTCGCCACCAGCGCCGGCGGGATTGCCGCGCAATTCACGCTCACGAAGGGGCGCCTGGACCGCTTCGACCGACTGTGAATGGCACGCGCCACAAGTTCTTTGCCGGTGCCCGTCTCGCCCAGAATCAGCACCCTCGACTCAGTGGGGGCCACCATGTCGACTTGATTCAGCACGCCTCTAAACGCTCGGCTCCTGCCAACCAGACCGTCGGCCTCGCTGTCATACGCGTGGTCGCCCCGCGTCGTCTGTCGGTGACCGCGGGCGAGCCCCTGCTCGATCGCCCCGATCAAATCCTCATCGGCGTACGGTTTTGTCAGAAACTCCAGCGCGCCCGCCTTGATCGCGCGCACCGACGTGGGAATGTCGCCATGGCCAGTCAGAAAGATGATCGAGGTCTGAGCGCCCGACTTCGCCAGCTGCTGCTGCAGATCCAGTCCGCTCAGCCCGGGGAGTTGCACGTCCAATACCAGGCAGCTCGGCACATCCGCCCAGGGACTGGCGAGGAATTCCTGGGCCGACGCGAAAGTCTCCGCCTTCCATCCGGCCGACCGCACGAGCCGTCCTACTGCCTCACGTACCGACGCGTCGTCATCGACGACGTATACCGGGGCCGTTGATGTCGTCATGGGAGCACCGCCTCCGCCGCTTGCGGTCACTTCGAGCTCAGGGCCGCGTCGATAGCCTTCAGCACTTCTTCTTCTCTGAGCGGTTTGAGCAGGTAGTCCACCGCTCCGGCCGCAAGAGCTCGCGCGCGCACATCCTCGTCTGATCCATGCGCTGTGATGAAGATCACCGGCAGATCACAATCGCTCGCCGACAGCTCACGCTGAAGATCGAGCCCACTCATCCCCGGCATGCGAATATCGAGTATCAGGCAGTCCGCCTGCTGGCCCTGGCCCGCGCTCAGGAACTCTTCGGCCGATCCGAAGATCTGCACGCCAAACCCGACCGATCGGATCAGCCTCGCGAGGGACTCGCGGACCGAGTGATCGTCGTCGACAACGGAAATCACGACAGTTGACATCTGCCCTCATTAAACTGTGTCTGAGATTGGAGCGCTACTACACCTTGTGGTGGGTAGCCGGGCTGGGCGGGAAGGCTGCGTACGGGTCTCTCGGTTGGGTATGCCAAGCCTCTCGGACATTCTGGCCAGCTCTGCGAGAGAGTCGGCCCATCTTGCGCATCACGTGGCCTCGACGCACGGGCATCACACCGTGAAATGGAACGTCGTACCGGGACCGTCGTTGCGGACCGCCCAGAGCCGGCCGCCGTGCTGCTCGACGATGGTACGGCTGATCGAGAGGCCCATGCCCATCCCACCACGCTTCGTCGTGTAGAACGCGTCGAAGATGTGATCCGCGAGCTGCGGATCTATGCCGGAGCCGGCGTCCTCCACAGCGACACGGACGCGATCGCTCGCCTCCCGCTGCGTGCTGATGACCAGGTCTCGCGGACGGCCCATGACCGCATTCATAGCTTCCAGGCCGTTCAGCAGAAGATTGAGCACCACTTGCTGCAGCTGAACCCGGTCGCCGAGCACACGTGGGAGATTCCCGGCGAAGACGGTCCGGAGTGTCGCGCGCGTCCTCCGCGCTTCGCCCTCAGCCAGGGCGACAACCTCCCGAATGACCTCGTTGATGTCCAATGGCTCCTTCTCGATCGCCTTGCGGCGCGCCAGCGTGCGAACCCGCGCGATCACGTCGTTTGCCCGCCGGCCGTCGCGGCCGATGGCCTCCAGGCCGTCGCGCACTTCGTCGAGATTCGGCGACGCATGGTTCAGGAAGCGCAGGCAGGCGTTCGCATTGATGGTGATGCCCGAGAGCGGCTGGTCGACTTCGTGAGCGATAGACGCAGCCATCTGGCCGAGCGTCGTGACGCGGCTGACATGCGCGAGATCAGCCTGCGCCTGATGCAGCGCTTCCTCGGCGCGCTTCCGCTCGGTAATATCCATGATGCTGACCAGCACGCTATTGAGCTTGGCGGGTTCGTCCGGGAAGGCAATGGTGAGGAGTACGGAGAGCCGATCGCCCTTCAGTGTCTGCAGAGGTGTCTGTGACTCGAACCAGGTCCTCCCCTCCGCGAGAGCGATGAGTTCCGCGGCAAATACGTCCTGTGTTTCCGGCGTCAGTATCTTGTCCAAAGACACCAACAACTCTTGCTTGTTGCGGGCTCCGAACAGCTCGACGGACGCGTCATTGACATCCAGGATTCTGACCAACGACATGGCTCGCTCGACGAATTCCGGATGTGCGGCGAGGTATTGGCGGAAGTCCTGTACGCCTCCGGCCTTCACGTCATCAATCGCTGTTTTGACTTGCGAAAAGTCTTCTTCCCAGATCGACACTCCGGTTGACTGGAAAATGTAGCGGTATCTCCTCTCACTCTGGCGCACTTCCGCCTCCGCCTCTTTTGCTGCGGTGACGTCCATCACCGCTCCAACGAACTCGATGCCGCCCGGTTCAGCGCACAAGGCATGAGCCACAACGTGGACATGCTTGACGGAACCATCTGGCATCAGCAATCGATGTTCATGTTCGAAATCCTTTCCATCTTGTGACGCACGCTCGATCGTCTGTTTCACGAAGGCCGCGTCTTCCGGATGGAGCCGTCGGAGCAGGGACTCGACCGTCAGGTTCCTCGTCCGGCCGTACTGGAAGATTCGCAAGGTTTCCTCTGAGCAGTACACGTCGCCGCTCGAAGAATTCCAACGGAAGCTGCCCGTGTGGCTCAATCGCTGGCCTTCGGCCAGGTAGGTCTCGCTCTGGCGCAGTTCGGCTGTCCGTTCCGCCACCTTCACCTCGAGCTCATCACGGGCTTGACGAAGCGCCTGCTCGAGGCGGGCGCTCCGAAAGGCTGTCGCAGCGTGATTGGCGGCCACCGACAGCAAGAACTGATCAATCTCGGTGGGAAAGTCGGTGCGATCACAGGCCGCCGCCACCAGACCGCCCTCGCCATTGATACCGATCGGTATGACAACGCCGCGGAATGAAGCCGCGCCGCCAACGTGGGGAATGATTTCCTTGCGCGAAAGCTGCCGGACGACAGCGAGGTGATCCCGCAGCCATTCGGGAAACTCTCTCCAGGCGTTCCCCCGCGTCTCTTCGACCGCGGTACCCCCGCTGGGATCGCACAGACGGACAAAGGCGAAATCCAGCTGCAACGATCCCACCACCACGTCGGCAAGCCCGGCGGCGATGGCAGGCGGTTCCCTTCCGACCCATACCGCCGGGATGCTGGAAATAGCTGCGAGCTCCCGCAGCGCAGTTCGCAGCCGGAGGATCTCAGCGTGAGCATCCATGAGCATTCAGTTCGCCGTGCTCGCGCTCTTGCGAACCACCCGTCGCTCCCGTATCTCGAGCAGGAACTGGTCAGGAGGCACGAAGAACGGGTTCTCCTGCAGCACCCCGCCGATTATCACGACCGGGTGCGTCCGCATGATGTCCATAACCACACTAGAGCTGAATTTCGTCAGATCGTACGCACAGATCAGTGGATCGTCGTACTTGGGAGACACGTAGTTGACGCGTGTCTCGAATTCGACCAGGTTCTCGATAGCTGACTTGTCGAGCAGCGCCCATTCCATATGCGCCAGAAATCTCGTGAGCGGGTAGCCTGCGGCTGTGCCCGCCTGGAGCACTTCTTCGATCAATGCCAGCATGGCGTTCTGGTCGAACCGATTTCCGCGGAGCTGAGCGTCCTGCCACAGCCGCACCTCCAGCTGGCCCGAACCCATTGCCCGCTCCACATCGATACCGGCGTCAGCGAGCCGCTTCAGATGTTCTCCCCGCAGTTTTGGGTCCACGAAGTGGAGGGCCTTCTCCCCCCGGTCAAAGCCGTCTTTGATGAACGAGCGAAGCACCCGGTGCTGCTCGTCGAGGCTGTTGAAGAACGCGCAGATGTGACGGTGCCTGCCGAGAGTGCCCCCGGCAAACTGCACGGAATGGTCGTTTGTTTCCATAGATCACCTCCCTAGACCACTACGGGTTCTCTC
>Ga0209382_10008750_pt1 | contig 12736 bp, 9 predicted proteins | sample SoiMetdeltSBSDD5_FD_187599 | JGI IMG/M metagenome (GOLD analysis project Ga0209382, IMG submission 187599) | Bulk soil microbial communities from a Populus tree surrounding site in Tennessee, USA - Soil MetaG P. deltoides SBSDD5 (SPAdes) (version 2) | ecosystem: Environmental > Terrestrial >... | reverse complement strand
GTCTGACCGACACGTGCGCAATGGGCAACCTCCTGTCGCGATTGCCTTACAACCGCGCATCGGCATGCGACGTGGCTGTGGCGGTCGAGGCGCTTCGAAGCGGCCGGTCAGCCGCCCCGCGGCGGTTGGACGTCAGCTCCTGCGAGTGAGGACGCGAGTGACGTGATGAGCATCGCCGCTCTTTTAGCGATCGTCATCGTTGCCGCAGCCACGTCGATGCTTCGCTCGAGGCGTTTGCGATCCTGCTGTTGGTAGTGGCTGCGGGCATCCTCCTCGACAACATGCCGTGGCAAGGATTTTTGAGCCACTCAGAGAGATTGTCATGATCATTGTCAAACGTTTCTTCGACGCCAAGCTCGCTCAGGTCAGCTACTTGATCGGTGCCTCGGAGACCCGCCACGCCGTGGTGATCGACGCCAACCGCGACGTCGAGCAGTACATCCGCGCGGCTGCTGAAGAGGGTGTCGCGATTACCCACGTGACCGAAACGCATATCCATGCAGACTTCGTGTCCGGAAGCCGCGAACTCGCCGCACGGACCGGCGCGCAACTGCTGCTCTCGGGCGAAGGAGGTCCTCAGTGGCAATACGTCTTCGCGCGCGACGCCAACGCGATCCTTCTCGAAGACGGCGATCGGTTCGACGTCGGCAGCGTTCGCGTCGAGGTGTTGCATACGCCCGGTCATACGCCGGAGCACTTGATCTTCTTGATCACCGACACGTCTGTTCTGGACGAGCCCCTTGCCGCGGTCACTGGAGATTTCCTCTTTGTCGGCGACGTCGGCCGTCCCGACTTGCTCGAGCGAACCGCGAACGTCGCCGGAACGATGGAGCCCGCGGCTCGGGCGTTGTTTGGGAGCTTGAAGCGCATCACGACACTGCCGGATCACATGCAGATCTGGCCGGGGCACGGTGCGGGATCCGCATGCGGCAAGGGCCTCGGCTCGCTTCCGCAGAGCACGCTCGGCTACGAGCGCCGGACGAACTGGGCGCTCGCACCGATGAGCGAGAACGAGTTCGTGGCCCGTGTGTTGACCGGTCAGCCCGACCCGCCGGCCTACTTCGGCGAGATGAAGCGTATTAATAAGGAAGGTCCAAGGGTGCTCGGGTCGGTGGAACAACCCGAGCGGCTGTCGCTCGAGCGCGTCGAGTCGCTTGTCAGCAGCGGCGCGCTCGTCATTGATACGCGACCCGCCGCGGAATTCGCGGCGGCGCACCTCCCGGGCACTATCAATATCCCGATCAATCGCGCATTCACGACCTGGGCGGGATGGTTCGTCCCCTACGACACCGACTATCACCTCATCGTCGATGATCGATGCAGCTACTGCCTCGAGGACGCGCTGCGCGAGCTGCGGCTGATCGGACTGGATCGCGTTCGCGGCTATGCGGCCGCCGATGTCGTGACGGCATTGCAGGCGCGTGGTCATGCAACGGCACGAGTCGGACAGATCGACGCCGAAGGGGTGGCCCAGAGACTTGCAGCCGGAACGGTCCACGTGATCGACGTCCGTTCGACGGCGGAGTGGCAGGCCGGCCACATCCCTGGCGCCCACCACATTCCACTCGGAGAGCTGGCGGGGAAGGCGAGCACCCTCCCGCGCGAGCGACCCGTGATCGTGCACTGTCAAGGAGGAGCCCGCTCCGCAATCGCGGCGAGCCTGCTTCAAGCGGAAGGCTTGCCCGACGTGCTCAATCTGGCAGGCGGGTTCAACGAGTGGCGCGCGGCTGGTCTCCCGGTGGAGGCGCAAGCGGCGGCGACAGCTGCGACGAGCTGAAGGGGAGAACGATGGCAAGACTGACCGCCGAGATGTTCGACCAGGTCGCCAATCGGTTCAGGGCGCTCAGTGAGCCCGGCCGCTTGCGCATTCTCGATGCGCTCCGCACGGGTGAGCTCACCGTGAGAGATCTCTGCGAACGAACGACCTTGAACCAGGCGAACCTGTCCAAGCACCTTCAGCTGCTGCACACGTTGGGGTTCGTCAATCGCAGAAAAGACGGGTTGTTCGTCTACTACTCGCTGACTGACGACGACGTATTTCAGCTCTGCGACATCATGTGCGGACGGCTCCCTGAGGCCACAACCAAATCGCCGATGAAGCATCAACGCCCAGCATCACGCGGCGCGGGTGTGCCGCGTCGATAGCGTTTTACTTGAGCGCTGGAGTGCGAAGTTTTCCGCTACCGTTCCCACCAGAACGTCGGTCGTGCCCGCGGCCGATTGCCGATCTCGTTCAGCGTCTTCCCCTCATACAACCGACCGTTCAACATGACCATGTTGATCGACTCGGTGTTCCTGACGTTCTCGAGGGGATTCCTGTCGAGGACGATGAGGTCCGCGAGCTTGCCGTTCTCGATCGACCCGATGTCGCCGTCGAGTCCGATGTAGCGGGCGCCGTCGATCGTCGCCGCGCGCAGCGACTCCATGGGTGAGAAGCCGCCTTGGTTGAGCATCCAGAGTTCCCAGTGCGCGCCGAGGCCTTGCAGCTGGCCGTGCGCGCCAAGCTGCACCATGCCGCCGGCATCTACGATCTGCTTGGCGCCCTTGGCAATCAGCACATGGTTGAAGTCGTTGTCAGGCGCCATCTGACGCCGCCGCGACCGCGCGTCCACGACTGCTCGCGGCGTGAACGTCAGCAAGCGCTCATTCTCCCAGACGTTCGTGTGCTGGTACCAGTAGTACTCGCCCGACAACCCACCGTAGCCGACGATGAGCGTGGGCGTGTAGCCTGATTTGCTTCTCACGAAGAGCTCGACGGTGTCCTTGTAGATCCGGGGCACGGGCAGCGAGTGCTCAACGCCAGTGTGCCCGTCGAGAACGTGCGTCTGATTCATGTAAAGAAGCGAGCCGCCCTCAGGCACGTTCATCATCTCCGTCTCGCGCGCCGCCTTGATCAGCATCTGCCGCGCATCGCGCCGCTGCTGGTTGTAGCTCTTCACGCTGATCGCGCCCATCGCCTTCTGCCGCCTCAAATGCGACAGCGCGTCGTCGTACGACTCGACCACCGCCTTGAAAGGCGTTTCGGCGCCGTAGAGGATCGTTCCGGTGGAGTAGAGGCGAGGCCCGAGCTTGGCGCCGGCGCGGATCAATTCGGCGTTCGTGAACACGGTCTCGCTGTTGTTCGACGGATCGTGAGACGTCGTGACGCCGAACGCGAGGTTGGCAGCCAGGGGCCAGTTGGCTTGCGCGAGAAGTCCGCTCGATTCGCCGCTGACATGCGCGTGAACGTCGATGATGCCGGGCATGATCGTCTTGCCCTTCACGTCGATACGGGTGGCGCCCGATGGCACCTGAACTGACGACGACGGGCCGACCGCTGTGATCCGGTTGCCCTGGATCACAACAGTCGCGTTGTCGATCACGCCAGGCGTGCCTTGTATCGCGCCAGGCTTCAGGCCGGCCATGGTGATGACACGCGCGCCGACGAGCGCGATCGTGCCGGTCGGCACGTCGCTCGTCATGGTGAAGCCGATCGGGATGCCTTTTTCCGTCGGTGGGGCATTCTCAAATGCTCGCGGGGCCCCACCCCCGCTCGCGCGCGCTTCGCCACTCGCTTCGCTCGGGCTCCGCGCGGGCTCAGGGCTGCCTTTCGGCTGGCCGCCGTCGACGAACGAGAACGTGCCGGTTAGGTCGCGCGAAAACAACTCAGGGCCGAGTGCCCAGTAAAGCCTGCGGCTGTCGCCGGACCAGTGGATGTAGAAGCCAGCGTCGCGCGAGACGCGCTGCACCGGGAACGCTTGCGTGCCTGGACCGATGTCGACGGGCCGACCGGTTCGCGGGAACGGCGCGATGAAGGTCTTGAAGCGCTCCTCGAACGCGACCCATTTGCCGTCGGGCGACGGCGCGAACTGCGTTGTGTTTGGACTTCGGACGAGCTCAATCTCGTCGCGGCCCGGCAGCGGCGAAGAGCCCTGCGGCAGGCCGACACTCAGCAGCGTGTAGTTCTCGTTCCGTACCTCGCGCACGTAAATGCGCGTGCCGGTGTGATCGAACTCGGGTTGACTGCCGCTGTCGCGAACCAGTACGGGCTGGCCACCTGAGACAGGCACGACGTATACCCCAGTGTCCTGATCGAAAAACGGTCCGCGAATCTGATCGCTGCCGGCGCTGCGATAGACGAGGGTGCGACCATCGGGCGAGAAGGATGGCTCGACGTAGTGGCCCGGCGTCGAGACGACGTCGCGGCCGCCGGTGCCGTCTCGGCGAATGACGCGCACGCGTCCCATATCCGCATCGTTCCACGTCGTGTAGACGATCCATTGACCATCGCGAGAAAACGATGGGAAGAATTCGTAGGTGTCGACGGAGGCGGACGCGGCAGCCGATTGCGCGCCGCCGTTCTCGCCGGTCGCCGTGTGGGACGCCGGCGCGGTCAGGCGCTTCGGCTGACCGTCAGGCAAGGGACGGACGTACAAATGACCGAGTGCGCTGTAGACGACCATCTTCCCGTCCGGCGAGACGCGCACGTCGCGCAGCATCTTCACAGGGAATTGATCCACGTGGACCTTGTGCGGGAATCGGACCGCGTCGTTGATGGTCTGCTCGACGCGTGCCATGAAGGGAATCTGCTGCCCCTTACCGCTAGCCACGTCCACCCGCCAGATCTTTCCTTCGCCCCAGATCACGATGGCCTTGCCGTCCGGTGTCCAGGCGTACTGTGGGTAGAGACCGTGGATCGCCCAGGCTTCCTGCAGGTCCTTGTCCACATTGCCGAAAAGCTGACGGTCACGACCGCTCTCGAGATCGCGGACGTAAAGGTAACTCTGCAGTCTGACGCGACGAATGTAAGCGAGGCTCTTTCCGTCGGGAGATACCTGAGGTGTGACTGAGCCCCCCTGAACGCTGACCGCGCGCCGCTCCCGGCCGGTGATCAGGTCACGCCGCAAGACCGCATAAATGAGGCCGTTCGGATCCTTGTTGTATTCGAATGTCTGGCCGGGCGTGACGTCGCGGCTGTAATAAAGGTAGCGACCGTCCGGCGAGATGTCCGGTTCGCCGGCATCTTTCTGCCAGCCGTTGCGCTCGGTGACCTGCAGCCCGCTGCTGGGGCCGGCCGAGTGATACATCCAGACCTCGCCCGCGCCGAGCGATCGTTCCTTGACGAAGTGCCGCCGCGCGTAGATGTTCTGCCCGTCCGGCGACCACGTGGGGCTGTTGACGAACCACTGTCGCTCGCGCGAGATCTGCTGCGCGCTGGCCCCCTCGAGATCCGTCGTCCAGACGTTCCAGAGTCCATCCCGATCGCTTGTGAACGCTATGCGCCGGCCGTCGGGACTGAAGCGCGGCTGCATGTCGAACGCCGGCCCGCTGGCGATTCGCTTGGCGGGGGAGGCTCCGCCCTCGATCGGCATGATGTAGATGTCACCGAGCAGATCGAACACGATCTGCCGGCCATCGGGGCTGACGTCAAGATTCATCCACGTGCCCTCGTTCGTCTCGAACGAGAGCTTCGTCGTGGGACCCAAGTCAGCTGAGACATCCCACTTCTTGGTGTCCGGCGCTTGCGCCGCGAGTATCAGCGGAATCACGGTGGCAATGAGCACCGCCATCGGCGTTTTGCGTGTCCTGGAGTCCGCTCCAACGGAGGGGAAAGACGAGACTGTACGACTCAGCATGGGACGCGATTATAAAGGAGCCAGCTGGCGAAACCCTCGCAGCGTGGGCAATACTTCTCGCGAACATTCGGCGACGACGCGTCGACAAGGAGCAGCCATGTGCGATCAGGATCACTTTGAGGACGATCGGCAGGAATACGAAGCATTGGGATTGGTAACCCGCCGGCAGTTCGGCGTGCTGGTCGGGGCGGGCATCGCGCTGATGCTGCCGCAGGTCGCGAATGCCGTTGCCGTAACCGAAGCGGACGTCGAGGTGAAGACGCCGGACGGTTCAGCCGACTGCTACTTCGTGCATCCGGCGAGCGGGATGGCACCTGCCGTCCTCATCTGGCCGGACATCTTCGGTCTGCGGCCCGCGTTCCGGCAGATGGGCAAGCGCCTCGCCGAATCCGGGTACTCGGTGCTCGTTGTGAACCCGTTCTACCGCACCAAGAAGGCGCCGACCGCCGAGAAGGGATCGGCAACGCCAATCGCGGAGCTGCGGCCGCTGGCACAGACGCTGAACGAAACGACGCAGATGAGCGACGCGAAGGCGTTCATCGGTTGGCTGGATCAGCAGGCGTCAGTTGCCAAGAACCGGAAGGTCGGGACCCAGGGTTACTGCATGGGCGGACCGATCGCGTTCCGCACCGCTGCGGCGATGCCGGATCGCGTCGGCGCCGTCGCGTCGTTCCACGGCGGCGGGCTCGTCAACGACACGCCGAGTAGTCCACATCTGCAGGCCTCGAAGACGAAGGCGCAGTTCCTGATCGCAATCGCGGCAAACGACGATCAGCGCTCGCCAAACGACAAGACGGTGTTGAAGGAGACGTTCGCGAAGGTGAACCTGCCGGCGGAGATCGAAGTGTACGAAGGCGCGGCGCATGGGTGGTGCCCGCCCGATTCCGGCGTCTACAACGAGGCGCAGGCCGAGAAGGCGTGGAGCCGATTGCTGGCGCTCTATCAGAAGGCGCTGGTGTAGCAGGCCCGGAGTAAGGCCTGAATGCCGACACGACAACGACAGGGATTGATCAAGGCGTTCTTCTACGAAAACGAACGAATCGACTACGAAGTCCTGCGGCCGTTATCCCACATACGTGCCAACTGGGAGCTGACGTGGGATGCCAGCACGAACGGATTCTTGCACGAAGAAGACAGCCTTGCGCAGCTCTTCAACGAGCTCATAGAAGAACTCTCATCCTGCAAGACGCCGCGTCGTTACCATGACAATGAAGACCGTTTAGGCCAATTCGTGGTGCGGAGGTTGAACTGGCAGATTGCTAAGAAGGGTAAGCGTTGGGTGTGGAAAGATGGCCGATCCCTTCGCCCCGATGACTACATCGTCCTTCTCGAACAGGGGGCATTCGATGACGTCGACGAGTCGGAAATGGTGGCGGCCGCCGCGGGACGAATCATCGCGGCTTTGGATCGGGGGCAGCGAACGTTCGACAAAATGGAGAGATCACACCGGTATATTTTGGCAGGCGTCCTGTCCGCGATTCTCCACCATCGTGCGCAAGTTGACTGACGCCTGCTCAATGAGGACCGTCGCTGGTGCCGCCGTTGAGTCCACGCGACCCGAATGATTCACGATAGCGTTGGCATGCCGAAAGCGGCGCGGACCGTATTCGTCGGCGCTACCAAGGTGTTCTGGTCCATCTGTGTTCGCGGGCTCCACGAGCGGTACACGTTTTCGTTGGCGCCGTAAAGACGGCCCATGATCCCTGCTGCACGCCGAGCGCACTCGAGGTGGTTGGTAGACAGTGGAACGGGCCCAGCGAGCCGAGGTGCCGTGCCGCGCATCAGGCCACCGAGTGCCTCGACCTGCAGCGACGCGAGCGTCAGGTTGCGGTGATAGCACGCGAGCGCACTGGTCTGGCTACTCGTTGGATCGAGCAGGCGGGCAAACCAGACGGCACGTCCCCGCGATCGCGCATACAGAACATCCGCCGCAGCCGGGCCCGATCGAGTAGTAATTGCGGTTGTGGCGAGCGCCGGCAGTTTCGACTTCTTCCACCCTGGGGTCCACGACGTGAGTGCGTCGAGCGCTCGGTGTGTCGGACTGCCATCCGTAGTCGATGCGGTTCCCTTCACGCCACTGGCTTGGATAACAGTGGCAACGCTGAAAGGCTGGGCTGACCGAATAACGGGCGTAACCTTCGCGCCTAGCGCGCGTGTGCCGAGCACATCGAGGACTGCTTCGGCGGCCTGCGGCAGCTTCAGTGTCTGATGTGTCCCGCTGTCCCACGTGAGATCGAAGCCGAGATCGCGCCGAATGGCGAACGCGAGATCGACGCTGGCATTCAATGTTGCCGGCTGAAGTAAGTGAGCGGTAATGACAACGGCGGTGCCATGGGGAAAAAAGTAGCCCTCGACGCCGAATCGTCCGTTAACCGTCGACTGCGAGAGGCGGCCCCCAACGTTAACGCGGAAAGGCACTTGCGATTTCCAGGCTTGATCACCCGTCACGTCTCCAGGCTTCGAACCTTCTAGGTAGTACGTCCAGAACAACTGTCCTTCGGGTCGCGGCCACGGCCTCGATAATGATTCGTCGCCGCCCGGACTTCCAATCGCATTGAATTGTGCAGCGTACGCTGCGGGGCTCCCGAGGAACTTCAGCTGTGCGCCCGTCGGCGGTGGGACCGCGAGAATGTCGAAGAAGGTATCGACCCAGATAAACGAGATACGCAGGTTGCGGATTTCGATCTTAGCCATGGGGTCTACCGTGATAACCTGTCACTGACTCAATCAAGTGATTGGCCTAAACGGGCCGATCGGCCCAGTCGGGCCTTTAAAGACTTGACGGCAGCCGTAAGACGGCTGCCACCTTCATGCTTCCTCGACGATCGGTGTTGGCGGCTGAGCATTTGTCAGCGCCGTCGATGCTACTTGGCGAAGGCCTCCGTTTTCCCACCCGACGGAAATCGCTTTCGATTTTCTCTGTTGCGCAAGGACCTGCGCCATCTGGCGCGCTGTGGTCGCCGCTTCCCGAGCGGCCGCAAGTGGGACCCTCTGAGGATCGTTGGCTGGAAGGAGCCAGCTCCACTTGACCGCCGAAGTGACCCACATTTGCTCACCGGCGGGTTCGATAGCCAGCACTACGCTTCCGTTGCCATTCACGGTGAGCGTATGACGACGGAACAGTAGCCCAAGACGATGTCGATGGAATCGTCTCAGGGCCTGGATCGGATCCTGACCTGATTCGAACGCGTAGTACCAGTGCCACACCCGAATCCCCAAAGCGATGGCGAGGTACCCGCCGGCACCAACGACCACTATCGATAGCAGCCAGACTTGGATGATGTCTTGCAGTCCGTACGCGGCGAGGTAATTTCGACCGATAAATCGTTTATACCCGTATGCGATCACACCAGACAGCGTGATGGCCGCCACCCAGAATTCTGGCGTGCCAGGCGTCAGTCCGAATTGCACGGTCGTCTGCGTTGGCTGGAGCACGTGATTCTTCCAGAACCACCCAATCGTCAGCAACACAAGCAGTCCCGGCACGAGAAAGAAGGAAGGGACGCCGAGGAGTTTCAGAATCTCCGACTCGCCAAAGACACCGACCGTTACTTCGTGCGTGCTGACCGTCTGCCATGTTTCTTTGTGCCCGAACCGCTGCCACTCACCGGGCACTCTGAACACGAGCAAATGCTTTCCAGGCTGGACGACCTTGTTGGCGCTGACCTTCATCTCCAGCGCTGTGACTTCCCGCGGTGCAAGCGTGACGGACTTGTCGGGGGGGGCAACCGTAAGGAAGTCGGGAGACTGCACTTCTATCGTGTTCAGTGTGATCGAGAGGTCAGACTTGTTGGCGACGATCAGGTACAGACGACCTTGGTGCAATTCGTCGAGCGAATCGAGCGTTGTCTTCACGCTAACGTCTACGATTTCCGCTACCGGGGCGTTTGCAGCCGTCTTAACGGGGACTGCCACCACCGCCGATCGTTGCGCCGGGCCGCGACCTCCCGCGGTCGTCGAGTAGTCCACACGCAACAGCACTCGGCCGTCGACAGGCCCATCGGGTGTCGAGATTTGTAGTTCGAAGATCGCCTCGTTATCCGCACCGAGAACATCAATCTTCGGCTGATTGGAGACGACATTAATGCCTTGATCGGGGAAACTGTGCAGCCGCAGATTTGTCGCGTCGACAGTCGTTTGATTCTTGACGACGAGTAGGAGTGTGACCGAAGAGCCATCTCCCTTTGGCGCTATTGTGGCGGGCTGTGGGTCAATCACCAGCCGAGTGTCTTGTGCCAAACGGGGTGCCGCAAAGACATCCGATGTCACGGTCAGCGCCGTCACAAGAGCGGCGCTGAACAGAAATGTGAGCGCAGCCTCTCGGATCTTACGAATGAGATCTCCCTGGCTTGACATGATCTCTTTGGGACCACCTGCCCGGGCCTGCCGTATTGTTGTTGAATCGACCGGCTCACTTCGCCGTTGCAGGAAGTCTATTCATTTCATCCAAACCGTCAATTCTGTCGACCGCAGTTCCATGCTGCGACCCTCGGCCCCAGAGACGCCTTGAAAGCGTACGGGACTGCCAGAAATCTCATAGATGTGCGGGAACGTCACACTTCGAAACCCTGGCTGTACAGATCTCAGCCCCTTCATCGTTATTAGCGATGGAGGGCTGACCGATGCTGCTATCTCAAAGCAGTCCGCAATCCATTCACGTCGACATTGATGCGGTCGGCGCGCCCGCCGAACTGCCACTGTTCCCTGTCGGCACTCAGAAGTTCATCGTGCTTTCGACCTTTTCGCTCGGCGTTTACGAACTGTACTGGTGCTATCAGAACTGGAAGCGCCTTGCGGACGTCAGCCGCCTAGGCCTGAGTCCGTTCTGGCGGGCGTTCTTTGCTCCGCTGTGGTGTTTTGCGTTGTTCTCGATGGTGCGAGCCCTGGCCGTCGAACACAAGGTGAAGGCGCGCTGGAGTGCTGGCGTTCTCGGGGGCCTCTACTTCATTTTTTCGGTGATGTGGCGCCTGCCCGATCCCTGGTGGTTGATCAGCTTTGCCTCGATCCTCCCAATGATCCCCGTGCAGCGAACCGCTCAGCGCATTAACGCCGCGCACCCGGCCGCGATGACGGAGGACCCAAACACCACGTATGGGGGCGCGAACATCGCTGTGATCGTGATCGGAACAATCCTGTTTCTGTTCGGATTACTTGGGACGTTCGCGGCGGTGTAGGCGCGTCTCAGACGACCTTCGCGGTGAGCAGTGTCAGATCGTCGGGCTGCACTCGACCAGCGAGCTCGCGATTGACGTCGGCGAGAATGGTGTCGACGAGCGCGGCGCCGCCTTCTGACGCCCGGTCGAGTGCGCTCGCAAACCGGGCTTCCGCGCGGCCGTCGTCGTCGGCCAGCAATTCCCAAACGCCGTCCGTGAATAAGAGCAGGTGATCGCTGCGCAACATGGGAACGACGGAGGCGTCCCATGTCATCCCCGTCAGCACCGGAGATACCAGGGGTCCGGTACTCTCGAGCCAGAGCGGATCGCGCGTGCCCCACATCACGAGTGGCGGATGGCCGGCGTTGACATACCGCAGCTGACCCTCTTGCGGAGACACGAGAGCGGCGATCAGGGTGACGAATCGATCGGCGCTGAACGCGGCGAGACCTGCGGACACACGCTGCACGACGGCATGCGGATCGAACGCATCGACGTGCGACGCGTGAAACGCGCTCTTGACCACACCGGTGAGCATCGCCGCTGAAGCCCCGTGGCCCGATACGTCAGCGATCAGGAGCGCGGTTTGGCCTCCGGGTGCTGCGGCGTAATCGTAGAGATCGCCACCTAACCAGGAAGACGGCGTGTAGCGACAGCACACGGCCATCCGATTCACGATGCTTTCGGGTTCCGGCAGCAGGCTTTGCTGAAACGCGCGCGCCTCAGCCATCTCGGTTTCCAGCCGCTTCAGATTTTGGCGGTGCTCCTCACGTCGCCAGCGCAGCTCGAGACAACGCTCGACCAGCGTGCGAAGCACTTCGCGATCGAACGGTTTCTGGATGAAATAAAACGCCGCGCTGCGGATGGCGCGCACCAGCTTTTCGTCGAGGTCGTCGACGCTCCCGGTCATCAAGATCACGTCGAGGGGAAGGGCCGCTTTGAGCTGCGCCATCAGCTCGAAGCCGTCCACGTCTGGCATCCGGATGTCGACGATTGCGACTTCCGGCCGAAATTCGTGGGCGATCCTCAGCGCATCGCGAGACTGACGCGTCGCGACGACCTGGTGATCCTGACTCAGCACGCGCTCAACCGCGCGGAGCATCCCTGGCTCGTCGTCCACGACAAGGATCCGCGCGGATCTCAGGACCATTGTGGTTGTGCGTGGGTCTGCGGCGCTGCTCGCGGCACCCGAACGCAGACGCTCGTGCCGTTGCCTGGCTCGCTCTGAATGGTCAGCGTGCCATCCACTTCCCAGAGAAGTGAGCGACAGATGGAGAGCCCGAGACCGTTTCCATGCGGCTTGGTGGTGAAGAACGGCTCGAGCACACGCGGAAGATCTCCAGACGGAATGCCGGTTCCCGTATCGGCAACGGAGATCTCGACGACGCCATCGACAGCAATGACCGTCACCGTAATCCGGCCTCCGTGCGGCGTGGCCTCACGGGCGTTGGTCAGCAAGTTGAGGAACACTTGCTCGAGATCGCTTTGGCTGCAGGCGACCTCGGGAATATCGTCTGGCACCGTCACGTGCAGCTCGATCGCGCTCCGGCTCATGCCGTACTTCAGGATGGCCGAGGCAGTTTCAACCGCGCGACGTACTTGGGCGTAACCACTCCGACGCGCGGCATTTCTCGAGAACGTCAGCATTCCGCCGAAAATGCGCCGGCAGAGCTGCAGCGATTTCTGCACCTGCTCCAGGTCTTGCGCGAAGATGTCGGGCGTGAGCACCCCGCTGCGAACGTCAGCGTGCATCTGTTGAATGAGCGGCAGCATCGATCCGAGTGCGTTGTTCAAGTCATGCGATACGCTCCTGGCCAGATCGGCCATCGCATGCTTGCGCTCTGCCATGACGACGCGAGCGCGAAGCGACTCGGTGCGATGCAGGTTCTGAATGGCGATCGCGGCCTGCGATCGAAAATGTTCGACGAGCTCGGCGTCAAATCGCTTGAACTGTTGCGGATGTCGCGC
>Ga0209382_10008748_pt1 | contig 12740 bp, 12 predicted proteins | sample SoiMetdeltSBSDD5_FD_187599 | JGI IMG/M metagenome (GOLD analysis project Ga0209382, IMG submission 187599) | Bulk soil microbial communities from a Populus tree surrounding site in Tennessee, USA - Soil MetaG P. deltoides SBSDD5 (SPAdes) (version 2) | ecosystem: Environmental > Terrestrial >... | reverse complement strand
CAGCAGGCTGGCGCCCTCGGCTGCGCTCGCGTCGACCGCGCCGCCGAGCCCGGCCCCGGGGGCCGCCTGGGCGGTGGTTGCAAGGAGGCCCAGCGCAAGAGCGCCAAAACCGGCAGACAGAACGTGCTTCATCTTCATCTGACATCTCCTCTCTTTGAGGTCTGCTCCCCGGCGTGGGCTCCGTGGGAGCTGCGAGGGCTACGGCCCCTTGCAGACGCCAGATTTCGTAGACGCCATCACAACTTAATCACTGTTTTTTGCCGACGGATCACACCGCAGTTATCGTTGCGCGGCGCCACCCGTCATTTGCAAAGCCGAACCGCAGCCGAGACTCGTCCCGGACCCAGCCAAGGCCCGGACTTGGAACAACGGCCCACCCCCGGCTCGCATTGATCCGACCGGGGGCAATAGTGATAGGGATGACCTACTTCAGACTTGCTGGATCGCCGACAGCTGCCAGCCTTCCGCCGGCTGCTTGTGGTCGCGCCGGAAGGTCCACACCTCCGTCACCTCCTCGAGGTCGTTGCCTGAGACGACCCGGCCAGTGTCGCGTTCGACCAGCGAGTCACGCAGCGCGAAGCGCATGGCCACGGTGGCATAGTCGCTGCCGGCCTCCCGCCACGTCTCCGCCAAGTCACCCTGCATGAGCTTCACATCACTCACCTCGTTGCGCAGGCCCTTGCGCGCGTAGTCGGCGATGTCCCGGCTGAAGGTCGAAAGCATCTCCGGCGTGGTCAGCTCGCCCAGGGCCTGCACGTCCTCGCGACTGTAGGCGGTTTGGATCTCGCCCAGCAGGCGCTCGAAGGCATCGTAGTCCGCCGAGCCGATCGCGAGAGGACCGGCAGCGCCGGCCATCGTGCCGCCAAGGCCGCCGTTGAGCGGGCCGCGCTCCGCAGACCCGCTGCCCGTACCGGCCCCAGCGTGCGCCATTGCCGGCTGCCGGCGGCTGCGAATGAAGCCCATCACCAGATACACGGCCCCGGCGATCAGGGCCACCTGCAGCAACAGGCCGAGAAAAGATGCAAACCCGGTGAGGCCGCCGAACAGGCCGGACCCCGACAGCAGTCCGAACAGCCCCGCGCCCAGGAGGCCGCCCAGCAGAAGCCCGCCGAAGCCGCCGCCGAAGCGGGACCCGGCCGGTGCGCTCGCAGGCTTGGCGGCCGTAGCGCTCGGCTGAGCAGCGCCGGGTTGCGTCATGGACCGCTCCACCGGCTTCGCCGTGGTGGGCGCTGTCTGTGTCGTGGGTGGGGCCGTGTACGTCCTGGTGCCGCGGCTGCCGAAGCTGCCGCCGCGCCCGGCCCGGGCATCGGCCACGTCGATCATGAACGCCAGCACCGCCGCCAAAGCCAGGGCGAGCGCCGCGGTCCGTGAGATGCTTGCGGACCCCACACGTCCCATTGTTCCAGCCATTACCGTCCTTGCCTTCCAACAGAGCCTTCCGCCGCTGAGCTTCCTGCCCGGTGGCCTTTTTTTGTCCTCTGGCATATGGGGCCTGCAGCGTCCGTTGTCACCTGCCTTCGACGTGGGACCCCACCCGCCCGCGACGCGCGCTGCCCCCCGGGACCGCCATATTTCCGGCGGGAAGGTTTGTGTTATCGGTCGTTGCCGTCCTGATGCGCCGGCGACACGAGTGCCGCTTGCTGTCGTCGCGGGTGTGGTATGCCCCGCGCGCATTCTGTGTTTGCCGGTCGATACGGGGGAGAGATGAACATCGCGGGCCACGGCTACGGCGATCTTGGCGACCCGCTTCCAGCCATTGTCGAAAGGGCACGGCTGGACAAGGACTGGCAGGACGCCCTCGCCCGCTTCGGCTACCACAGGGTGAAGCAGGCCTATGCCCGGCAGATGCGGAAATCGCCGAAGGACGAGATCTTCTACGGCGTCGAGCATCTTCGCTACTGGCCGACGATGGAGTTCGTGCGCGCCTGGCTGAAGTCGGAGAAGAAGCGCATGGTGTCAAAGGTTCGCTGGACCTTCATGGCCGCCATGCTGGCGACCATCGCCGGCGCCCTCACGTTCACCGCGGCGCTTTCGGTCTTCCGGTAGGTTGGGTTTAGCCGCGAGGCGGCGTAACCCGGGCAGAAGGGGGTCAGACCCCTCGCGTCCGCGCTTCGAGATCCATCCCAACGTCCATGCGAGGGCTCTGACCCCTGCCATCTGCGACAATCTGGGCGCTGGTGCAGGCTCACCGGCGATGCATCGACTTGGCGGAGCCACAGGCGCGATTTTGCGGCCCGCAACGGAGCAGGAAGCCACCATGACCGGAGACCCTGGCAGCGAGCTGCTCTATTCCATCGAAGGCGAGGTCGGCGTCGTCGCCTTCAACCGGCCGGCGGCGCACAACGCCCTGACCTTCCGGATGTACGAGCGGCTCGGCGAGATTTGCGCCGGCATCTCGGGCGACGGGCCGGTGAAGGCGCTGATCGTGACCGGTGCGGGCGGCCGCGCGTTCGGGGCGGGCACCGATATTTCTCTCTTCCGCGACTTCAGCTCCGGCGAGGACGGCCTCGCCTACGAGGCGCGCATGGAGGCGATGTTTGCGCGCCTGGAGCGGTGCCCGGTGCCCACCATCGCCGCCATTCCCGGCATCTGCACGGGCGGAGCGGCGGTGATCGCCGCCGCCTGCGATCTCAGGATCGCCACCCGCAACCTCCGGTTTGGCTTCCCCATCGCCCGCACGCTCGCGAACTGCCTTTCCGCCGCCAACATCGCCCGCGTCGCCATGCTGACGGGCGTGGGTCGGGCCATGGACATGCTGCTGACCACCCGGCTGATCGAGGCCGAGGAGGCGCTTGCGATCGGCCTGGTGAGCGAGCTCATCGACACCCCCGATGCCCTGATGACGCGCGCCCGCGCGCTGGCCGTACAGATGGCCAGTCAGGCGCCTCTGACCATGCGGGCCGGCAAGGAGGTGGTGCGGCGCATGCGCGAGCGCTTTGCCGCCGTGGAGGACAAGGACCTGGTCGCGCTCTGCTACGGCAGCGCCGACTTCCGCGAGGGGCTCGATGCGTTCCTGGCCAAGCGCCCGCCGAAATTCAAAGGACGATAGCCTCGACGGGGTCAGACCCCATGGCACCAGCCAAGGGCTCGAGCGCCCAAAGACCCAACCTATGCGGTGTGGTGCGAGACGAGATATGCTTGGCGGAAGGATTGCGGAATGGGGTCGGACCCGCAGGGTCTGACCCTGCGCCAGGCGGGAGGAAGCAATGGCCAGGATCGGTTTCATCGGGCTCGGCAACATGGGGCTGCCCATGGCCGGCAACCTCGTCAAGAAGGGGCACGCGGTCCAGGGCTTCGACCTCGTAGCGGAGAACGTCGCAAAGGCGGAAGCGCGGGGTGTCAGCGCAGTCGCGTCGACCCTGGACGCTGCCAGGGGCGTCGATGCCGTCATCACCATGCTGCCGGCGGGCAAGGATACCCTGGCGGTCTGGGGTGGGGGCGTGCTTCAGGTCGCCACGCCCGGCACGCTCTTCATCGATTCATCGACCATCGATGTGGCGTCCGCCAAGGCGGCGCACGGGTTGGGTGCGGATGCCCAGATGCCCTCCCTGGACGCGCCGGTGTCGGGCGGTGTGGGCGGAGCGGAGGCTGCCACGCTCACCTTCATGTGCGGCGGGGCCGTGGAGGCCTTCGAGAGAGCCAAGCCGATCCTCGAGGGCATGGGCAAGCGCGTCATCCACTGTGGCGAGGCTGGTGCGGGGCAGGCGGCCAAGATCTGCAACAACATGATCCTCGGCATCAGCATGATCGGCGTGTGCGAGGCGTTCGTGCTGGCCGAGAAGCTCGGCCTCTCGCACCAGGCGCTCTACGACGTGGCCTCCACCTCGTCCGGGCAGTGCTGGGCCATCACCAGCTACTGCCCGGTGCCCGGGCCGGTGCCGGCCGCACCCTCCAACAACGCCTACAAGCCGGGTTTCGCCTCGGCCCTCATGCTGAAAGACCTCAAGCTTGCCCAGGAGGCAGCGTCGAGCGCCGGCGCGACCACCCCCCTTGGCGCGGCTGCGGCGCAGATCTATGCGATGCATAGTGCCTGGGGCGAGGGAAGCACGGACTTCTCGGGGATCATTCACCTGATCCGCGGCAAGGGGAGATAGGCCTTCATGCAGCTCTATGTTTTCGACGCCTACGGGACGTTGTTCGACGTCCACGCCGCCGCGGAGCGGCAGAAGGACTCGATCGGGCCGAAGTGGAAGGAGCTGTCGCTGATCTGGCGCGCCAAGCACCTGGAGTACACCTGGGTCTACAGCCTGGCTGGCAAGCAGGCGATGTTCTGGATGCTGGCCCAGCGCAGCCTCGACCACGCCATCGCCGAGGTGGGCGGCGGCATCTCCACCGACGCGCGCGCCAACCTGCTCAGGGCCTACCGCACCATGGACCCCTACCCCGAGGTGCGCGACGTGCTGTCCGCCCTCAAGGCCCGCGGCGACCGGCTGGTGATCCTCTCCAACGGCGATGCCGATATGCTCACCGACGCGGTGCGGGCAGCCAAGCTGGAGGGGGTGTTCGACGCCGTGATCTCGGTGGTCTCGGCCGGCATCTACAAGCCGAGCGCCAAGGTGTACCAGCTCATCACCGGCCGCTTCGGCGGCAGCCCGGTCGAAGTCTCGTTCCAGTCCTCCAACCGCTGGGATATCGCCGGCGCCAAGGCTTACGGCTTCCGCTGCGTGTGGGTGAACCGCACCAGCGCGCCCGACGAGTACCCCGACCTGCCCCCCGACCGCACCGTGCGCGACCTGCGCGCGCTGCTGGAGTCGTAGGTGGGTTAGGCCGAAGGGCCGTAAGTGTGATCGTGATTGTTGCCTTGCCAGGAAGGTGAGCGTCCAGCCCATGTGAGGTCACGACACATGTAGCCGAAGGCCAGGGCATCGCCGCGAGGCGAGGTGAAGGGCAGCCGGAGGCGAGTGAGCAGCCTGCACCAGCCTGCCGCTCTTCCAGACGCGTACTCACCCGCAGCTCGATCTGAGCACGCAATAAGAAGGCGCCCGCTCCGGGGAGGAGGGGCGCCCGAAAGGAAAAGCGCCCAACCCCGGGGGAGGAGTTGGGCGCAGAAGCGCGTCATGCGCATAGTGCCAGGAGGGAAGCCGGCACTTAGGAGCGATGTCTTTCGGCTAGACGGGGGGCACTACCGATGAAGAGCGACACCGCTCGCTATGACCAACAAATTAATACTTGCAGGGGCATTTTCAATGGGGTTGTGAGGCGAATCACGAATTTGTTACGAAATGTTTCAGCCGGTCCCACCCCTTGTCCACAGGTTTTCCGCGCCACAATGCCTACTGCTTCAGCTTGTCGAGCATGATCTGCGGCGGCACGAACAGCTTCTCGTCAAGGTTCTCGGCCTTGGCGAAGTCAGAGAGTTCGACTTTTGTTTCAAGGCCTTGCGAGTCGATGCTGACCCACTCCTTCAGCTCTATGGCGGGAGTCTTCTGAAACAGCAGCTTCAGCTTGCCTACCGTGTTGGGCTCCTTGTCCTGTAGGAGCACCTGAATGCGATCCTCGGTGTCGCCGACCTCGAGGATACGGGCATCCCGGAGAAGGTCCACGTCCTTGCGGAGAATGATGCGGAAGGGCGTCTTGTCGAGGCCCCAGCGGTCATCGGTCTTGAGGTCGAGATCCTGGATGATCATCGACTTGCCGTCGGAGATGATGAGCTGGCGGCTCGGCCGCCGGTACTCGAAGCGGAACGAGCTAGGCCGCTTGACGTAGATCGTGCCCCGCAGCCGCTTGCCATCGGGGCTGACCTGCTGGAAATCCCCCTTCATATCGCCCATCTGGTTGAAATAGGACGTCAACTTCTGAATCAGCTCGAGCTGCCGGGAGTCGAACTCGCCGGGCGCCGCCTCCTTGGTGACCGTCTGGCTCCATTCCGGCGTGGCCGGCGCCTTGGCGGTCTGGGCGGTGGCGGCGGTGCAGAGCCCCGCGCCAAGGGCGACCAAAGCCGCCACACGCATCCATGAACGTGCTTGCATCGAGATCCCCCTGGCTCGCAGCCGCCACCCGGCGCTGATTCGAGCTTCCTCGCGCCCGTTTGTCGCAACATTGGGACAAGATTGTGGGCAACTGGCGACGAGAGGCGCGCTCCCCGAGCTTGATCCCCGTCTCGTGTCGCCCAGACGCATCGCCTATCGCACAGCGTGACGCGTCACACAATACGAGGGCGTGACGGCGCCCCAAGAAGGGGGCGGGTGCCGTGGACCGGAGCCCCCACGATCCCCTCCCGCTCCATGCGGTCGATCAGGTCGGCCGCCCGCATGTAGCGGATGCCGAGGCTCTGCTGGAGCTGGGTCGTGGAGACCTTGCGGTGCGCGCGCACCAGGGCAACGGCGCGCCCGTAGAGCTCGTCCCGCTCGCCGCGCGAATGGCGCCCGGCCTGCACCTCCTCCTGGCCCGGAAGGGGCACGGAGCCGGGCCATACAGGTCTGCGCCGGGGCTGTAGCTCGCCCGTGGCGGTCGGACGGTGGTCGCCCGCCCGGCCCGTTTCGCGACTGGACTGCGGCCAGCGGCGGCGGAACAGCCCCAGGCCGCCCGGTGCGGTGGGCTCGTCCCGTGCCGGGGGAGGGGCGAAGCGCCGGGCCATGGCCCGGCTTGCCGCGTCGGTCGCCTGGTCGAACTCGGGATCGCGTACGATGGGCCTGCGCAGGTGCACGCCCTTGCTCGCGGGTTGCGGCGGCGGATCGGCGGCGGTGCGGATGGGCGGCTCCAGCTCGAATGCCGGTTCCAGAGAGAACGAGGGCTGGCGCTGAGCGGCGCGGGGCTCGGGCGAGGTGTCGAAGACCGGCTCGCGGCGGACATGCACAGGCGCGGCACGCTCGCCGCCGTGGGCCAGCCAGCGCCAGGCCTGCCCGACGAGATCGAAGCGGGGCCGGCCGACCTGGCAGAGCAGCCACACGTCCCGGACCGACATGCCGAGGCTGGCGATCAGCAGCATCGTACCTCCCGTAGCGCAGAGGGTGCCCGCGGCGGGCACCGCATAGGTCGGGGTTGCAGCCCCCATCAGGCCGCCCAGGAACCTCAGGGTCTGGTCGCCCAGGAAGCCGCCGAGGCCGTAGGGCAGAGGCCAGGCGCCAACACCCGGCAGCGCGGAGGCCGCGGAGGCCAGCAGCAGCACGGCCGGCGCGGCCAGCATCAGCTGCAGGCGCGCATCCTCCAGCTGCCGCCGCGTCATCAGCTGCAGCGCCCAGAACACCGGAGGGAGGAGAATGAACACGGCGGCCAGCCCGAGCAGCCGCATCGCCAGGTCGGCGAAGTTGGCGCCCACAGCGCCCAGCGCATTGCGGGTGACGCCGGTGGCGGTCCGCGTCAGGCTCGGGTCCGCAGCCGACCACGTGAGCAGGCTCGCCGCCGCGGCCAGGCAGGCCGCCAGCAGCGCCCAGCCGAGGAGTCCCAGCAGGCAAGACTCAAGTCTTGCCCGTAGAGAGCCCGGCAACAGCGGGGCATGTTCGCTCGAGGACGCCATACCAACCAGGGAGCGGATACGCAGTCGCTGACACACCCGTGCCCACGCCGAAGCCGGCACCGCGGCCCGTTCGTGCGCGCAAGCTGAAGTTGCGCTTCATGACGGCCGGCCCGCCCGGCGGGAGCACGAGCCGACTCTGCCCAGGGCATCTTGCGATACGGTTAACAGCGGAGCTGAGTCCCCACCTCTATCCCGTTGGCCCAGCGGCGCTTAAATGCGACCCAGGCGCACGTCCTCCTCGGGGTTGGCGCCGATCTTGTGGACTGCCAGGTCCGCCCCGCGCCTCTCGTCCTCCGCCGAGAGGCGGAAGCCGAACAGCACGTCGACCAGGGCATAGACAATGCTACCCGCAATGAGCGCATAGCCGGCCCCCAGCACGCTGCCGACCAGCTGGGCCCAGAAGCTCACTCCACCCATGCCGCCGAAGGCGGCGAGCCCGAAGACGCCGCAGGCGATGCCGCCCCACAACCCGCACAGCCCGTGCAGCGGCCATACGCCCAGCACGTCGTCGATTTGCCACCTGGGGTCGGCGAGGGCCTGGAAGCCGTACACGAAGACGATGCCCGCCACGCCGCCGATCAGCAGCGCCCCCACCGGATGCACCACGTCGGAGCCGGCACAGATGGCGACAAGGCCCGCCAGCGCGCCGTTATGGATGAAGCCTGGGTCGCCGTCGCCGGCAATCAGCGCCGCGAGGATGCCGCCGCACATGGCCATCAGCGTGTTGATGGCGACAAGGCCGCTCACCGACTGCACCGATTGCGCGCTCATCACATTGAAGCCGAACCAGCCGATGCACAGGAGCCAGGAGCCCATGGCGAGCCACGGGATCGACGAGGGCGGGATGCCGACTGCCCGTCCCTTCTCGAAACGGCCGAGCCGCGGTCCCAGCCTCCGCACCGCGGCGAGGGCGAGCCAGCCACCGACGGCGTGCACGACGATCGAGCCCGCGAAATCATGGAACTCCTCGCCGAAGCGGGCCTTGAAGAAGCCCTCCTGCAGCCCGTAGTTCTTATTCCAGACGACGCCCTCGAAGACCGGATAGACGAGCGCGACGACGAGCGCCGTGGCCGCGCACTGTGGCAGGAAGCGCGCGCGCTCGGCGATGCCGCCGGACACGATCGCCGGCACCGCGGCGGCGAACGTGGCAAGGAAGAAGAACTTGGCCAGCGTGAGCCCCTGCGGGCCGTAGCCGTCGGTGCCGCCGCTCAGGCCCGGCGCGCCGATGAAGAAGGTGACGCCGTAGGCGATGGTATAGCCGACGACGAAATAGGCCACCGTGGAGATGGCGAAGTCGACCAGGATCTTGCAGAGCGCGTTGACCTGGTTCTTGTGGCGCACGGTGCCGGCTTCGAGAAACGCGAAGCCACCGTGCATGGCAAACACCAGCACGGCCCCGACCAGCAGGAACAGCACATCCGTGCCTGCCTGCAGCCCCAGCACCGCTTTCTGAGCTTCTGGCATACCCCCTCCCGCTCCTCGGCCCTTCGTTGCACGGACCGTTCATTATCAGGGCAGAATGCCTCGATATTCGACCGAAGCCAAGCAGGGGACAAGCACGGCCTGCCCTCAGTCCGCCTACAAGAGCTCGCGATGGAGACCGTCTTACTCTGGCGTCCGGTCGGCCCGAAGGAGTTGGAGCTATCCGCCAGTCCGGCATCCGGGCCTTCCGCCACGTCTGCCGGATCAGCCGATCTTCTACCCGGTCGTAAGTGAGGACTATGCCCATAAGGTTGCCCGCGGTTGGAACGTGCCGGCCTCTGGCGCCGGCTACGTCAGCCGCTTCCGGGTGTCGAAGGCGTTTCTCGACAGATACGAGGTCCAGCAGGCCGGCGGACGCGGCCACAGCCAGTATTGGATTCCCGCTGCGCAGCTTCCCGCCTTCAATGCGGCCTTGGTCGGCGAGATCGAAGTGATCGCGGAGTACCCGTAGGGGCGCAACGCTGTGTCAGCCCAGTTTTCCCGCACCACAAGGGGGGGGCATACGGGATAGGGCACCTCACCGCACCCGCCGCGGGTTCATGTACAGGTCCGTCTCCTGCTTCTCGAGCTTGGGCTCGTAGGTGCCGCGGGGCACGTCCCGCGCAAGCCGGCGCATGTGGCGGCGGCAGTCTGGGTTGAAGATCAGCATGCCACAGAACAGCTTGAGCACGGTCAGGAGCCGCGGGTTGGCGTGGTCGGGATGCACGCGGCCATACCACTTGCCGCCGATGGAGAACACCTTGCCGTCGATCCGGCCCACCGCCTGGTTGCGGTGGTCGTAGAGCGTGTAGTCGCCGCCGATGTCGATGAAATCGCGCCTGAGCCGGTAGAACTGCGGCTTGCCGCCCTCCAGCAGGAAAAACGAGAAGTGCTCCGGCGCGAGCGGCCACTTGTTGGCGGACCGCTCCACGTAGACCATGTTGTCGGTGTCGTTGGCGTTGACCGAGAAGCAGGTGACGGGCAGCCCGCGAGCGCCCAGCGTCAGCTGCAGGCTGCGGCCGATCATCAGGTCCATGGTGGCGCGCCAGTTCAGCGTCTCGTTGAAGAGCTTCATGACGAGGCGCTTGTCCATGCCGGCGTTCTTGCTCCACAGGTCCTCGCGGTAGCCGAGGAGGCCCGTGCGCTCGCCGTCCTCGATGATCTCGGCAAAGATGTCCATGTCGGAGGTGAACTGGCGCGACTTCGCCCGGTTGCGGCTGTGCTTGTAGATGCCGAACTCGACCGAGTTGAGATTGGTGATCCAGACGTCGACGGTGAACTGCGCCCAGGCTGCGCGTCTGGCTGCCTTGCGCCCCTTGGGTTCCTTGCGGGCTGGCGGCAGCGTGGTGGCGCTTTCGACCGTTAGCGCGCGCCCCAGCACCTCGGCCTTGGCCTCGCGCGCCGCCTCTGTGGCAGCCGACTCCGCCTCCAGCACCAGCGACCTGCTTCCGTCCGCCATCCTGCGACCTCCAAGCCCCGAGCGCCGAGAACGCGGAACGGATGGCGCGAATCATGTGTCAGGTGGAAATGTAGCACTCCATCGTCGGTGTAGGACGCAGCGGGCGCGGTTGTCCGCACCAAAGGCTGTGTCCTGGCGTGCGCGGCAAATCGCAGGTTGGGTTAGCCGCGGAGCGGCGTAGCCCAACGATGTCATCCGTGCCAAGATTGGGTTACGGACCTTCGGCCTCACCCAACCTGGGCCTCTCGCAACCTCACAGGTTGAACTGATAGGCCGCCGGCACCCAGCGGTAGCCTGTGCCGGACTTCTCCACCCAGCCGAGCGACGGGAACGGCATGTGGTAGCCGACGACAGGAACCTTGTCGGCCGACACCATGTCGAACACGCGCCGGCGCGTTGCCGCCCCCGCCTCCTTGTCGTGGTCGAAGCCGACATGCCAGTCGGGCTGCTGGACGGCGAACACGTAGTGATTGGCGGTGTCGGCCCAGTTGAGCAGGCGCTGGCCGTCGCTCTCGATGTGGAAGGCCAGCATGCCCGGCGAATGCCCGAACGCCGGGATGGACCGGATGCCGGCCACCACCTCGCCCTCGCCCTTGAGGAAGGTCGCCTTTTCGCCGAACGGGGCGGCGACCTTCATGAACTGCTCCCGGTTCGCCTTGCGCGCGTCGGGAACGCCGTCGCCCTTGCGCCAGTAGTCGAACTCGACCTCGCCGAACACATAGCGCGCGTTGGGAAAGGTCGGGGTGCCACCTGCGCCCTCCATCAGCCCGCCGATATGGTCGGGATGGCCATGGGTGATGACGACCACGTCGACCTGCTCGGGCTTGTAGCCCGACATGGCGAGCAACTCGGGCAGCTTGCCCGCGGTCGGCATGCGCGCCCGGCCGTTGCCGGCATCGAACAGCACCAGCTCCTTGCCGGTGTTCACCAGCGTGTTGACGTAAGGGTTCTCCATCCGGGTCGGCGATATGCCGTTGGCACGGGCATAGGCCTGCACCGTCTCCGCAGGCTGGTTGTTGCCGAAGGTCGGATGCGGACTGCCCTGGTTGTAGCCATCCAGAAGGTTCGTCACCTCGAAGCTGCCGAGCTTGAAGCGGTAGACCTGGGGACGCAGCACGCCCAGCATCGGCGCGGCGGCCTGCGCTACGCCCGCGGCGCCCAGACCTGCGCCGGCTGCGGCCACCGCCGCCGCCGCCCCGCCGCCGAGCCTCAGCGCCTCGCGCCGGGTGAGCTTGTGAAGCCTCTGTGACATTGGTTTTTCCTCCCATGGTTCGGTTTCATGACGGCATGCCAGCGACCGATGCACCGGGACCGATGACCCGAGGGGCTGGCGTCGTAGATGCGCACGCAGAATTGGCCAAGCCTACGCCCGGCGGGCGTGGAGGACCAGAGCGCAAGCAGCTCTCGAGCGTCAACGCGGCTGCGACCCGCAAAATTCCATCGCACTCGCCCAGATCCAGCAGCGCGTGCCGGACCCGGGTTGGTCCTCGGCGCGGCCCGCTGCCGTAATCGGTGCACCCGGTGCTCTTGCTGGCTCACGGCCGGCAGCGGGCCCCGTGGTCGATGGTGTCGCCGCTCGGGGTTCAGCCTTATTGCGCCGCACTGGCAGCGAGCAAGGCAGCCTGGGACGGCCGCGGCGGCATGAGTGCAGGGAGCACGTCGCCAGACCGCTCGATCGACCTCATGAGCAACCGATCGATGATTTCCAGCTCCGCCGCCACCAAAGTGAGGCGGCCGCGGATGGTGTCGGCAATACGCTCGGCGATGTCCGGGTCGGCGCGCATCTGCTCGTGTAGCGTGGCGCGTTCCAGCTTAAGACAGTCCACCCAGCCCTGCGCCACCACAGTCGTGCCGTAACGGTGCTCGACAAGCATGGCCAGCTCCCCGACCAGCGAGCCTGGCTCGACCGGCTCTGTGGGTCCGCAGGCATCGACGCCGCTCCTGCTGACGGCCTCCCCGGCGAGGATCAGATAAGCGCCGTCGCCGGCTTCTCCCAGCTTGGCAACCGTTTCACCCTTGCGGAACGTGCGCCGCTGGGCACCCCGCCCGATCTCGGCGATCTGCTCCGGCGTTAGCGCGGCGAACAGAGGGACGCGGCACAGGGACTCCAAAACCAGATCGATCGCCATGATGCGACTCCCCAGCCCATGCATGGATGGCGCGAAGGTTCGGTGAGTCGCGTTCAAAGTCCAGGGCGCGGGCAACACCCGATGTGGCATTCGAGCGACGTTGCATCGGCGCAACCAAGGCCGCGCGGCTGATGCCCAGCAGCACCAGCTGATCGTGCCGGAATGGCGGAGAGTCACCCTGGGCTTGCACTGGTCTCTGTCAGGACCTACATTGGAACATAAAGTGAACGATGCT
>Ga0209382_10008747_pt1 | contig 12740 bp, 9 predicted proteins | sample SoiMetdeltSBSDD5_FD_187599 | JGI IMG/M metagenome (GOLD analysis project Ga0209382, IMG submission 187599) | Bulk soil microbial communities from a Populus tree surrounding site in Tennessee, USA - Soil MetaG P. deltoides SBSDD5 (SPAdes) (version 2) | ecosystem: Environmental > Terrestrial >... | reverse complement strand
ATGGGGGGCTCGCCGCCGCGCCCCCGGGGCGCGCCGGGCGAGAACGCTCCGGACCGCTCCCACCGCTCGTAGATCTCACGTTCCGCGGACGCGAAATCGAACTGCGGCGGAATGTCCGTCGATGGCGTCGGGGCCGTCGAGAAAGTACCGGTAGTTCCCATGGGACCTGAAGTTAGTCGAGGAGATGTCAACCACCCAAGGAGCCGTTGGCTTCTCGCACGGGTGGGGAAAACAAACGAGCCGCGAGCGATCGGCTCGCGGCTCGTGGCCTGGATGAGGGTGACGAACCGCTCTAGTCCGCGCGCATCGAGTCCGGAGCCGATTCGGGGTCGGCTACGTGGTCAGCCTTGGGTACGCCGCTGGGCGCGACCGGTCCGCCGCCGGTGCGATCACCCTTCGCGCGCTTCGACGTGCCGCGGCGTCGCTCCGCCAGGCCTTCGGTTTCGCCCGCGGCCGCCCGCAGCGCCTCGTCCGTGCTCAGCCATCGGTCCTCGAGCTCGGGCTTGGGGTCCGCGTGCCGGTCGGGTTCGGCCGAATTCCCCTGACGCCGCTTGCCAGTGCCGACCTGCTGGCCTTCCCAGCGGCCGCCCGGCCGCGGTTCGTTCGGATCGTCCTCGATCTGCAGTTCTGCCTCCCGTCCGGCCACGCGCACGTCGAGCCGGTTCACGACGGTTTCGACGCCCGGCACACCGCGCGTAATGGTGACGGCGTGCGTTGCTTCGTCAGGCTCGTGCACCCAGCCGGTGAGCTCGATGATGCCGTCGCCGAGCGCGCCGATGTCGATGGCGCGTTCGCTGAGGATGGGATCGTTGCGGAAGGCTTCGAGCACGTGCTCCTCGAGCGCCTCGTCGTCCGCCTCGATCTCGAGCTCGTCGTCCTCATCGACATCGTCGTCGAGTCGACGGCCGACGCGGTCACGGACTTTTTGCGTGAGCGCGGAGAAGCCTCCGAACCGATCGGCAACGACGAGCCCGGCCGCCAGTCCGAGGACCGCGCCCGCGGCGAGGTACAGCAATCCACTCGTTTGAGAGTCGTCGTCCCGGTACCGAAGCGGAGACATTGACGCGCACCTGTGGCGGAGGGAGTGAGCCTACGATAACTTGAGCGAGGTAGTTCCGCGACCCCGCCGCAAGAAGAAGGCCACCTAGAACTTAGCGTGTCTCACACGATGCTGCCGCAAGACCGCGTGCCAATTGGTCGCGTGATTCCCTGGGTCATCCTGGTGGTTCTTCTGGTCGTCGGCCTCGTGCTCTACTTCCAATACGGGGCGGACGTCACCCCACTAGTTGACGGCACGCGGTGAAACCGACGAACCCGAGGACGACGCTGTTTGCTGTGAGCTAGTACTGAATGCTGCAGGGTCAACGGCAAAAACCCTCGGGAGGCCTCTCGATCAGAGAGTGACATCCCGAGGGTTTTGGTTTCGCCCGCCGCAACCAGTTGCAGCTCACAGCAAACCGCGCTGGTCGCAGCCGCCGCCGGTGTCGTCCGATTCCCGATTCCCGATTCCCGATTCCCGATGTCGAGCCGTCTTCAGGATCCGCCCCAGCCACCGATGACGATCGTTCTCACGCTCCCCGATGGCTCCACGCGCGAAGTGGAGCCCGGAACGCTCGCGCGCGATGTGGTGGCAACCATCGGGGCGCGGTTGCTCCGCGACGCGATCGCGGTCGCCATCGACGGTGACGTGCAGGACCTGATGACGCCCATTCGCCGTGGTGGCGCGTTCACGGTGATCACGGAGAAGGATCCGCGGTCGCTCGCCGTGCTGCGCCACTCCGGCGCGCACATCCTCGCCACGGCCGTTAGGCGGGTCCGCCCGGACGCGAAGATCGGATTTGGCCCTGCCATCGACGATGGCTTCTACTACGACTTCGAGGTTGCGGAACCGTTCACGCCTGACGATCTCGCCGAGTTCGAGGCCGAGATGCGCAAAGTGGTCGCCGAGAAGTACCCGTTCGTGCGCGAGGAGGTATCGCGCGCCGAAGCGACGACGCGGTTCGCCGACGACCCGCTCAAGCTCGAGCGCATCGAGGACCTCGGCGTAGACGAAGTCATCTCGACGTACACGGACGGTCCCTTCATCGACCTGTGCCGCGGACCGCACGTGCCCGACACGTCGTACCTCAAGCACTTCAAGTTGCTCAATACGGCGCCCGCGTACTGGCGCGGCGACGTGAAGCGTCAGCAACTGCAGCGCATCTACGCCACGGCGTGGTGGAAGAAGGAGGACCTCGATGCGTACCTCTTCCGCATCGAGGAGGCGAAGCGCCGCGATCATCGGGTCCTCGGGCGGCAGCTCGACCTCTTCATGTTCCACCAGTTCGCACCCGGCGCGGCGTTCTGGACGGAGCGCGGGACGATCGTCGTCAACGAGATCACTCAGTATCTGCGCGAGCTGCAGCGCGATGATTACCACGAGGTGAAGACGCCGCTCCTCTTCAACAAGGGCTTGTGGGAGATCTCCGGGCACTGGGGGAAGTACCGCGAGAACATGTTCCTCGTGCTCGATAGCGAAACGGGGGAGCACGACTTCTCGCTCAAGCCGATGAACTGCCCGTCGCACTACCTGCTGTATCAGTCCAAGAAGCACTCCTATCGCGAGCTGCCGCTGCGGTACTGCACGTACGACGTGCTGCACCGCAACGAGCTCTCCGGGGCGCTTTCGGGGCTCACGCGCGTGCGGCAGTTCCAGCAGGACGACTGCCATGTGTTCCTGATGGAGAGCCAGATCACCGAGGAAGTGCACCGTCTCATGCAGTTCATCCTCGGGTATTACGACACGTTCGGGCTCAAGGCCGCGATCAAGTTCGCGACGCGGCCCGAGGTCCGCGTTGGCACCGACGAGATGTGGGACTTGGCGGAGCGCGGCCTCAAGGCGGCGCTGGAGGCGACCGGGCGCGAGTACGAGCTCAAGGAAGGCGACGGCGCGTTCTACGGCCCGAAAATCGACTTCGACGTGCTCGATTCGTTAGGCCGAGCGTGGCAGCTGGGGACGATTCAGCTGGACTACTCGAACCCGGAGCGCTTCGACCTCACGTACACGGGCGAGGACAACGCCGCGCATCGGCCGGTGATCATCCATCGCGCGGTCAGCGGGTCGTTCGAGCGCTTCATGGCCATCCTCATCGAGCACTTTGCCGGCGCGTTCCCCACGTGGCTCGCTCCGGAACAAGTGCGCGTGCTCCCCATTACGGACGATCAGTCCGGTGTGGCCGAAGCCGTCACGCGCCGCATGCGCGCTGCGGGGATTCGCGCGCATGTCGACTCACGCTCCGAGACGCTCAAGTACAAGATCGCCGAAGGTGTACGAATGAAGGTCCCGTACATCGCCGTGATCGGGAAGCGCGAGGCGGAGTCGGACGCGGTGGCGGTGAACGTGCGCGGGGCGGGCAAGGAACAGAAACCGGCGCCGCTGCCAGTGGCGACGTTCATCGAACGCGTGCTCGATGAGGTCGGGTTGCGATCGCTCACGTTGAACGTGTTGGCGTCCAGCTGACACTCGCGACAGCGATTCGCATCACGGCCGCCGACGGGCTCGAGCTCGGCGCCACCGAGCACCTGCCCGGAACGACGCCGCGAGGCGTGGTCGTCATCAATGCGGCCACCGCTGTGCGGCGCCGCTACTATGACCGATTCGCACAGTACCTGGCGTCCCACGGTTTTGCGGTGTTCACATACGACTACCGCGGTATCGGGGACTCCCGGCCGGCGCGGCTGCGTGGGTTCACAGCCTCGATGGCGGAGTGGGGTGAGCTCGATCAGCCTGCCGTCGTCGCTCATGCCGCCTCGAAGCACGCCGGCGTACCGCTCCTCGTCGTCGGGCACAGCGTCGGCGGCCAGATCTTCGGCCTGCTTCGCGATCCGCATCGGGTGCGCAGGGTCCTCATGGTCGCCGCTCAGCACAACTACTATGGGTACTGGCGACGGCCCGAGCGCTGGGCGCTCTGGTTTCTCTGGCGCGCGTTCATGCCGGCGACGTCGCACGCGCTCGGCTACTTCCCGAGCCGCCGCATTGGACTCGGTGAGGACCTGCCGCGTGGCGTGGCGCTCGATTGGGCCCGGTGGTGCCGATCGCGCGGCGCGCTCGTGGGCGTGATTGGCGGGGATGCGCCGGATCGCTTTGCGCGGTACCGAGGACCGCTGCTCGCGCTCAGCTTCGATGATGACCACCTGTTCGCCCCTCGTGCCGCAGTGGATGCGCTGCTCGCATTCTATCGCAGCGCCACCAGGGAACACCGCCATTTGACTGCTGCGGCGCTTGGACTCCCGTCGGTAAAGCACTTCGGCTTTTTCCGCGAGTCCGCGCGCGAGCGCGGCTGGCCGATCGCCCTGGAGTGGCTCTCGCGCGAGGTCGCGTGAGGCGGGAGCACGGGGTACGGCGGTGGCCGGAGTCGTCGGTGTCCGGGGCGAACTCCCAATTGCGTGTTCAGGGGCGGCTGGTGATCGGATCCGTGCGGCGAGCGGTCCCCCGCGACGAAGGGTGGCTTGCGGTCTCGCGGTCCGCGAATTCAGTCTTGGCCTGTGATCCCCGTCGAGCGGCTACGCGGATGTGGTCGGCCCGACGTCGTTCTGTCCCATGCAGCCGGAGGTCGTCATGCACGTTCCGCGTAGGCTGTTCGCGGTCGCTCGGTTCTCGAGCACCTTTCGCGCGGCGCTGGTTCCCGGCGCCCTGGCAGCGGCGGCGGTCGGAGCGCCGGTTTCCCTCTGGGCACAGACACCGACCGGAACGGTCAGCGGCAAGGTGACAAGCAGGGAGGGTGATCAGCCGTTAGCGGGCGCCACGATTTTCGTGACCGGCACGCAGTTCGGCGCGCTGACCCGCTCCGACGGCACCTATCGCGTTGCGCTCGCGCCCGGTCGGTACGAGATCCGCGTTAGGCTGATCGGGTTCATGAATGCGTTCGACAGCGTCACCGTCGAATCCGGCCGGAACACGGTGAAGGATTTCACGCTTCCGCGGGCCGTGACGACGCTCGAGGCGATGACCGTGACCGGGACGCGCGCGCAAGAGCGCACCGTCGTCAACTCGCCCGTCCCAGTGGACGTGCTGAGCGCGGCCGAGCTTCGCTCGACCGGACGCACGGAGACCGCGCAGATGATTCAGATGGTCGCCCCGTCGTTCAACTACCCGCGCGCCACCGTCGCCGACGGTACCGACCACGTCCGCCCGGCCACGCTCCGCGGCCTCGGCCCGGATCAGATGCTCGTACTCGTCAATGGCAAGCGGCGCTACAACAGCGCCCTCGTCAACGTCAACGGGACCATTGGACGCGGGTCGACCGGCGTCGACCTGAACGCGATCCCGGCAAGTGCGATCGAACGCATCGAGGTCCTGCGTGACGGCGCGGCGGCGCAATACGGGTCGGACGCGATCGCCGGAGTCATCAACATCATCCTCAAGCAAACGGGCAACGAGCTCGGCATCATGCTCGGTCAGACGGGCGAGGGGGATGGCGACGTGGGGCATGGGAGTGTGACGTATGGGCTCCCGTTCGGCGACGATGGCTACCTCGAGCTCGCCGCCGAGTATCGCGACCGCGGCTTCACGAACCGCACCCGTCTCGATCCCCGTCCGCAGTACTTCGCCGGTGATCCGCGTGAGACGACGATAGACCGGCTGAATCATCGGCAGGGCGATGCCGCGACAAAGGACGCCATAGGGTTTCTGAATTTCGGTACGACGTTCGCGAGCGGGCTCCAGCTGTATGCGTTCGGCGGCATTGGGCGACGTGAGGGCGAAGCGGCGGGGTTCTGGAGGAGAGCCAACGACGATCGTACCGTGCGATCGATCCACCCTGACGGTTTCCTGCCGATGATCGAGAGCGAGATCTGGGATGCCTCGATCACGGGTGGAGTGAAAGGCACTGTCAGTGGGTGGCGGTGGGATCTGAGCACCGCGTTTGGACACAACTCGTTCCGGTTCGACGTGTCCAACAGCAACAACGCGTCGATGGGGAACGCGAGCCCGACCGACTTCTACGCGGGCACGCTCGGCTTCACGCAGTCGACGACGAACCTCGACTTCTTCCGCGAGGTGTTCACGGGCACGCGCCCGGTCCGCATTGGCCTGGGTGTCGAGTATCGAAACGACCAGTACGAGATCGAGGCTGGCGATCCCGATTCGTATCGAGACGGCGGCGTCCGCGTGCTGGATCCGAACGGCAACCCGACGAATCGTATTGCGGCCATCGGCGCGCAGGTCTTTCCGGGCTTCCGGCCAACCGATGCCACCGACGAATCACGTCATAACATCGCGGTGTACGCGGACCTCGAGAGCGACCTCACGCGAAAACTTCTGGTCGGGATAGCAGGGCGCTTCGAAGACTACAGTGACTTCGGATCGACGGTCACCGGCAAGGCGACCGCGCGGTTCGCTCCGACCCGCCGCTTCGCGATTCGCGGAGCGGTGGCGAGCGGCTTTCGGGCGCCATCGCTGGCGCAATCGTTCTTCACCTCCACGGCGACGAACTTCATCGGCGGTGTCCCGTTCGAGGTCAAGACGCTTCCGGTGCGCGATCCCGTCGCCGTGGCGCTCGGCGCTCAACCGCTCAAAGCCGAAAAGTCCACCAATTACAGCGCGGGCGTTACGGGCGAACCGCTGCGGAACCTGGCCATCACTGTCGATTTCTATCGCATCGACATCTCTGACCGCATCGTCCTCTCAGAGAACTTCGTGGGCCAGCCGATTCGTGACTACCTCGCGAGTGTCGGGCTCACTGGGGCCGGCGGCGGTCGGTACTTCACGAACGCGATCGACACGCGCACGAACGGCGTCGATATCGTGGCGAACTACGGGTTGAGCATGGCCGGCGGCGGCATTCTCATCTTCACGGCGGGCTACAACGGCGCCAAAAACGAGGTGACGAAGATCGTCGTGCCCACGCCGCCCGAACTCGGCGATCTCAGTGAGACGCTGTTCGGCCGCGTGGAAGTCACGCGGCTCGAAGAGGGGCAGCCGCGCGACAACTTCCTCTTCAACGCCATGTACGAGCGCCGGTCGCTCTCCTTGATGGCGCGGACTCAGCGGTTCGGAGAGGTGACGGTCGAACAGCCGATCCTGAACCCGCAGCCACCAGGTCAGACCTTTTCGGCAAAGTGGATCACCGACGTGAGCGCAGGCTACACGTTCCTCAACCGCGTCAGGCTGACGGTGGGAGCGGACAACATCTTCGACGTTTATCCCGACGAGAATAGCGATCCGGGGAACGGCACGACGTACTCAGGGAACTCGAACTTCGGCATCTTCCCGTACAACGGGATCTCGCCGTTCGGGTTCAATGGTCGCTTCTACTATGCCCGCCTGAGCTACGGGTTCTAGTGCCGACGAGCCGCGATTAACTTTCCGAGGCTGGCGCCGCGCGGCGCCAGCCTCTTTTCTCGAATGGCATCTCATGACTGATACATCTCGCTCGCCGGTCATCGTGTCCGCGGTGCGGACGCCGATCGGCAAGTTCCTCGGTGGGTTGTCGCCCCTGTCGGCGCCCGAGCTCGGCGGCATCGCGATTCGCGAGGCGGTGCGACGCAGTGGCGTGTCGCCCGAGGACGTCGACGAAGTCATCATGGGCAACGTGATTCAGGGCGGCGTGGGGCAGGCGCCCGCGCGTCAGGCGGCCCTCAAGGGTGGCATTCCGTCGACCGTTTCCGCGCTCACGATCAACAAGGTCTGTGGCTCCGGCCTCAAGGCCGTGATGCTCGCGTCGCAAGCGATCAAGGCAGGCGACATCGAGGTCGCGGTTGCTGGCGGTCAGGAGTCGATGTCGAACGCGCCGTACTACGTGTACGGGATGCGCAACGGCGTGAAGATCGGCGACCAGTCGCTCGTCGACGGGATGATCAAGGACGGGCTCTGGTGCTCGTTCTGTGACGTCCACATGGGCTCGCACGCCGAGTACACGGCGCGAAAGGCCGAGATCACGCGGGCGCGGCAGGACGACTTCGCGGTTGCGTCGCACCGAAAGGCCGTCGCAGCCCAGGAGGCCGGCAAGTTCAAGTCGGAGATCGTCCCGGTGCAGATCCCCGGCCGAAAGGGCCCGACGACGATCGACGCCGACGAGGGTCCGCGGAAGGACACGACGATCGACTCGCTCGCGAAGCTGCGTCCGGCCTTCCCGCCGAAGACCGGTGGCAACGACGAGCTCACCGTGACCGCCGGCAACGCGTCGAGCCTGAACGACGGCGCAGCCGCGCTCGTCGTGACGAGCGAGGCGTATGCGCGCGCCCACGGCCTAACGATCCTCGCGCGCGTGACCGGATACGCGACCGGCGCCGTGGACCCGCAGGACCTGTTCTTCGCCCCCATCACGGCCGTGCGTAACCTGTTGGCGAAGACGAGGACGGCCATCGGCGACTTCGATCTCATCGAGGCGAACGAGGCCTTCGCGTCGCAAGCGCTGGCGGACGGCGATCAGCTCGGCTGGGCGTGGGACCGCGTGAACGTGAACGGCGGGGCGATTGCGCTCGGGCACCCGATCGGCGCGAGCGGCGCGCGCGTGCTCACGACGCTGCTGTACGCTCTGGCCGATCGTGACAAGGAGCGCGGTCTCGCCACGTTGTGCCTCGGTGGCGGGGATGCGGTCGCGCTCAGCGTGGAGCGCATGAACTGATGACGACCACATGTCGCGCGCCGGCTTGACGGCGCGCGATTTGTTTCGGGATCCTAGCGGAGCGCTTCGGCCGCCGTGGCGACTCGTGATCTTCGGTGGAGCGACCGCGCTCGCGATGGTCATCATCAACGGCGCGGTCGTGCCGTTGATCAGCTGGGCGTTCGCGCTGGCGGGTGTGCGGGTGGTTCTGTACCCGTGGGCGCTGCTGGCCTCGGCGATCGTCGCGCACCTGCTGACCTTTCGCTGGGTCGATCCGCGGGGCTGGCAAAGCGTCCGGTTGGGCGCTCGTGCGCTGGACGCACGCCGCATCGCGTGGGCCACCGTCCTTGGCGCCGCCGGTGTGGGGGTGCCCGTGCTGGTCCTCCTGGCGCTCGGTTGGCTGCGTGCCGAACCGGGACCACCGGGAAGCTCGCTGCTCGCGGCCTTGGCGATTGGCCTCTTCCTGGCGCCGGCCGCGTTGTGGGAAGAGCTGATGTTCCGCGGCTACGCGTTCACGGCGCTCGAGGAGTGGTGGGGAACTACCGCGGCGCTCATCGTGACGAGTCTGGCGTTCGGGCTGGTTCACTTCACGAACGCCGGCGCGTCACCAGCCGCCGTGGGGGTCGTGGTTCTTGCGGGCGTCATGCTCGGGGGCGTGCTCATCGTCACGCGCAGTCTCTACGCGGCGTTCGCTGCGCACCTCGCGTGGAACTGGACGCTCGCTGGACTCGCGCACAGCGCCGTGAGTGGCATCCCGTTCGCGACGCCGGACTATCGGGTGGTGGACGCCGGGCCGGATTGGGCAACGGGCGGCGTGTGGGGGCCGGAGGGCGGCGCCGGAGCGGCGCTCGGACTGTTAGGCACAACGATTTACCTGTACGCGCGGCGCGAGCGTCGCGGGGAGCGATCGCATGACTGACCGCATTGCGGTCATTGGGGCTGGGCAGATGGGCAACGGCATCGCGCACGTGTTTGCGCAGGCCGGAATGCCGGTGACCATGATCGACGTCTCCGATGACGCGCTCCGGCGCGGCCGCGAGACGATCGAGAAGAACATGGATCGGCAGGTGAAGAAGAATACGCTTTCATCGGAGGACCGTCAGGCTGCGTTAGGCCGCATCGCGACGAGCACGGATCGCGGCGCCGTAGGGAACGCGACCATGGTCATCGAGGCGGCGACCGAGAACACGGACCTCAAGTTCCGTCTCTTTGCGGACCTCGACCGGATCGCGCCGGCGAACGCGATCTTGGCGAGCAACACGAGCTCGATTTCGATCACGCGTATTGCCGCGCAGACGAAACGGCCGCAGCAGGTGATCGGGATGCACTTCATGAATCCCGTGCCGGTGATGCAGCTCGTGGAGGTGATCCGCGGGCTCGCGACCTCGGACGAGACGACGCGACGCACCGCCGATCTCGCGCGGGCGCTCGGCAAGACGCCCGTCGAGGCAAACGACTTCCCGGGGTTCATCGCGAACCGTATCCTGCTGCCGATGATCAACGAGGCGTGCTTCGCTCTCATGGAGGGCGTCGGCAGCGCGGAGTCGATCGACCAGGTGATGAAGCTGGGCATGAACCACCCGATGGGGCCTCTCGCGCTCGCGGACTTCATCGGGCTCGACACGTGTGTCGCGATTCTCGAAGTGATGCACGACGGCCTCGGCGATCCCAAGTACCGTCCGTGCCCTTTGCTCAGGAAGTATGTGGCGGCGGGCTGGCTCGGCCGAAAAACGGGGCAAGGGTTCTACAAATACACATGAGAAACACGCTGTTTGCTGTGAGCTGGTTGCTGCAGGGTGAAAACGAACACCCTTGGGACGCCCGTCCGCAAACAAGAGCAGACCGCAGAGGACGCAGAGCGCGCGCTGCGCGCGCTCCGCAGAGGACGCGGACGGACAGCTGGTACGCGCCGGTGACCGCCGTCGCAGGGCTAGATGTCGAGAAGATGAAGAGAACGGCTGTCAGGGACGGTAGCGTCCCGAGCGGCCGTTCCCCTATTCCTCTCCTGTTTCACCCATCAAGTGTCCGTTCTGCGTCCGCTGCGTGCCGCGCGTGCTTCGTACGCGCGGCCTGCGTCCTCTGCGGTCTGCTCTATCGGCGCGAGCGGCGTCCCGAGGGCGTTACCCTGGAGGGACCTCCAACGCACATCAAACCGCGCTTCACTGACTTGCCTAACGTATGTCCTGGGCTTTAATCCCTCTGACCGAAGAGCAGCGCGAGATCCAGCGGACCGCCCGCGACTTCGCGCGGGCGGAGATCGTACCGCGCTCCGACGCCTGGGACCGTGCCGAGGCGTACGATCCAGCGATCACCGCGCAGCTCGGGGAACTCGGATTCCTCGGCATGCTCATCCCCGAGGAGTTCGACGGTCTCGGTCTCGACACCCGCACGTATCTCGTGGCGCTCGAGGAGATCGCGGCGGCTGATGCCTCCATCGCGGTGCTCATGAGCGTGCACAACTCGCTGCCGACGCAGATGATCCTGCGGTACGGGAACGACGAGCAGAAGGAGCGATTCCTGAAGCCGATGGCGCGCGGGGAATGGGTTGGTGCGTTCGCTTTATCCGAGCCGGAGGCGGGGTCGGATGCCGCGTCGCTCACGACGCAGGCGCATCGCGACGGTGACTGCTGGGTGCTCAACGGCACGAAAGCGTGGGTCACCAGCGGCAACCATGCCAACGTCATCCTGGCCATGGCCAGGACCGACACGCGATCCGACCGCAAGGGAGCGCGTGGTATCGGCACGTTCATCGTGACCCCCGAGATGCCTGGCTTCAACGTCGGAAAGAAGGAAGCGAAGCTCGGGCTCCGTGCGTCACCCACCGTGCAGTTGCACTTCGACAACCTTCGCGTGCCGGCCGCGAACCTGCTCGGCGATCCGCACATGGGGTTCATCTACGCGATGCAGTCGCTCGACAATGGACGACTCGGTATCGCGGCGCAGGCGATCGGTATTGCGCGCGCCGCGCTGGAGCACGCGACGCGGTACGCGGCGGAGCGGCGCCAGTTCCACCGACCGATCAAGGAATTTCAGGCGATTCAGTTCAAGCTCGCCGATATGGCCACGCGCGTGACCGCGTCGCGCGCCCTGCTGTACTCGGCTGCGGCGGCGAAGGATCGCGGCGAACCGATCACGCAGTTCAGCGCCATGAGCAAGCTGCTCGCGAGCGAGACCGCAATGTGGGTGACGACGCAGGCGGTGCAGATCTTCGGGGGATACGGATACGTCAAGGAGTATCCCGTGGAGCGGTTGTTCCGCGACGCGAAGGCCACCGAGCTGTACGAGGGCACGTCCGAGATTCAACGCATCGTCATCGCTCGCGAGCTGTACGCACAGTCGTGATTCCCGTCGTGTCGTCCCGGCGCCGGGATCCGCTGATCCATCTTCCCTTCAACACCGTCTTCCGATGTCATCCCTCGCTACGATAGACGCCACATCATCTGGCTCGCTCGCCCTCTTCGACACGATCGCGGAGATGGGGCATGAACAGGTCGTGATGTGTCACGACAAGTCGAGCGGCTACCGCGGCGTCATCGCCATTCACGACACGACGCTCGGGCCGGCGCTCGGCGGTGCCCGCTTCTGGCAGTACGCGAGCGACGAGGAAGCGATCATCGACGCGCTGCGATTGTCACGTGGAATGACATACAAGAACGCAGTCGCCGGGCTGAACCTCGGTGGCGGGAAGTCCGTCATCATCGGGGACAACCGCACCATGAAGCGCGAGATGCTCTTCCGCGCGCACGGTCGCTTCGTCGACAGCCTGGGCGGACGGTACATCACGGCCGAGGATGTCGGCACGAGCACGGCCGACATGGACTTCGTTCACATGGAGACCGAGTATGTAACGGGGCTCGCGAACAAATCCGGCGACCCGTCTCCGGTGACCGCGCACGGCGTGTTTCGTGCAATTCAGGCGTCCGCCAAGCATCGCTGGGGCTCCGACTCGCTGGAGAACAAGACGATCGCCATCCAGGGCCTGGGCCACGTCGGTTATGCGCTCTCCAAGGAGTTGCATAACGCGAGGGCGAAGCTGATCGTCACGGACATCGATGCCGCCCGCGTGAAGCGTGTGGTGAACGACTTCGGCGCGCAGGCGGTGGAGCACGATTCGATCTTCGGTGTCAAGGCCGACATCTTCGCGCCGTGCGCCCT
>Ga0209382_10008745_pt1 | contig 12741 bp, 7 predicted proteins | sample SoiMetdeltSBSDD5_FD_187599 | JGI IMG/M metagenome (GOLD analysis project Ga0209382, IMG submission 187599) | Bulk soil microbial communities from a Populus tree surrounding site in Tennessee, USA - Soil MetaG P. deltoides SBSDD5 (SPAdes) (version 2) | ecosystem: Environmental > Terrestrial >... | reverse complement strand
CGGAAACATACTCGAGGGCTGCAGAAATACCAGCACGCAGCATCTCGTCTATGCGTCCAGCAGCTCTGTTTACGGCGCGAATACATCATTGCCTTTTTCCGTGCACCAGAATGTCGATCATCCGCTCAGCCTGTATGCCGCAACGAAAAAAGCAAACGAGCTGATGGCGCATACGTACAGCAGTCTTTTCGGTTTGCCGACGACGGGTTTGCGGTTCTTCACGGTATATGGCCCGTGGGGCAGGCCGGACATGGCGCTGTTCCTGTTTACCAAGAAGATACTGGCAGGCGAGCCGATCGACGTCTTCAATCACGGCCGGCATACCCGCAGCTTCACCTTCATACGCGACGTGGTAGAGGGAGTCGTGCGTGTGCTCGACCGCGTGCCGCAGTCCGATGGCGACTGGTCAGGCGAAGCGCCGGATCCGGCGAGCAGCCGCGCGCCCTACAGGGTGTACAACATCGGCAGTGACCGCCGCACGGAGCTTCTGCGGTACGTGCAGCTCATCGAAGAAAATCTCGGAAAGAAGGCGACGCTCAATCTCCTGCCGCTGCAGCTAGGAGATGTTCCGGATACTTGCGCCGATATCGAAGACCTTGCCCGGGATGTCGGGTACAGCCCCGGCACGCCGGTAGAGGAGGGCATCAGGGAATTCATCGCCTGGTATCGCCAGTATTACAACGTCTAGCGGCAAGAACGGGTGGACGACTGCATTGACTATCTTTGCGAAAACCGTTGGCTACTGGCGGGAGCGCTCGAGCGGTTCGGTCAACGGTTGAATATTCTCAGCCCTGGTCGTGATCAGCGCAGCGACCGCAGGATCATAGGAGTGCAGCGAAGCGTCGCCGCACCGTCAGTCACGAGCGAATAGCGGTTTGCGCTAAACTTGGACCCTTCCATATATACCAAAGCCGACACCATGAATCATCCGGGCAATGCACTCCAGAGTCTCACGGACAAGCTCGTCGCGAAAAAAGAACATGGCATTGGCTGGATCGTTTTCAACAACCCGGCCAGGCACAACGCCGTGTCGCTCGAGATGTGGCAATCACTCACGCTCGCGCTGAATGCGTATGCAGAAGATCCGGACGTTCGCGTGATTATCCTGAGAGGTGAGGGCGAGAAAGCGTTCGTCGCGGGTGCGGACATCTCCCAGTTCAAGGAAAAGCGCTCCAGTCCCGAGGCCGTTCAGCACTACAACTCGACGGCCGACGAAGCGGGGGAGACGCTGCGGAGCTCGCCGAAACCTACTGTCGCGATGATCCGGGGCTACTGTATTGGAGGCGGGACGGGCATCGCAGTGAGCTGTGATATCCGTATTGCTGCGGAGGACGCGAGGTTCGGTGTGCCTGCGGCGAAGCTTGGGCTCGGGTACCGCTTCTCCGGTATAGCGCGACTGGCCGAGATCGTGGGGCCGTCGTTCGCAGCGGAGATCTTCTATACAGGTCGCCAGTTCACTGCACAGGAAGCGCTGCAGATGGGGCTGATAAACCGCCTGGTGCCTGTGGCCGAGCTCGAAAGCCACACGCGCGAGCTTGCCGGCACGATTGTCCAAAATGCCCCGCTTACGATCGCGTCGGTCAAGCGCGCGCTGCTCGAGTACGGCAAGGATCCCGACCAACGCGACCTCGAGCTCTGCCAGAAGATGGTCGACGATTGTTATACGAGCGAAGACTACAAGGAGGGGCAGACTGCGTTCATGGAAAAGCGCAAGCCTGTCTTCCGTGGCCGCTGAACGCACACCCGACAGCCCGCCCGGCACTTACGCCCTATCAGGCGCAGCACTGGCTCGCCTCGCGACCCGATGCGCCGGTCCAGCATTCCCCGCATGATTGCGCACGCTACGGCAACTCTGTCGCGGGAAGGAATAAGCCTCGACGGCGAAATACGGATGTGCAACAGGACTAAGGTTATCGAGCTCACGAGCGTGAATGAAATCCCGGATACGCTGCGTATGAGTCCGCGGCTCGCACTACATCCGCAGTTGCCCAGACGCTTTCCGGGATTCGACGTGGAAATCGCGCGCGGATAAGTCGACCCGCCGGATCTGTTCAGAGGGCTGCAGCCGGTAGCTCGCCGGCGCGATCGCAGCTCAAATTGACGCTGTATCGAGGCGCCCAATATAATTTTCGATCCCTCCCTGCGGCTCCATGCGAATCCCTTTTCGCGTGGAGCATGAAGTCATTCAACAATAGAGAGAGCTCAATGCCACTCGATCCCAATCGTCCCGATCTTCTATTGGGTGTAATCGGCACCGGCGCGATGGGCCGCGGCATCGTTCAAGTCGCGGCTGCAGGCGGTATTAACGTCCTGATGACGGATGCGCGGCCAGGCGCGGCACAGGAAGCTCGCGATTTCATCGCGAAGATGCTCGGACGTGCGGCGGAGAAGGGAAGCATGAGCCGGGAGGATGCTGATGCCGCGGCAGGTCGTATCCGAATCTCGGACGGCTTGAGCGACTTCAAGCAGTGTCACGTCGTCGTCGAAGCTATCGTCGAGAATCTTGAAGCGAAGCGCCAGCTTTTCGCCGAGCTCGAAGGCATCGTGGGTCCGGAGTGCATCCTGGCAACGAACACTTCATCACTCTCGGTTACGACGATCTCGGCGAAGCTCAGGACACCCCAGCGCTTCGCGGGGCTGCACTTCTTCAACCCGGTTCCGCTCATGAAGCTCGTCGAAGTCATCGACGGTCTGCAGACGGAGGACTGGGTCTCGCAGGCGCTGATGGTCATCGGCAGACGCATGACGCGCGAGCCCGTACGACTCACCGACGCACCAGGCTTCCTCGTCAACCAGGTCGGCCGCGGCTTCACCCTCGAAGCCGCCCATCTCGTGCACGAAGGCATTGCGAGCTTCGCCGACGTGGACCGGGTCATGCGCGATGTGGGCGGCTTTCGCATGGGACCCTTCGAGCTGATGGAGCTCACGGGTCTCGATGTTACGCAGCCCGCCTCGGAATTGATCTACAACCAGTTCTTTCAGGAGCCCCGCTATCGGCCGAATCTCATCATGCGCGCGCGTTACGAAGCGGGCGTGCTCGGCCGCAAGACGAAGAAGGGCTTTTACGATTACGACGCGGAAATGAAAGCGATCGTTCCGAAGGAAGCACCTCCGCCCTCGGATAAACCCGCAAGCGTCTGGGTAAGCCGCGCGAATCCCCAGGGCCACGAGGTGCTGACAGCGCTCATGCAGAAATTGGGCGCCCCCGTCGAGGCCGGCGCCACACCGAGTGCAAACGCGTTGGTCCTCGTGACTCCGGTGGGCGAGGATGCCACGACCTGTGCCACGGAACAGGGTCTGGATCCGAAGCGTACCGTCGCAGTCGACACGCTCTTTCCGATGGTGAAGCGCCGCACGATCATGGGAACGCCGCTGACGGAGTCCGCGGCCAGGCGCGCGGCTCATGGGCTGCTTGCGTCGGACGGCGTCCCTGTCACCGTCTGCCGCGACAGCCCGGGTTTCATCGCACAGCGCATCGTCGCGATGATCGTGAACATCGGCTGTTCGATCGCCCAAAGTCGCACCGCAGAGCCCTCCGATATCGACAAGGCCGTGACACTCGGGCTCAACTACCCGAATGGGCCGTTCAGATTCGGAGACGTGCTTGGGCCGCGCCGCGTACACCAGATACTGTCGAACATGCATCGTCTCTACGGCGATCCACGCTATCGACCGAATATCTGGCTGACACGGCGGGCAAGTCTGAATGTATCGCTGCTCACTCCCGAACCCTGATCACGTAAAGGATCAATCCATGCTGGACGCTTATATTTACGAAGGACTGAGGACGCCGTTCGGACGTCACGCCGGCGCACTCGCGAAAGTTCGACCCGACGATCTGCTCGCGGACGTCATTCGAAACCTCCTGAAGAGCTCGGCCTTCAAGCCGGAGCAGATCGACGACGTGGTCGTGGGTTGCGCCAACCAGGCCGGCGAAGACAGCCGGTGTGTCGCACGGCACGCGACTCTCGTGGCCGGACTGCCGATCGAAACGCCCGGCACCGTGCTACAGCGCAATTGCGCGAGCGGGCTCGACGCGCTGGTGTACGCCTCTCGCGCGGTTACGTGTGGCGAAGGCGATGTCTTCCTCGTTGGCGGTGTCGAGAGCATGAGCCGTGCGCCGTACGTCATGGGCAAGTCGGAATCGCCGTTCGGCCGCGACGTGAAGCTGTTCGACAGCACGGTGGGCCCGCGCTTCTCCAACCCGAAACTCAACAAACGCTTCGGTGACGATCAGATGCCGCAAACAGCAGACAATCTCGCGCGTGAATACAGCATTAGCCGCGAAGAGGCCGACAAGTTCGCGGCGCGATCGCAGCAGCGATACGCGATCGCAAAAGGCGAGGGCTTTTTTGCAGGCGAGATCGCACCTGTCGAGCTTCCGCCGTCCCGCAAAGGGCCCGTGCCGGCAGTGGCGGAAGACGAGCACCCGCGTCCCGGCACGGACGTCGCGGCGCTCGCGAAAATGCGCCCACTGTACGAAGGTGGTGTCACGACCGCCGGCAACGCCTCCGGCGTGAACGACGGTGCCGTTGCACTCTTTGTCGGGACGAAAAAAGCCGGCGAAAAAGCGGGCCTGAAGCCGCTCGCACGCGTCATTGCCAGCGGTGCGGCCGGCGTGCCTCCGCACATCATGGGCATCGGACCGGTCGCGGCTTCCCAGAAAGCGCTCGGCCGAGCGGGGCTGACGATCAAGGATATGGACGTCATCGAGATCAACGAAGCCTTCGCGGCACAAGTGTTGTCCTGCCTTAAAGGGCTCGGCGTCGCATCGGACGACACCCGCGTGAATCCCAACGGGGGCGCGATCGCGCTCGGACATCCCTTAGGGGCGTCCGGCGCACGTCTTGCGCTCACCGCGTCAAGGCAGCTGCAGCGGACTGGAGGCCGGTACGCCCTGGTCAGCTTGTGTATCGGCGGTGGCCAAGGTCTCGCGGCGATCCTCGAGCGCGTCTAAGAACACTCCCACTGTCTTGTGATCGCGGGGGCAGGCCGGCTGCGGGGGCGGCATCGGCCTGCCCCTTTCTGCATTCCAACGACTTTACATAATATGGATTATGCGAAGTATCGCAGGGCGTGTCAGCAGACCGTCAACAGCAGGTCGCCTCGAGCACGTCAGACGTATTCCAGTCCGCTCTGCTGCAATCCGACGAGGTTGATGTTCTGCTGAACCTGCGGGGTTTCCGCCGCCAGTACAGCGAGAGTTGCCTGCGTGTGCACACCGCTATCCAGCAATCCAACGTAGAAATTCAGGTCGGAGCTCGACGGCGGCACACCGACGACGTTCCTGTAAACGTGATTGACGAAATCGATGTTCGAATGCGATCCGGCGAGCTGCGCGAAGAAACCGTTGGCCGCCGCGACGCCGGCCACCTGGTCGTACGTCAGGCCCGTGTCGAAGAGACTGATGCCGATACCCACGAATTGTTTGTTCGAGACGAACTGCGCGCCGAACAGTGCGCCAATCAATTTTGCCGTCATGCCGGCGGCACCCTGCAGATCGAACGCGACCGAGCTGTCCGCGAACTTCAGGCGCTCGATGCCTGAGACACGATCAGTGCCATCCCTGCCGGCGCCAAAACCGTCAGCCACGTCGTACAGGAGCTCGGCCCCGGCGCCCGCGCGGCTGATCGCGTACTGACCCCGTACGCCTTGATACAGCGCCGTATCCATGCCGCCCGAGCCGACGACGAAATCGTCGCCCCCGCGCGCGAAAAATACGTCGTTCCCGCCAGTCCCGTTCATCACTTCGGCTGCCGCCGTTCCGAACCGCGCGCTCGCCGAGAGCTGCAGGCCGCGGAAGACGTCCGAAAAGCTGATCGCGTTGTCCGGAAAGACGAGCGTTTCGATACTCGGGGCAACGAAGTTGGTCGAATTGCTTTGCTCGATAATCAGCCACGCCTTGTCGGCCGTAAGCCCGAGCGTCGAAGCCGCGAACGGCTGCGTGAGCGACAGCACGTCGTTACCGCCCATGCCGATCCACGCAAAGCGTCCCGTGCCTGACGTGAACGTCTCGTCGAAAGACGTGCCCTGGTAGAACGCGCCCGACGTGCCGGCGCCCCAGTCGCCGCCCACGCCATCGTACCCATACAGATAGGCGAGCGCGGCGAGGTCCACCTCGTTGAATTGCGAATACGGGCCGCCGACGTGGGTGTACGACATTACGGTTTGCGACGTGTTGTCGCGGCTGCTCGGCAACGTCGGGGGCTCCTCGAATGGATGCTTGAGCCCGAGCGCATGCCCGATCTCGTGGAGCAGCACCTCGTATCCTGGATTGCCGGCGAAAGGCGTGTTGTTGACCCCCTGGTGCTCGCGATTATCGAGGAAGACAAACTGCTGAAGCGTGGTGCTCGTGACAGAGCCGCTCGCCTCGAACGTATAGCTCAGTCGCCAGGCGGCCTCGCCAGCGAGAGCGGGATTCGTGATGTCACAGACCGCGAACTGGATGTCCGCGTCTCTCCCGCTGCTCGTTTCGGCGAACTGGATTCCGGTCACCGAGGTCACATACGCGAGGATCTGGCGCGCGGCGGCCTGCTGTGCGGGGTTGAAGATGCCGGCCGCGGAATCCGATACCCCCATCGACAGCGAGATGTCGGAGGCGACATTGAAGGTGTACCGGACGGTGTTGCGAATCGGCACCAGCCAATTCCAGTTTGCGACGCTGGGGTCCCCGTTGGGCGCGCCCGAGCTGGAGATGAGCGCGTCTATCCAGGGGGCGTTCGCCACTAGCGGTGTCGAAAGATCGGTGACGGTCAGTTGGGCCATTTAGCCCGCTCCGCCCATACGCCCTGCCTTGCTTCCGTTACCATCCGTTCCTCACTATGCGCGTCAGCGGACGCGCGCCGACCCACCCGCGGATCCTCTTTGTCAATCCGAGGGTTCCGGCTCGTACTTGACGCGCCGGCGTGCTAGACTAGCCTGTTTATATGCAGCTTTTGGGCGAAGGCCCTACGGGCGGCCTGCGAATGGGGCGCGCGGCCACGAGGCCACGAGGATGAGGCACCGGCAGCTATTGTATGGCAAATAAGTTCTCCGCCCGTTCGGAATTGGCAGCGGCGCTGTGGGCGCTGCGGCGGGTTTTCCTGACCGTCGGCGGCTTCAGCCTCGTCATCAACCTGCTCATGCTGGTGCCTTCGCTTTACATGCTGCAGGTCTACGATCGGGTGCTGACCAGCCGCAGCGAATCGACGCTGCTGATGCTGACGCTCCTGACGCTGGGTCTGCTCGGGCTCATGGCGGGTCTGGAATGGGTGCGATCACGGCTCCTTGTGCGAGCCGGCTCGATGCTCGATGCTGAGCTGAACTCCCGCATCTATAACGCTGCTTTTGAAGCGAATTTGCGCGGCGCGGGAACGAATGCCGGTCAGGCGATCACCGATCTCACGGCCGTGCGCCAGTTCGTCACGGGGAACGGCGTTTTCGCGTTCTTCGACGCCCCCTGGTTCCCCGTCTATCTCGCTGTGGTTTTCCTGATCCATCCGTGGCTCGGGATCTTTGCCGTGTGCGGGGCTGTGGTGCTCATCTTCCTTGCCCTGGCGAACCAGTGGGCAACCCGGGGGCTGCTCGCCCAGGCCAACACCGCATCCGTTCAGTCGAACAACGATGCGACGAATAACCTCCGCAACGCCGAGGTAATCCACGCGATGGGCATGCTGTCGAACCTGCGCACGCGTTGGTACGACAAGTACGGCAAGGTCATCGCGCTGCAGGGGCTTGCGAGCGACCGCGCGGGCACGATCACGTCCATAACGAAGTTTGTGCGTATCTCTCAGCAATCGCTCATTCTCGGCCTCGGTGCGCTTCTCGCCATCGAAGGCAAGATCACGCCGGGCGGCATGATCGTGTCGTCGATCCTGATGGGTCGGGCGCTTGCGCCTGTCGAGATGTTGATCGGAGTCTGGAATCAGTTTCTGACGGCGCGATCTGCCTACGACCGGCTCGAGCGGCTGTTGAAGGAATTCCCCGCCCGGCCCGAAAGCATGCCGCTCCCACCCCCTCAGGGGCATGTGGCATTCGAAAACGTCCTTGCCGGCGCCCCTGGAACCCAGGTACCGATTCTCAAAGGCGTGTCTTTCGCGCTCGAACCCGGGACGATTCTCGGGGTGATCGGACCGACCGCCTCGGGCAAATCGACGCTCGCGCGGCTGCTCGTTGGTGTATGGCCCACGGTGGCGGGCAAGGTGCGGCTCGACGGCGCCGATGTGTACGCGTGGGACAAGGAGCAGCTCGGCAACTACATCGGGTACCTGCCGCAGGACATAGAGCTTTTCGGAGGAACAATCGCCGAGAACATCGCCCGTTTCGGCGAAATCGACGCCGACAAGGTGATCGAAGCGGCGCGCCAGGCGGGTGTGCACGAGCTGATCCTGCGCTTCCCCAACGGTTACGACACTCCAATCGGCAACGCCGGCAGCTTCCTGTCGGGTGGTCAGCGCCAGCGTATCGCACTCGCTCGCGCGCTCTACGGCGGACCTGCGTTCGTTGTGCTGGACGAGCCCAATTCAAACCTCGACGAAGCCGGCGAAGCAGCGCTCGTACAGGCGGTTCAAGCCCAGAAAGCCGCGGGCCACACAATGGTCATCATCACGCACCGCACGAGCATCCTGAGCGCCGTCGACAAGCTGCTGCTGCTGAGGGACGGGACCGTGCAGGCATTCGGCCCACGCCAGCAGGTCCTCGAAGCGCTGACGCGTGCGGCGCAGGCCGCCGTGAGCGCTGCGCAGCGGCCACCCGTGGTTGCAGCCCAGCCGCAACGAGGATAACGGACCCGATCCATGGCATTGCTGAAAAAGGTTTTCGATCGCGCTGCGGCGCCCGCAAACGACCCGGACGCAGGAGCCGCGTACGAGGCCGAGCTGCGGTCTATCGGTGAGGACATGCGCAATCCGCAGCGGCCGATGCGCTGGGGCGTGTGGCTTCTCGTGCTCGGGTTCGCGGGGTTCATCGTGTGGGCCGTGACCGCGCCGATCGACGAAGGCGTGCCCGCCCCTGCGACCGTCGCCGTCGAAATGAAGCGACAGACCGTGCAGCACCTGACCGGCGGCATAGTCCGGGAGATCCTCGTTCGCGAAGCGCAGCTCGTGAACACCGGCGACGTGGTCATGCGGCTCGACGATACGTTCGTCAAGGCGAACCATCAGAGCGCGCGGCAGCAGTATTTTTCGCTGCGCGCGCAGGAAAGCCGTCTCGAGGCGGAGCGTGCGGGCGCCTCGCAGATCGTTTTTCACCCCGATCTCATCGGAGCCGCCAGCGATCCGCTCGCAGCCGAGTACATGCGCGTGCAGAGCCAGCTTTTCCTGTCGCGACGGGCCGCTCTGCAAGGTCAACAGGCGATCCTCGAGCAGACGCAGCGCGCCACGAAAGACGCGTTGACTGGCCTCACGTCGCAACTGGAAGGAAAGCAGGCGCAGCTGAAGATCGTACGCGAGCAGTTGACCGGCACGAGGGAGCTCGCCAAGGAAGGCTACCTGCCGCGCAATCGATGGTTCGACGAGGAGCGCCTCGCGGCCGATTTGAACGCGGCGGTGGGCGAGCTCACGGCGAACATCGCGCGCATTCGCAACAATCTCGCGGAAGTCGAGATGCGCATCGCTCAGCTCAAGCGTGAGTTCCTGAGGGATGTGGAGACAGCGCTTGCCGATACACGCCGCGATGCACAGCTCGCGGCGGAGAAATGGCGGACTGCAAGAGAAGATCTCGCGCGCACCGAAATCCGCTCACCCGCCGAGGGGTACGTGGTAGGCCTCGCAGCGCACACCGTCGGCGGCGTCGTACAGCCAGGCGCGCGAATCATGGACGTGATTCCTAAGGGCGTACCGCTCACGCTGGAAGCTCGTGTCGAGCCTCACCTGATCGACCGGGTGCGTACGGATCTGCCCGCTGACATTCGTTTCAGCGCGTTCATCAACGATCCGAACCTCGTGATCGAAGGCCGCGTCCTTTCGGTGTCCGCGGATCTTGTCGCAGAGCCCAATACACCGCCCTACTACCTCGCACGCGTGTCCGTCACCCCCGAGGGCATGACGGCCCTGGGTCCGAGGCAACTCCAGCCCGGCATGCCGGCCGAAGTGATCATCAAGACCGGCGAACGTACGTTCATGGACTATCTGCTCGCGCCGATCATCCGGCGTGTCTTCAACTCTTTCCGCGAAGCTTGATGCGGGCCGGACTTCGGCACTCCCTTGCGGGGTTGGCGCTGGTATGCCTGAGCGGCTCCGCCTGGGGTCTCGACCTGCTGACCGCGTACCGGCAGGCGCTGACCAGCGATGCCACGTTTCTCGCTTCCCGCAGCAATCTCGAGGCGATCCGTGAGAACGTGCCTCAGGCACGCGCGGGTCTTCTGCCGCAAATATCGGCGAACGGGCAGTTCACACGCAACTTTCTGGACCAGCGGCAGACAGTACCTGGCCCTGCAGGCGGCACGCTTAACCGCGAGTTCTACTACGGCGCGGAATCGGCAAGCCTGTCGTTGAGACAGCCGCTTTACCGCAAGGCCAACTGGGCCTCTCTCTCGTTTGCCGAGGCGCAAGTGGCAGCGGCCGAGGCGAATTTCGAAAAGGACCGGCAGGATGCCGGACTGCGAGTCGGTACCGCCTACTTCGAAGTGCTTCTCGCGCAGACTCGTGTTCGGGTCGTGCGGGCACAGCTGCAGGCTTACGAGGGTCAGCTCAAGCTGGCGCAGCGAGCGTTCGAGGCGGGCGAAGGCACTCGCACGGACATCGATGACGCGCGCTCGCGCGCACTGCAGGCCCGGGCTGCACTGACCGAAGCCGATTTTGCGCTGAACAACGCGCGGCGGGTGCTCGGTGCGCTGGTGGGAAGGTCCGCGGACCCCCTTGCCGATGTGGTTCCCGCGCGCCTTCCGCTCAAGCCGCCGGTGCCCGCCACGGTGGAAGCGTGGCTGCAGGAGGCCGAGGGCGCGAACCCGGAGCTCGCATCGCTTCGCCATCAAGTCGAGATGGCGCGCCAGGAAGTGGAGAGACAGCGTGCCGGACATCATCCGACGATAGACATCATAGCCGGGCGGGCTTACGGCTCGAACGAGAGCGCTTCGCAGATCAATCAGCGGAACACCACTGACTATCTCGGCTTCCAGGTGGCCGTGCCGATCTACAGCGGCGGTGCGGTATCTGCTGCCGTCCGCCAGGCGGCGGCGAACCTGAATCGGGCGCAATTCCTCCTGGACGCGGCTCGGGAACGTATTACGGTCGATACGCAACGCAATTACTACGGGGTCACGCAGGGCATCGACAAAGTTCGCGCATTCGAAGCCGCTCTCGAAGCGGCAAATCAGTCCGTGGTTTCTACGCGTATAGGCGTCGGTGCGGGTACGCGCACGATCGTGGACGTCCTGAACTCAGTCCAGCGCGCCGCAGAAGCAGAACAGGGCCTGGCGCAGGCGCGATATGAATTCCTTGTTAACCGCTTGCGACTCGCCGCCACGGCCGGGCAGCTCGACGACAATTTCTTCGCGGAGGTAAACAGCACGTTGGGAGCGCCCTGAGGCCCGAGCGCTTCAGGCGATCTCCAGCGCTTTCAATATCGGCACGCGCTTCTCGGCGAACGTCTGCGCCTGCCGCGTGAGCTCGGTGAGATTCTCTTCCGCCGTCTCCAGTCTCCTGCCCTCTTTCCTGATGCGTTGCCCCTGGGCCTGCAACAGCTGCCATGCTGCCTGTGCCCACTCGGCAGGCTGCTTGCGCCCTTGCGCGCGGGTAAGAAGAAACAGCTGCTCCAGTCGGTTCACGCCGACACCCCCGCCGGTCACCGGGCTCGCGAGCTGGCCGACCTCCGCGCTCGCCCTCGCCAGTTCCATCAGGTAACTATTGAGCCGGTCGCTACAAGGCTTCGCTTTGCGCGACACCTCCGCATCCTGCACAGGCTGCATCGCGGTGCTTCCGCTGAGAACGATCACGGCCTCAGCGAGCAGACCCAAAGTGATGTTGTTCCGCACCAGCATCTGCTCGAGCTCGGCAATAGTCTTCGGCTGATAGTCGGCAAGCGCATCGAGGATAGGGGCATAGACCCCCTCATGCAGGTGCGCTTCCGCTAACGCTCCAGTGACTTTCAGCGACACATCCGGGCGGGGTTGCGTCAGCATCACCCGATGCGCCCGCAGCGCCTCCACCTGCTCAAGCATCGAGAGTCGTCTCGGACCCTTGACCCAATAGTCGCGGCGAAACTGCGTGTTGACCATGAAGTCGCGCGTCGTTTCGCGAAAGATCGGATCCGGAATATCCGCCAGCAATGCCTGCTGTTCAGCCGTCAGGTTCAACGCGTCGACGTGGTCGGGGAAGTGTGCGGAACAGGCGAAGCTTACCTTCGCAGGCTCCAGCGAGCGCGCCATGTCCGCAACCGGCGACGGACGCCATTCTTCGCAGAGATACTCGTGTGTGGCGTACATCGGGTCCGCTTCCCCGATTTTCTTCAGGCGCTCGGCGACACGGGGATTTGCCTGCCCATAGCGGGAATTCGCCGCGAGCATCCGCTCCGCGAATTCGAGCGCCGCGTCGAAGCGGGATACGACTCCCCTGCCCCGCGCCGCCATGGTTTTCGCATGCTCGAGCAGCAGATGCTGCATGGGCGCGAACGCAGCCCATCCCGGCATCGTGTTGTAGCTGACATAGAGCACACCGCCGACCTTGAGCTTCCGGCGAATGAAATCAACGATCACGGCGCGATTGTCGAGCGTGATCCAGCTCCAGATGCCGTGAAGGGCAATGTAGTCGAAATCCGGGAGGTCGC
>Ga0209382_10008744_pt1 | contig 12741 bp, 10 predicted proteins | sample SoiMetdeltSBSDD5_FD_187599 | JGI IMG/M metagenome (GOLD analysis project Ga0209382, IMG submission 187599) | Bulk soil microbial communities from a Populus tree surrounding site in Tennessee, USA - Soil MetaG P. deltoides SBSDD5 (SPAdes) (version 2) | ecosystem: Environmental > Terrestrial >... | reverse complement strand
CAGTTCAACACGCCCAGGTTCAAGCCGAAGCCTTCCATGGGCATCGCGCTGCCGAACGCGGCCGACGTCACACCCGGAATCGACGACAGCACGTCCTGAATGCCGTTCTGCAGTCGCGTCACACGTTCCGCGTCAGGAATGAGCGATCCGGCGACAAAGATCCGCAGGATCTGGAGTTGCTCGGGTTGTGTGAATCCTGGCTCGACGGTCCGTATCGATTGAAATGTGCGAATCATCAATCCCGCGCTCACCAGGAGCACGAGTGCGATCGCCACTTGAACAACGACGAGCACACTGCGGACGCGATGGCGCTCTCGGCTCACGCTCGCTGTACGGCCGATGCTCGCCAGCGCCGCCGAAATCCGCGGTCCGGTGTATTTCAACGCTGGGATCAATCCGAACAACACACTCGACGCGAGCGAGAGCACGGCAGTGAATCCGAACGTTCCCGCATCCAGTGAGATTTCGTTCATCCGTGGAAGATTCGCCGGACCCACGGCCAGCAAGACGCGCACGCTGACGGACGCGAGTCCGACGCCCAAGGCGCCGCCTACCAGACCGAGCAGCACGCTTTCGACGAGAAGCCCCCTGACGATCCGCCCTCGGCCCGCGCCAAGCGCTGCCCGTACGGACAGCTCTCTCTGGCGAACCTCGGCTCGAACCAGCAGCAGATTTGCGACGTTCGCGCAGGCGATGAGCATCACCAGACCGATCGTCGCCATGACCGCCCACAGCACGTCTCTCACGTTGCCGACCACTTCTTCTTTGAGAGGATGAAGGTCGGGTGTGATTTTCCAGGTCTCGTAGAGGCGTGGATTGGTGCCTGGCCCGTCAGACCACGAATTCATCCAGATCGGGACCATTCGCGCGATGTCGGCGTTGGCTTGCGCGATCGTGATCCCCGGTTTGAGCCGGGCGACGCCCTGATAGTTGAAACCGGCGAGCGTGATTCTTCCCGGATCGAACGCCAGAGGAAAGATCAGATCCGCCTCAGTGTTGACGATCCTGAATCCTTGCGGCATCACACCGACGATTTCCCGCGGACGTGAATCCATGGTGATCGTGCGTCCGATGACGGATCGGTCTCCGGCGAAACGGCGCTGCCAGTACCCGTAGCTGAGCATCACGGTCGTCGTCGCCCTGATCACGGCTGGCAGCGGCCGGGTGGCACCGACCTGATCGCCGGGCAAGAGCCAGCGGCCGGCGGCTGGCGGAACGTTGAACGCCTCAAGCACGCCATCGGTGATGCCGATCACACGGACTTGTTCCGGTTCGGCCAGTCCCGTCACCGTCGAAATTGTGGCGACCCACACACCCAGTGATTGAAAGACCCGGTTCTGCGCGGCGTAGGTGACATACATCGATGGGGAGAGACTCAACGCATCGGCAGAACTCGACCCCAGGGCGCCAGGCGCCATCAGTCGCAGCGCCACCAATTCCTCTGCGCGCGGATACGGCAACGGCTTGAGCAGAACGCTATTGAGGACGCCGAACACCGCGGTGTTGGCGCCAATCCCGACCGCGAGCGTCATCAGGACGACCGCCGTGAACCCGAGGGTGTGACGCATGGCGCGTCCGGCGAAGCGCAGATCGGCGGCCAACGAATCGAGGAGTCCGGTTGTCTTCACGCCGACGCCGATTGTGGGACTCGACATATTACCGGTTTGTTACCTGTCGACACGCATCTTAGAGTCGACTTGATCAGGCCCGACACGCTGCGCCTCATCTTCAGTAGACAATCTCCTAGAGTACTGGTAGCGTCTCTACCCCAATGGCCGATCAGGAACGCGTCCAGTTGTTGCAGGGCACGCTCGATCTGCTGGTGCTGCAGACGCTCGCGCTCGGCCCGCTGCACGGGCATGGCATCGCCACCAGCATCCAGCGCACGACGCAGGAAGAGCTGCTCGTCGATCACGGCTCGCTCTACCCCGCGTTGCAGCGCCTCGAGCGGGCGAACCTGATTACGTCCGAATGGGGCACCTCCGACAACAACCGGCGTGCCCGCTACTACAAGCTCACCCGCGCCGGCCGAAAACGCCTCGCTACCGAAACTCGCCGCTGGGAGGCGACCGTACGCGTCATCTCCCGCGTCCTGAACCCGCGGAGGGCGACATGAAGATCCCAAAGTGGCTGCGCTGGCGCTCGTACGATGAGATGGACGAGGAGATCGACGCGCATTTGGCGATCGAGGTCCAGGCCCATCTCGCTCGCGGACTCTCGCCGGAGGAGGCGCGACGCGCGGCGCTGCGGCAGTTCGGCAATCCCGCGGCCGTCAAGCAGCGGGCGCGTGAAAACGATCCGCTGTTCCGCGTCGAACGCTTCGTCACCGACGTCCGGCAGACGTTGCGCAGCCTGCGCCGATCGCCGGGCTTCACGATCGCGGCCGTCCTGACACTGGCCGTCTCGATCGGCGCCACGACGGCCATCTTCTCGGTCGTCGACGGCGTGCTGCTGCGGCCGATGCCCTTCCCCGATCCCGACCGGCTGGTGCGCGTGACGCTGTACACGCAGCCGCAGGCCAATGCCACGGTCGAGATGCCATTCGCGGAGTTGGGCTTCTTCCATCTGTTGAATAACAACCGCACGTTCGCCAAGGTCGGCGGCGTCAGCGTCTTCGCGGGCGCCAACGGCAACGACGAATGGGCGCTGACCGGGAACGGTGCTCCCTATCCGCTGGCTGTCGCCCGGATGACGGCGGCGGCGTTCGAGGTGCTCGGCGTGCCGCCGCAACTGGGCCGCTTTCCCACCGCGGCCGAGGGCCAGTCCCGCGGCGGGGCGCCCGTGCTGCTCCTGAGTGACACGCTGTGGCGGACGGTGTTCAACGCGAACCCGTCGATCGTCGGCCGCACGGTGCAGGTGAATGGCGCGCCGTGGGAAGTCATCGGCGTGATGCCAGCGTCGTTCAAGTTCCCGCAGCCGAGCGTGGACGTCTGGATTCCGTACCGGCTGGATCCGGCGAGCAAGTCCATCGGCCCTCCGAACATCGGATTCATCGCCCGCCTGGCACCCGGCGCGACGATCGAGTCCGCCACCGCAGATGCCGAGCGGCTGGTGGCCGGCTTCGCCGAGATCGGCTATCCCCTGAACTGGACGCGCGACATCCTCACCGGCAAGGCCCACGTCCGCACGGTCAAGGACGATGTCGTCGGGCGCTCGCGGCGCCCGCTGCTGGTCTTGCTGGGGACGATGGCGTTTCTGTTGTTGATTGGGTGCAGCAACGTCGCGAATCTGTTTCAGGTGAGAGCGGAGGCGCGAGCGGTTGAAGCAGCGATTCGCGTCGCACTCGGATCCGGGCGGCGGCGGGTCGTGCAGCTCCTTCTGGCCGAAGGCGTGATCGTCGCGCTGGCGGGCGGCATCAGCGGGATCGCTCTCGCCTATGCCGGCCTGCGCGCGCTCGTGGCCATGGCGCCGGCCAGCATCCCGCGGCTGGACGAGATCGGCATCAATCTCACGGTGCTCGTGTTCACCGCCGGCGTGTCGGTGGCCGCTGGCCTGCTGTTCGCACTGCTGCCCGCGCTGCGCACGGCCTCGTCTCGTGTCCTTGACTCGTTACGAGCGGGGCGCAGCGGCAACACCAGCCGCGAACGTCATGTGACGCGGCGCGGGCTGGTCGTGGCGCAGGTCGCGCTCGCGCTGGCCTTGTTCGTCGGCTCTACCCTGATGGTGCGGAGCTTCTCGGCGCTGTCGGCGATCAATCCTGGCTTCGACGCGTCGCGCGTGCTCACGTTCCGCATTGCGCCCGCGGAAACACGCTATCGCGGCGGCGAGGATACCGCGCGTTTCTACGACACGCTGCTGGAGAGGATCCGCGGGATCCCGGGCGTGACCGCGGCGGGAGCCACCTCGTTCCTGCCGATGACCGGCGGCATCGGCGGCCTGGGCGGGCCTTTTCTCCCCACCACGATCGAAGACTTTCCGCTGGATGACGGCGCCAGAGCGCCCAACTCGGTGTTCCGCCGCGCGACGCCGGGCTACTTCGAGACGATGCACATTCCGGTGATCGAAGGCCGCACGTTCATCGCCGACGACCACCAGCGCCGGCTCGGATCGGCAATCATCAGCGAATCGCTGAAGAACAAGTACTGGCCGCGATCGAGCGCCCTCGGCAAGAAGGTAACGATCGCCGGCGCGCCAGCGCGCATCGTCGGCGTTGTTGGCGATGTCCACGATACGGCGCCGGACGCGCCCACCGAACCAGTCGTCTACAAAGCGATGCTCGACGAAAGCGGCGGCGGCGTCCGTGGGATGGCGGTCACGATCCGAACCAGCGGCGATCCGCTGGAAGTGCTGCCAGAAGTCCGCCGCACGATTACGGAACTGGATCCGGAGCTTCCGGTATCGGACATCCAGACCATGCAGACGGTCGTCGGGGCGTCGATCAGCCGCACCAGCTTCACGATGACCGTCCTGGTCCTGGCCGCCGGTATCGCTTTGTTTCTTGGAGCGGTCGGTATCTATGGCGTGATGGCGTACGGTGTTGTGCAGCGGACCGGCGAGATCGGTCTGCGGCAGGCGCTCGGTGCCGATCGTGCATCGGTGTTCCGGTTGATTCTCCGCGACGGCTTGAGCATGGACGCGCTCGGCATCGTCGTGGGTCTTGCCGCGTCGCTCGGATTGGGAAGGACGCTGTCGTCGCTGCTTTACGGGGTCAGCCCATACGACGGCCTCACACTGCTGCTGGGGACGGTGGTGTTCCTTGCCGTCGGTGCGCTCGCGAGCGCGATCCCGGTGTCTCGAGCCGTGCGCGTTCCTCCGATCGTGGCGCTGCGGGGCGATTGAATCACCCCGCTGTGGATGTCCTCATCTCGCGGAGACGAGACCACATCGCGGGCAGATCGATGGTGCCGCTCAGGAGGAATCGCGGCTCGTCACTTCCGGTCATCGTTCGCCAACAAGCGATTCAGTGCCCGTTCGATCGCTCCTCGCAACGTCGGATCGAAATGAAGCTCCACAATAACCGCGTCCTCGTCCTCCGCACTTAACCGGAAACCCAATTGACTGCTCGCTCCACTCGGACGCGTGAATGGGACGATGTGAAACCGATGTCTGCCTCGCTTGAGCTGAACAGCCGAAAGAGCCAGTTGATCGGCAACACGTTGTGGCAGTAGGGCCTTTATTTCCTCTTCAACGACTGAGACCAGTTCAGGCATGCGATCGGTATCGAACTCTATCGACGTCGACTCAAAGTCGTTCGGCAAGACCGCGGCGTCGGCTTCCGGCAATTCGAGTCGGCGTGATCGCGCCTCGAGCTTTTTCGCGTCGAACGCGGCGGCTTCGCGTACTGATTCGCGCGGGCTGGACTTTCGCAGCTCATGCAACAGCGGTAGCGCCTCGCTCTTCATTGCTCCAGCGAGTGCCCATACGGCGGGGCTGCCTACGTCGGCATCGGCGACGAGGGCCAGAAGCCCATCGCGCGCACGACCAGGCTTCCTCGCGAACCGTTCCAGATCGATGACGTAACTGGCTCTGGCGTCAGTGGGAAGGCGCTGATCTGACGCCCAGCTCAAAACTTGCAGCACGTCGCGCTCCTGTGCCGCTCGCATCACACATTGGGCGAGAACGGACAGGGTTCGCTCAGAATCGTTCCCAGCCAACCGCTCGTTCCACTCGTGTGCGAGTCGAAGCAACAGCTCGCGGTTCTTTTTCACCAACGGTCGCGCGCCTGGTTCAGTGAGGCGGCCCAAGCAGATCGACAAAGTCAATGGCTCCTGAACTCTGGGCAGCCATTCGAGCATCGTCACATAGATTGGCCGACGGTCTGTGCCCGGTGGCGTGTAGTGCTCCAACCGGAGAAGGTCGAGCCCTCGAGCACGCAGCTCGTCGAGGATCGGTTTGCTGTTCCGCGCAACGCGGAGGATGCGGTCCCAGATCTCCGGACGGTCGGGGCGGAGGATACTGTTTGCCGCATAGAAGGCATGCAGCGTGGGGAACTCTCGCGACAAAACGGCTTCAGCCGAAGAATCGGTGTCCGTTGTTTCAGGAGGGCAGTCGGTCATTAACCCATCATGAGTGCTGGCGCTCATCATAAGGTAGACACCCGGTCGACGCGATCAGCGCGGGAAGGAAGGGGACGTCTTCGACTTATCACGCCGGATCGTGACAGTAGGGATACTCCATCTGCTCGTCGCCAGCCGGACGTCCGGCAGGCGTGAGATCGAACAGAGTCCAGAGCGGTTCGACCGTACCGAGGTGGCGCGGATCCTGGCCCGGATCGGGCAGCTCGTGAATTAATTCGCTGGCCCAATGCAGCCTGATCACGCCATCGGGCCAGCGTCTGAACACGGTCATGATCGGTACTGGCTCGCCATCGGGACCGTCGCCGCTGTAGTCGCGGCGAAACGAGTTATTCGCCGCCGAAACCAACCGCGTATGCCTCCAGCCCTTGTCGCGGGCAAAGGCGGCGACACGCGCAATTGGTGCACGTGCCACGACGACGAGATTGCCGCCCAGACCCTCGAAGTGCGGCATCGTGCCGTCCCACATGTCGATGAGCGCGGTGCACGAGGGGCACGGTCCTTCCGCGAGCGGCACGGTCGCCATGGCTCCCACGGTGGGGCCTGCCCGCTCGTCCCTGGAGTGTCGCGGGAACATGAAGTGATACATCATCAGCGTGTCCCCGCCCCGAAACAGTTCTGACATGCGGACGGAAGTCACGACGCCTCCGTCATGAACGGCGTCGAAGACGTAGTCTTCAGGGACTTCACCTCCGGGCGGCAGGGCCCGAAGCTGTGACGCGACGGTTTCCATCTGCCGGCGTAGCGCGATTTCGCTTACGAGAAGAGCGTCACGGGCAGCCCGATATTCAGACGTTTCGTTTGGAAAGCTCATGCTCACGTCAACCCCTGGTCGATTACACCACTTCTCCAACTGCGGGTAGCGATGCCATCGGATGCGGCAGCTCTTCCAAAGTGTGACGCTGTGCCAAAGGAGTTCGCGAGTCTGGTGTTGCGGCCGACACTCTAATTCGGCGACCTGAGTTGCGCCATCTCGTGCGGTGGTCACCGGCCAGTCGCAACATGAACGAGGGCACGTACATCCCGACGCCGCTGCTCTACGACGGTTATCTGCGTCTACAGCTTCCACTTCGAGCGGTGCTAGATCTTCCACCACAGGGCGAGAAAGGTGAACGTCGAGGTCAGCGCCTGGCGATCCATCCCCAGACGGTTCCGCTCCCCGAGGGTGTGCGATGCAGATGACGGGGCAAACGGATCGCTCGGGAGAGCCATAGTTCGGGTATGGTGGTGCGGTTTTATCGACGGACGCGGCGAGCATGAGTTGGTGCATCAGCGGAATGCGGTTGGCGCCGGTCCGCACTATTGGCGTGCCATCGGCAACAGTTTTAGAACTTCAGCGCCGAGTTGGAAGAGGAAGCCGACCAGCAGCAGCAGGAACGCGCCAAAGTGGACTGGTTGCGGCCATGCCTCTGCGGTTGATTGCTGCAAGGCGCTCTCAGCCTCGGCGAGTTTGCGTTCTGCTGCCTCGAAATCGGCACGCACTCCTGTTGTCATCTCGTCCACCGGATAACGCTGGTGCTGCCCTGTTGAATCGAGTGACTTATTGGCGCTTTCAAGGTTCGCTCGCACCTCCTGATACCGCCTGAGCATCGCATCACGGTGATTCGCCAGTCCGTCACGTTGCAGTGATTTGTTCCCTTGTAGATTCCGCTGCCTGAAGTCATGCACCGCGAGCCAGATCGCGGAGGCCGAGGTCAACAGCAAGCCGACAATCGACAAAACGTTCTCCATTCTTGGCTCCTGTGCCTCGAGAAGAAGTGAAATGGCTAACCAACTTCATGCTATTTCGACCTACTCGCCAACGTGATTGAGGGATGGTGCCTCGACGAACATCGGCTATGAGACCGTTGCAAAGTTCGGTGTACGCTCGACTGCCACCGGTCATCGGGCACACTGCCCAACCTGACGAGCCTTGAGCCATTGCCGGTGATCGGCGTGGTAGCATCCGCGCTTCTGCAGGGACATTCTCATGGAGATCAACCACAATGACGCGCTCGAACGCTGGCGCCGATGGAATGTCTGGCAGCGCGTTGGCGCAGTGCTCGTCGCGCCGCTTGCCGCGGCGTTCACCGTCTTCGTGGTAGTCGCTACGTTGGGTATCCCGGGTCGCACCATTTGGGCTGCAGTCGTGGCGGCGCATCTTGCCACGGCGGGCAAAACAGACGTGGCGACGATTGAGGATGTTCTCTATTTGCCGGGAACCGTCACAAAGCCATTGACCGTCGTGACGACATATGTCCGCTTCAGAGACGCCACCGTTCCCTTCCGCAGAATGCAGCCTCTCGGCACGCGCGGCGAAGCGATTACAGTCCGCTATCTCCCGGAAGTCCCCAAGATTTTTGTGCCGTACGCTGCGGGAACGGGCTACCTTGACATGATCGCGACCTTGGCGGCCACGGTGGTCGAGTTGAGCCCCTGGGAAGCGATCGCCCACCTCCTGTTGTTTGGCGCGTTCTGCGCCTCCATCACGCACGTCCTGCTCAAGGCCTACTTCACCGTCGGCTTACCAATAATGCGCGCGACACTGGATCGTGTTTCCGCGGCGACCTCAAACATTGTGACGCGCATGCGGCTGCTTGACGGCATGCGCTGGCTACGCAATGCCTGTTTTGTACTGATCCTCCTGGCGGCCATCCTGCTTGGCGTCGGTTCTGCCTTCAATGCGATGGTGTACTGGATGCCACGGGTCGACGAGTCCCTGGGTGGCGCTGTTGCCGGATTGTTCGTCTTCGTCGGTGCTGCCGCGCTCGTCGCTCTAGTCGACCTTGCTCGCCGCTTCAAACGAGACGCGTTGGCTCCCCACGCTCAGGAAGTCCTCACCGAATGGATCACCATCGCTGCACTCGTGGGTGCGCTGCGTCTGGGAGCGACACAAGGGCAACTGGTGCTCGCGGGAGGGCAGGCGGATCTATTTGGGTTTATGACTACTATCACCAGGCTTGTCGTATTTGGAGACACGGGCCCTTAACAGGGCTTCTCGGGGCCGCGCGATCGGGCGCAAACGGCTTTCTTCAAGACCTTGAACCGCCACGCCCACAACATCGAGAATCCGTTCTCAATGAGGTCGGAAGAATCGGTCCTGTGCAAATCCTACTTCAGTTCTCGACGGCTCACTCATTCAAACCTTGACCGGGCCGCGCGGAGAGCAGCGTCGGCGAGAGTCAAGTTGTAGGAGTACGGCGGAAGGTTTATCGTCGGTTGATTGAGAATCAAGCTATGCCAGAGCCCAAGATCCGAACACGAGACGAATGGCAGGCGGCTCGCGACGAACTCGCGAAGCTCGAGGCCGAACATGCAGAGCTTGGCAAGAAAGTGACCGAGCAGCGCCGTCGGCTTCCCTGGGTCCATGTGGAGAAGCAGTACAAGTTCGATACCGAGTCAGGGAAGAAGACGCTCGCCGATCTGTTCGACGGGCGTTCCCAGTTGCTCGCCTACAACATCATGTTCGGGCCTGACTTCAAGAACGGCGCGTGCCCCGGCTGTTCGAATCTCGGGGACGAGCTCGAGCCGACGCGCGTGCACCTGAACCACCGCGATGTCACGCTAATCTGTTTCTCACGCGCACCGATCGACCGACTCATCGCCTACAAGAGACGTATGGGGTGGACGTTCCCCTACGTGTCGACTCACGGAACCGATTTCGCCTTCGACTTCGGCCTCGCCCTTAAGCCCGAACAGGCGGAGCAGATTCCGCCGCTCAAAGAGATGATCGACAGCCCGCCGGAGTGGCTTCGCGATTGGGGACATCAGGTCGGAGCTGAGCTCAAAGACGGTCTGCGCGAGAATCCGAGTTTCATTGTCTTCGCGCGACAGAACGGGAACGTGTACCACACCTACACGGTGGCGGCGCCCGACGCGTTCGTTGCGCCGTATCACTCGTTCCTGCTCAATCTGATGCCCAAGCCGCAGCCGGAGGAGCCCCGTGCGTGGCGCAAGGACGAATACCCGGATTGAGACATGGAGCTCCAGGACGCGCCTTCGTCGAACAGCCGAACGGCGGTTACGAGAACGTCAGCGCGAAGTACATCAGCGGCCGCTTGTCCCAGTAGACCTTGCCGAGATACAGGTTCTTAGACAGCAGGCGGATCTCGTCGCGAACCCATTTGGCGACGAGCGATGTTTGCGAGTAGTCGATCGCTATGCACTCTTTCTGATCGAACCAGCTCGGATCCTTGTAGACCATCGCCACGATTGCGTTCAAACCGAAGGGTGTAATCCGGTTGGTCAGGAAGCCCCGTGCGGCGTTGAACTCCTTCCCCTGCCAAGCGAACAGGCTGACGAAGTCGGCTATTTCATCGTTGAGCGAATGACCCGGCGCGATGATCGCCGTGCCCTTGGCGGCACCATTTGGAATCGGTCCGGCCTCCAGACGGCCGAACAGCGCATCCAGGTCCGCCTGGGGCATCTTCAGGAGATCTTTCACATCCATGTGGCTCTTTCAAAGGACAGCGTGCAGCGACACTCCAGCTGGTTCCCCAGCGCCGAAGTGTCCCCAACAGACGTTGAACCGATGACGGGGAGGCCTCATATATACGAACGCATGACCCGTATGTCAACACACCGCACGCACCTCCTCATCTCGGCACGAGTGCGTCGATCGATGTCGGACGGGGTCTGGCGTCGAGAAATGCGCGTATGTCTGCGAGCTCGGCGTCGGAAACGATCTTGTCCGTGTACGGCGGCATCTGCGCGCGTGGGCTTCGAACAGCACGGACAAACGCCGCGAGCGCCAACGGGTTCGGCCCGAGCCGTGGACCAGTCGTTGGCGCTCCCTGACCTTCGCGGCCATGACACTGGTAGCAGCCTTTGCGTACGAACAACTGTCGTCCGGCCTCCGCGTTTCCAGCAGGCGATTGCGACGCCGCCGGCCACGGCAACGCGAGCATGCCGGCACAGACGGCAATCACCAACACTGTGCGCGTATCGTCAACCTTTGCGTTCATCGCGCGACCCCGTTATCGCGGCTGCATGATCACGTCGACGAGCGCCGGCTCGCCTCGTTTGACCACTTCGATCGCGCGCTTGATCGCTGGACCGAGATCCGCGGGATTCGAGATCGGCCCCTGAGCAGACACTCCAAGGCCCTGCGCGAGCTTGGCGAAATCGATCGCGGGATTGTCCAGCATGAGGCCGACACTGACGCTGTCGGGGGTTCGATTCCGGCGTGACGACATCCGCTGCACGTGCATCACTTCCTCGTGATACGCGCGGTTGTTGTTCATGACGATCAACAACGGAATCTTGTGGTGCGCTGCCGTCCAGAGCGCGGCTGGCCCATACAAGAGATCGCCGTCATTTTGAATGCTGACCGAGAGACGTCCGTGCTTGCGATTGGCCAACGCGGCACCGACTGTCGCCGGCGCACCGTACCCGATCCCCGCCGCCCCGGTGCTGCCGATGTGATGATAGGGCTTCTCGAACTTCCACAGGCGCTGCGGCCACGCCGACCATCCCGCAGACGAGGGACCAAACGCCGATGACACCAGCGACCAGTCCTCGTTGCGAATCTGCGCCCAGAGTTCGGCGGCTGCACGCGCGGTCGAAATCGGTGTGCTGTTCCACGCGTATCCAGCATCGGCTCGCACGCGATCGAATGCGGCGCGACTTGCGGCGGCCAGACGCGTGCCGCGTTCCTCGAACGCGCGTCGGCGATCGCCGGTGATCAGGCGCTTCACCGCGTCGATGAGCGACGGCAGCGTCGCTTCCGCGTCCGCGGCGATGGCGACATCGACTTCGGGGTAGCGCTGAAAGTCCTGGTAGTTGGATTTCAGGTACAAGTCACCAGCGGTGATGCTGGCGAGCTTCACACCGCTCTTCGTCAGCGGCCTCGATGTGCGGTGCACCTGATCGCGGAACGCATGCAACGCACCGAAGAGGTTGGCCGCTTCGAGTGCGACGATGACGTCCGCCTCTCCGACTACCGCCTCGGATCTCATCGTCTGGTTCAGCGGATGCTGCGAGGGGAAATTCATGCGGCCGTTCTGGCTGATGACCGCGGCCTGCAACAGCTCGGCGAGCTCGATCAGCTGCTGCATACCGGCAGGTGTTCGCGCCAATTTGTCTGCGATCAGCACCGGGTTGGTCGCACCGACGAGCAGGCGCGCGAGCTCCGCGACTGCGCCAGAGTCGCCTTGAGGCGGCGACGCGATAGTGAGCTTCGGAACGCGCAGATTCGCTCCTTCAGGAATCGGCCGCTCCTGAAGTTCCGTGTCAGCCACGATCACCACCGGGCCGTACGGCGGCGTCATCGCAATCTTGTATGCGCGCACTGCCGACTCGCCGAAGTGCTGCAACGACGCCGGCGTGTCGTCCCACTTGACGTAGTCGCGCACCATCGCCGATGCGTCCTGCACGCTGTGCCACCACTCGTACCCTTGCTGCCGCGCCGTTGCGTCGAGTGTGTTGCCAAGCACGAGATACACGGGCACCCGATCGACGTAGGCGTTGTAGATCGCCATCGACGCGTGCTGCAGGCCAACGGTGCCGTGCGCGAACACGGCGAGCGGCTTTCCCTCGATCTTGAAATACCCATGCGCCATCGCCACGGCGCTTTCCTCGTGGCAGCATGTGATCATCTCTGGAGCGGTGTTGCCGCCGTAGGTGACGACCGATTCGTGCAGACCGCGAAACGATGAGCCCGGGTTGACGCAGACATAGTCGAGCCCGAGTGACTTCAGCACGTCGACCATGTAGTCCGAGCCGCTCGATCCTTGAGTCAGGACTTCGC